>JACCDR010829804.1_pt1 | contig 42282 bp, 73 predicted proteins | sample 7446431 | NCBI WGS metagenome assembly JACCDR01 (sample SAMN15323443, study PRJNA562643) | freshwater metagenome | isolation source: river surface water | place: USA:Blue River Watershed | collected 2017-08-17
ATCAACATTGTATGGCGGGTCGGTAAGCCACATATCTGCCTTTAATTCGCCAAAAATGGCCTCTACAGCGTCCATTTGTGTTGAATCTATACAACCCTACCCTATGGCCGCCTAAAACGTAAATATCGCCAATTTTAGACTTTAGTTCTACAGGCACATCTGGTATGTCATCATCTTCTTCTGAAGATTCAAGAATTAAATCTTTATCAAACCCAGACAAATCAATTAATTCTTCATCTAAACCTTTTAATTCTTCTACCACTAAATCCATATCCCAATCAGACATTGATGCTAGTTGGTTATCAGCAAGGCGTAAAGCTTTTATTTCTTCATCAGATAAATACTCTATACGAACAGACGGTACAGTTGTTTCACTTAATAGTTTTAAAGCTTCTAAACGGCCATGCCCTGCTATTAATACGTTGTTTTTATCAACAAGGATAGGTGTGGTGAAACCAAAACGTTTAATATTACTAGCTAACAGTTCTATTTGTTTTTTAGGGTGGGTGCGGGCATTTTTTTCGTAAGGCTTTATGTCACTAATATTTAAAATTTCTATAGTCATACCACTACTTATGCGTGAGTTATTAAATAAGTTAACACTATTTGTGGGTCTGATTGTCTTACTGTAATAAGTGACCCGTTTTTATTCATATAGCCTATATAATTACCGTCTTCTTGTTTGATGATGCTAATCACATTAGGGTCTTTATTAGGGTCAAATTCAATTTTTTGCATTTATATATTATACCACAAACACCCTACCTCGCGACGGTTAGGGTGTGTTTTCGGAAGCTCCGCAGCAATTCCTAGTGGCGCATCACGTCCGTCTTTTTGCTACCGGAAACGATGCTAGACCACGGCTGAGTGGTCGTGTTCAAGGCTGGAGAATCGAACTCCAATCACATGGTTATGAGCCATGCCGCTTACCATTAGCGTAACCTCGAAAATGAAAGTGTAACGATATAGCTCGCGGGCTGGTGGAGTCGGGGAACCATAGTTCCCAACAACGTATACGGTTGAGTCTTTTAGCGACTCCATCAACCAACGACTACTGTGTGATGTGCCGAAAGTGATAAGCTGTGCAACCATTCTTAAAAGAAAGAGTTACCTGACATTGTTGAAGTGTTCAGTTTGCTTACCACTTACGACACACCACTCTCCCCCTATTATACCATTGAAGGAAACAGCCGCAAAGTGGCGGCTGTGTAGTTTGGGTCTTCGGGGTCTTCTCGCCTCCCGTTTAGATGGACTCTCCTCCCTTCACACGGCATTGAATAGGTCGTTCACCCAGATAGTTTCGTAGGTGTCGCCGATGACATGCCGAATCATCATCAGCGTTTCTCCTTGCCAGAAGGCGACGTAGACTTCGCCGTCCTTGACCGCTTGGAGGACGTGGCACGTACCTTCCGCTCCCGTTTCGGGGTCGATACAGTCATACGTGCCCATGACGTAGAAACCCCCTTCGGGAACGGGCGGAGGTTCATTCGCTGCTGCTCCCAAGGGGAGGATGGCGAGCAGCCAGATGAGAAAGTATCGCATTGCTCCTGCTCCTCATGTATGAAAGGCAGTCTGTGTCACGACATAGAGTCTGCCCGTTAAAGGTGATAGTCTCCGAGACTGGTCGCAGCGCATGACACCATACGCAGCGGCCGTGGGCATTGTACTCAGGTTCGCTGGTCATGGCCGAGCTTCCCTGCGTAGTATTCAGCCGCATGCAACTCGTCACAGAAAGGGTACTGCAACGTACTGCGGCCAAATTCAGCGTATTTCCATATAGGTGTCACCGTGTACTGCCCGCAGTGTTCGCACATTACGGGTTTCAACATTTGGAAACTTCTAAACGGATTGTCCATTTCCTCCTCCGTTGTTAAAGAGCTACTATTAAGTATATAACACAAAAACCAGCATGTAAGCTGGCTTGTGGATACTTCATGGTTAATTGTTAATCTTTCCAAGTGATTGCTTTAACTGCCCACATTTGAGCGGTTTGTGCTTCAGTAATTGCAATTGAATAAAGACGCTTTTGTTCTGCTGTAGCGTTAGGATCTGAGCGTAAACTATTCATATCGTCAATAATTTGTGCATAATACTTTTTTATTGTATCAACAGCACTGTCTCCGCTTGGATTAAATTTTAACCCAACAGCTTTTTGTCCATATGTTAATTCTTCTGACATATCTTTAAAATTAAAATTTATTAAGCACTACAACTCTCACATTCTTCAAATGGCTTGCGATGGATTCGTAAACCATTTTTTTCTTCCACTTGTGGTAAATCGAAATCAAGTTCTTTTTCCATATGGCAGTATTATAGCATAGCCTTTATTTCAACTGTAACAATAGTGTCATTTTTCCTGCCACCATGTGGCACAAGTAAGATTCTTTGCATTTCAAAGCCCCTAGACATACTGCCGCCCATAGAAGTCCAACCAAAACAGATTAATTTACCGTTAGGCTTAATTATTCTAGCCACCTCATCCATAGTTTCACTCCAAAATGTAGTGCGCCCGTCCCACTTCAAACCCCATTCAGCCAATTCAGCACTGTCGTAACACTCCTTAACCTGTCTTGGAGAGTATGGCGGGTCGTACAAAACCCCGTCAAAATGAGCGTCTGGGAGAGATTTTAGAAAGTCTAACGCTGGCATGTGGTGGGTTGTCGGCATAGAGGGGCGTATATCGTTTGTCACTTGCGCAGGGCTATTCATACCCGCAAATGGGTCACACCATAAGCCGTCGGTCACTTCTTCTTTGAGTAAGACTGCAATAGGCTTAATTTTAAATGTCCATTTGTTAGGCATTGCCCATTTTCTTTCTATTTTCATATCTTACAAAACTCCACTATCCCCATTGGTAAACAACCTTCCGAATACCGCCAATTGTGTTCGTTACACGCTACGGCTGCGTATATTGCCACGGTTATGAGGGTTGGCATAGGTTAATCCAATTTATAATTACATCTTTCCCGTACCTTTTAATGTACTCATGCAGCCTTTTTTGTGCCCTTTCTATTTCTCGGCGTTTATTAAACGCTTCTCTATCAGGTGCAACTCTATCGGGGTGGTTTTTACGATAACGACGTTGCGCCAGTCTTCCTATTTCAGCAGAACATCCTGTTTTATCTTTAAAATCACCACAGCGCTTCTTAGCTAATTGTCGAGAAGTAACCCAAAACAATACGCCGCACTTCTCACATTTTTTTTCTACTAAAGCTGGGTGCTTGCGCTTGTATGGCATATCACATAATTAACATCACATCCTATCTTATAAACAACTTTTATATCTTTCTTATGCTTTGCTCTTAACACTTGTCTTATATGCTCTGGTGTTCGTGGCTGCCAGTGAGCGGTTTTGATGGTGTGGAGCTTCATGTTAGAAAAACTTAGCACAAAGCATACCCCATATAAAACACAAAGGAGCTGTAATAGTCCAAAACTCAAATTGTGTAGCATCTATTCCACCAAAGTAGGAAAATGCACCACTTATTGACACCCCGCCCAGCCAAGCACAAATTATTTTTGTCATATATTCTTTTCTTTTATTGACCTAGCGAATAAACTGCTATCTTTCCAATTAAATGGGTAAAGTGTATAAACAACTGCCGTGAGAATAAAATGTTTCATGTTACTCATTACTAATCTTCGGGTCTTTGAGGGTGGCGATGAGGTCGGTTTTCGCATGAGCGTACCCACTTCTCCAGTGTCCAGAAAAATTTTCATCACATTCCATCCCCTCCGCAATTTTCATTATTTCTTCGGTACGGGCTTGGTAGCCTGCTTGGTATCCTTCAGCTAGGGTTTTACCTATGTTGAATTCGGTGCGGGCTTGGTAGACGGTTTCGATGAGGGTGTCTAGTTCATCAAAGAAATCGGCTGTCACCATTCCTGTCTTCTTTTTCAAAATCTCCCGCGCCTTCGCCTTCAACTGTTCTAATTGAGTCATACCTGATGGTTTGGTTTACATTGTAAATAATGAAACTCTCCTCCTACGGCTACTTCATTGCATCGTTTGCAAATTTTATCGGGGTCGAAATCTTGAGTCATACTATTTCTTTAGTGCTTGTAAGTGGTCGAGTTCTACATTTAGGTGGTTTACTCCTATTTCACTCTGGTCTTTGAAAGCGTTACGCACCTCCTCCAAAGTCTCCTTGCGGATGATGGTTGAGTGTCTTTCAAGCTCTTCAAGTGTGATGAACGTCAATTCTTTCTTACATATCTTGCAATGCCAGAAAGCGATGTCATATAGCTCTGGTATATGTTCGTACTTGGCGCAATCATCAACCGCCTCCGTTGTTTCTGTGTGTGTCATGGTTAGTTTACAAATTCGATTAAATACTTCTCTAATAATGCCTTGTCATTGTCAGTCATAATAAACTTATCTCGCCTTTCATTGAAGTATTCCCACGGCATTTCTGGTCTATACTTTTCTTTGGAATAAGTCTTACTTGCACCTATCATGTCGCACGCCATTTCACGTATATACTTCTCTGGTATTGGTACTGGTTTTATCACCCCATCATAAAAGTCAGTCCAGTATTCCCAATGATGTTTATTCTTTGCTTTGTGATTAAGCCAAGCAAGCGAGTACCCTTTTTCAATCTTTTCTCGACCAATAGGTGTAGAAGTTCCATTAAAGTATTTAGCTGAGTAAAAAAACTCAATGTAGCTAAACTTGCTCAGGTCATGTACAAGACCCTGCCAATATAACCCTTGTCGAAAACACTCTCGACCGACGTACCATTTGTGGAGCAATATTGTTTTAAGATGTAATAGATATTTCATACCCCTACTTGATTAAACGGTTGATAATGGCTTCGACTTCTGAAAGAGCGGTGTTATAGCCAGTATTAATTAAGTGCTGTCTCATGTCTTCATGTTCTGGCTTCAGCAAGTCCTTTATCTCCCCCAACAACTGCTCTTTGAGGGTGGGTGTCTCTGGGTGTCCCAGCATGTAGTGTGGGGTAGTTTGATGCTTCCCCTCTCGCACACCGTCATTAAACCCTCTAGCATATTCGTTATCTAGCTTCCACTGTTTGTCTTCTACTACAGCCGTAAGTTCGGCGAGGTAGTCGATGAGTTGGTTAAAACTACGTTGCAGCTCGGCGACATTCATTTCATTTACTTCGCTTTTCCAATAACCAAGTCCTACTGTATCTGCTCCTGAAACTTTTTGTGGCAATTTTGTTTGCATAGGTGTGGTGTTAGTTGGTAAGTTGTTTATCAATAGCTTCCTGATTCCACTGTCGCATCGCATGTAATTCAAGGGCGTAGGGCTTTTTACACTCTGGACACCACCAACATGGATTTCCAAACCAACCGTTTTCTAGCTGTTTCATGTTATTGCGGTGAATAGGGCATCTAACATCCATAAAATGAGGCGACGCTACAATTCTCCACTGTGACCTGTCGTACTTCATACCCCACTAGTCATTACCTCCATCCCCACATAAATCATCCCACACACTGCCCACATGATGCCTAGGGCGAGGCCGAGGATTAGGTTGTTCATATGTTGCCATACTTACCGCCTTCTAAGTGAGCTTGGTGCAACGTAAACCACACATCGTGGTTACTTTTGAAACGAACTGGTCTTGTTTCCACTTTTGGGCGCTTTGGCATAGATTTGTACTCCCACCACTCACTTCCATCATATTCGTGGCGTTCCAACCAAAAGTCTTCACCTACGACCAATAAGTCTTTAGCTATTTCCTGTCCGCCAAACCCGCCATCGTAATCTGTTAGTTTAGCAATTCGCTCAAACTCTGCCCAAGAGAAGTACCCAAACTCCTCTGAACCACACCACTTAACATCACTGGGTTTCTTTTTGTTTTCTTTAAGTATGCCAACTGTCTCCCTTAATAAGTTTGTCATATTTTCTTCTTTAAGCTTTAAAATATAAAGCGTTTGTAGCTTTAGTTATTAATTCCGCCGTCTCAGGCTGCACCAAATCTAACAATTTTCTTTGATTAGGCATATCAAACATGGCTACCATGTACCAAGCGTTATCACTAATATTTTCTAAGTCTTTAATTCTGTTCATTTTTTCAGATGCATAACCGTAGGTGTCATCATAAGAAGACCAAATAGATAAGGCGGCTTGTTTAATGTCTTCAAAGACATGCTGTGCTGGGGCTTCGTAATAGTTAAATTCTGTCATATTTTTTAGGTCGGCCACCTTTTTTCCCATTTTCTCTTGCGGCCTGTTTTTTTCTTTCGCTAGTTTTTAATCCTCCCTTTTTACCTGCAATTGCTTTTAAGTTAACCTCCATTTTTATAATAAATAAACTATTGCTAGTATTAAGCCTGCCACAAATATTCCAATACTTAACTTTGATTTAGGCTCAAAACGGCTTATATTGCGTTTAAACCACAGTTGTTTTCGGTATTGTTTATAATTATGCATATTAGCTTAATGTTTCGCAGCTAATAAACGAATTAATCTTTGAATATTTTAAGTTAATAATCTTAGTATTTACCAATCGTTCTTCTATCTCCTCGCTGTTGTCAAATATCATGTCATTTTTAGGGGCTTGTTATCTTCCCTACCTATATTATAACCCAAGCTATAAACCCAAGCAAATACAAACTGTGTATAACTATGCTATAATACAAAAACGCCCCTAATGGAGCGTGATTGTGTATTACGGCCTCGTAAGTTAAGTACTGCGAGGCGGTTTTACGTTTAGTTTGATAGGTTAATAAACGGTACTGCGCTTCCTGGTACAAATTGGTTTGGTAGTTGGCCGTTCCACTTTTCTATAGCTTTTAGCTGTACATAGTCCTTACCTCCTTGTGAGGTTACAGCTTCTGCTTGAATACGGATGGCTTCGGCTTCTGCTTTAGCTCTTTCAATCTGTTGCTGTGCTTCAAATTCTACTCGCGCAAGATCATTTTTTGCTTTTTGTGCTTCTTGTTCTGCTGTTACTTTTGCTTCGATAGCCGCGTTAAATTGAGCAGAAAAATCAAAGTTTGTAATCATTAATTCTGTGACAATAATGCTGTCAGAAGCTAAACGATTTCGCAGGTCGTCAAACATCACCCCTTTTACTTCTTCACGCTTAGTAATCAATTCTTCAGCAGTATATTTTGCGGTAGCAGCTTTTACAGCTTCTTGAATAGCTGGCTGAATTTTAATAGTCACGTAATCTTTACGATACGCTCGGTATACATCAATAACCTTGTCTTGTTGTATTTTGTAGTTTACAGCGACTACGGTACTAACGGTTTGACTGTCCTTTGATGCGGCTGACGCGGATGTTTCTTCTTTAAGAGTTGATATATCCATCTTTACAATGTCTGTTGTAAATGGGTTTATCAAATGCAACCCTTCTCCTACAGTTCCATCAATTGCACCAAATTTAGTAATAATACCCACTTGTTGTGATTGAATCACTGTAAATGGGTTAATCATTAAGATAAATAGTACAAATACAAATGTTACAACTAATACCCCTACTGTTTTAGGACTCATGTTATTTTTTCTTTTTTTTCTTATTGGTTAATAACTTCTTCATGTAATAGGCAAATACGGCTGTTATCGCTAGTATTGCTACCCATTGGAATATTTTTGCAAACGCATAAATCATATTTATTTTTCATCCCCAATTACTTTAAATTGCGGGATAGGGGTTAAATTCCCATTATGGTCTTTAATGTACTCTACTTCGCCCGTTTCTACGGTTATCTCGTAATCAAACGAACAACCTGATATTGGGCACATGCCCACCCCTTTAGGGGTTAGAGGGCGTGGTAAACCCTCTAACGGCTCGTTATGGTTTGGGCAAACTGGAACAGTTTTTTTGTTTTTTGTCAACGGTTTGAAATCTGCCATACTTATCTACTTTACGTTTTTTATAATGTATTTTCCCATGTTCACTAGGACTTATTAGGCATAAATTTTCAGGCCTATTATCAGTTTTAATGCCGTTTATATGGTGTACATGCTCCGTACTTAAAAGCGGTCTACCCAACTTTTGTTCCATAACAAGTCTATGTGTTCTTATCCTTTTATAATTTTTAGTGGTTCGATGGTAGCCTAAGCTATCTATACCGCCTTCACCTACCCACTTCTTTCTTTTTTTCCAATTCTGATTACCTTTATTAAAGTGAGCTTTTTCACCTTTAATAAATCTTCCCTGCTTATCTCTTTTCATGGCATAAATTATACCATGATTAAGCTGCAGATGGTTAACCTCTTGCTTTTACAAGATCAGCTTTACGTGAGCTATTTGTACCCAAAATATCTTTTGTTTCTAAGATACGCTTAATAGCTTCACCAAAATGCCTCTTACTTACTTTGTCGCAATCTTCTGCTACTGCGGCTCTAGCTGCGTTTAATATAGCGTTTTTAATGTAACCCCCTGTAATGTCAAACTTAGCAAGAGTTTTAACTGATACATCTTTAGCCAATGGCATTTGTGGGGGAAGCATAATCTCCCATATTTGCTCTCTAGTTTTTTCGTCAGGGTTTTTAAACTCAACTATTAAGGAGATGCGTCTTGCCATAGCCGCGTCTAATGTGTCAGCGCGGTTAGTGGCGAAAATGACAATCCCCTCAAACTTTTCTAGGCATGTGAGCAGCGTGTTAATTTCAGAAGCTAGAATCATCCCCACATGTGTACGGTCTGTAATCAGGCCGTCACATTCGTCTAAGAATAATACGTGGTCGCCTTTTTTAGCTTGTGCAAAAGCTTCTTGGATATTACGGTTAGCTCCTCCAGGTTCAGAAGTTTGTATTTCTGCTGCGCTAATAACCATTAGCTCTTTACCTAAAGCTTTAGCTATACAATTAGCTCCCCATGTTTTACCAGTACCAGGTGGGCCATAGAATAGCAATGACATCGCTTTACCGTACTCCATAATAGTACCCAGCCCCCATTCGTTAAAGATTTTATCCATGTGTTTATACTGTTTTAACACTTGTATAATTTCTTTACGATTTTGGTCGTCTATTACTAACTTATCCAGTTCTTCAACTTTTATGTCAACTGGTTTGTTTGTTTTTTTGTTTGAATATTTTTTTAATAAAGATTCAAACTCAGCCAAGTGGATTGCTTTACCTAATGGATTCAAAGCCCAAGTGCTATAACCAGACCATTCAACCGCAAAACCAATTGGTCCATACATTATAGGCAATACTTCAGCTACATAATATTCGCTATCTTCTGGCTTTAACAAACACTGGTGGCTGTCATGGCTGCCCCTAAGCACAACCAATTTGTCACCAGGCTTAAAATAAGGAAGCTTGGCATGGGCAGACTTATAAGCGACAGCCTGCATGAATTTGAGCCTTAACCCACTGTTTTGTACTAATTCAATTGGTAAATCATTTTTTGTTGTCATTTTTCTTAGGTTTACTAGGTTCAGGTTCTATCTTGGCATTTTTAAGTAGGTTTTCTAACCATTTATCGTTTTTTACGTTCTCAATACCTTTATGCAGAGCAGAGACAACTGATACCATTATTTTAAGCCCATCCATTCCATTGGTATTTTGGCTCATTTTATGCATCATCTTAGCCGTTGCTGCCATGCTATAAATAAAGCCTTCGAGGAACCCGACCAACACGTCTTCATTAAGAGTTCTTGAAAATTTACCCTGCTGGATAAATTCTTCTATTGCAGGTATCAATTTTTTATACATTTCATCTTGGTCAACACCCAATCTTTCAGCAGAAGATTTAGCTAGTTCAGAGTCACCAAGAAACTTTTGTATATTAGAAGCGTTATATTTAATAGATTTTTCTGGGTCTAAATGTATGTCAAATTCTTTCATATTAACCCAGCATGTCATCTAATAAACTGTTGCTGCTGCTTTTAGTTTCACTGTCTAGCTTTTTTTCTATCATTTCTGCCAACCCGCGAGGAAAGCGATTAGTGCTTTTGTTGTACGCAGCAATCGCGTCATAAACTTGAGGTTCTACATTTCTGGTGGTTCTTTCTAGCAAAGACTCTAAGAGATACAATATGTCTGATTCATCGGCTTGGTAGAAATAATTTGTTGTACCTTTTTCTACCCCCAAAGAAATAATAACTGTTTCTACCCCAATTGACTTAGCAAATTCTTCTACTTCTTGTTTGACTAATTCTTTCACTTCATCCCTTTGGTGGTCTTCAAGCTTACCAAAGTTAACACCGTAAGTTTTTAAGCAATGTTCGGCTAATTTACTTTTCCTCATAGAGTAGCATTGTCAATTAATTGTCTAATTACAGCAGAAGCTGTTGTTTTTTGTTTTTTAGCTAACTTAGCCAGCTTTTGTCTTCGCTTAACTGCTATAGCGTTTGTTTCTTCATTAGCACGAAAGTAAACATTCATGCGGTGGCTTATTTTTTTAACAGGTGCCACTACTTTTTTAGTAGGTGTCATTTTAATTAATTGGTTACACGTACAGCTACTGGAGTCCAAGTGTTTGCTTCTTTGTACTCAGACCCTAGATCATAATAACGAGAATATACTGATGAATATTTGCGGTTTGTTACGTTGCACAATTGCTTTAAGTCTTCTTTTCTCTTTTTTCTATCTGGGGGTGAGTATCTCACTCCAAGCGGATACTTTTTAACTATTTCGATTAGTAAGTCGTCTTCTTCTTTTGACCATCTTTTAAGATGTCTCTTTTTTGTATAACGAAATTTTGCTCTTTTTGATTCATCTTCTTTTAAAGAAGGCTTACCAAAAATAACAGTTAGTACATGATCTTTAATCTGTTTATTTTGCTCATCAGTAAGCGACAAAGTAGCTCCTGATGTCAAAGATACTTTTGTATCTACTTTTATCTCGAACATTTTTTTGTAAATTACCCTACGTTAAATCTGTAGGTTGCCTATATTATACCACTTCGGCATAACGGCGCAACAACACTTATCCCCACAGCGCATCAATACTGTATATTTTTGTATTCCTCTATTTTTTGAATATACCAAAGAGAATCGTACTGCTTATTTTTTGTAACCTCATTTCTTTTTTTTAAATTTTTAGCAAAACCTTCACCCTTTTCTGCGTCTAAACGTTTCTCGTATTCAACCCAATTGCCAGACAAATTTATATTGCACCTGTAATCTTGAATCCTTAAATTATCCAAATCATACCTCATCTCTGTCGAGCAAATACTAGACGGTATAAAGTGACCTGTCTGGCATTTCACGGGGACATCTAAATGAGCACCACATGTAAAACAGTTCCATGTCCCGTCAAAGTTTTGATACCGCAACCGCGTTATTCGTTTACACTCCTCCCAGAGCTTCTTCTGTAGCCGCTTTATACCCCCCTTTTTTGGCTTAATTTGCCCCGTAGCGCGTTTTTTTAGCGGGGTCTTAGCCTTTAGACCACTTTTAGATTTTAAGGGCGTTTTACGCTTTAAGGGGGTTCTGGTTTTCATTAAATAATATTTTGCGCTTCGCCTGTCTTAACGTCAATTAAAGTTTTAGCCGCAGACATCATTTTTTCTATTTTTTTAATTTGAAATTTCCAATGACGCTCTGATACACCAGCTTCAGTAGCCTCCCATGCTCTTTCACAAGCTGTATCACTTTTAAAAGCTTTACGCATCTCATTCCAAATAGGTGGTTTGCGGACTAAAATATCTTCGTACTGGTTAGTTGCATAAGCATATTTCGCACTAAGTAACACTCTAAGTTCAGCCAAACGACTAGGTGAAGGGTTTTGCATCATCTCTAACTCAATTTCTTCTAAAGTTGGAATTTTCATTTTTTAGATAAGGTTAAATCAGTTTGTATTATATTTTGCACTATATTCAAAACTGCCGTCGGTAACTGACTGTTAAGTGGGGTGAAATCACCAGTTCCATATTCTATGCGAGGTTGTCCTATTAAATCTTGGTAAACTTTTGGATTGGCAAATACGCATTTAGGATTTTGTTTAAAATATTCTAACTGCCTTTTTTTAATTTCACTTTTCACCTCATCGGTCATTTTCTTATTCCCCCAGTGTGATTGCCAGATCATGTTTGGGATACGCATTATATTTGCCCGTTCTTCCAAAGACAAAGACAGCATTTTTTCTCTAAAAGAGATATAAGCACCGTCTTCTTTTTTATGCTGTGGGGCTTTTTCTGCAGGAGTAAGTTCAACCTGCTCTATAGACTTTATATCTGCAGTTAAAAAAGCAGTTTTGCCAATAACTAACCTAGCAGGTAAATGCTCATTGTTAGACCATTTTTTTAATAAATCCGCTCCGTTTTTATCGTCTACAAATAAAACTTCTTCTTTGCCTTTACGGATAATTTTGTACATTTTTTGTTTTATTTAATAACCCATACATCAGGTACTTCTTCTTCAACCTCGTCATCCCATCTTCCTTGATTAATCCAAGTGGATGGGTGCGGTATATATTTACCCCCATCTTGTTTCCATTGCTTACACCCCTTTTGTTTGGATATAGCCAATAATACCACATCCAAAGCAGGTAAGTTGGCCTTTTTCCACACCCTGTAAGCTTCGGCTTTGGCTATCTTCCTTGGGTATTCCTTCCAAAAAGCCTCAAATTCGGCTGAATAACCTTTTTTAGAAGAAAAAGATGGATATATATTATCTGTTGTAATCTCTGTTGGTGTACTCTCTGTTATAGATTCGCTGGTTTCCCGCTTTTCTGATTCGCTGGTTTCCCGCTTTTCGATTAGCTGGTTTCCCACTAATCGGGGGTCGACTTTATAGTGCAAAGTAGGGGCACCGTTAGCCCTAACCAGCTTGGTTTTTAAATACCCCATAGCCTCTAAATTTTTACGTGCTCGGTCTTGTTGGTCGCGTGTTAAAGTTGTTTCAGCCTCAATTTCTTCTTTAGTTTTATAAATATATCCGTCTGGTCTACTCCCCTTATCTGACCAATAAAATAATTGTTGCCAATAAATTGCTTCATTAATTCCCCCGAATAAACGCGCCAATGCTGGGTGGAAGGCAATTGGTCTTTGTAATAAACTGTGCATAGCAGTAATTATACCACGCAAAACCCCACCGATGCGCTGTGCAGGGTGGGGATTATGCCTTGTATTTTAATCTTAAAATGGGTGGTCTACTTCATCAGGAGGCATTGCTGTATCTGGCGTTTCTGTTTTGATTACAGCCGCTGTAGGCTCGTCGTTTGATTCCATGATTAGGTAATCTGGCTGGCTATCCTTCTCCTTTTTCTTGTTTTTAAACAAGAGTAATTTACGACCGTCAAGGTCTAAGCTTATAAACTTCTCGTTACTTTTTGAGGTTCGTGCCCAACCTGCACCTTTTTTAACTAATGCCATATAATATTATTATAATATATCTATATCTTCTTCAAACCCCTCTTGATGTACCGCAGGTGGGGGGAAAGTGGGTTTATAAGCCCCTGCTTTCTTCATTTCGTCAACAGAAGCTACTGAGTCAATTACACCAATACCCATCAAAGCTAAGGCTCTACCAATAGCACTGGTTTCAGCGTTTTCTAAGGCGCTAGTGGCGTTAACACCTGATTTTGATACATCTTCTTGGGCATGAGCAATAAACTTTTTATTCTCATTTGCCAAATCTGGCGTGACAATAGCTTTAAATACAATTCTAAGTGAGTTAGGTTCAGACAATAACTCTGTTTGTATAAAACCATTTGTATAAGTTTCATTGAAGTAAATAATACGATCTTTAACTTGCACGTATTGTTTGCCTTTAATGTCGATAGCTTTTTCTTTCAAATCTTTATTCATGCCTATTTTAAATTACTATTTTAATACCTATATACAGTTTAACGACGTGTTTGGTCGCGTTTTTCTAAACGTACTAAAGACTTTTTAACTTCGTTTAAAATTATCTGTTGAGTCAAATCACAAAATTGTAAAATTTCAGGATTAATTTGCCCTGTAGTCAACAGCGCGTCTATGTGCTTGTTAAACTCTAAACGAGGTAAAGGTGTAGATGATGGGTCAGGCCACATGATTACAAGCCTAATTCTTCTACTAACTCACGCACCTCTTTAAGTTTATTTTCTAAGTCTTTAGCTGCCTCCGCCATTTCCATTGGTAATCTTTCCCCCTCGTAAACAAAAGATTCATCTTCCCCATTCCATGCTGCTTGTATAGCTTTAGCTTCTTGGTCTAGCCAATCAAGAGTGTAGATCATTTTATAAACTATTATCTACTAATTCGTCATACCCCCAAACATTGTTGTACGCAGCAACAGCTAAATTACGCACCCAATGTGCGGTTTCTTCATCGGTGCCTACAATATCGTTAGCTATAAGTTCTAACGTTTTGTAATCATCTGCCAGCACAGCTTGTTCAATAGTAAACCCCAAATCACTTTTAACTTTAACATCCATACCTATCTAAATTAATCATTTTTATAACGCTATTATTATAGCATGTTGCGCCGCACTAAGCAACCCAAGCAAAAATGGTTAAATACTAAAATAGCCCAATAAATCGGGGTTATTTCTGGGGATAATTCTTTCAGAAAAACGACAACGTTTATAATTTGTTTCCTCGATTTTAATATAATCCTCGCCGATTTCTTTAACTAAAGCATAGTGATAAAGGCCAGAATCGCGGTAATAAAAAACTGCAACTTCGCCAGTATTAAACGTTAACGAATTTAAGATTTCATATGTGCTTGGTAAGTTTGCAAACTTATTTTTAACGTAAGCATAACAATTACACAGAATATAATCTGGGATTTTTTGTACAGTTTGCTGTCTGGCAGACTTGGCTATAACTGTATTGACAGATGCTAAAACCTCTATTGTTGTATTTGGGTTATCTGCTGGCTGTGCTATCGCGGTCAAGGTGGGGAACAGACAGATAATTAATATTAATGGTAGGTATTTTATAAGCCATAAAATTATGTCGGGCGGTATATATTCTCAATAAAATTATAAGCGACTAAATCTTATATATTTTATATGCCTTACGGAGTAGTGTCCTCGACAGCCTTGGGTGAGACTTAAATTATAGCACAACAAAAAACACGTAATAAAAATTACGTGTCTTTTGCTACATATTACCTATGCACTGTTTGTTGTAGGGTATGGAGATAAGTTCTATTGGTGGGAACTTGCAAAAGAGGAGAAATGACAAACCCCTTTTGCACAGGCAAGCATACCACACTTTTATAAAAAATGCTATAATTGTAGATATGTTAGAAAAAAGCCCAAAAGAAAGAGCCGATGATTTTATTAAAGAGTATGGAGAGCTAGTACAGAAGCATCAATTTGATATTGCCCATTATCCAGTATTTGTACCAAACGGCCAAGGCCAATTTTCTGTCACGATTCAGTCAACGCCTGTTGATTTAACAAAAATACAACAAAATGCTAAAGAGAATACTGAACCTGATAAAATTGTCTAAATACAAAGTTATAGACAATGACGAAATCACAGAAAACGGTATTAAAGAAAGACCAGCGACGTTAATAAAAGACAAAAAAATGGCATCAATTGTTGATTTAAACAAATACGATGCTTTAAAAGAGTTTCCTGATTATGATGAAACCAATAAATAACCACATAAAAATTGAGCCTATAGAACATGAGCAATTTATGGCTTCTTCTAAAGGTACTTATGAAGAAATAGGTGTTGTTATAGATGTGGCTGAAAATGTACCTTTACCAATCGGGTGTAAGGTATATTTTGATAGTTGGTTGGCTAAAAAATACCCTGTACCAAACGAGCCTGACAAATCAGTATGGTTTGTTTCATACGAAGACATAGTTGCCTATGAAGAATAAAAGGCGATACCAAAACTCTGTCTGTAAAAGAAACATGTTGCATGACTTTAGACAAGTTATGCAGACCCCTAGAGGGTATTTAGAAAGATGTACCAGATGCGGTAAAACTATTCACTTTGACGTAAATTGCAGTAACGCACATTACCTCAGTTATCATATAAGGTCTGCGTTACAAACTAATGACCCTTTGTATTATAAAGAATACCCACAAACAACATGAAAGATAACTTATATTTAAATAACGATGCAAGACCGCGTTTAATAGCAGGAATTAAAAAGTGTGCTGAAGCCGTAGGAGCCACTATGGGTACATCAGGCAGTAATGCCTTGATTCAAGCTATAGAGCATCCTGGACACTTGGCTACTAACGATGGCGCAACTATTTTATCTTCTATTAAATTGGCAGACCCTATTGAAGATATGGGGCGTTTAATTTTGCTAGAAGCAGTATCGCGGGCAAATAAGCAATCAGGAGATGGCTCATCAACTACAACAGTACTAACAGCCGCGATTATAGACGCAGGTATGACAGTGACTGGTCACACAGCAATGGATATTAAAAGGTCTATAGAAGCTTGCATAGAACTACTAGAGCAATCCATCAAAGAAACAGCTAAAGCTATCACGGTTGACGATGTGGCAGGCGTAGCTACTATTAGTGCAGAAGACGCGACAATAGGCCAAACTATTGGGGATATTTATAAACAAATTGGTCCTGACGGGATTATTCACTGGGACATCAGTAAAACTAACCAAGATAGTTACACTATTGGTAATGGTATAACCATAGACGGAGCAGGCTACGTTAGCCCTTACATGTGTGATATAGACGAAAAAACGGGAATGTTTTTAAACGTGGCGCGATGGAAAAACCCTAAAGTATTAATTACTAAACAAAAAATTACCACGGCCAGCGACTTTAACAGTCTGTTTCAAAACCTTTACAACAATAACATCCGCGAAGTAGTGATATTCTGTGACGAATACGAGGCTAATGTTATTGGTGATTTTGTACAAACTAGAGCAGTTAGGGGCTTCAAGACCCTGTTGGTAAAAATGCCTGTTTTATGGAAAGACCAATGGTTTATTGACTTAGCTAAGGCTTCAGGGGCTACAATTATAGACCCACTTGCAGGCATATCTTACAAGACAATGAACGAAAGCCACCTTGGTACTTTTGAACATATTGTAGTAAGTAAAGACTCAACATTTATTGACGGCATCCAAGATATTACCGAGCATATAACTGCGTTAGAAGAAGAAAATACCGACGACAGTAAGCTTCGTGTAGCTCGGTTAAACACTAAAACGGCTAGATATTACGTGGGAGCAGACAGCGAAAGTGCTCTTAGTTACAAAAGATTAAAAGTGGAAGATGCTATTAGTGCGGCTTGGCAAGCTTTACATGGAGGAGTAGTAGCAGGAGGCGGTGTGGCGCTTAAAAATGCCTCTCTAAGCCTCCCAGACACGATTGGTGGGGAAATACTCAAAAAGGCACTAATTCGCCCTATGGAGACAATTACAGGCAATGCAGGGGCATATATAGATATTGCTTCATTAAAAGGTAATGAGGGTATAGATACTAGAACCAAAGAAGTTGTCGATATGCTAGACGCGGGAATTATAGACCCAGCTAATGTTGCTATAAATGCTGTTAAAAACGCTATTAGCGTAGCTGCTACTATACTCACAACAACAACGGTTCTTACTTTGCCAAACTTAGAAAAACAAATTGATACACCACCTGTTGTACTATGAAATTCTTTGCCAAATGTGAAAACTGTAAAAAACGCAGTTTTATAATCAAAAGAAGAACTGTAAACGTCCCCCAAGTCGGTATTAATGCCACATCAAAAACTGAGCTTTGTGCTCGTTGTAATAAATACGTTCATCAAATGCTTACTTCTTCTTAAAATAGAAGTAGGCTGCAGTAGTTACTATTCCAGTAGATACAAGAGTAATTAACTCATCCACTGTAGTAGACCCCGTAATACCAAAAGGGGCTAAGATTGTAAGTAATATAGGCGAAAGTAAGGCCGCAACTAATTTAATGTAATTAGACAACATATTTTTTATTTAAAACGACGCTGAGTTAACAACTGTGTAAGTAAAGCTTTTAATTGATTGATTCTCTGTGTTAAAGAGAACCTTTGATATTCTATAGCAAAATAGTCATCAGACAGTAATCTGCCGTGGCATGTCTTAGTTGCGTATTTGCGATGTGGGTAAGTAGGTATATTAGGATATTGTTTTAATAAATCACTATACAATTTATACCAAGCTTCCATTTGCGCCTTTGTTGGCTTTGTAAGGTCAAAATTGCCCGCAAAACAAACTCCTATTGAGCTTTTATTCATACCAATAACATGAGCACCTTCCTCATCATGGTCACGGGTTTGTGTGATTACACCGTCTTTAGTTATCACGTAATGATAACCCACAAAATAGCCACGACGCGAAATAAAATCAGGCCAGCGTAATTTATGCCATGCATTTATATCTGCAACGGTAGCAAACGAGCTATCTGCTAAAGGCTGTGCATCTGTACCACCAGTATGATGGGTGATAACTACGGTTGGTGTATTCATGTAAAAAAACGGTTAATGGCTATGGTAATAGCCCCCACAAATAAGCCCCAGACAGTCATAACTTTAGTTTGAAAAGAGCCTAATTTCTCTATTCTTTCTTCGGCTGTTTTTAATTTAGTAGCAACAGTATCTGTATGTTCTTTAATGTGATTAAGTTCTAACTTAATTTCATTAAACATCAGCATTATTTCTCTATTACTAAAGTCACGCTCTGCCATATTTACATTATTCTTACATTGTGTTATAATTAATCGTCATGGGATATATTATTTTTGCGATTGCGTTTGTTGTCCTCTGTATGCGCCTTGGGTGGTGGCCGACGCTGCTAGGGATGGGGTCAACCTTAATCCTTTGGACGTTTTTTGCCTCTCATAACGACTAAGCGCACTACTTTGCCCTGGATTAGCCAAAGAGCGGTAAATCTGTCTTGTTGTAAGTCCTCCAATCCCAGGAGCACCAAAAGACTGCCCGACAGCTTCTCCAGCTACAGTAGCCATGCCTTCACTTGGCGCACCTAAAATACCTCTTAAACCAGGGTTAGGAGCAATTGATTTATTGTGAAGGTAACGGCTCAATATTTTTTGTGCTTCTATACGTTCTGCCATTGCTTTATTTAATTTAGCAACATCACCTAATCCTTGGCTTTCCGCTACCTGTTCTATCAAACGCATCATCACTTGGCCTTCATGGTAACGGACACTTTTATCTAAGTTAGGGGAATCAAAATGTACTGATTTTCTTACCTTTCTTTTAATTTCATTTAGGTCATTTAACGTTATTAAATCAGTATTTCCGTACCCCTCAATAATGCTGTCTAAGTCATCGTCCACTTTTCGTAAAGCTGATTTTAGATCAGGATCGCCTTTCATTTCTTTCTTTACTTCATTTAAAATTTGTTGTCTAAGCTCAGTAAAAGGCACATACCCTTTAATTTGACCACTTGCTTGTGTAAGTAAGGTGTCTAACTGGTCGTCCAACTCATCAATAACGTTATCTAGTTTAGTTTCAGCTTGGCGAGTATCATACCTTCTTATACCACGTGAATCTTCTCTTATAGTTGGCAATGCATCTTCATCTACTAATGTTCGTAATGGGTTTAACTTACGGCCAGATGCTTCTTTAAGAGCAACCCCACCTATCCTAGTACGAGATATGCCTTCCTCTAATTCCCTTAATACTCCAGCTTTAGGTGAGCCTTTAATAACGTTTACGGCCGCATTACGAGCAGATGAAAGACCCATTGTCAACCCTCTGACAACAGGAATAGCTGAAGCGATGTTAATGCCCGCCCCTATATTAGCGGCAGCGGTTGGATGGTTTTGCTCGAATTGGTTATAAGCTCCTACAGCAGCTTGACCAGTTTCTGTTTGTGCCAATTTTGAAGCCCCTGCCCCTAGTAAATCCTCTGTCACCTCTACACCTTCACCAACAACGGGGATAGCTTTAATCGCTGCACCAGCAGTATCTAATATACCTCCCGCAACCGCACCACCAGTTTGTAACGCACCAGAAATAAGTCCCTGCTCGCCTTCGGCAGTTCTTTTAATGGCTGTAGAAGCTTGCTTGCTTCGATTATTTAAAGCAGACAACCATTCTTGTAACTCAGTAGGTGGTTTAACAATTTCACTTGGTAGATGACCTTTATTTTCAGTTATAGATTGCAGCGTAGGTGGGACATCTGATTGTAATTGTGCGCTAGGCTGTGCTTTTAATGATTGGTAGTATTTTGCAACTTTTTCGGCATAGGCAGGCGTGTCATAAGCAACTCCATATTCATTAACCCCACGCCAGTTTTCACGGTAAGCGTTAGGCTTTGCTTCGCCAGCGTTCCACATGGAAGCTATTTGACCTGGATTATAACCAGCGTCTTTCCATTGTTTTAATTTATGGTACACAACCTCGTTTTGTTGCGCTGGTGAGGCTTCTCCCCAATTAGCACTAATGCCCGCATCTTTGGTGTATTTATCCCATGTGCCTTTAGTGAATTGATAGCCGCCCCATTCACCACTCGCACCACGCGCGTTAAAATTGCCATTACTTTCAGTTTGTCTAATGGCTTTAGCTAAATTAACTACATCTTGGTCTAATTGTTGTGCGTTTATTTGTTGCATAATTACCAATCAAATAATCCTCCACCACCCGTACCGCCTGAGAAAGAACCACCAGACTGCTGTTGGAGAAGGTTAATTTGCTGTTGGTAAGAAGCTACACGGTTATTAGCCTCTTGGTTAAGAGCCTCCATAATTGATTGTAGAGCACTAATAGAAATGTCATTCGGTATTTGATTAGCTGCTTCAGCTCTTGACGCATCTGTTGGGGTTCCACCACCAAGAATAGCTGCGTACTGTGAGCGGACTGATTGGATGACACTGTTAAATGTAGTGACAGCTTCGCTAGATACTGCGCCTCTTTGTACATTTCTTTGTATGGTGTTTAAGATAGGTACTGTAGTGTCGTTAACTCCACCCTGTTTAGCTATATTAAGCAGCAATTCAAAGTTTGACTCAGCAGCTCTAGCTTGGGCTTGAATTTGTGATGCTTCGCCAGTCAATGTACCAGCAGTTTGTAATTGTGCCCCACCTAAGTAGGAAGATGCACCAGGAGCACCAAAAGTACTCCTTTGATATGTAGGCGACTGTTGGATAGCTTGTTGCGCTAATTGTAGGTTTTGTTGTGGTGATAGGTTTTCATTATAACGGTAGCCCGCATCAGGGTATTGAGAAATAAGACCCATTACCTGTTCTGCCGTATTGTAATTTACATACCCACCTAGCCCACCTGCTACCGCTTGCCCAGAATAAGGCGTATACAAGGTACTGCCAGGAGCTACCTGCACTGGCTGTGCATAATTGGCAGTATTGGATAAACCAGAAATATTTTGTGATTGTTGTGTATTAGCACCCATCAATGCACTATTGTACGCATTAGCCATCTGCTCTTGGGCAGTTAATTGCTGTTGTGTACCAGCTAAAGCTGCTTGTTGTGCAGCAGATAAAGCATCCATTCGTTGTGAAGCAGATTGTGAAGCTATCGCCGCATTACCAGAACCTACTACGTTAGTACCAGTAGACAGATTGCCCGCTACTGCTCCCGCACCTAATTGCCCTACTCTAGCTATCTCATTTCCATACTGTTCAGACAAAGCACGTGCGCCTTCTGCAATTCTTTGATTTTCACTACCAATACTTTGCATCCTGTCGATTAGGCTAGTTTGTGTTTTATTAGGCTTTGACACACCCTGTAGTTGTTTAAGAAGGTTATTATAATTTAATGAATCATCAAAATTTGAAAATAAACCCTTTTTAGGCACTGTGGTAGTAGTGTTTGTTGCTGGTTGTATGTAATTGTTTTTAACATCATTTATTAACGTACTGGCTCGCTGCAACTGTTCGTCACGCGTAGCTGGCGGTTGATTAGCTTGGTTAGACTGATTGCTTGAAGGGTTTAACAAACCGCTAGACCCAATTGAGGATGAGGTTGCACTTTTAAGTTTAGTTGAAGGCTGAGTTAATTTACCAGTAAGTGTCGCAGTAGGGGAGTAATAAGACGGGGTTTTAAGCTTAATAGCACCAAATTTAGGCGTTGAGTTAGCCGTTGCAAAGTTATTCTTTGGTTGTGGTAATAGGTTAGATACTGCTTGTGCCATATGTTTAGTATTATGTAATCACTTAATCCAATGGTCTAATTATAGGTGTATTAAGAAGAAGCAAAAATGTACAAATTAGGGTTGTTTGGTACTGGCTGTTGTCCTAAATCTACATTAACTGATTTAGTGCCAGCATAGCTTTCTAGTAATTGGAGCCTTTCATTATAAGAATTAGTATTCTTATTATATTTATTATCGTCGTTTACAATATTAGAGTAATACGACATTAAAGCCCCATACACTAGCATGTCGTGGAAATCCTCTTGTAGTAGCGGTAATTGCCCGATTGTATAAGTAGTCGCCGTTGTACTGTATACATTCTGTAAAGGCATAGCTAAAAGTAATTCAGTATTAGAATTAAATTGCTGTATTGGATACCAAATACCATCACCACTTGGGGGATTTATTTTTAAATAAAGATTAAAGAAAGAAACATCTACGTTTAACGGAAAGGCACCAGTGCTATTCCACGCTGTAGAAACGCCAGTTATAACGTTAGAACCAACAGCAAGTCCTGACAAAGTACCTGTGCTGTAATCTGCGATAGATAGATTAGGGACTCTGGCTTTGTAATTAAAGGTAATTACGTTCCCAGATGAGGATGGGATAGGCCAAAACATCACTTTATTTTGATAAATAAAGAAGTTATTAGGTATATCTGATGTATACGGTAAAGAGTTTAACAATGTCCATTCTTGGATAGATTGTACTGGTGACGGGGTATAAACAAGCTGGCCGACAGTGATAGTGTCATTTTTAATTTTAGATACATTTGGTGGTATTGGGTATGCTTGTACACCAACAGTAGATATTGCTGTTGTAGCAGTTTCAGTCAAAGTAGGCGACCATCTAATTGTAGTACTGCCCATAGTAAACAAAACATTTCTCTGTTCGCCAGACGAAAATACAACAAACTGTTGCGTAGTCGGTCCAGTCCACGCAGACGTTAATGTGGCCGATGTAGCCCCTACGGATAAAGAACCCATAAGGGTTAAATCTTCCGCTCCTATAGTTAAGGTTGTATAAGTTCTTTCGTTATCAAAGTATTTTTGAATTAAATAACGGTGCTGGTCGCTAATTAATTGACCACCAAGCTCTTGGTTTTCTGTTGATGTGTTGTTTGACAAATTTGTAAACAAGTTGACTAATTCTGTGTATGTTTTCAATGTAAATCACTTGATACTGACACTAACTCTTGGAAATATGGAGTTAATCGTTTCTCTTCATCATGTGCCCGAGGGTGATGATATTGGCATAGTGTAATGCCATTATTAACTTGATAACGTAATTCAGGGTAATCCCGCCAAGGTAAAATATGGTGAGCTTCTAAGCGTCCATGACAGTCTTGGTTTTGTATTTTACACTGCCAAAAGTCTCTTGTTTTTACCTCAAATGCCCATTTTTTATATTTTGAGCATAAATGTTTTTTTTCTTTTTGTTTACGTTCGCCTCCTTTCCATGCGGGGTTATTAGACCCAGATTTATTAGAACCAAACCAATGATGATTAAACCCTGCTTTGTAACCAATTAAACCTTTATTCCAAACTGTTTTTTGTCTTTTTAAAGAAGCTAGACACAATTTGGAACATGTTTTTTTTATATAACGTACTTTGTACGTGTCAATTTTATTGTTGCATACTACACAGTAGTGTTTAGTAGCATTTTCTCTTTTCCTAGCTTTAGATTCCCCATTACATTTTTGACTACAATATTTTGGCGTACCCACTCTTCTATATTTACAATTAAACTCAGTATGACATTGATTACAAAAATAAGTTTTCATATTTTATGATATTACTAATGTTAAAAATATACTCCAGCCTGAATCTAAATAAGGGACATTTATAACTACTTTGTCTCTACTAAAATCTGTAATCGTAGCTCTTGCTTTAATCTCGCTTGTAGAGGGGAAAGCTACAGAAACTATATGGTCTTCTGACGAACCCGCATAAAAGTTAGACGTACCTCCCCGCGTAACTGATATGTACGAAGAAGACTGTGCTGGCACTGATGGTGTACTACCGTCAGGCTGTTCTGTAGGAAATGGGTATTGGATATTGCCAGTGACAACCGTTCTGGTCGTTTCTGGCTGTAAATAAAATGTTGGGGATAATTGGGCACTTCCAATAGTTAAAATACGTGTAGCTTGCCCCGAATAGGTGCCTGTGATAGTTCCATACGCCAATATAGTCTTGGGAGTAAAAGAACTGTTTAAGTTAACGGTATATGTTGAAACAGATGCCATTTCTACGTTACCGACAATGCTTGTACTAGGTACAATATTTTCTGCTTTAATTAAAGGGGAATCTTTACCATTATGAATATGGTTAGGGATAGTATTAAGTTTAAACCGCGCTTTATCACTAGAGCGTCTTAATTCATCTTGTACTATTTGCCTAATTCTTGATTCATCCATATTAACGTAGTCTAATCTGTTGCAATCTAACAAACGAGGAACTTGTGGAACCATTTGTTGTCGCCACAACTCTAAATTGTACCCATTGAGTCTTTTGGAATCGTATTTGATAGTAACCAGACAATAATATTGTAGGCTCGTCTATGGTTGTACCCGCACTTGTCCAAGCATCTGTGGCATTTACTCTGTAATACATTTGTACCGATTCACCAGCTTCTAACGGAGCAGATAACTTGTATTCTAACTGTGAAAATGTCTCTTTTGAGAGAATAGAACCAGTAGCTAGTATGTCAGTCTCTATAACGTAACTAGTGACAGGTGTTGTACCTGTGCCGTCTATACCAAAAGCAGCAGTACTGGTGTTGTATGAATCCTGCCAAGCAGCCCAATACTGCGGGGCTTGGCTTGTCTGTTCTATGGCTGGCAAAAGTATGGTTGCATACCCATCGTAATCATTATATGAATTTTGATTTTCAAGACGTAAAGAGTTGCCAACTAAAGCATTAGCATCTACGTTTTGTGACGGTATAAATGACCACACCCCGCCACAATTACCTGATTTTGTGGCCGTCTGGTCTAGTACAGAGAAATAAACTCGCCCGCGACAATACATAGCATCTCCCCAAGTAAATACTGGCTCAATATAACTATTTTTAGTACCAGCTACACCTGCACAATAATCTGGTATTTTCAAAGCTAAAGAAGCTACCGCTGTATTAGATATATAAATATTACCTTTGTAGCCAGCAAAAATGTAAGCCATGTTATTAACATTAAGCATGGTTTTTACGTTGGCTTCAGGAAGTTGAATAACGTCACTTACAATAGCGTCAATTTGGTTCCAAGGGTAAACTGCAGAACCTTCACAACCTATCAAAATAGTATTGCCAACTTCTACTAAACAAGTGGCTTGTTCGTAAAATGGCAAGTTAACTCTTTGCGGTTGAAATTGTAACAATGGAGTAGAAGAACTCCAGCCTGCGTATCCTACTGGGTAAAAAGTATTAAAATACTGGTTGCCAGATGCGCCTGTTTGAATATCTTGTATAGAACCTTGCCCTACATCAACGTCGTCATAAACCTCAAAAGTTTGAGAAGCAGGATTGTATTCAATGTAATAAACAACATCGCTAGAGATAGCAGTTGGCAACGTTCCCTCTGTATCTGTAAAAAACACAACAGGTACTCTTTTTGCACTTGATACTAAATAAGGCACTGAACCATTTATAAGCTCCGTTATAGTACCAGTGGTGGAAGAAGCGGAATATTTACAATACGATTGTATATTTGCTTCTGATGTGAGCAATGAAGTAGTAGGGAAAATCTCGCCCAAAAACTGACTATCCACATAATACATTTTGCCTTGTGAGCCTGTCATAGCAAAACTACTATGAGTGTCAAAGGGGTTCATAGTTTCACCATCGGCCATTTGTGTGAATAAACCACCTAAATTAACAGTAGGTTTACACAAGATAAAAGCTTTAGCTACTGCCATTAACCAGCCATTAAGTACGGCGATGCCCCCAATTTTAACAGCACTGTAATCAGTGGGGTCTGGTAACATCCACATAAAACCGTTAGTTTCGTATACCTGAGTATCCCACAGCCATACATAACCATTTTTATCTAAGATGTAATACCTGTATTCAGTTGAATCATCTGTGTTGTAGTTTTCTACCGCTTTAGCTATTGCTTGGTTTGGTACAGCTACAGTACTAAAAGTAATACTGCCTGTTGTGCCGTGAGTTAACGGGGTCGCCCCGTATGGGTCATAAAAGTCTGATAACTTAATTTTACCAGCCCCATCTGCATAAGACACAAAGTAAAGTCCGCCAGTATTTATACTATGCACCTTAAATTCACCGTCAGTATTAAATACGTGAATAGTTTTACCTCCTTTATTGTAAACAACATCACCGCCAGTACAAAAAGCCGCCCCGATTGTATAAGAAATAACAACAATGCCGTCGGCACCGTCACCGCCAGCGTAACCTGTAGTGCTTGATGTTGAACCACCTCCGCCACCTGAACCTGGAGTAGTTGCACTTACACCAGCACCATCTTCACCACCATCGCCACCCGCATCAGAAGAACCACCTTGTCCTGGTGTACCTACAGACCCACCACCACCACCTGCTGCGTAAGTGACAGAAGTTCCTGTTATGCTATTTGCGGTACCAGCTCCACCTGTACCGCCTGTGGCAGAAGAACCAGCAGTACCAGCACCAGCAGAACCACCTCCACCTCCACCAGCTCTGTTTGTTCCTGTTGCATTAGCAAAACCAGCACCGCCGTTATTACCAGCAGAGCCTGTTCCACCTGTCCCTTGATAACCAGTATCCCCACCACCACCTCCACCACCTGAAGCGCCATTAGAACCATTTAAAGGTGTAGTGGGGGTAACATTTTGTAAACCTAGTCCACCACCACCACCACCAATAGCTGTATCCACTGATTCTAATGATGAACTACTACCGTTATCGCCAGGGTCTAATGTAGAAGAACCTCCTGCACCACCAGCACCTACTGTTACAGTGTAACCACCTACAGATAAAGTAGTATTACTAGATACATATTCACCAGCACCACCACCACCTGCTGCAGCTATATTATCTGCATTACCGCCCCCGCCACCACCACCCACAATCAAATAATCAATAGACAAAGTGGTTGGATTTGTAGCTGCTGTAATACTAGAAACAGTGGATGCTGTGACTTTAATCCATTGCCCACCCTTTAAACTAGTGGGGGCGTTAAATAATGTAGCCCCATCAGGGGTTAATGTTTGACTAGACAAAGCAGCCTGCTGTTGTGCGGTACGCGAAAAAGATGCTAAAACATCCCCTATTTCAGTAGAAATATTAGCATTTTGTATATTAGCAGTACCTTTAAAGGGAGAGGAAGCTATACCATTTTCTGCTCCATCCCATACAAAGTCTGTACCTGTTTGTGTTTTTTCAGTACGCCACATTAGATTAATTTTACTAGGTATTATTTATGTGTCAGTTTTTACGTGGTTGTTACATAAAAGCCAAAAAGTTACCGTTTGCTGAGGCACCTGCAGCGACTACTGTAAATGACCCTGAAGATGTAAACGTATGGATAGTCCGAGAACCACTTGTAGTTATTGTGCCACCTGTACAAGTTCCATAATCAGCAGTCAAATAACTAAAAATAGCAACTCCTGAACCACCAGCACCACCTGATTGAGCAGCACCTGAGTTACCTGACCCACCTCCACCTCCACCAGTATTAGCTGTTCCTGCAGTACCATTTTGACCGTTGTTACCACCAGCACCACCTCCGCCTGAGCCGCCCGCTCCTGCACTTGTTACCGCACCACCACCACCACCACCAGCATAAGTAACCGCAGAGCCAGAAATAGAATTAGAGCGACCTGACCCACCTGCACCAGAAGTGGCACCACCAACTCCCGCACCACCTGCGCCACCTCCGCCTCCACCTCTAGTTGCAGCAGAACCGCCTGCGCCACCAGCGTTACCATAACCAGTTGCTCCACCTGAATTACCCTGTGTAGCAGAACCGCCTGCAGCATTTGAGTCAAAGTTACCTCCACCTCCTGAGCCGCCAGAACCTCCTACATTTGGGAAATTACCACCTGTGCCTCCTCCTAAAGCAGTACATGTATCAAAAGTAGTATTAGAACCTGCTGTAGCAGCACCGTTTGTTGGGACACCGCCATTACCTCCTGTCCCGACAGTAATTGTGTAAGTACCAGGTGCAACCGTTCTACCAGTTTGTTCTAGTAAACCACCTGCCCCACCACCACCTGCAATACCTGACCCACCACCTCCGCCACCAGCAACAAGCAAAATATCCATTGTCGCCATATATTTTTATATAAAGTCTAGGTACTCTGGTTTTAATGTGGCTTTCAAATCATCTAATAGGGCAACCGCTTTAGGGTTGCTCATAGGAATGATACCAGTATCAATCACAGTTTGTTTAACTCTTACCCATTTATGATACTTTTCTAGCCATTTATTTCTATCAATTTCAGCTTGAGTAAGTGTAGGTGTAGTTGTTGTGTCAGATAAATCTACACTCTCACCTTCAACCAATTCTGATTTAAGTTCTTCTTGGGTGTTGTATTTGTTTAAAGTAGAAATAATCCAAAACTTTAGCCCTTCTTTATCTTGCGGAATACAAGCATCCGTATAAGTTTCAGTACCATTAGTGAAGTCAAAGTAGTAACGTACTCCTTGTTCTGTTTTTTCTTCTCGATTGAATTTGTGTGTAAACATATTGGTTTAATTAACTATTAAGCTGATGTTATTTCTATAAATTGCTCCTCTCCCAAAAGTTTATTACAAACTTGACAAGTTTTTTCCATATTGCATTTCATGCTTTTGCCACACATCTCCACTTTGATGTGGCAGTATTCCAAACAAAACCGACATCTACACGTGTAGTACTTAAAGCAGTAGGGGCAGTAACTGTACTATCCTCAAATGAAGCACCCCAAGTTACAGTAGGAGTACCTGATGAAGCCGTCATAGAAATACGCAACATTTGTCCGTCTGTTGGCGTACCAGACAAGTTGGTAGTCATTGACGTTATATTGTTGGTCTGGCTGGTTAAATTTACATAATCACAGTTGTCTGTGTTTATAGTTGGGGTTGCAGAGTTTGATGTTATTGATGTAACACGTGGGGTTACTCGCTTATTGGTAAGAGTGTTCGTACTGCTAATAGACGGTATAACAACGCCTTCTACCGCAATAACCCCTGCGGATGACCGTGAAATAGTAGTGTCTGAAGCAGCACCTAGCTCAATAGTACCAGCAGTTAAAGCATTTGATGTGCCTATAGAAAATGGTACGTTTGAGGTTAAGAGACCAGTTGAATGTGTCAAAGTGGCGTTACCATTTGCAAAGTTAATTACTCCACCAGATGCTAAAAATAAGTCTGCATAAGATAAACTTGTTGAACCTAAAGCAATACCATCGTTTGTAAATGGTGTCAATGCTGTATTGGTTAATACCAATTCGCTGGTCATAGTGCCAGCTACTACTACCCCCCATGTGATAGTGGCATCTTCAGACGCAGAGGTAGGGTCTGTAATCGTTACGAACTGCTGGGCATAATTTTGCTTATTAGCAGCAGAATCTTTACCACTAAATAGCAAAGTGCCTACAACATCACTAACCGCTGGAGATACTGAATCTTGATATATTTCAAATGTTGGACCTGTCGCACCAGGATTTTGGTCTGAAAGCGTCAAAACACCAGCAGAATGAGTTAAACTAATATTTCCGTTGTTAAAGTTAATGACAGCACCTGATGCCAAAAACAAGTCAGACCACATTGAAGATGTAGTACCCAAAGCAGCTCCATCAGAAGATGATGGAGTCATTGTTTTTTCAGTTAAAACTAATCCAGTTGCAGTTCCAGGTGAAAACGTTATATTCCCACCAGTACCATTAGCGACAGTAATAAAATTATTGCCGTCTAAACTATTTAGAGACCCAGCCAATAAATCAGCAGCAACTTCCAAATCACCATTAATTTGTACATTACCAGTTCCATCGGGGTCTATAACGATATTTGCATTAGCACCATCAAAAATGGTAATTGACCCACTTGTAGCATTACCTGTTTTTAATATTAAATCATTGTTACCAATAGTAGCTACAGTTACTGCCCCAGCCGCTACATCAGACGCAGTCACTGTGCCGTCTTGTAATAATTTACCTGTTGTAGAATCAAATCTAGCTAAAGCATTATCAGTAGAAGAAGCTGGACCGACTACATCACCAGTCCCACCTGTGGCGGATAACGTACCCGCAGACAAACTCAACCCTGAACCAATAGTAATTTCTTCTACAGCACCAGTCGATGCTGTCGTACGGCCTAATATTCTGGCTGTCGCCATTGTTAAACCTGACGTAGTGATAGCTCCAGGGGCTACATAATCTGTGCCAGAAGATGCGGCAGATATAGCTGTACCGTTACCTTTTAAAAGGCCAGTAATGGTAGTTCTTAGGGTAATGGCAGGGGTAGTTGTAGCGGTTGCGACTGTACCAGCTAGTCCGTTAGCCGTTACCACAGATACAGATGTCACTGTACCTGTGCCGCCTCCACCTCCGCCAGAGGTAAGCAATCTATGTGTAACAGGGTCAGCATACAAAGTAACGGGGGTTACACCGTCTACATTAGACACTGCTAGTAATGTTGGTACAAAATTTTCATCACGTGATGCTTCTGCCATAGATTGTTTTTAATTAGAATCTATTAAAAGATTACCACTACTGTCTACATAAAGCACAACAGGCGTAGAACCATCTGCTTCTGACACGGCAATTAATGTAGTGACGTAATTATCGTCTCTTAATGCTACATCACCACCGTGGTCAGAACCGTCAGAGCTATCATTTACGTCTAAAAAGTGTGTGTCAGGGGCAGCCGTAATTTTAGTCACAGTTGTACCATCAGTGTTTAAAGCACCTAATATTGTTGGTACGTTATTATCATCACGTGATGCATTTGCCATATTACAAAGCTTCTATGTAAGAACCGTCACTTAATGGAACCCACCCAAGGTAGAAAGTAATCGCACCACTAGCAGGAGTATTTGTTGTGGTGTACACAAACTCTATATTTGTTGTTACGTTACCTGTTTTCTGTATAACAGTAAAAGGCATAAATATATCAGGGGCGGTAGCTGCAACAGGGTCAACAACAGCACCTGCACTGGCATTTGTAGCAGCTAAGGCTACTGACACAAGGCTTCTTCTGATTAGAAAAGAACCCGCAGTAAAATTGCTTAATGTAGTACCTGTTGCCAAAGAAATAGCTGCTTGTGCGGTTCCATCGTTAACTCGCCAGTAAGCTGCTGTCACAGCAGAACTTAATGCCGTCGTGACTACTCCGTAAAGAGCCAACACTTCGACATCCCCTTTGACCGTAAATAGCGGGACGGCTGCCGTAGTATTGTTAGCAGAAAGAGTAATTGATTTATTAACAATAATGCCGTTTTCAATTATAGGCACAAAATTTTCATCTCTTTGGTAAGCTCCTTCTACTGACATACTTTTTAAGTTAAATGTTTAATTGCTTGTTCTAGTGAATGGTATTTGTCGGCTAACGCTACTTCTCGTCTAGCTAAATCGTTTTCTTTATCTCTAAGCTCCGATTCTTTATTTTGTAATTCTTGCTCCCAAGTCTTTAAAAAAGTATTTTGGTTATCTAAATTACCCTGCACCGAAGCCTCAAAAGATAAAACCTGTTCGTATTTGGTAGCTGCCGTCCTTTGGAGTTCTTTAGCTTCGTCTAAAGCATTAATTGTGTCTAAACGTTCTTTTTTGGCAGAACTTAGCTCAAAATCAGTCTTCAAACGATTATCTTTAGCTATTTTAAGCTCCTCACTTAATAATCTCTCACTATTAGCAATGTTAACAAGTTTTTGGTGTATCTCGCTTTGTAAACGTGCCACCTCAGCTTCTTTAGCAGCTATATCACTATGTCCTTTGTCTATTTTAGCTTTCTCTGTCTCTAACCATGCCTCTAATTTGGCTATTTCTGCCCGTAGCGCGTTTAATTTAACAGACTCGACATCTATATCATGTTTGATATTTTTAATGGTCTTATTGCGAAATTCGGTCAAACTACGCTCCTCCTCGGCTTGTATTTCTCTTAAAGAGTCTATACGTCTAGCCAGTTTAATACCCTCTTGTATCTCAGAGTGTTTTTCTTGCTGTTTTATAGAGTTAATCTCCTTTTTTGATAGGAGTTTAATAGGCATAATTAAGCTTTAAGGGCTTTTTCACGTAGTGAGGTTTTTTGGTCTATAGCTGTAGTAACAGGCACGCCATCCTCGTTTAGAGATAGCTTTGATTCTAGTGATACATTTACTACAGGAGTAACCACGGCCTTTTTAACTGGCAAAGGTTGTAGTGAGCGTTGTATAAAAGGGGTTAATTGCTCTAGGTTGTAAGTACCAGCTTGGTGAATACTATTTAGTTTAGGAGAACCGTCGTTGTTACGCTCCTGACTAACGTAAGTTGTTTTGTATTGCTGGCTCTTAAAGAACTCTCGTTCTGCTAAATCTTTAGCAAACTTTTTTCTAATATGCTGTATTTCCAAAGGGGTGTGTTCTGGCATTATCATTGGCGAAGTGCTTTGTGCAGGGTAGTGGTATTCTTTTTTATTCCAAACACCTACAAAGTCTTCATCAGACCAGTTAGTAAACAAAAAAGTACCATCAAAATCTTCTGGTAGTACTGATTCAAAGCGCATTATTGATTTGTAGTCGTTCATACTATGTTACAAGTTATTGTTCCTTTTATTCAAAGGCCGAGGTTGTTTAATACCCCCGTTACTGCCCCTCCACAAAGGGGCAGAGTACCGAGATACTAAAGGTTCACGTAGATTGGGCGGTATTCAGTATCTACACCTGTGTAGACTGCATTACCCACCAAACCTTGCGCTACTACTGCGTTCTCTACCGCGCCAGCTACAGCATTAGATGGTGAAACTGCACTACCGATAGTTAGAGCACCGTCGTTTAGACATGCTGTAATACCTTTCGTTACAAGGAAACCATAAGCTGCTGCTGCGATTGGATAAAGAGACACACCGCAGACAGAACCAGTAGCTGTTGTTGGCATTACAATAACGCCGTTACCGTGGGCTGGGAGAAGGGTTACTTCTGAAGCCGTGGTGATAGCAGTTATTGGTGAATCCTCTAGGGTCACTACCAATGAAGCTGATGCATCTGCAGCAGGGTGACTAGCAATACGCAAAGTCTGGCCTTCACCTGCATTGTCATTTACGACAAGCAGACCGCCTGCATATTGGTTAGCTGTTACCGCTGTTGCCCCCAAAGTAACAGTTACCTTAGCAGGTACGTTACCGTTGTTAGAGTAAGCAGTAAAAGCAGTCACTGCACAGTTTACGTGGTTAGCAACCACCGCTGCATCCTGATAAAGCTTACCTGAATCAACCGCTACTGCCCCAGCTTGTACTAGGATAAGTTCACGGCCATCAGAGGTATCAAAACGAGTACCAACAAGTGTTTCCAAAGAAGCGTCTGTTGATGTCTGAAATGTACCGTTTGCTATAAGCCCTAATGGAGCTACAGCAGTACGTTGTGAAATTCTACTCATATTTTAATTATTTTAATTTATTTACTAATTCCTTAGCCGTTCTTCTAACCCCGAAGTGAGAGACAAACGGTCTAAGCGTCTTAGGTAACTACGCAGCGGTAGTTACGTTAGTCCATGTAGTACCACCGTCAGTATTTACATAAAGACGAGTGGATGTACTAGAACCTGCTGTATTGATGCAGAGGGAACCTTTAACTGCGGTAAAGGCTGGAGCATCTGATGTTACATAGATACTTGGACCATTACTAAACAGTGTAATTGGCTTACCTGCTGCTACTGCACCTGCCGAAGCTGGTACAGAAGTGCTACTTTCCACAGTTACCCCACCAGTAACAATGTTGTTACCAGTGACGGTTTGTGTACCAGACGCAAGTGTACCTGAAATAGATACGTTTTCTTGCGTATTCAATCCAGCATTTTGGATTGGTGGTAAGAAGTCTTCGATGTATTGAGTCATGGCTTTTAAATTAACCTAATAAACCCTATACACCTGTGATTCCTGTGAGTACACCTTGACGGAATGGAGCAGTACAAATTAGCTGTCCACCTAGAATCATAAAGCCGTTAATTGCACCTTGGTTGTATGACTTAATCATACCTGTCCATGTAAATGCACTACCTGGGGCGTACATCTTATCCTCATAGACGTTACCTTCAATGTCCTTAGCTTTTGGTGTTACGGACTCACCTTCCCACCACTTCAATGCGTACCACTCTAGGAACTTAGTGTTAAGCATATAGAAGTAACCAGTAGTGATTTTCTTGTCTCGACTGATTACCATACCATCCCAGCGTTGTTCAGAGTAACCAGAAGTTTGTGCAACTGTTCTCTGTGATGGAGAGAAGTCCATGTTATTTCGCTGGTAAGGTGTTTGTAGTTGCTCAAAGTAACCCCAAGTGGTGTAATCAGTGACAATCATATCAGGGATTACTGGACCATCTGAGATACTATTCCACAAAGTACGAACCTTTACTAGAGAGATAGTACCACCTGAAGCTGTAACAGTAGCGTTTAGACCAGTGTATGAAGCACGTGATAGACCACCATAGTTAGCTAGTGTTGTACCATTATCAACAATACCAGTTAGACCCATTGGGGCTTTACCACCGAAGGCAGTACCATCACCTTGTAGGAAGTTACCGATGTCGTCAGCAGCGTCTTGTGCGCGTGATTCCATTGTTACTTTCAAAAGGTCGAGGGTTTGCATTTGTGTACTGTTTACAGATAGGTCGCTACCTGCAAGTGCTACGTTAGTAGCCACAAATGTTGGATAAAAAGTAGTATTAACAGCTACTGGTTGCTGTGTAATTGGCAGCAAGTCAAAACCGTTAAATGCTACTGAAGCTACACCCTTTTGATACTTAATCAAAGCGTGTTACTAGGGGTAAATTCTTCCGAGGGATAGTTGCTTATTTCTATCCGACCTACCCTCACGACATTCCTGCCGTGTTCAGACTATTACATCCCTTTCGGGTCGATTCGTTTAGTCGTTGTAGCTGCGACAATTGTTGATGGTGTAAAAACTTTTTTTAGTCTTTTAACCTCTTGATATATGCTTTCACGTCTTGCTATTTCTTCTGGTGTAATAATACGTGTTTTACGTTCATTACCAGCAAGTTGTAAAGCGACTAGGGCTTGGGGTTTTTTATACTTTAAATAAGGTGTTATTTTTTCTAACACAGAATGAGCTTTTTTATTACTGGCTATCCAAATAAACGAACCATCTCGTCTGACTGTATGTATGTGACCACCAAATGTAGTCACTAACCAATCAATAACGGCACCGTCTTTTTGTCCAATAGTAATGAACAAGCAGTATTCTGGGTTTCGAGGTCGTGTACGTTTGTTTATTCGTATACAACCCTCACCATCAAAGAAACCTGCCATGTATATGTAGTCTGTTTCCATTACTACAGTATACTTTATCCCTATTATATCTGTCAATGTGCTTGCTAGGCGTTGTCCACTTATTTCAGTTGGGATTTTCGCCGTATATTAGAACCGATTTTAATTCCCCATTAAGCCAGTACGAGGCAGAGTAGTCTAGGGAATAGCATTTGAGAACCGTTCCACTTCTTAGTCTTTTGCATTACGCGACCAAAGAAATAGTTGTCGCGTAATGTCTGGTCTACCCAGAAAGGCGCGAGATATTGATTGGTTACGGTTGTAATATTTACTCCTGGAGGCATATTAATTGTTAATTAAATTTAAATAATGTTGTTAGCTCTTAAAAAAGATTCAATAGCCTTGTCGCTAGTTTCGCTTTTGATTGGTGTGCCTTCAGACATGCCACGGGAAGCTAAATTCTTAGCAGTATTGTCACGTGGTTGTTGTTTCCTTGCTTGGTACGCTTCCCATACTGCGTAGTGGTCTGCATAACCAATTATTTCACCATTACGGTCTTTAGGAGACATCCGTTGTAGAAGCTTAAAGAAGTTAATGCGGTCTTGTTCACTTTGTGGTGAAGTTAAATCAACATCAAATTCATCTTCAATTTCTTCTATCATGCTGTCTAATGTACTCTCAGCGCTTTTTACGGCAGTGCTTTCTTGCTCTCTAATTTTCTCAATTTCAGCCAAGGCTTCACGTTTGGCTTGTTCTTTTATTCCTAAAAGGGCTTGCTTTAGAATATTGGTAGCTTCACGGGCTTCAGGTGAGTCTGTACCATAAATGCGTTCTATCGCACTTAATTGGTCAGCCCCATCTTGTTCCGTATCCTTTTTTATTTCAGCTATAGCTTCTAAGCGAGCGGCCAAGCGAATATTAGCTTCGCGTTCAGCTTCTAAGCGGGAAGACAATCTACGTTCACGACGGTTCTTAGGTGAAAAATTATCATCATCTTCACCTTTGTCAGCCTTTGCAGGTTGATCGTCTGTGTTGTTAGGTACATCACTTGATTGATTTTGGTTCTCTCCAAAAGGGTCAGTGATGTTTGTATCGTCTTTTAATCCACCTAAAAACTGTTCTAATTCTGAATTGAGCATACTCTTTGTTGCTTTTGCAAGCATTAATGCCTATTACTAGGACTTTTATGTATATAAATTCAAGCTTATTCTACCGAACTGCTTTACAAACGGTCTTCTTTAATCAAACTCCCCACCTTCACTTTTATGTCTTTCAAGGTATTGGATATACGATTCACCTTTCTTTGGCTTACCGCCAGCATCGGGATGGTTAGCCTTATGGGATTCAAGCCTACCAATCAAAGATGAAGACTTCGGGCGAACCCTGACGTTTTGTCTAAATGGATGGGATGTTTTACCACCTACATGAAGGTTGGTTTTACCATCCATAGTTACTTTAGCCACTTTATTAGCTAGAGCCTTACCCATAGCTTTCTTAACGTCTTTGTGGTCTTCGTTTGATAGTGCCATAATTTTATTATTTTATTAGCCGTACTATTTGTCTAGTAAACAGTGGATTAATAACCCACACCTTTGCCTGTAGATGGTTTATATCCTTTATCGCCATACTGCTTCATTGCAGGCACAATAGGGGCTTTTTTAACTTTAGGCTTCTTTAAATCACTGACCATTTTGTTATATTGGTCATCACTAAGAGTAGACTGATTTTTAGCAGGTGCGGCTTGGTATTTAACCACCCCTACGTTTTTAATTTTGTTTGCTAATGCGTTTAGTTTTGGTTTCATGTTGTTTTACGGTTAGTTAATTCACCAGCTTTAAAACAAGCTTCTTGGGTAAAATTCTTACCGACCCCATATACTTCTTGTTCTAATTTACAGTGTGACATATTAGTTTTTATTAATGTTAACAACGGTTTTTACCTAGTCAATTACTATGTGTATTAAACAGGTGGCAACTGTACTTGGTTTAAACCTGCATCTGCTGGGTTACGTGCTATATCTTGTTGTGGTTCAGTGACTTGCTCAGGAGACATAGCAGACTGTTCTGCTTGGGCGTTCATAGCTACTCCTTGGGCTTGGTTTTGCATTTGGGTCATAGCTTGCTGCTGTTGTGCCATTTGTAGCTGTTGTGCAAAGTCAGGGAAGTTTAGCTGCATGTAAGCCATCGGGTCTATTTTGTATAGAATACCGTCAGCGGCTGCTTCATCAGGATTAGGGAAGGACAACATCTTTAATAGAGTTTTTGGTCCAATAGCCCCCTTATCAAACAAAGCTTGTGCCATGTTTATTTCAGTTATTTCGTCGCGTGGTCGCATTGAATCAGGCGATACTGAAATAATCATCCGCTTGTTTAGATTGGCATTTGATAGCTGTATATACTCCACAGCCTTAGCATTACCTAGAATAGAAGCTACGTGTGGTTCATCGTAAAACACATAGTACATCTGTACCCACCAGTTAAATACGTTGTCTGCCACTTGTTCTATAGCATCACCAATACCCCCACCAATACGTGAAGTGTCGTTTTGTTGGTTTAATATCTGTCCTCTAGCAGTTAAATCTTCATCTGCTGGCTGCGTAGTAATACCTTGGATACCCCAAGATGACCGCAAATCGTTTTTGCTTATTTCTAGCTCATTAAACACAGAAGACGGCAAGTCTTGGGCATTTAATGGCAACAAAGCTTGGTCTATTGGTCCACCAGACGGAACTAAAATAGGATTACCCTTCTTACGAGCATTAGCGGCTTGTGCTGCAGTTTCTTGGTTGAAGTTATCTTCTGAAAAAGCATATGAGTTATTAGCTGTGGAAACGTTAAAATCAATCTGTTCTGTACGTCTAGTAATACGGTTCTGGTTAGGTATATTTTGCTCAATCAAACTTGTTATGTCATGCGGGCGTTCTTGTAGAGAAAATACAGACAAGAAAGTATATGGCTTTTTAGGGATAGCAAAGTGGTTCTTTGGAGTAGTTTCTACAGGCTGGCCTATTTCATCCAGTACAGGCTCTCCAGTTAGTGGGTCTAGCTGTGGTTCAGCGTATTTATAAAATGGGTTTTTATGCTTGTCTAGTACATTATCTTTAAACGTTACAAACGTAAACTTGTCATCAGCAGACCACCATTCAGTATATGTAACTTCAGTTCCTAGCTGGCCTTTAGCTTCTTCTGTAATTAATTGTTTATGTTTAGGGTACAACTCTATCAATCTTTCAGCGGTTACTTTGATGCGTTCACCTAGATAACCAACAAAATCACCGTAAGCGTCAACGTAGCCTGTAGGGTCAAATATAAAGTCTTGTATTTTACGGTTGCGTGTCTCTATATCACTTATTTGAGCGTTCCAGCCATGCTTTAAAACACCTAAATGGTAAACACTCCACTGGCGAACCATAAGAGTCAACTTACGACGTAGTACAAGCTGGTCAGCATGGTATTGCAACATAGTGCGAACCATACGTGACTGTTCATCACCTTCTGGGGTATCGTCACTATAAACTACAGGCTCAGGGTTTTTAGCTAAAGCTGCAGACAAAAACGTTTCTTCTGCTTCAAATTGTAAGTTAGCAGCTACTGGCTGATCGTTATCTGTTAGCCAACGGCCGTCACGTCTTTTGCCAATGTATGATTCTAAGTTACGGTCAAAAACCTTAATCATCTCGGACTCGTAGGTGGCATATCTTTTTTCCCATTCTTTTTTAAGCCTTATTAGCTCGCTGTCGTCCAAAGATAGACTAAGTACGCCATACTTATCACCAGATGCACCTTCCTCTGTACCAGAAGCACCTTGGTCTATTTTGTTTACATCAGAATTAACTAAATTATCAACACCTCTAATGTTTAATGCGAAAGGGTCTAAAGGATTTGCCATAATGAATAATTATTATATTTAAGACTATCATTTACAATTAAAGTGTGTATCAAAAAGGTGTATTTTTATCTTCTTTATCTAAATAGCGGCATTTAATGTGATAGGACGACGTTAGCAACATAGAACAGACAGGACAGTGATTCTTTTTTATTTGCATGCGCCATTTATCAACTGCGCGCTTCTTACGCATCCAGTTCCTTTTGTACTCATGCATGTCTTTTGTCATAAGTCTGCTTTGTTTTTAAATTGTTCTGGGTGTACAAATGTAGACACTCCTTCAGGTTCTACAATCATTGCGCGGGGAAATGTCTCTTTTTTAGTATCTACTATTTTAGCCAAACCGCCACCATATCGTTGAAGTCCAACTATGGCATACAGTAAAGCGTGACAATAGTGGTCTGGTCCGTTACGTTTCCATACAAACTCAGACCCATATAACTCTTTGTTGTCTTTTTCGCGTGTCTCTTTAGCGGCTATCTTTTCACGGTAAATATAACCAAAGTGCGAGGCAAATTCTGCCCATTCTTCTTTTGTGCCATTTAACGGTATACGTCCTATATCACGTAACTGCTCCACCATAAGAGTCATCATACGGTTACGGTCTACAGTTACTTTGCCATATTCATAGTCTGTCCCCCATGTGGCAAGGTCTACTGATTTACGGTCTTTACGATAAAAGACTAAGAACACTCTACCTGGGAACTCTGCTTGTAGCTGTCTAACGCCTATCAAATCGCCCCCTTGGTCAAACATAGCTATAGACTTAGGGAACCGCTTTAAAAGGGCTTTAATCGAATCGTAGGGCGTTTTAGAGGCCGTTATCTCTGTCTCATGGTCGTAATAAAAGACACCATCTTCATTCATTAAGACATAATGAATACCGTGGCCTGTGTCTGCCCCAATAATTATTCTCTTTTCTTGTGGGTTAACAATATCAACACAGTTCTGTAATACTACACGTGGCTCTATACGGTCATCACTGCCTATATATGGCAAACCTAGTACATAGTTATAAAAGTATTGTTTATCTTTTTGTGGGTCATTAAAAGCGTCTATTATCTGGCCTGCACTTTTGTTATAAAGCATTAACTGGCTTACATGCCAGCCACTAAACTTATAGTTGCCTACTATTTCACCATTCCATGCTATACCGTCTTTATTCTTCCATACACCATTCACACGTGAGCTATTTGGCAAAACCTTGGCACAATAAAGGCAAATATACTCACGGGTTTCTTTATTAATACTATCAGGCCACGACAACACTTGTTCTTTAGTGCAGTGCGGGCACTTTATATGCCATTCTTTTTGGTCACTATCTTGCCAATATATATCTACTCCGTGACCACTAAGACTAGGGTGTGAGAAATACCACCGCCACCCACCATCTTCTTGTGCTTGTAGACGTGTCTCATATTGGGTAATAACAGCAGGGTCTGATGCATCTACCTCGTCGTGGATATTTAAACCAGACGGTATCATCATCGCTTGTTTACTGGTAAACGTACCACGATAAAATATCATCGAGTTACCCACTTGCTTTTGCTCTACCGTATCATGGTCTTTAATCCACTCTAATAAAATAGGATTTTGAGCAATAATACGGTTAATAGAACCACCCACCATATCCTGTACGTCTCCTTGTGTGGGCAGAGTATAAATAATCTGACGGTTTAACTTATTAGCCACATACATGGACTTAATAGTATTCATTACCGTAGCTCCTATCTGTGGGGGTTTTAGTAACACTTGATGTGGTGATATATCGTTGTATATATCCCACAGGAATTTACGTTTAGTGAACTCAATCGGTATGCCTACCTCGTTTTTGATTTGATGTTTCAATACCCATAAAGCGGGCATCAACTCCATAGCATTACTGATCTCCTCCTCGGTGTAATTCATTTAGTAAATTAGCTAATCGTTTTACCTCTGGGCTAACTTCTTCTTTAATATTCAAATCAGTTACATTCTCAGTACGTTCGCTAAATTCATCCCTTCTCTTATGCTTTAAATACCACTGAGCGTGAACAGGATTATTTAATGAGTCTACAACCGTCTTTCTAGCCTTTAATACAGGCGTATTTCTTAATTCTTGGAATCTGTCAAAATACTTTCTTGCTTTGGTTCCTTCAGGTGCTTCTTCATTGACATGGTTATAATAAGTTTGTCTAGTTATACCTGCATAAAAACATGCTTCTGTTACTGTACAGTCTAGCGCAAATGCAGCTTCTAATTTTTTTACAACGTCATCTGTAAATTCTGTTGGTCTGCCCATAATAAAAACGTGGTTAGTACAATTACTATACCACGCATTTATATTTGTGAACAGAGTATCTATTCTGTAGGCATTAACTCTATAGGTAGGATTTCGTAATTGTTGGGGTCTTTGATATTTAATCTTAAATAATCTTTAGCTTGAAAATAACTCACAAACAACAAATAAATAGAGTGTTCCTTAGAGGCTTTAGACATGTGTATGTTTGTAGTGCCTTTTTCTACTATTGCGTATGCTTTATGCATGTTTATTCCCAGTCTATTGTTTCCCCATTGCGGACAATAGTTTTATTACCTGTGTAATCTACATAACGTTGTACAATGACATCAATGTATTCAGGGTTTAATTCGCAACCAAAACAACGACGACCAGTCTTTTGTGCAGCAATAAGCGTAGACCCTGAACCTAAAAACGAATCAAAAACAATATCTTCACCTTTAGTGTTGTTGGTGATTTGGTAAGCCAATAGCTCTACAGGCTTCATAGTAGGGTGTTCTTTATTCTTTGTTGGCCTTTCAAAGTTTAAAACAGTTGTTTGTGTGCGGTCACTGTTCCATAAATGCGTGCCTTCTTTCCAACCGTATAAGCAAGGTTCGTGCTTCCAATGATAGTCTTGTCGCCCCATAACCATACTGTTTTTATTCCAAATCAAACTTAGTCTTGCCAGTATAATCAACATTGTATGGCGGGTCGGTAAGCCACATATCTGCCTTTAATTCGCCAAAAATGGCCTCTACAGCGTCCATTTGTGTTGAATCTATACAACCCTACCCTATGGCCGCCTAAAACGTAAATATC
>JACCDR010889049.1_pt1 | contig 42261 bp, 36 predicted proteins | sample 7446431 | NCBI WGS metagenome assembly JACCDR01 (sample SAMN15323443, study PRJNA562643) | freshwater metagenome | isolation source: river surface water | place: USA:Blue River Watershed | collected 2017-08-17
TGGACCGGTAGCTCCTATGTTTCCCTGAAATCCTTGTGAACCTTGAACGCCTTGAGTTCCTTGATTACCTTGAAAACCTTGTGGACCGGTAGCTCCTACATTTCCCTGAAATCCTTGTGAACCTTGAACTCCTTGTGTTCCTTGATTTCCCTGAAAACCTTGTGGACCGGTAGCTCCTATGTTTCCCTGAAATCCTTGTGAACCTTGAACGCCTTGAGTTCCTTGATTACCTTGAAAACCTTGTGGACCGGTAGCTCCTATGTTTCCCTGAAATCCTTGTGAACCTTGAACTCCTTGTGTTCCTTGATTACCTTGAAAACCTTGCGGACCGGTAGCTCCTGCGTTTCCCTGAAATCCTTGTGAACCTTGAACGCCCTGTGTTCCTTGATTTCCTTGAAAACCTTGTGGTCCGGTAGCTCCTATGTTTCCCTGAAATCCTTGTGAACCTTGAACGCCTTGAGTTCCTTGATTACCTTGAAAACCTTGTGGACCGGTAGCTCCTACATTTCCCTGAAATCCTTGCGTTCCTTGAAAACCTTGTGGTCCGGCAGAACCGGTATTTCCTTGAAAACCTTGTGGTCCGGTGTTACCTTGAAAACCTTGTGAACCTTGAACGCCCTGTGTTCCTTGATTTCCTTGTGGTCCAATATCACCCTGAAAACCTTTTTCTCCTTTAGAAGCAGCAGGACCTATCATTCCTTGATTTCCTTGAAAACCTTGCGGTCCAATATCACCCTGAAATCCTTGTGGACCTTGAACTCCCTGAGTTCCTTGAAATCCGCCACCTGTTCCGTCTGCAACTAAAGATTCTATACCGGAAGAATCTTTTTTATATAGTTTACCGTCGGTTTTAAAATAAACACTATATGATCCAACGTAAGGAGTATCAACATTTACGTTAGAAACCTCTTTCATAACAAAATAAGGTATTTTTATACTATTTCTATGTTCTGACATTAAGTATTTATTCCGTTAAAAAAATTAAGGTTTTTCATAAAACCAAGTATTGTCGTAAAATTTCAAATCGTCTTTACAATTTTTAAAAAAAACATCTACTGCTTTTTTTACTTCTTTCCAATGTTCATCGTAATCGTGTCCGGCTATAACTCCTCCGCTTTTCACTTTAGGATACCAAGATTTCAAATCTTCTAAAACATTCCGAAATTGATGGTTGGCGTCTATATAAACAAAATCTAAAGAATTATCTTCAAAATCTTTAGAAGCTTCTATTGATTTTTTTCTAATTGGAGTTATTATATTTTCTACAGGAATTATATTCTCTAAAAAACTATCGTATAAACTTTTATTCATTTTAGAAAAAAGGTCTTCGTGTAAATTTTTATCTTTATCATTTTCGTCTAAAGAACCTTCCCAAGTATCGACAGTATAAAACTTTATATCTTTGCCTGAATTATTTATTTCCACCGCCATATATACCGAAGATTTTCCTAACCAAGAACCAACTTCTACAAATTTAGAATGGTTTTGAGAACGTTCTACCATCAAGGAATAAACCTTTTCGAAATTAAACCATCCTTGTATACTTTCGTAATAATGTTGCATGTTTTTAACAAATTTTAACATTTTAAATATATATCTATTAAACAACAGAGGATATATCCTAATATGGAAAACGGAATAAAAGATTTAGACGAAATATTTTCAAGTTCTATAGACGACGGTAATACAGAAATAAAAAAAAATAGTTCTTCTCAGCAAGTCTTATATAAAGATTTCAAAAACATTAACAAGAAATGTATAAGTAAAGCTAAAAAGAAAATAAACGAGCTTTTGAAAAAATATCTCAGAGGAAAAGATTACAAATCTGACAAATACTTGAGATTGAAAATAGAAGTAGATGTGGAAGAACTTTCAGGTTTATTATATGTACACGAAACTTCAAAATGGAGTATAACTTCTCTAATGGAAGATATAGATCAAGGTAGCAGGAATCCGAGAAATTACGAAGTTTTGGCTTCTCTACAATCTAAATATTTGGACGTTACTAAAACTTTAAAAGGAATGGTACAAATATTAGAAAATGATTATAAAATATATTCACAGCAAAACGAATCCGAATACACGGAAGAAAAAAAAGAATTATTAGAAGAAAAGACAGAAAGCGTAGAGTATGTTTTAAAAGCGAGAGGTCAGAAAGATCTTATAGCTAAACTAAACAGTATGCCTTCTTCATATCAAGGAGAATAAAAAATGGAATTTACAGGAACGGGCTTGTCCAGTATAGTAAAAGAATCTAAGAAAGATGCCCAAAACAAAAAACAAGAAATAGTTCTTAAAAACTTATGGAATACAGAAAAGTTTTTAAACACAAGAAATAAATTAGAACAAGGTGAAGAAATAGAATTCGGAAATCCTTTTTTTGAATCTAATCTAAATGTTAAAAAATCAAACCTTGTTTACGATTACAGTAAAGAAGAAATGGAAGAAATACAGAAATGTAGAACTGACATAATATACTTTGCAGAAAAATACTGTAAGATAAAAAATGAATACGGTAAATGGGAACATTTTAAACTAAGGGAGTATCAGAAGAATGTTCTAAAAGCTATGACTTCGAAAGATAAAAGATTTATAGTATATCTTGCAAGTAGGCAAGTAGGTAAATCTGTAATGACCGGCATAGCCATAAACCACTATGTTCTTTTCGAGATAGAAAAAAATATAATGTGTCTCGCTAACAAAGGCGAAACTATGGAAGAAATCATAGAAAAGATATGGATGATACATCAATCATTGCCTTATTTTCTAAAACCCGGAATACTTAAAAAAAATCAATCCGAAATTAGATTTGATAACGATTGTAAAATATTCGGACAGGCTACTACGAAATCAGCTTCTATAGGTTTTACGATAGATTATCTTTTCACGGACGAGTTTGCACACATCCCTGAGAATATAGCCGAACCTTTTTATAGGTCAGTATTGCCTACACTTTCTTCTTTGAAAGAATCAAGGATGGTTATTACTTCTACCGCCAACGGACTTAATAAATTCCACGAAATATACACCAAAGCAGTCAAAGGTGAAAATAGTTTTTATCCGCTCACTACTTTTTGGTACGAAGTTCCGGGAAGAGACGAAGAATGGAAAAAAGTTCAAATTGCAGATTTAGGAAGCGAAGACTTATTTAATCAAGAATACGGTTGTCAGTTTTTAGTTTCTTCTTCGTTGTTATTAGATTCTGATACTTTGATAAGTATAAGAGAAAAAGAAAAGACGTACGAAAGAAAAGACATATCTTATCTTACGAACAAAGATATAGAATACGATGACCTCGTTTGGGACAGTTCGGAATTTGATAGAATTTCAGAAAAAAAAGGAACAGACTGCTATATCATAAGCGTCGATCTTTCTAAAGGCGTGGGTAAAGATTATAGCGTTATGAACATTTTCAGGCTTGACGTTTTCGACGAAAACGAAATGTCAAAACTAAAAAAAGTATCTTCCGAAAAAGACTTTATAAAATTTAGACAAATAGGAATATACAGAAACAATAAAAAACCAATAAGAGATGTAGTGAACATATGCTCAGAACTTATAAATTTTTTAGGAATAGACAATACCAAAATAATAATAGAAAATAACTTAGATGGTGAATTTTTCTACGAACTGATGAAAGAAACTTATTCTGAGTTCTATTCGGAACTATTCTTTAAAACCAAAGTAGGGATAGAAAAAAACAGAAGAAGTATAATAGGCGTAAGAGTTAGTACAGGAAATAAAACAAACATGTGCCTTGAATTAAAAAGAAGAATAAGTCTAAGTCAAATAATTTTCAACGAACAAGAAACTATAAACGAAATGCTCTCTTTTGGACTTACTAAAACCGGAACTTATGCCTCGCAGATAGGACACGACGATATAGCTATGACTATGGTAAATATAAATTCTATATACGATAGTCCGATATACGCAGATTTAATAAGTGAAGTTTTTAATAGTTTGAGCTTAGAACATATAAATTCTATATACGAACATATAGAAAAAAATTACTACGGTAACGAAAACAAGAAAATAGAAGTTTCGGAATATTAAATATATAATAAAGTGAAACTTTTTATAAAATATCATCATATAAGAGAATCTTTGAAAACCTTACAGAAGAAAAAATAAGAGAAAAATATAATATTTCAAGATGATAAAACAGTTTTTAACATATCAAGAATTTTTAAACGAATCCTACGGTATTTATCGTAGAGGTCGTTCTATAAACGGACAAAACACTTCTAAAAAAACAGCTTCCGAATGTTCCAAAATAATAAAAAGAGGCATAACTCCCAATTTCATTTTAAATTTTATGCCATGCGACGAATGGCATCATAGCGACAGAGCTAAAATAGGAGGACTTCCTACTAATTTTTACGATTTAGAAATAGTAGAAAATTTATATTCCAAATATAAAGAAAAAGACTATAGTGGTTTTTTAGAATATTGCAAAGACAATTCAATATTCGAAGACTTGGTAAATTTAAAAGATGTAGAAAAAACATTCAAAGAATGGGAAAATTACGAAAATAATAAAAAAACTTTCAACTCTTATGAAAATATAGGCAAATTGGCAATTTTAAGAAAAAGAGATTACGGATACAAAAAAGGAAGGTATGTTTTAAACGGAGAAACTGAATATATGGGGGTAGTTACTAAACAAACTCCAAATCTATTAACTATAAACGTTTTAGAAATAAACGGAAACCCCCAAGTGAGTAAAAATATAATTACGGTAAAAGGTAAAGATTTTGAAATAACTCCTTTCAAAAATTTAGAAGAATATAGAAAAGAGAAACTTAGAATAGAAAATTTAAGGATAGAAGAACAAAAAGAAAAAGAAAAATTAAATACGGAAGAAGGATTGATAGATTTTATAAAAACCATAATTATAAAAAAAGAAAATGAGAATTTTCAAACTCATTTAAAAAACGATATGCGTAAATGGGTAGCTGTTTCCGAAGAAAACGAGCCTTTAGCTATAGTGTATATGCACAGCAAACCTTCAGGATGTAATAGTTTTGAAAAATTTAGAGAAATCGCCAAAAAAGAACTTTCGAATTTAGGAAAAGTTATAAGTACGTATTGATCACCCTTCGTACTTACTAAAATCAACTTTAGACATCAATTTATCAATAACTTCTTCTGAATATTTTGCACGATACTCAGGATCAGTTTCTTTTTTCTCTTCTTCTTGTTTTATCTTTATCTCTTGTTGCTTTTTCTTAAAAGCTTCGTACATAGCTACCTGAGTAGCAAAAGAATTAGTAAGAATGTCCATTACCGTAAAACATGCAGAAAACATAGCGAAAGCTACGGTAACGTTAGTGTGTGCTAATTTAGATTCACCTGCGGTATATTTTACAATCTCCTCTTTTATTTTTTTTCCTATCGTTCCCATAAGTTCAGAAAAAGAATATCTGACTTCAGGTTCTGCATTTATATCGTTTTCGTTTCCTCTTAAGCATACTTGGACATTATCTAAATCCGATTCAGAAAAATAAGATTTTCCGGTAGCCCATACAATAAAATTAGAAAATGTGGTAGAATTCATAGAAGAACTATCCAAACCTTTTACTTTATTTTTCCAATAACAATCTACTATTTTATAAAGGAAAGTTTTATCAGACAAAGGACTTAAAGAATTTATATTGTTAAGGTATTCGCTACTTAACATAAAAGAAGAATATCCCAACAAAGACATTCCCGGAATAAAATTATCAAAAAGAGTATCGTACCAACCTTCAGATTCTTCTGCCAATTCTACTTTGTATAAATTACTACTACTTTCCAAATCATATTTAGAAACATAACTTTTCAAAAGAGTATAATCTTTAGGGTTATTCTTACCACTAACGTTATAACCTCTATAGCTATTAGATACCTTATTTATCCAATAATCTAAAGTCGAATCATTATAAATTTTCTTTACGTTGTTGATATTCTTATTTACTCCATAAACTCCTGCGTCAAACTTAGAAGCAATACTTTGATTTTTAACATCGACTCTCATATAAAGATTTTCAGAATCGAATATCTTTTTTGTTATAATTGTTCCTAAATAAGAAGCATGATGTAAAGTAGAAGCTGTTACTTTATAAACTTCTTTTGTTTTGTCGTTATTATCAGAATGTTTTCCGTCTGCCCATATCTCTTCTATCTCGAACATGTTTTCATTCCCACTCAAATAATAATATCCCCAAGTACCCACTGCTACTACACCAACACCTGCCCAAAAATAGGGATTTGCCATAAGTGGCATAAACGTAGAACCCAAAGTCGTTGCCATTCTTGCGAATATACCTGTACGTACTACCGCACCTGCCGTAGAAGAAGCGGCAGCTCCTGCGACCGCAGAACCCATGTTAGAATTTATAGAATTTTTTAAAATGTTTCCCATAAGTTTAAATTCTATAGCTTTACCCAAAAGATTTCCTAAAAAAGAAGGAGTTTCGGATTTGGGCGTGTATATAGATTGTGGTGGCTGTTGGGGGGTATATCCTCCGCCTACATTATAATTAGCAGGATTGAAATTATCCTGTTCTTTTAAAAAATCTTCAAATTTGTTTTTTATCATCATAGCAATATTATTTCTTTGGGATATATTTTGATTACTTTTTCATCTTCACTTAATATTCTGACGTATTCGTAATCACCGTCTTTAGTTTTTTTACCTGAAAGGTATCTACCTATATATATTTTAGAATTTTCCGCAGATGTTATTTGTACCTTAGACTGATAAGGTATCTTTCCACCATAATAAGTTTTTTTAGAACTTGTATTTTTTTGTTGGTATTCTATACCATCGTAACTCGTTTTGTAACTCGCCTTAAATACATGTCCAAAAGCATTAGATTTAACGACAGAAGTTCCCAAAGGTTGATAATTTACAGTATAAGAATCCGAAGCATAATCTCTAAAATTTTCATTTATTTTTTTAACGATAGGATTTTTAGAAATATTATATTTTTCTCTTATTTCTTCATCTTTCATATCTTCAAAGAAAGGACAATCTTCTGAAAATATATCTCCATTTACAACGGAAGGCATTTTAGAAATAGAAGTTAAAGAAGTACACCCTTCGAAAGATAAAAATCCTCCTACTTTTTCAGGAAGATTGGGTAAACAAGTTAAAGAAGTACAGCCGTCGAAAATTAAACAATCTCCTATAATTTCAGGAAAATTAGATATAGAAGTTAAAGAAGTACATCCTTGTAAATTTAAATCTCCACCTATCGTTTCAGGAAGATTGGGTAAGGATGTTAAAGAAGTACAGTTTTTGAAAGATAAAACCCAATTTATCTTTTCGGGAAGGTTTGATATCGATGTTAATTTTTCACAGTTTATAAAATACAAACCACCATTCATTTCTTTTATATCAAGTCCTAATTCTTCTTCGAACCCATTAAATTTAGTAATTTCTTGCGGTACTTCAATATATCCGTCATAAACACCGTCTTTTAGTTTAGAAAGGTCAATTTTCCATATTTCCAAAACCGTAAGTTCTTTCGGAACGAAAATTTCTCTCGGCAAATCATTATCTTCTATGTATTCTTCGCCGTCTATTTCTCCGTTTAAAGAATCCACAGTAGAATTAGCTTCGTATATTATTTCTCCTTTGCGATTAACCGCAATAGCTACTTTATATAAAGGGTTCGTAGAAGGTAAAGATTTATCAGTAACGAAGTAGAAATTGATTAAATATTCTCTGTATCTTTCCCACGCTTCCTGTCCTGTACCGTCGGTAGCAGTGATACACCATTTAGTACCTCTGCCATATTTAGCAGACTGCTCAAATGTATCCGGTCGGACAATAAAGAACCTTTCGTCTTCATAGACTACTTCTATATCTTTAGTAACGAGTTTATCCTTTTGATTCTTCGAAGTATAGTTATCAATAGAAGATTTTAATTCTTCGAAACTATAAAGGGTAATGTCTTTCTTGGGTAGATTAGCACCTAAAGTATGAAACTTATCAATATAGGTTTTTATTTCTTCTTCCGAATGTCCTTCTAAGAAAAACCTGCATATACTATCAAGGTATTTCTTTGTAGGAGTTACGTCCAATAAAGTAAGTCTTTCGAAGTCTTCCGGTCCAATCTTACCGGTAGTAAGAAAAGCTTTCCTTGAAGAATTAAGTCCTTCGTTTAAAAATTCTCGGTATGTTAAAAATCGTTTCGTCATAAAGTAAACGTTGTATAATTCATTATAATTTTGATACTACCGTTCCCTACCGTAGGGTTAACATCGCTAAAAAATATAAGGTTGTTAGTAGTACCATTATTAGGATAACTTTTAGAAATGTCAGATTCTAATCTTTCGGCATGTGTGTAAAAAAAAGTTCTATTGTTAGCCTCTCTGAAAGTCGTAGGCAATTCATACAATCTTAAAAATCCTAAATAACCTATACCTGCCAAACTATTCCAATCGTAAGGTATCATAGTACCGTTATGGTAAATTACAGCCATTACGCTTTTTATCCACGTATATTCGTTAGCAGCGTTCGTTAGTAATATTATAGGCGAACTGTGGGAATTTAATATCTGAGAAGATGTTAAATTAATCTCCATGTTCATATCTTTAGGATAATTTAATATTTCTTGTACCGTTATATTACTTCTATGTAAATTCCCTACTGAATCAGAATATAACAAGTTGCCGGTTGTCATGTTCACGTTAGCATAATAAGGAGTTTTTATAGTACCTGAACCGTTAACATTCATTACCGAATTATTATTATTCCTTAAATCAAGAACTGTTCCTGAAGTGCTAACGTTAACCGTAACATTGGTATTGTAAGTAAGAAGTACGTCTGTGCTAACTAAGACGTTAGTATTAACATAACGTATAGTTTGGAAAGCATTACCGGGTAAGTTTATAACCCCCGATTCGCCTTTACTTCCTTGAAAACCTTGCGGTCCTTGAAAACCTTGCGGTCCTTGAAAACCTTGTGGTCCGGTAGAACCCTTACTTCCTCCTGTTCCGCCTCCTCCGTTTGGACTTAACATAACCTTTACAGAATTAACGTCAGGTGCTTCAAAAAAACTAAACCTTATAATATTGGAAGATATTATATTAACGTCTGTAAATATAAGATTACCTTGTGGTATATTTTCATACAATTCTACGAATATATTAGAGGTATTAAGATTATGTTCCACCTCATAGTTTTTATTTATACCGTCGCCTATATAAGCAATATGTGTAGAACTGCCACTACCGCCGGAAGCGTTTATCTTTACTGTTTTTCCGGCAACATCAAAATTTATATTATCACCGGCTTCTAAAACTAAGGTATCGTTAGATACGGTAGAATTCGCATAAGTATTAGAACTATCCTTTATTAGAAATTTACCAAAACTATTAGTAGCAGTTAACGGACGATATACAGTACCATCTCCTACCATTAATTGTTTATTATCACTATCGTATAGAACCTTTCCTTCTACAGAACCTTCCGATATTACCAAATTCGATATATCGGAAGAAGATAAAGATTCAATAACAACGTTAGAAATCGCATCGTTATAAAAATCAGGAGAGTTAAAATATATGGTTTTTTCAGATGACATTTTTTTATTTACATTTCTTTAATAAAATTGGGTGTTATATCTCTTATCGAAGATTCAAGACCCATATTCTCGTCTTTTCCCGGAACGCCTTTTAGATTTACATTTTTAGAAACGTAATCAGAAAAAGAAGATTCTGTAACTACTAAAGTGTCCGCAGAAATACCAACACTTTTAGGACCGGTAGTTAAAATATTATTATCTTTAGGTTTCGTAACGTTTCCGGAAGGATTTACTTTAGAATCCACCTTTACATTAAAATTATTTATAACATCCATGATAGTTCTTTTACTATCCGAAGTCTTCTTATCCTCAGTCTTCTTGTCTGTCGTAACGGTCTTTATAGAAGAAGATACCTTTTCACGCTTCTTATCATTAGTAGAATTTAATATAGAACTTGAAACTCTTGTAGAACCATTGTCTAAAATGTTACTCTGTCTCGAAGCGTTAGCCACTATCAAAGATTGTAATTTGGCATTTTCTGCTTGTATATTTGCGAGTATACTTTCGTTCTCTTTTCTTTTCTTTTCTATTTCTAACAAAGTTTGTTCGTACTTAGAAGTAAGATTTTCTATTATTTTTGATTTTTCTTTATTTTTGAAAGATTCTATTTTTTCAGTTTCTAAGACTTCCATATAAACCCCGTTATATAAAGAAACTTCATTACCCTGTGAGTTTTTATAAACTATATAAAAATTCTTATTGGTGTAATCTAAAACTCTTACCGCATCGGAAGACCTTATGTGAAAAACGAAAGAATTGTCTTTCACCGTAGAGGTTTCTACTTTAATATACATCTTTCCGCCAGAATCATTTATAAAGACTATATTGAGGTTTTCCATATTTTCAGAATCCATAGAAAGTATATCAGAAACCAAAAGAGCTATATTTTGCTTATTGTTAGATTCGAGATAAGTTTTAAAAAGATTAAACCTAATATAATTATCGAACCTATTCAAAGTAATATAACCTTTTCCGTTACCGTATATGGTATTGGAATCTTGTAAAGTGCTGTCTGACAATAATTTGGAACTGTCTATATAAGAAGAAATTGTAGAAATAGAAATGTTATAGTCGGTAGTATATCTTACCACCTCTGCTACTTTAAGCTGTCCTGTATCTGACAAAGATACTGATTTCTCGAAGTAGTCTTTTATAGGCGTAGAATATAAAGAATTTATTCTACGGTTGTATATTTTTATAGGAGCAGAAGATTCTTTTACTTTTATACTTCCTATTTTATTTCCATATTTTTTAGCGGTAGAATAATCACAAGACAAAGAACTCGTCTTTATAACCTGTGTCATATCTGCATTATTTATAAGTCTAAACGTATAATCTATAGAAAAAGAATAACATTCATTAGAAAGTATAGGTCTGAACTTATTGGGTAAATCAAAATCAGAAGTCTGAACGAAAGAAAGATTGTAAGTTTCTTTATTAGTCAAAGTTCCATAATTTTCATATATCTTTATTTCGTTTATAACATAATAATCATTTCCTGCGGAATTTAACTCCGCCAAATAATCTTCTATGAAATCCCCATCATAAACCGGAAAGTATTCAAAATAATCTCCTACTTCGCTTTCTTTTATAGTCGCCGATAACAAGGCATTATTATCGTAAGGTAATATAGAGGCAGACGATAATAATTGACCGTCTAACTTCAATATGTCATTTTCTTCTACAGCGTTACTATATAACCAAAACTCAAAATTTATAAGACTTTCTTTCTTATATCCTTTACCGTCAGAACTTAAATAGTGAGACAACGTTTTGTCTGCTATACTCTGATTTAGATAAAATTCACGGTTTAGATTAGAAAGAGAAGGTACTTTAAATTCTAAATACTTGTCGTATAATTTTTCGCCAATATTAAAAGGTTTCTCAGAAAACTGTAAAGTCTTTTCCCCTTTCAAAAAAGTAAAATTACTAACATATGCTCGTTTTCCTGAATTCTCATCAAAATAAACAGGAACGCTTATACCATCAACGCCGTCTAAATTATATCCTGCCAATATGTGAAGTCTTACAGTATCATATTCCAAAGACAACGCAGAAGGTATAGAAAGAGAAGTAAGCTCTATATTAGTATCTATATCGTATAATTTTAAAGTCCTGTCTTGGTCGAGAGAACCGTAACTTATCCCTGAACCCAATCTTATACTACTATAATCCAATACATTTTTTGTAAAAAATGCAGTCTTGTTTTCGTTAACGTAAAGATTTATATCTTGACTTTTGTTACTGACTTTCACAAAACCATAATCAGATATAGTAGAAACATCCGTACTATACCTATACTCAAGTAAGGCAAATTCTGCAAGTGATATGAAAGTTGAACCGTTCATAAATAAGGTTTTAAATATATATCTATAAACATAAAAAACTAAAAAATTGGAAAACTACAAAAAGACAAGATTTCAATATACGAATTCAAGACACACCTCTAAAAATAAAAAAGGTTTCGATTATGGAAATAACGGAAACCTTCTTAGAAAATCAATATCTTCTTTTTTTTATACCGAAGAAAAGAGAAGTCTTATACTTGATAAATTTTCTTCTATGTTTAGTTTCGTAGTAGATACGGTAAAACATATAAGAAAACAGTATATGATAACTGTGGATAAAAACGAAAACTCTATAAATTAACTATATCGTTTTAAACCCTACGAAACCTCTCACTAACATAGAACCGAGAGGATGTAAATAATTTCTACGTCTTATATAAACTCCCCCACCGTCTCTTTGTGAACCTGAACTTCCGGAAGAAGTATTAAATTCTATAGTAGTTACCCATCCTTTTTCTGTAACTTTTGTAATAAATCCAATATGTCCTTGGTATGCGTTTCTTTGTTTCCATACAAAGAAGTCGTTCTCTTTAGGATAGAAAGATGTCTTTTTACCATTTCTTCTTGCGAAATCAAAAGGAACTTGCGAAGAACCTGTTCTTGGAAAAGGAATATCGGAAGCTTTTAAAGCCAAACATTCCGAAGCCCTATAATAACAAAAATAAAGACCTGCCATACAATAGGGATCGCCTTTAACTTTTGCATTTCCTTGTCTTATACCTGCGGCTTTCTGATAAAGGTTAACTTCATAACCGTCATTGTTTCCGGTAAGTTCTTTAACACCTACCTGAGAATTTAAAACTACCTTAGCTTTATAAAGAAGTTCTTTTTTTACCATCAGTTCGTATCTTTCTAACCCATAAATGTTCAGAGTTAAGAAAAATAAAATTATTATTTTTTTCATAGTATTTTTAATTTAATTCAAATCTATATCTATTTCGTATTGTGCGGAATCGGTATCTTCCTCTCCGTTAGCATTTTCGTATACTTTTTCTACACTGTAAGTTATAGTAATCTCTCCCGGAATCATATCATGAATAATTTCATCTCTTAAATTATTCTCATGTTCATATACGTAATCTGATAAATCGAAGTCGAGTCCTTTTAATTCCAATTCGTTAGATAAAGCCCATGTTAAAAATTCTTCTGCGTCGGATTCATCGTATTCGTAATCTCCTCCTTTTTCCTCGTCTACCCAATCTAAAATTTCTTTTCTCCAATCTTCTACATCAGGATCCATTTTACTTAATATAGATTTATAATTTTCTATATTTTCCTTTTTTATATAGTCCAAAACTCCTTCATAAATTTCATGTTCAATGTAATAATGACTTAAATTAATATTAATATAAACTTCATTGTAAAAATAATCACTTACGGAGAAACGCATAATATCTTTTATAGTATAAGTTTCTGCAATCTCGTTCTTAATAATTGCTTTGTTTTCCGAAGAAAACCTTTGAATCTTATCGATGTATTCTACTATGGGAGTTTTCAATAACAATAAAGCTTCTTTTTCATTTATAGAATTTAAAGTTAAATAAGCATCCATTATATAGTTAAAAAACAAAGTTCCAAATTTTTTACTAAGCCCAATTCCGAAAAATCCTAAAAATTCGTCTGTGTCGTATGTATAATTATTGCCTTCTGAATAAAACTCAAACTCTTCATCGTAAACAGAATAACTACTATAAGGATATATTTTTAAAATATCCACCCCTGTATATTTTTCAATCTTTACACTTTCGTTTAAAGTTACATATCTTCCAATATCATAATTTTCTAAATCTCCGATCACGTTTAATTTTTCCAAAACTATTATATTTTTAGAATTTTTCAAATTTTCTATTTTTCCAAAAATATTTAATTCCTTCACCCTTATTGTATTTTTTACTTCCGTTTCATATTTTCTAAAATATTCATCGTTTTTTTCTGAAATATTGATAGTTTCGATTATAACATCTTCAAAATTATTAAAAGTTACATTCTGAACAAAATTCAAAAAATCTTTGTTTAATCTGCCACGAACATGCTTAAAAATAGAATTAATATCATTATTACTTATATTATAATTTTCTTGAATATATTGTGTGAAATTAAGTTCGTTCAAAGCATTATCATACAAATCTCTAAATTCTATGAAATTTTTATTTTCATCTAATATGACACAAATTTTATAGAACCTTTCGTTCTCGTCCATCTCACTTCTTTTTTGTTTCGAATGTATCATAAAGCAAGTCCTTTCATCGTTCAAAGGTTGCGTATAAAAAACCCAATGCTTGAAACCTTCTTTTCTGCTCAGACACCATTCCGTATCATATCCTAACTTTCTTGATTCTATAAAATTAACCGGCATATAAATTTTACAACTTTCGTTTTCGTAAACTACCTCAATGGTATCTTTACTCTTTTTTAAATAATTGGAACTCTTATATCCATCAAGAGAAGATTTTAATTCTTCAAAAGAATAAAGATTTATATCTTTCTTGGGAAGATTAGAACCTAAAGTATGAAACTTATCTACGTAAGTCTTTATTTCTTCCTCAGAATGACCTTCTAAGAAAAACCTACATATAGAATCTAAATACTTCTTCGTAGGAGTAGTATCTAACGCAGTAAGTCTATCAAAGTCTTCCGGACTAATCTTACCTGTATTGAGAAACGTATTCCTTGAAGAACTAAGCCCTTCGTTTAAAAATTCTCGGTATGTTAAATATTGTTTTTTCATTTTGTAATATTATATTTTTCTCTTATTTGTTCTTCATTCATCCCTTCAAAGAATGGACAGTTTTCAGTATAAATAGAACCTTGGACTACCGAAGGCATTTTTCCAATAGAAGTTAAAGAAGTACAGTAGTTAAAAGATAAATTCCATCCTATTTTTTCAGGAAGATTCGAAACGGAAGTTAAAGAAGTACAGTTATAGAAAGATAAAAAATCTTTTATATTTTCCGGAAGATTAGAAACCGAAGTTAAAGAAATACAATAGCTAAAAGATAAATGACCTTTCACTTCTTTCATTTCAAACCCAAAGAGTTCTTCGAATCCATTAAATACCTTAATGTCGTTTGGAACATAGATGTTTCCATCATAAACGCCGTCTTTATATCTATATAGATTTATTCCCCACGCATACTGTTTATATTTTATAGAATCCTTATCACCTTTATAAATTTCTAATTTAGATTCAGCATAAACTTTCTTTTTTATTTTATAAAAACCGTCTTCTTTTTTATTCAAATTAATATTTATAAAATCATCCAAAGTTTCTTTAAATTTTAAAGAAATTCCGTTTGGTTTCTGTTTGTCGTCCAATAAAGAACCATAACAATAAAAAGCTAAATTCCATGCCATCTCACCATAAATATTATCGTAAGGTTTAATGTTTATCCTACCATAAGGATGATTTATATTTCTATCCTTAGAATCTATAAGATATGCTATTATAGTACCTTCTTTTATTTCATCTTTTATATGTTTCTTATGTTTTCCGTCTTCTAAGTTCATACAACTTGTCCAACCCCTGTTCGTAGACATTCCTGCAATATCATAAGGATGTTTAGAAATACAAATAAGGAAGTCTTTATTCTGTAATGCTCTATGGGGATCTTCGTTGAATATTTTAAGTAAGTCTTGTCTTTTGATTTGGTTTAAAACCTTACCTATTCTAAAAATCCTGCCGTCTTTTTCACAATACCCTTCTAAGTAATTAATTACTTCATACCCTTCTTCGGAAAGATACCATTTAACCGCAGCGTTAGTAGGAACTTCGTCTTTACCAACTTGGTATTCAAAAGGAATATAAATTCTATCCTTACCTTGAAAAAGCTCAGAAAGAATTTTTTCCATCTTTTTTGTTCTTATACCATGGTACTTTCTATACTGAGAAAGTTTCAAAGCTTCGTTTAATTCCTGATATGTTAAAAACTGCTTTTTCATTTAGAATAAATTTATCCCACTGTATTTTTTCCCTATAGATTTTTTAGCATTGTAAGGTTCTCCGGTTCTACTATCTATAAAATCTTCAAGTTTAAAAGTAGTAGAAGCGTCCACGTTTATACCTAATATTCTCATGAATTTTCTATTTATGAGGATAGGTGTAGATTTTCCTATACGTGTATCGGTCAAAGCGAATTCTACGCCTTTGTATTTCTTACCTAAGAACTCCACGTCTAATTTAACCACTGGTCTTTTATGTACTTCTGTCCCAACAGAAGGTTCGATATATTTTATGAAAGTCTTTACAAATTTTTTACCGTTGATTTCCCAATATACTTTATCTTCTTTTATTTCTATATTTTCTGCAATAATAGTAGAGCATAAAGCTCCGTTACCTGTATCGAATTTAGCTACAAATTCTCCCATACCACTCACTACCAATTTTTCAAGATAACCTATCGACTTCGTATTCGAAACCCAATTATTCTTATTGGTTATCCATTTCAATAAAACTTTAGGAAAATCAGGATTGACTTTAGTGATACCCTTTATCCCTGATGAAGTATTCACTTCCAAAACATAAGGTTCTTTCGTTTCTTTATTTATTATAACGTCTACTCCACACCAATATCCTTCTACCGCTTTGGCTGCGTCTATGGCAAGTTTTCTTACGTCTTCTGTTATAATATCGTCTTCTACTTGCTTTACTTCTCCGCCCTTAGAAAAATTAGTTCTGAAATCTACAACCTCGCCTTTTTCATTTTTTATCTTCTCTCTTCTCATATACCCTATTATATCGTATACATTTTTCTCCAAAGGATCTTTTAATACCTTAGAGTTATTCCTTACGACATGTACTCTTAAATCAAAATCAGCCGGTATCATTTCTTGTAAAAGAACTTCTATGTTGGTTTTTTTAACAAGTGCTTGAAACGTCTGATATACCGACCTGAATGAATTTTCAGACTCTACTATAGACACTCCAACTCCGTGAGTACCTTGCAATATTTTCATAACGAAAGGATATTTACCACCTATCATTTTTAAGGCGTTTGGAAAATTCTTAAGGTTAGAAAGTAAAGCAGTTCTTGGAGATTTGACATTACTATTATCAAAACGAAGATGTGTAAGATACTTATTTTCACAAGTGATCATCGCCTGTAAAGGATTAACACAGAAGAAATTAAGCTCTTCTAATCTCGTAGCTATCATTTGAGAAGTCGTATTTTCTAAAACACCTCTTCTGAAAATAAATACAGTATTAGAAGGAGATATTTTTATTTCTCCTAACTTAACATCGGAAGTTTTTATAATATGATAACTTTTAGCAGGAACGTCTTCGATAGACTTTATATTGCTTAGATTTAAAGAGTAAATATTAACATTGGGATTATCGTTATTTTCTAAAAGAATATTATAAATAGGAGAAACCGTTTCCTGAGTAAGAATTATGATTTTTATTTTTTCTTCAGTTTTTAAAGTTTTATTTTCCAGTATATAATCGTTCCATCTTACCATAAGAATTTGATTTATTTGACATTATATTATATATCGGAAATATCTTTACCGTAAGAATTTCTTATCATTCTTTCAAATTCTTCCATTTTATTAGGATCGTTTTTAATACCATCTATGAATTTTTGGAATTTATCTTTTTTATTATCTTCTTCTACTTCTAAAGAATCTCCGTTAGTAAAGTATAAATTACGATAATCTAAATTTTCATTTTCAGTTACCACGTCTTCTAAAACATCTTCACTTTTTGGAAAATCTTCAGCTTTTGGAATTTCAACAGTATCTTCTTCCGGCATTTTTTCTTCGACAATTTGGTCTTTCTCTTTCAATTCTTCCATAGTTTTACTCAGATAATCTATCAAAGATTTTAAGAAAGCTAAAGATATAGCAGGGATAGGAACACCTATAAGAAAAGAAAGATACACTTTAAAATCAGTATCTGACATTTCCCAAAAATAACCAAAAAACTCTCTTGCGTTTTTAATACTATTCGGATCAGAAACTAACATCTCTGAAATATAATTAAAAGAAAAATATACGTTTCCTATTATCTGAAAAAATAGCAAAACTGAAAAAATAAAATAAACTACCCATTTCTTGATTTTATCTAAAACGGTTATAGATAAAGCAGAAGACAATGCTCCTATTTCAAAAGCTACCGCTAAGAATATAGCCATCCATTTATAATTCCCCAATCCGAAAAAATCTACAATATGTAATGTAGAAATAAAAGAACTCAATATTGGCACTATTATAAAAGAAATAATAGTTATCTTTTGTATTTTTGTAAAATTTTTAAACATCTAAAAAACCTTATACTATCAAATTTTCTTTATAGATACTCGCATGTTATATACGATTAATTTTACATCGTTACCTGCTCCTGCTCCTGCAAAATATATCCTGCTCTTTTCAACACCGCCCAATATATATAATGCGGATTCCCATATCAAATTTTTGATATAGTTAGTAGTAACTCCGTAATTTAACCCAAGTCCGTATTTTTGACCTGAAACTAAAGGAACCAAAGAAGTTCCATTTAAAATATGTCTCGTTCCTTTTTTGAATCTATCTTTATCCGTTCCGAAATCTTTAGTTATCTTAAACCAAGATTTATTAGAGTTTATGGTAGATACAATAGAAGCACTTCCGTTGAAAGCGTTATCGTAAGCCGTATACGTACCTGTTCCTATTCGCATTAAAGATAAATTTACCATACCGGAAGACAAGCTATCGTAATAAATATTAGGATACGAAGCATCGTTTATAGTCGAATTTACAAAATAATAAACCATATCATATTCCACCGAACATGAAACTTCATAAAGACCGTCAGAAGAAGGCTTGAATATAAAACTATTAGCTATTCCAACGTCTCCAATATCCGCTAAACCGGAAGACATAGTCAAAGAAGAAACTGTGGTGTTACTTAACAGCCCAAATTTATTAGTATCCAAACATAAATTCTTTAGAAGGTATACGCCGTTCGTAGGATTCTCAGCAGAACCCAAAGACATACTCGGAGAATATTCCGCAGAATAGACCAAGTTCAAAAGACTACCTTGTAAATTGGAATCGTCTACGTTTATGATTATATTACTGTTTCCGCTATCATATGAAAAATTAAGATTATTACCTGCTATAATATTACCATTAAAACTTTGAACGATAGGAACTCCGTTAGCATGATAAATATTCAACTTAGACTTATCTACACTTATTTCTAAAGTAGGATCTCCTACATTAGACAAAGAAAGAGTTACGTCAGTACCACCTATAAATTTTACATTAGCGTTAGATTTAGAAGAAGTAACGATATCTGCCCCTACTTTCAAAGCTACGAATTTACTATTATTCGAATTGTTCAAAGGAAGATTATTCGCAAAATAATTCGTAAGTGCGATTATGTTAGATTCGACAAGTATATTAGAATTAGAATATGTAAAATTTATATACGTCCCTTCTTTTATTCTCAATATAGCATCCTCTGAACTTGAAGATATATCAGCTACTATATTATTCGCTTTATCATAAACTTTCGTAAATTTAAAAGCAACGTTAGAATTTGATATTTTGTCCGTTACTTTACTCTCAGTTATAGATGTAGCTCTAAATACAGAAGCGTAAGAATCTATCATCGTAACTACCCCTGTACCTGAAGTAGTTCCAAAATTTGCAACCAATGCAACTTTTACAGAATCATCACAATCTCCAACAACACACGTCATATCCACTACATCCGAACCTGACAATTCTATTTCTTTAGAAGTAGCAAAGCTCGTAGTTCCAACGTCGTTAGTCGTAAGTTTAGCCAACGTACTTATAATAGTTCCATTTTTTACAAGAACCAAACTTACGTTAGAAAATGTACCGCCGGGAGAATTAGATATTCTAAATCTTGCCTTTACGTCTATGTGATAATATCCGTTAGATTTATCCTTTACACCGAATTCAAAAGGAGACGTAGATATAACTTTACAGTTATCGTCGAAATCTTTCACCTCTAAGGGTAAAAAAGAATAATGTCCACCGTAATCTGAATTATAGGCAATGTTAAACGTACCTGTACTTTTTTTATACTTCGCTACTGCTGTTTTTATAATACTTTCTATATAATCTTTAGGTAAAGAAGAACCTGCACCACTTCCTAATATAGAAGAAATAGAAGTAGGGTCTAAACTCAAAGAAGACGAAGTAACCGAAAAAGACCAATGTTCTATTCCTTGTTTCGAATTGGGAGGAATTATTTTTAAAGAACCATCAGGACTTCTAAAATCTATAACGTTGTTTATAGTATCAAAAAAGTTCGAGTTTTTAGAATCGAAAGAAAGGTCATACGTTACTTTATTGTTAGATATACTTTTCTTTACATCTATATCTTTACTCTTTATATCAATAGAAGATACCTTTACTTTTTCACCATCTTCGTCTACCGCTTCTACCGAACCATTGTAAGATAAATTTATTACTGCTACGTCGCTACCTATAACATCTTGCGTTACATCTATACTTTTATCCGGAGAATTTAATATAAATCCGCTATATATAGGATTGGTGGAATTATCAGAATTAGTATCTACCGAGATTTTCGAACTTAAAGGATTTCCGTTAGGATTAGTAAAAACATTCCCACTACCCAAAAGAATTTTATTAGCAGTTCCTATCCAAGCAGTACCGTTGTAAAACTCAATATCTTTAAGAGTTTTGTTATATCTAACCATTCCCTCTTTTGTACTTCCAAAAGCAGAAGAATCTCCAAATATCACACCGCCGACATTAGAAGTATCTATAACTTTATCTCTGAAAGCCGAAACGTTGGCAGACATCAAAGAAGCTATCTCATCAGGAGTAAGGTCTAAATTTACCCAAGCGTTAGATTTAAAACCTTGAAATCTTCCGGCATTATATCTAATACTGCCTTCCGAATTCACAGTAGTAGTACCTAACTTCAAACCCCCATTAACGTCTAATATTTGTTGATTTTCATATCCTTCTGAATAACCAAGACTCAACTTACCGTTTTTTATCCTGAAAGTTCCGTTGTAAAAATCACAATCTTCCAATTTAAGAACGTGTAAATGTCCTGAGTTCCCATCACTTATTCCCGATATTACTAAATACTCTGTACCCGTTTCTGAATTAGAATCGTCAGTAGGATTCAAATCTACAGACACGCCAAATCCACTCGCCTTTAACCAACTCGGTTTAAGTTTCATTGCGTAAGAATTTGCGAATATTACATTCTTGCCTTTTAGTCTTTGTAGAGTTTCGTTAGAATCACCGGAATTAAAAACCATGAACTTATAATCAAAAAGTTCCGAAAGATTATTCTCGTCTCCCATTATCAAAGGATACGTATCTCCGGGACTATCTTTGTCAGGTATCTGTACTCCCAAAGAAGAGTCAGGCTTGTCTAAATTAGACAATACGAAAGTTTGATTGGTTTTTTTATTAATTATAAGGGTTACGTTCTCAGACTGAACATCTTCGTAAGAAGAAGTCTTTGGATTTTTTTGAAGTATTCCTAATCCATATTCCTCAAAGTTTAAACTTCCTGCTAATATCCAAGAAGTTCCATTATACCTGTAATAGTTTCCAGTAAGTACAACTAAGAAAAAATCTCCTACTTTAGGACTTGAAGGTGTGTCCGACAAAGAATTACCATAAGACCATATGGTTCCTCTTTCTCCGATGTCGCCTTTGTCGCCTTTCGGTCCTTTTGGACCGGGCAATCCTGCTAATCCCGGATCTCCTTTTTTACCCTCTGCTACGTTTTCTAAAGTAGAGATACCTACGAAAAATTCATTTATCTTTGCGAAAGCTTCGTTTAAAGTATCCGTAGATTCTATCTTTTTAAAATTTATTGCACCCATATAACTCTTTTACAGTTTATCTTCTTATATATCTTTGAAAATAAAAAGAGGTCAGGATTTCTTTATATTGTACTTAGAACGCATATCTTCTTCTGACACAATACCTTGAAAAAATAAACAATTATTTACTATAATATCGTTTTTTATAATTTCAGGGATACTTTTAACGCTATACAAGTGAGGAAGATCATAAAGCATCATATAACCATTTACACGATGAGGCATTTCGACAATAGATGTCAATTTATAACAATTTCCGATTATAAGATTCTCTAACGACGGAGTCAGTGATTTTATTTCTAATATATTCGGTAAATTTTTTAAACTTATAGTACGAGAAGGTTTATATGGAAAATTTTTAATATTTTCTAAAGAAGAACAATTCCAAATAATAACATCTTTCCCGACAAAATCAGGAAGACTTAAATATTTAAGTTTTTTACAATTCTCTATAATAATTGTACCCGTAACGCTTGATTTTAAATTTGATATAAAAGCCAAATCATTACAATTCGATATAATAACATCGCCTATCACATTATTTATATCTAAACCGAGAGTTTTTTTAAACCCTTCGAATTTTACCAAATCTTTTGGAAATTTTATATTACCACTATATATACTACCTTTGTAATTTTCTATATTTATACCCCATCGATAATACTCATATTCTATTGATTTTTTATCTTCTTCGGAATCTGAGACAAAAACACTCAAAGGAGATTCATTATAAACTTTCTTGCTTAAATAATATGCTCCTTTTTCTGCTCCGAAGTTAAGGTTTTCTTTTATCCAAGAACTTACAGAATTTTTAAATTTATTAGCAATATCTATATTTCTACCTTTATCGTAAAATAAACCATAACAATAATCAGCCAATTCCCATACTATTGATTTTCCCTTAAAATAAGATTTAATGTTTATTCTACCGTAAGGTTTTTTTATATTCTTATCTTGAGGACTTATAAGGTAAGCTATAACCGTACCTTCTTTTATTTCTTCTTTGATATGCTTATTGTTTTGATTTTTATCTATATTTAAATCCATACAACTTGTCCAAACTCTATCTGTGGACATTCCTGCAATATCGTAAGGATGTTTAGAAATACATATAAGAAAATCATTTTCTTTTACAGCTCTCTGAGGATCTTCATTAAAAAAATTAAGCATGTCCTTACTACCCTTAGAATTTAGAACTTTACCTATTCTTATTTGATTTTTACCGTCTTTAATACAATACCCTTTTATGTAGTCGGTTATAGTGTAACCGTTATCTCCTAAAAGTTTTTTTATATCGTTAGGAATTTCAACTTCACTGTTCTTAGTATCATAATAAAAAGGTATATAAATTCTATTCTTCCCTTTGAATAAAGAAGAAAGTTTATTCTCTAATTCTTCAGGTCTTATACCATGGTACTCTCTATATTGAGAAAGTTTAAGAGCTTCGTTTAGTTCATTATATGTTTGAAAATGTTTTTTCATTTAGATATTTTATATACGTGTCTAACAAAGTCCTCGTTCATTCCTTTAAAAAGAGGACATTTGTCCACATCTATCTCACCAGTTACAACAGAAGGCATATTAGGGAGAGAAGTTAAAGATGTACATTTATCAAAAGACAAAGAAGCTAATATAGTTTTAGGCATTTTCGAAACTGAAGTTAAAGAAGTACATCCGTTTAAATATAAACCGCCTACAGTTTCAGGAATATCTGAAATAGAAACTAAAGAATAACAATGCGACAATCTCAAATCCCTGTTTATAATTTCAGGAAGATTAGAAACAGAAACTAAAGAAATACAGTTTTCTATACTTATCCTCGATGTAATTTTTTCCGGAAAAACGGACACGTGTTTTAAAGAACCACAGCGAGATATATTCAAAATACCGTCTATAAAATCAGGCATTTCAGGTATACTTTCTAAATTATCACAATCACTAATATAAAAACCTCCTACATATTGAGGAAGATTGGAAATAGAAGTTAAAGAGTTGCATTTGGAGAAAGATAAACTTCCGGTTATAGTTTCAGGAAGGTTAGAAACTGACGTTAAATATTCACATCTTTCAAATTGTAAATAACCTCTTATTTCTTTTATATCAAGTCCTAATTCTTCTTTAAATCCTCTGAATTCTTTAAGGTCTTTCGGTGCCGAAATACAACCGAAGAAAATACCATTTTCTAATCTGTAAGTGTCCATCTTCCATTTTTCTAAAGGAGAAAGATCACGTGGAACGAAAAGTTTTAAAGGTAATTTTTTACTTTTAAGGTACTCCTTTCCGTTTATCGGTTCATCTAAGGCATTTACTGTTGTATTTTCACCGTTTTGTATTTTACCATCTCTATCGACAGTAATACAAACCTTATGTAAAGGATCAGTAGAAGGTAAAGACTTGTCAGTTATGAAGTAAAAAGCGTTTTGATAATTTATATAATATCCATTCCATGCGTTTTCACCAGTACCATCAGTAGCAGTGATACACCATTTAGTACCTCTACCATATTTAGCAGACTGCTGAAAGTTGACAGGACGTACTATAAAGAACCTTTCGTCTTCATAAACCACATCTACATCAGAAGATGTGGTTTTATCTTTTTGGTTCTTGGAAGTATAGTTATCAAGAGAAGATTTTAATTCTTCGAAAGAATAAAGGTTAATGTCTTTCTTAGGAAGGTTAGAACCTAATGTATGGAACTTATCGATATAATTTTTTATTTCTTGCTCAGAATGACCTTCCAAAAAGAATCTACATATAGAATCAAGATATTTCTTTGTAGGAGTAGTGTCTAAAAGGGTAAGTCTATCAAAGTCTTCCGGTGAAATCTTACCGGTAGTAAGAAAAGCTTTCCTTGAAGAACTAAGCCCTTCGTTTAAAAATTCCTGATATGTTAGAAAAGTTTTAATATTTAAACGATGTTAGATTTCAACATAGACAGAATTATCCAAGAATTTCCTGAACCTGCTAATGTAACCACTCCATAATTTTCTTGGAAAGAAATTTTTTGACCTGACGAAAGACTTACTATATTAGACGATAGAAGATTATGCGGCTTTCCGGTAGAATCGTTCGCATTAACAACCACATGTATAATCTGTCCTTGTTTTTGAGGAGCAGGTAATTTGAATTCTTTGACAGTATTTGTATTTAAAACGTTCGCAGAAGAAGAATAATTAGAAAAATCTAAAATGAAAGAATGTTTTCCCGTTACAGATAAAGTTCCTACGTTAGATGCGACGTTACTATAAGTTCCTATATTAGAACCGTTCATCGTAGAATTTCCGAAATTTTTCAAAGCGAAAACTCCTTCCGAAGTATAAGAACCTTCTATGTTCATGTTAGAATTAGATCCTAACATATTAAGATTTCCGGAAACGACATTTATAACTGCCGAATTACTAACATGTACGTTGGAAACTTTAATAGTTCCTTCGGAAGTAATATCTCCTTTTACTCTTACAGAACCATCTACGTTAAGTATTTCGGCAGACAATGCTCTACTTCCTCTACTAACATTAACGTTTTCTACACTTACGTTAGAATCTTGAACGTCTATGATAGTTTCTATTTCTTCTATAGCGTCTTTTAGATTTTCGAAGTTTTGGTTATAAACTACAGGTATTTGTAAAACGTTGTCTTTGGGTGTTAATTTAACTATATCTACTGGCATAAAACACTTCCTTTTTAATTGTTTTTATATATATCTTAAATATATTCTTCTTCGGTTTCTCCTGAAATATATTCTTTTATTTCTACCGGAAGTTCATTTTTTTGTCTATCTACTACGATTATAGTAAAATTTTTAATAATTTCGTCGAATAAATCTTTATAAATATATTCGTCAGATTTTACAATATTGTAAACTTCTTCAAAAGTCATACAGTCTTTAGTCTTATATCCATCTCCTAACAATATAGAGACTACTTTTTCAGGAAAATCTGAAACGAAAGTATATGTAGATTTATCCTTTTCGTATATAAGTTTTCTTTTACCTACCTGAGTTTCTTTTACTTTATAAAGTCCAAAATTTCTTTTGTACACATATCTATAATAGCTTAAAACGTCTCCTTTTCTTATATAATCGTTAAAATCCTCCGTATATTCCAAAACGTCAAATTTTATAGATTTAGCAATAGCTTCGAAAAGTGCATTTCTATAAAGTCCTTTATATTTAGATTCTTGTTTTCTTATATTAGGAGAATAATAAGAAAATTCTCCCCATTCCATATTATTAACAGGCAATAAATCTATTTGAACGTACCGGTTAGAATCAACTTGATACTTTACTGATATTGCTCCTATACCTACGGATTTTCTATATTCTATTCCCGAATCTATAAGAATTTCTTCTATTATATCATATACTTGTTTATCCTCTTCAATGTTTTTAAATCTCGTCAAAGTATTAATAGCTAAAATTATATCTATATCATTTATAGGTTCTTTTTTTCTTTTCTTATCATACGAACCAACTACTTTATATTCATAGTCGTTAAGTTTCAAAACATTCTTTAAAAAATTTCTCGTAGCGGTTAATACCAAAGGATATTCTTCGTAATCAAAATATGTAATATCCTTGAAAGCCTTTCCGCCCTCGAAAATCATATCCATATATTTTTTATATGTTATCAAAATTCCGGCTCCACGTTACTTTCTTCTGACGTAGGTTCTTCTGACGTAGGTTCTTCTGACGTAGGTTCTTCTGACGTAGGTTCTTCTGTAGAAGGAGATTCGAATTCACCCCCACTTATATCGCCTCCTTCTTCCCCTTCTTCCCCTTCGGCTTTATCTTTGTTTGATTTTTCTTTATAAGCTTCTAATTCATTAATATAATCCTGATCCAAATCTAAATACTTTTGAACTAAGAATCCCATAGGAAAATATTTTTTACCTTCTACTAAATCGTCTTCTATCTCGTTCATAGATTTTATAAATTCTAACTTAGACTTCATAAATTCCATCTTTCTCGCTTGTACGAACATATTATTTTCTACAAACTCTATACCTACCTTATTTACATACTCTGAGTTCGATCTAAACTCTTTATGTTTTAACTTGAGTTGTAAAATTAAAGGTTTTATAAGTATATCTTGAAAATCCGAACGTAACCTCGTTATAAAGTTCTTAAATCTGAACTCTTCGACATTCATTCCTGTCGCATCTTTCCCAATATTAATCTCAGTAGAATTTTCAGAATCAAACCTTGAAAAAGGAATACGACTTTCTTTTTTAAGTTTATTTTCCCAGTATTTTAATATTTCAGGACTTGATAAATCAGGACCTTCTAATTTCATACTTTCCATTTCCGTCTGCTGTCCATCCTTAGAAGCCAACATGTAATTTCTATAAAGATTAAGACCTACCTGCCCGTCAATTTCCACTTGCCCTGAAACGTCGTCTATTCTAACCTCTTCTTTAAATTTACTCGCCATCTTACCAAGAACTTCTTCGTTCTTTTGAACTGATTGGCTTACAGGAACTATAACCTTAAGTCTAAAAGTAGAGTTCATTATAAACCAAAGAACTGTAGTGGTTTCGATAACTCTTTTGAGATTGAAAGTTCTTATAAGCCTTTCTATATAAGATATTCTGCTCGTGAAACCGTCTTTGGTATATGATATGTATATGATATTGGTATCAAATATAACCCTTCTCATTTTCTCATCGTTAGGGTTCTGTACCCATACCCTTATAGGTGTATTTCCATTGAAATAAACGTCAGGCTTTATCGTGGCGACGTCTAAAGGCATTGCTTTGATAATCCTATCGTTCTTTTCATTATAGATAAGCTCGAAAGCAAGATAACCGTCTACTAAAAATTGTCTGAAATAATTCCAAGCTACCGTAGAGTTATTAAATTCAAAAACATTACAATAAATATCCTCAAAACAGTCCTGTATAGCTTCTCTGAGCATTTTGTTTTCGTCTTGGTCTTTTCCATCTATGGCTTTTAGATTAGGTCTTGCGAAGTAATTCTGATCGTCCATTATTATAGATTCGTCAGAAATAATATCAAGTATCTGATCCAAATCAGAATGTAAAGAAACGCTTCTTAGGTATTCCCTTCTTGTAAAATAATCTTTTTCGTCGTAAGCGGTATAATTTGACTTAGGGCTAATGTCTTTCAAAGATGCTGCATATACCGCAGTAGAATCTCCATTATCAACGAAATTCTGTTCATTGATCCCCACGCCCATCTTATTCTTTATAATCTTCTGTTCGTATTTCATACCGGTTTCGGCGAACTTACGAAGATTACCTTTCAGCTTGGAAAAAATATTACCGCTTAAAGTAGAATTATCTCTATTTACATATCCACTCATAGAGTTTTATACCAGTTACTTTGTATCTCTTTATACGATAACCCTTTCAATGATTTCTCGTATCCTTTGTACATATATATTTTATTATAATCTTCCGTTTTCACAACAGTAGTAGTCATAGGTATAACTCTATCCTTATGATAAGTTCTTACCGCATAACTTATATTAGTTTCTTTTTTTAAATCAGAGAAAATTTTATCCACTCCCTTTCTTTCGAAATAAGAAGGTAATATGTTTTGTTTTATTAAATTCAAATCTCTTTCTATATAAAGTCTATAAATATCGAAATACTTCTCCATTATATACATAACTCCTACTTCCGGAACATAATTGAAATTTATACCTTTAAATTTATACTTCCTATTCTTCTTATCGAAATACTCAGAAACTACAAATACCATAGGTCTTACATCTATGTATTTTCTTTCTTCGCTTCCATTAGTGTAAAAATAATCAAAAGTGTAAATTTTACCTTTCAGATAACTTCCTTTAGTACCTACGTTGAAACTATAAAAATACCTGTTCTCTAAACCTATATCTTTCTTAGTATAATAAGTCTCGTATAATTCTTTACTTACATCTTCTCTTTTTTTAGAAGACATATTTTTCAAATCGTCGTAATATTTTTTAGGAGAAAGTAACAATTATATTTCTGTCTCCGTCATTATAACATTCAATACTCCTTCTACCGAAGGTTCTATTCCTTGCGTTTGTAATTCTTTATATGCTGAATTTATTTCCGACTTCAAAGAATTTTCCAATCTTTTAGTCTTAATATATTTTCTTTTACTGATATATTTATCTATAACTTCGTTGATAAAGCTTTCTTCAATTTCTTTCTTTTTAGAAAGAATAGATTTATCATCCTCCTTTTTTTCCAAAGGTGGTTTTACTATCTTTTCTTTCTTGACTTCTTGTTCTATTTTAACATCTTTCTCTTTCTTTTCTATTTCCTTTTCTATTTTATTTATAATCTGATCTTCCTGTTTCTTAACTTCAGGAGTTTTTAAAGTAGAAGCTATCTCTTTTTCTATTTTAGATTCTCCTTCTCTGTTTATCTTTGTAGGTACTTTAGATTTTAAATATTTGTTTTTTTCAGTATCGTTAACGACCATAGATAAAAAATCCACACCGTTTTGTTTTTTCACTTGCTTCACGACATAATCCGCAATTATCTCGTATTGATTTTTACCTTTACTTCCCACAACATTGAAAGTATTATTAAATAACTTTTTATAAGCCATTACTAAAACTTCATTCGAAACGGAATATTTGTTCAATTTAGTAGGATACTCTTTAGATACTACCCTCTCTACATTATTCTTTATATAATTCTGTATATTTTTAACAATACCATCAAGACTATGTACTAAAGGCTTACCGTTTTTAAAATAACCTGTATTTAAAACGTTAGATCCGTACTCATCGTGTAGATTTTGTTTATTTTTGAACTTTTCTATGTTTTCCTTCAAAGTCTTCTGTAATGACTTTATTACAAAATCAGGTTTCAAATAAAGTCTTTCTAACCCTATCGGAAAAGTAAGAGCATGTAAGCCGTCTACGTATATCTTAGCAAAGATATATTTAAACAATTCAGAATCTTCCTTAGAAACTATTTCAGTTTTTTTATTCTTCCCGAAAATTACAGCCTTAGCTATATCGAAAAGTAGACCTTCGTCCATTTTATCAGGTCGTTGAGTTATTAATTTTTTGGCAGGTTTGATAGAATTAGAACTTTCCTTTACAGCAAAGGAAGTTTTTTTCTGAGGATTATATTCCGAATATTTTTTAAACATTATCTTAGTCGGTTTTTTGTTATATATCTTAAACTTTTAAATCCGTCTCATCTATAACTTTAAATTTCATACCTCTTTGTTCTGCATACTTCTGAGCAGCAGAAAATTTCGCCTTGTTTATGTAATAAGTTTTAGTCTCGTTTAAAAAAGTTTCGTATTTCTTTTTACTTCTTCTTTTAGTTTTATGATTCATTGCGTCGAACTTAGGCTTGTTATCGTCATGGTATTGAGATTTAGGTTTTATTTCTACTAAGAACCGATGTGTGTTATCTTTACTATCCTTTATTTCTATATAGAAATCAACATGGTAATTATGAAGCTTGTTATCTACAGGAGAAATATAAGGAACTACTACGCTTTCGTTACTCCAACGATATACGGTAGTTCCTATATCACACCATATCATAAACTTATGTTCCCAAGAACTCCGATATATTATAGTTCTTACATCGCCGATATATTTATTAGGATTTTTACAGACGTAATAATTCTGTTTAAACTTACCGTTAGTATTAGGACCTAAGTTTTTTATAGACATTTTACTTTACAGTATATGTAAGTCTACCGTCGCCGTTTAGAACAATTCTTAACAAAAAGTTAAAACCACCGTTTCTCAAACCTCTGATGTCATTTTCTATACCTGCGTTAATAGTATCAGTATTCAATAGATTAGAATTACTATAAATACAGTTCGTCAAAGATATAGTCTGAGAAGGTTTCTCTATAGAGTAAAAACTTTCCTCGTCTAACATAATAATCCCACTACTTTCCAAAAGTTCAGGATTGGGTATAAACTCCAAAGTTGCTGATTTTATCATTCCGATTTCCTTTCTTTTAATTCTTTTAATTTTATTCTTTTAGCATCTGCTGAAATTTCTAAATTTTTAATCGTATTAGAACAAGAATTTACCCAAGACTCATATATAACTCCGTGTACAGGATTATCATTCATCAATCTCATTTTTTCAGACAATGCTTGTTTATCTAAATCTCTAAGATTATCGTTTACTATAGATATAAGTAAATAAGTTTCAGGATTTTTAAGAACCTCTAAAACCTTTCTATTTTTATATAGAAGGTGGTTATCCACTTCTAAACTATTTTCTAAAGCAGCAATTTCAGAATCTAAAAAAACTTCAGAAGATATTGCTCTAACAAAAAGATAAGTATTGTCTTTTTCACTTAGTTTTAATTCTACATTATATTGTTTAAATTCTACACTATATATGTAAGACTTTTCCGGCAAAGATTTTTTAATGTTAGAAAATAAATTTTCATCGTGTAAATCAAATCGGTAATCATAAATATCGTAAGAAAATCCATCTTTTTTTAACCGTGTTTGAAAAATAGGTATATACCTATCTTGAGAAAAGAAAGAAAAAACTTTTTCTTCTAAACTTTCTGTATCATAGGACGTTTTCATTTGAGAAACCTCTTGAAAAAAAAAATTATTAAAAATTATAAAGTCCTTGATCTCTTGATATTGAAATCATTTTAGAATCTTTATAATGTGGCGGATGAAGCTTATTAAAACCTTTAGCACATCCGTTTTTTATTATCTGTGTAAAATAAGAAAAGGCGTTAGTAGATTTTTCAGGGTTAAATCCTTTCCAATAAGCTATACAGTCCATCATAGCCGATTGTGAAATATCTTCCTTTTCTTCAGGATACTTAAAGGAGAATTGCGTATTTACTATTTCGTTTGTCATTTTACTAAACATAGTAACCGCTTCCTTAGTCAAGGTTCCGACTTCTTTAGATTTAAGAATCTCACACAATAAATCTTTATTATTTACGTAAAATTCTTTTTTCTTTGCTTCTGCTCTCGACTTTCTTTTTATAGGTTTTTTCGACATACGAAAAGTTTAATTATATTTAATATGACGAAACCCTCTAAGTATTATTTTAGAGGGTTATTTTTTTATTTTGAAAATCGTCTTTTTTAGAAATCGTAGGTTGTATTTGTTTTTCTAATTCTTTATTATAAGAAAGTAATTGATTTTTTAAACTTGATATCTTAGTATAGTTTATTTTTGAATTTTTCAAAACTTCTTCTAAATCTTCAAATTTTTTTATTATATCTTTAACTTCACTCATTGAAGAATTTACAACGTCGTTATGCTTTTCTTCTTTGGATAATTCTTGCTCAGTTAGTCTTTTTTTTTAAACTTGTTATATCTATGTAAAGTCATCTCATCTACACCTACAAGTTGATTTTCATCATATTCCGGAACGTTTGGATTAACATCTTCTTCGTCTTCGAGATATTCGTCTTCTCCGTAAGTAATCTCAGGTTCGTAATCTTTAACGATACCTGATAAATCAGAACACATACATTCTTTTTGAGTACCATCTTCGAATTGAACCAAACAATTAGAGTTAGGTAAAACCGATATTATTCTGCCGATATTTCCTGTTATATTGTCTTGTACTTTCATACCGACTTCGTAACCACTTTCTACATTTTCATAACTGTCTAAAGCTTCTACGTCTTCAGCATAAGAATCTCTAAGTTTATCAACTTCCATTTCTACAGAATCCAAACTTTCGATTATCAATTTCTTAATATGTCCGTCAGGAGTAGAATCAAGTTGTTTCTTCAAGTTAGAAATAACTTCGTCGTACTTTTTAATTTTTTCTAATTTTTTATTAGCATTTTCAGAAAGGTTAGATATTTTTATTTCGTTATCGCCCATGAAATCCATAATAGATTTACTCATGTCGAAACCACCCATATAGTTTTTAACCCAATCTATAGCGTTCTTAGGTTTTTTAGTTTTAGAGAATTTTTCATAATGCGTAGACTCATTAACAAAATGAAGCATTATAGATTCGTCCAATCTATAAACATAACAATAAACTTTAGGATTTTTTCTATAAGTTATTTTATTCACAAAATCTAATTCTGCAAAACTATCTACGTTTTCATAAAGATTATAAAATTCTAACATAGCTTGATAGTCTTTAGTATATGCGTTTCTAAAAGCCAAAGACATCATTTCTTTATCCATATTCTGATAACTATTACCGTTAATAGAAACTTGGTTTCCGCTTTCTGTACTCTCTATGATTAGTTTATTTCCGTTATAGTAACCTGTCATAGTAGATTCATTAACTACTTTAAGATTAAAAGCTCTGAATTTATCAGTAAGCGTTTTGACCTTAGTCGATATTCTATTTTCATTAACTACTGAAAGCTCATCTTCTTTTCTTATGAAGTATTTTCCATTTACGCTAAAATGAGTTTTCAAACCATCTGTTTCAATGAAAGAATAAACTTTTTCTACTACATAATCGTTCGGATTACTGTTAGAAATAAAAGTAGCCGTTTTATTCAAAGAACCATCTTCTACTGTATTAAGATGACTTAAATAATTCTTTACGTTATTATCGAAAGATAACATTTTATAATTTTCTAAAATAGCTTGTCTTTTTAAAGGAGAAGGTTCTTGAATATAATCCTTAACATCTTCTCTTAAATTATTATATAGCCCTAATTTATTTTCTTTTTCTGTAAGCTCTAAAAATTCATTACTTAGTATTACACCTTTATTACTTAAATAATTTTTATACAATCTATTAAAACATTTTTCTACAATAACATCGTATTTATGTCCTTCTAAAACTCTCAAACATTCTAAAACTAATTTAAAATCAGGAACGCCTTCAAATGTAACTTTTTCGTATATAGAATCTAAAACTTTTTTAACGGCAGGAAATTTAGAATATACCGGAGATACTTTAATCTCAGATATAGATTTCTTAATACCCATATCGTTTACTTTCTGTTCTCTTAAAATCTTATTATATAAAGACCTTTCTACTCTGTTAAAATTTTTAGTCTCGTTAGATAAACTTTCAGATAATAAATCTATAACATGTCTTCTTGGCATTTCAGAAAGCATTTTCTCAGCTTCACCTATAGATTCCAAAACTATTTTACCCAAACCGTGATCTTTTACAGACTTACCAATGTTATTAAAATAAGCAACCTTGATTCTACCCGAAGTAAACGTATTGTTTCCTATTTCCTTATTGTGATTGTTTGTATTGTCCGCTAATTCTTTCGCTACCATATAATTGGCAAAAGTTTTGATTTCATTAGTCTGTGGGATATGACGAAGAGCTTCTATAAGATTAGTTCTTGTATAAATATCAGGTTTTAATAAAAATTCATTCATTGACGAAAATACATTATCGTATTGCTTTTTATATTTTTTACTATCTGTCGAATTTTTAAGATAATCTACAAAATTCAAAACTCTTATATCTTCTATATTTTCATTTATTTTAGAAGAAAGATTCTGTAAAGCTTCTTTGATAACTAAATCTTCTTTTGGTAAAGTATCTAATACTTCTACAACTCTTTCAATGATAAGATAATCTTGTCCTTGATTGTCGTCAGAAAGTTTTTTAATATACCCTAACCTTTCTTCATATATCTGATCGACTGCATATTCTGAATCTTCCAATACCATTTTGATATTTTCAGATACATCCAATGAACTGACCTGATATACTTTGAACTCTGCAAGAACATAATTCTTGTCATTTTCGTTCAACGTGAAATCTGATATATGGTTAAGAAAATTCTTAGCCATAAGATTTTCATTCACATCAGTCGCAGACTGAATAGAATTAATGTAGCTCTTACAAGCAACTTTGAGATACTCGTTGCTCGTTTTTTCTTGTAGAGATTTGATTTTGTTTATTAAATCCATTACTTTTAAGATTTAGTTAATTTCAAAAGAAGTATATTATCGTCTTGTTTCTTTATATATCTAAGTTAAATATGTTTATTCTTTTTCTAAACCAGTTATACCATTTTCTATCTTTTTACTTAAGTCTTCTATGGTAGTATTTGGTGTTATTTTAATTTTAGAATCTGCTCCTAATATAGGAAAATCTGCTTTTTTAGGTTCTGCTTTTGTTATTTCCAAAGGTTTATTCGCAAGTTCAGAAGCAGGATATAAATACTTGTCAAGTATATAGTATATAGCCCTCTTAGTTTCCGAATCCACCACGGCGTTATCTACCGATTTTATTTTATACTCAGTAGGTATCATTATTGATTTATTTGCAAAATTTTTAAAAGTCTGTACCATCTTTCTCGTTCTAAATCCAAATATCCCATCATTTAATTTAGAATCTATTTCTACCTTCGTTCCTTTTTTCAATTCGCCTAAAGTGATTTTATTTAATTTTTCTACCTCAGATATAATCCTGTTATCAGTTTCCCCTAAAAGTAAATCTTTTACAGTTTTTCTTGAAGTTAAAAGTAAAGCCAACGTTAAACTTACTTGCATATTAGCTACCTCTTGACTTTTAACTCTTGATTCTACTATATCTTTAGTACCCATATCTCCACCCACTATACCTCTCAAGGCAACAAACTTTGAAACTTTTTTAACACCTCCTGAGTTTTTAGGAACTTGTATTTTAGAAACTTCTCTTTTTGCAGAAGCCACAACAACGTCAGATTTTATCTGTTCCTTACTAACAGTTCCACCTGAAGGTAATACTGCTTGAATCGCAGGTATATCGTTTTCATTACCTCCGACCGCTAAATATTTTTCCTTAAGTAAAATATTTAAAAGTTGATAAGTTCCTATAAGAGTATGCAAAAGCGTTGTAAATTTAGGAACTTTTTCGTAATTGTTAGAATAGAAAGAAGAAGGCATGTTAGAATTTATTTTCAAAACCTTAGAATTGAAATCTGTAATCTTATTAACAAGGTTTGCAAACTTTTCTTTTTCTGTAGCAACATTATCTATAATCTTATAATAGCTCGGTAAAGAAGGATTAGTAACCAAGGTAGCTTTTTCTATCAAAGACCATTCTCTCATCTTAGCAGTAGATAAAGTTCTTAAAAAATCAATATAAATGTGTCCACCGAGAGGAGAATTCAAAATAACGGAATATATGAAATTTATCAAAGAAGAAGGAAAATTATTCAGAGCTAAACTATCATCGTAATTCAAAACTACGCTTGAATTTCTCTTGATGTATTGATCCAAATCTCCCCAGTACAATATAGCTTCTAACCCACCTATACTTTTTCTCGTTTCTAATAAAGATTTTTTAATATCCAAAGATTGAGAAGGTTCAGGTTCAGGAATAATATTAAATCCGTACATAGTAAGACTACCGTCTAACATATATTTCAAATATTCCTTTATCAGTTCCGGATTTTTAGTGTAGCTATATTTAGCTTTATATGCGTGGTTTTTAACATAAGCAGAAAACACATAAAGTAAATTAGTATCAGGAGTTATCCATCTACCTAAATTTTGATTCAAAGATTGGTAATCTTTGTCGTAATTACTCAAATATGGATTTAAGTAAGGGAGTTTGGATATTCCATTGTATGTAAATTCAGACAACTTTATATTCAAAGGCATTTTAGATTCATATAATTTAGAGTACATCTTTATGGCTACTTTTATTTGTTTAAATATATATATCTAATGAATAAAGTTAAGTTTAAATATAGATATAATAGCGACAATATATTCGTCAGAGTTTTTTTAGCAACTCTTACTGAATTTCTAACAGAACGTGCGGAATACACTCAGGTAGAAAACGATGACACTATAAAAAGAATAAAAGTTCCTTTCTACGTAAGAGCCACAGGAGACGAAAGATTTTTATATTATCACTTTTCCGGAGAAAACTACGAGAATTGCGAAGAGAAATATGTAGAAGGAAGTATAGACAAATTACCAAGAGGGATAATAAGTATAGAAAGTTCTTCAATATCAAGAGAATTTTTAGCTAATCCTTTTAGTAACTGCGAATTCGTAGAAACTGACGACGACGGAAACCTTAAAAGCTACAGGTCTGAATTTTCACCAATACCTTTAAATTTCAGCATGAATCTTAAGATAGTCGGAGATACACTTAACGAAGTTTATAAGATTTTCGAAAAACTTTTAGAAGTTTTATATTTCAATCAAACTTTCCATTTCATGTATAACGGTATGGTTGTGTTTGCAAACGCAAACTTTCCTGACTCTATATCCTTAGAAGGTAAAACTTTTGAATTTTCTTACGGTAACAATATAGATAGACCTTCTTTAAATTTACCTTTGGAATGTATAACATTTCTTCCGGTTATAGATAAAAGTAAAAAAATACCTATAACTTCAAGAATAGAAAAATTTGAAACTTCTACATTCATAAAAGATACCCAAGAAGTTTCTTATTCTGAAACTTACGAAAGAAGTACAATATCAGGTAAAGTATATTACGCTAACTCTAAGCCATATACCGGAAACCTTACACTCTACGATAAAAATTCAAACATAGTTAGTTATAGCTATCCTAATTCTGACGGAGAATTTAATTTTGTAAATCTAAAAACAGGAATAAATTACAAAATAAACAACGCCGACGGAAACGTTATATGTAGAGGAATCGCCTTAATATCAGGAACTCAGGAAATAAACATAGAACTCGAATAGATGTTTACTCTTTCTTTTCTATTTTCAAGTTAGAAAAAACACCGTCTTCTTTTTCTACTTTTATCACACTGTCGAAATTAGAAAGATCTAATATACTATGGTGGATAACGTAAACGTTCAGTTTTAAATCATAACATAGTTTTTTAAGAACATTCAGTACGTTGTAAACATTATCCATATCCAAAGTTCCGAATATCTCGTCCAAGAATATTATATTGAGGTCGAAATACTTAGTCTTTAGAAGTTTTATCATTGTTACCAAGACTGCGAAATCTAATATGGTCTGCTCTCCAGAAGACAATTCTGAAACTTCTATATCAGCACCTCTGTTAAAGACCTTGCTGTTAAAATCTTGATCGAATTCCACATTAAAAGAAGTCTCGAACTCGTATAAAGTTTCGTTTATAGTGTTATTTATACTCGGCACTATATTAGCTATGGCTAATTGCTTTATACCTTTATCGCTCAACATTTTATCAACTATACCGTAGAATTTTACTTTTTTTTCTACTTTAGCTTGGTTAGTTTCAGCTTCTTCTTTAGTCTTTATCTGTGATTCTAAAAGACTTTCTAATCCATCTATATCCGTATCGCTTTTTAATTTAGAATACAATTCTTTTATTTTAGAATTAGAATTTCTCATTTCGTAAGAAATTTCTTCCATGTCTCTTTTATAAGAATCTAATTTGGTTTTAACGTTAGTTATATAATCTTTAGCTTTTAATCTTTTAGCTTCGTATTCCTCTATACTCTTTATGTGGGATTCCATCTCAACTTCTATATTTTTCTTAATCTCCATATGGTATGCTGTCGTCAAATCACTACCACAAGTTCCACATTTATTACTTTCGTATAGAGAAAGTTCTTTTTGTTTCGCTTTTATGACAGATTTTAAATTTATGACATTCTCGTATATTTCTGAATCTTTTTTTTCAGCCGAATTTTTCTTTTCTTTTAATTGATTTATTTTATCATTCAATTCCACATATACCAAATTAGCTTCGCTTACTTTTTTTTCTAAATTTTCTATTTCTAATTTGTTATTAGTTTCTAATATTTTTTTAAGTTCTTCTATTTTTGATTTATAAGTTTCAATGGTCGCATTTATATGACTTGTCCTTATTTTATAATCGTTCATTTCTTTATCTACGTCTTTGATTATTTTTTTCAACTCTTCTCTCATATCGTTTATAACAGAAAGAGAAAAAACTTTATCTATTATAAGTCTTTTATCTGCCGGAGACATACTTAAAAAAGATTTGAAATCTCTTATTGATAAAGAAACCAAGTTACTGAATACATAATAGCTAAAATCTAAAAGTTCCGTTTCGACATATTTCTGAACGTCCTTTTTTCCTGAAACGTCATAAGTGTTTCCATTTACTATAACATTAAGTTTATTCGAAGTGCCGTAAGTTCTTTCAATATTGACAAGTTTATCATTTACCATAAAATTTATTCCTATCTCACCATTCTTGTTTCTACGGTTAGCGATATTCTTTAAGTTTTTATTGGTAGTCTTTCCATACAGTCCTAATTTTATACAATCCAATATCGTAGAATTATGACTACATATACCGTTAGTGTAATATTCATTAAGTTCATCGACCTCAAGGTCTAATAAGTCTATCCTACCTTTAAGTTTAGTAATTGTTTTTACAGAAACGTTTCCCTGTTTGGTAGATATCCTTTCACCTATTTTTAAATTCCTGACCTCTTTGTATTTTCCAGTATAAGTCCTTACTTTATGATCCTTAGAGCATATAAGCATATACCCATTTTCAAGTTCCAAATAATAAGGCTTGGCATCTTTTTCAGTAACATCTACTGCTTTTATTCTATGATACCCCTCTCTTGTTTCTACACTTACTTTGTTTTCAGAAAGATTTATTTCTTTTTGAGAAATAAAATTAAAAAAGTTTCCAATCGTTGTCTTCATTAAGAAATCTTAAATTTTAAAAAATCAATACTCCAAATATATGCAAAAAAAAGAAACAAACCAAATTAAAAAATATCAAGATTGCGTTTTAGAAAAAATAATCAGTCTAAAAGAAACAAAAAGTTATATAGCCGTTATGAAAAGCTTAGAGTTCGAAGATAATTATTTAGTATTCAGCGTAGGCGATATAGAAGCAACTTTATTGACAATAGCTTCTAATAAAGATATAGTAAAATTACACAGACCTGATACTTTCGACATTTATATAAACACTTTGGAAAAATTAGGAAATGAAATTAGAGAAATTTTAATAACTGAAAAAAAAGGAACTTTAGTAACCTCAGAAATTATAATCTATAACGAACTCGAAAATAACATAGTTAGTATAGATTGTAGACCTTCTGATGCTATAAACATTGCACTAAAGAAAGATTTACCTATACAAATAAAAGAAGATATACTTTCATCTTACGAAGAATCTATTTCTAAAATCTACATCGTAGACAGTTCCGTAAATTCAGGAATAAATGATATATTTTATAACAACCTTCCTTTAGAACAATTAGAAAAAAAATTACAAGAATGTATAAAGTATGAAGAATACGAAGAAGCCGAGAAAATAAAAAAAATAATACATGACAAAAAAAGAAATTAGAAACTTATACTATAATTTCTTCTTTTTTGGGATTCTGATATGATTTCTAAAAAGGAACACCTTTAAGTATAGTATAACCTTTTACAACGGAAGTAATTTTTACAATAGAAGTTAAAGAAGTACAGTCGAAGAAAGATAAACTTCTTTTCGCTTCTTTTATTTCAAATCCAAAGAGTTCTTCGAATCCATTAAATTCTTCGAGGTCTTTCGGAGCTTCTATATACCCTTCGTAAACCCCATCTTTATATTTAGAAAGGTCTAAGTTCCATTTCTTTATGTTTGCCAAATGTTTATTCTTTTCGTATGCCATATTTTTCTCTTATTTCTTTCTCTTCCATATCTTCAAATAAAGGACACCCGTAAGTATAAATACTACCTTTTACTACCGAAGGCATTTTTAAAATAGAAGTTAAAGAAGTACATTCGTTAAAATATAAATCACCACCTATGTGTTCAGGAAGATTCGATACCGAAGTTAAAGAAGTACAGTCGTCCAAATCTAAAATCCATCCTATCTTTTTCGGAAGATTGGAAACTGAAGTTAAAGAAGTACACCCTTCGAAAGATAAAGACCATCCTATACTTTCAGGAAGGTTAGAAATAGAAGTTAAAGAAGTACATTTATAGAAATACAATCTCCACCTTACTTCTTTTATTTCAAACCCAAATGTTTCTTTAAATCCTCTAAATTCTTGTATATTTTTCGGAACATAAATATCTCTGTAGTAAACCCCATCTTTGTATTTAGAAAGGTCCAAGTTCCACTTCTTGATATTTGCTAAATGTTTATTCTTTAAGTATGCCATATTTTTCTCTTATTTGTTCTTCGTCCATTCCTTCAAATAAAGGACACCCGTAAGTAAAAATAAAACCTTTTACTACCGAAGGCATTTTAGAAATAGAAGTCAGAGAAGTACACTCTAATAAAGATAAACCCCCTACTATTTTTTTAGGAAGATTTGATATAGAAGTCAAAGAAAAACATCCGGTGAAATTTAACCCTTCGTTTATCTTTTCAGGAAAATTTGATACTGAAATTAAAGATTTACAATATCTAAAATCTAAACTCATCTTTATCTTTTCCGGAAGATTGGAAACTGAAGTTAAAGAAGAACATTCGTTAAAATACAAACCTCCTTCCACTCCTTTTATTTCAAATCCAAAGAGTTCTTTAAAACCTTTAAATTCCTTGATATCTTTAGGTGCTTCTATATAACGTTTATAAACCCCATCATTATATAAAGAAAGGTCTAAGTTCCACTTCTTTATGTTAGCTAAATGTTTATTCTTTAAGTATGCCATATTTTTCTCTTATTTGTAGTTCCGTAAGGTTTTCGAAGAACGGACATTTGGTAGTATAAATATGACCTTTTACAACCGAAGGCATTTTAGAAATAGAAGTTAAAGATGTACAAACATCGAAAGATAACCAACCTTCTATTTTTTCAGGAAGATTAGAAACTGATGTTAAAGATTTACAGTTATAGAAAGATAAATGTCCTTTCCCTTCTTTTATTTCAAACCCAAAGGTTTCTTTAAATCCTCTAAATTCATTTATATCTTCCGGCGCTTCTATATAAGTGTCATAAACACCGTCTTTATATTCGGAAAGGTCTATTTCCCACTTCTTTATATTTGCTAAATGTTTATTTTTTAAGTATGCCATATTTTTCTCTTATCTGATCTTCGTTCATTCCTTCGAAGAAGGGACATTTCTCATAAAATATACTCTCTGATACTTCTTCAGGAAGATTAGAAATAGAATTCAAAGAAGTACAACCGTAGAAAGATAAATAACCGTTTACTTTTTTCGGAAGATTTGTTACCACAGTTAAAGAAGTACATCCGGTGAAATTTAACCCTTCGTTTATTTTTTCAGGAAAATTTGATACAGAAATTAAAGATTTACAATATCTAAAATCTAAACTCCCATTCATATTTTCCGGAAGATTGGAAACTGAAGTTAAAGATTTACAATAGTAGAAATCTAAACTCCCATTTATATTTTCCGGAAGATTAGAAACCGAAGTCAAAGATTTACAGTAGTCGAAATCTAATCCCCCCTTCACTTCTTTTATTTCAAACCCAAAGAGTTCCTCGAAACCTCTAAATTCCTTAACGCCATTCGGAACAGAAATACTTCCATCGTAAACGCCGTCTTTATATTTAGAAATGTCTATTTTCCACTTCTTGATATTTGCTAAATGTTTATTTTTTTCGTATGCCATATTTTTCTCTTATTTGTGCTTCGTTCATTCCTTCGAAAAACGGACATTTGCCAGTATAAATACCACCTTTAACTACCGAAGGCATTTTTCCAATAGAAGTTAAA
>JACCDR010755590.1_pt1 | contig 42199 bp, 53 predicted proteins | sample 7446431 | NCBI WGS metagenome assembly JACCDR01 (sample SAMN15323443, study PRJNA562643) | freshwater metagenome | isolation source: river surface water | place: USA:Blue River Watershed | collected 2017-08-17
CCCTGTATCTTGACGCTATACGGTTGCATCCCTGCCGCAAGCTGGATGTTCTTTTTGGCCGGGTCGGCGTCCAGTTGGCCGGTGATCCACTTGTCTTTCTTGTCGTTGACCATCGCCATGACGGTGCCGGCCAGGAGCGAACCGATCACGACTTCGGCATAGGCTTTGTGGCGATCCGCCCCGCCCTTGTTGAAGTCCGCGCGCCAAGTGTCGATGAACGGTGCGAACGGGGTCAAGCGGAACATTTCCTTGAACACGTTGCCCGGCGTGCGCACAAACGGAACGAACACTTTGAGGATGGGGGCTTCGTCCAGAAGACGCTGGAATGCCTTGCCGGCCGGGCCGAGTTCCGCATTGAACGTGAAGCGCAGCCCAGCCTGTTCCGCCGACTTGAGCATGGCTTCGGTGGGGTTCTGCGCCAGTTCGGCCATGCGCTGCCGGAACTCTGCGGTCAACGGGTTGTAGCGTTCCTTGGCGGCTTCGCGCGCAGCGAGGGTGTTGATTTCCCCGCGCTCGATCATCATGCGGAACGTGGTGTCCGCCACGCGCAGGGCCGTAAACGGCGTGCGCACGATGACGCCCAGGTCGCCACCGATGGCGTTCTTGTAGGACTCGGATTTCGTGTCGCCTTTGTCCAGCGCACGGATGGCTTGCATCGGTACGTTCCAGTTGGCACGGGCGAACCCGGCGCCAATCTCCAACGCTTCAATCAACCCCTGGATGTTACCAATCACGCGCAGCGCCGGCTCGGAGATGTTCACCTTGCCCCCGATGACCGCCGCCGCGTCGATCAATGGCCGCGCCACCAGGAACGTGCTGTTGCCCATAATGTTCTTGATCTGGCTGATCGGGCCGGAAACCAAGCCTGACTTCAACGCCTCGATGTACTTGTCAAACGTGGTCGCCTTCGCCGCTTCCTTGGCAAACTTCGTCACCTTCGCCGTGGTGTCCAGTTCCCCGATCAGGTCGGCCAGCTTCTTCGGGTCGTGGCCGTACTGCGCGAACAGATTGCCGACATCCTTGGCCAGTGCGGCGGTCTGCTTGGCAGCCTTGCGCGCGGCCAGTGCACGGGCAATCTCGGCACCGTTGGCCTGGTCGATGGCGTGCAGGAACGCCGCGTTCTCGATGGCCAGGACCATCTTCTTCGTGGCTTCGGCGTGTGCCACCGGGTCGGCGGCCTTGTCCAGTGCGCGCACTTCGGCGGCGGCTTGCTGTACGTCATGCGCGGCGCGCTGGGCCATCGCTTCCCACGCCATGCCCTTCGCGGCCAACTTGTTGAAGTCGCCGCCCTCGGCTTTCAGGCCACGCTCGGCGAGCAATTGGGCCGCCGACTCCTGGGTCTTCTCCCACGATTCCTTGCCGCGTGCCTCGTTGAGTTGCGCTTCAAACACTTCGGCGATGCGGGCGTGGACCGCCTTCACGTCGTCGGGCGACTCGACGTACTTGTAGTTGATGTGGTTCGGTTCTTTCTCGGCGGTGACGCGCCCCTCGGGGTTGGCCAGCACGTCGGCGATGCGCATGGCGTGACCTTCGTCTTGCAGGGCGTCGCGCACCATGAGCTCGCGGCGCAGCGGCTCGTAAGCTTTGGGAATTTCGGAGCCGTACTCAGCAAACGGGTCGGGTTTGGTACGCGATTGCCGCAACGACTCAAGCATTGCCGCGCCAGCGGGCGACCTGTCTTTCGCCTCAAAAGGATTCGCCCCGAAAACTTTTTCTCCGATTTTCAACAACTCAGTGCCGATACCTCGGCGCTGTAGCGGCGGGCTTACAACCGTGTGCTCGGCAGCACCCTTGTCGGCGCGGAAAAACCCCACACGAACGAAAGCTGGAACACTTGCCACGTAACCGGAAATGCTTTTCTCGCGCGCGGCGTTGATTTCCTCGGTTTTTGGAAACAGCCCTGACACTTCCGACCAAGGTGCGTACACGCTGATTTCCTTGGCCGCTGAATCTATCACTGCGGGGAAACCCCCAACAGTGCCGTTCGCTTTTTCAGAGATAAACTTTGCGTCAACCTGGTGCGACGTGGTGCCGCCATCGTATTCGACAAATTTTTCGACGTATCGTTGATCCGTGTGCGCGGCTTTGTCGGACGACTCTCTCGAAACGCTGTCCCAATTCGACGTTACGGGTTCCGCCGGTGGGGGCGCCAATGACTCCCCCTTGATTTCCGCCGCCAACACCGGATCCGCCTTGGCATCAGCAACCACTTGCTCGGGCCGCACACCTGTCTTGGCGTAGATTTTGCCCAACTTGCTCGCGGCGGCGGTCGCGCCCTTCATCCCCGCCACCAGGATGCCGGCGTTGAGGAAGTCTTCGGGCTCGGGCATCTTGCCGTGCAATGCTGCCGGCAGAGTTGTCATGGCCGTTATTTCGGCCGCCACGCCTGCCGTGCCGATCACCCGCGTGGCACCCGTGACGCCAATGCTTTGGCCGATGGCCGGGGCGATTGCGCCGCCCACTGCCCGCGCCGCGCCCATGCCCGCCAGCATGGTGCCTGCACCCACCAGTGCGTCGATGCCGGTGGCTTTGAGTACCACGCCCGCCCGGTTGATGAAGTCGCCACTGCTGACGACGGTGCCTTTCTCGTAGGCCTGGATCAGCGACTCGCGCATGGCCGTGGGGATGGCGAACGCGCCTGCGCCGCCACCGGCCAACCCGCCGGCAATTGCCCCTCCAGGGCCGGCAACGCCGCCCGCTGCCGCGCCCATGGGTGCGCCAATGACTGCGCCCACCACGGATTGCGGTGCCTCGGCTACCAGTTGGGCGGCGCTCGCGGTCAGCTTCTCGTACCACTTGGCGTGCTGCGGGTCGAGCACCACGTCGGGGAGTTTGCCCCGGATGGCAAGGCCGGTGCCCGAGCCCTGATATCCAGCCGACCAGGCATCGCCAAAACCGGATCCTTTACGGGGTTGCTTGCGCCGGTCCACTACCGGGTCGGCGTCCCACGGGGCCGCTGCAGGTGCGGCTGTTTTTACCAGCGGGTCGTTGTCCCAACTCATTATTGCTTCACCTGTGGCGGCATCCCAGGCCTCTGGTAGATCGTGCCCTTCGGCAACTTGGCCCACTCAGCCTGCGTGGTGATCGCCACCGGAGCTTGCGTGATCTGCCCCGACGACGTGCGCGCCCCGGCCTTTGCCGCTGCCGCGCCTTCGGCCAGCGATTGCTGCGGCGTGCGGAAGTAGGTGGACATGCGCTCTGGCGTAAAGAAATAGTCTTTGTGCCCGGGGGTCAAAAGATCACGGGGGTTCTTGTTCTCTTTGCGACGTTCTTCCACGGCATTGAGCACGTCGTAGGTCATCTGGTTTTGCGCTTCGTTAAGCTGGTCGGGTTGCATCAGGTAGCCCATTGAGGCGGTCATGTTCTTGGCCGTGCGCGCCACCGTGCCTTTGATGGCAGCGTTCAACGGCTGCACTGCGTCGCCTTTAGCTTTGCTCTGCAAGTCAAGCAGCTTCTCCGCTTCCTTGGAACTGATCTTGCCGGCGGCGAAGGCGTCGTATATCGGTTTGGAGCTGTACACCTTGTTTGGGGCGCTGTCGTCGGCCCAAATAGCAAGTTGCAATTTTCGAACTTCGGTCGGGTTCTGACCTTCGCCTTCCAGCGATTCGCGGATGCGCGCCCGTTTGAACGCATACACCTGCTTCACATCATCGGCGGTCAGGTGCGGGTTGTCGGCAATCTCCTTGTCCGTGGGCATCCCGCCCCGGCCCTTGGGATCAAGGATGCGCCGGTTGAATTCGCCTTCGACTTCTTTGGCTTTTTCCAGCCGGGCGGCCTTGGCCAACGCTTCCTCGCGTTGCTTCTTGCCTTCGTTGTGCTCCACACGCGCCGTGGCACGGTCGATCAGGTCGTCCAGCTTTTGCGGGTCGATGTCCTTGTATTGCCCGTCTTTGAGCTTCTTCAACGCCAACGCCGCGTCCATGCCGATCAAGCCGCGCACGGAGCCATACGTGATGTCTTCCTTCGCCTTGCGCAGCAGTTCCTTGCGCTGTGGCTCGGGCACCTTGGCGTAGATGCCACTCGGGTCGTTGATCGCCGCCTCGGCGCGCTGTAGCAGCATGTCGGTCTGCGTCGGGTCGATCGTCACCGTGCGGGTGTACGCATCCACCAGCGTGCTGTAATCCTGCACCGCCTTGGCGCCCACCGCTTTGGCCTGCATGACGCCGGCCTGCGCAAAGAAATGCGCGCGCATCTGCGAGGCTTCCTTCTGGAACACCCGCCGCCCCGCCTCGGTGCTAACAAGGTTCTGCTCGGTTTCGCCCAGGTACTTCTGCAGGTCTTCGTCAAACTTCGGCAGGAACGTGGTGTCGCCCGGTTGCATCGACTGGCCACGCTCGGCCAGGTTGACGGTCCACTCGGCTTGCGCCTGCGCCAGCTTGGCCTGGATGTCGGATACATTGGCCCGCTCGGCGTTGTCCTTGATGACGGCGAACGAGGCTTCCACCTTGTCCACAATGCCTTCCAGCCCGGTGACGCCGAAGTCGCCTGCCGTAGCGCGGCGGCCGTCAATGCCGCCAATCGAGGCCGAGGTTTCCTGTGTCGGGGTTCTCAAACGTGGCATGGCGTTCCCTTACAGCGTGCCGGGGCCGCTGCCCCAGTAGTCCGACCCGCCACCCGAGGCGGCTTTCGGCTTGAACGAGTTGTACGACCCGTAGGCTTTGGCCCCGCCCGACAGCAATTCGCTGCCCGCCCGGTAGTAGCTGGACGTGAGGGCGTTGCTCGCGCCGGCGGTGTCAAGCGCGGCGCTGTTCTCGTAGCCGATGGCGCGCAGACTGCCCTTGTAACGGATGTTCTGCGCGTCAAGCTCCCCGGTGGTGGCGGCCATTTCCAGCACGTCGAGCGGGGAACCATCCAGGGTGACGCCACTGGCGCCATACCCGGCCCGCAGATTGCCCGCGCGCAGCAGGTTCTCGCGCCGCTGGCGGGCTTCGTCGGCCGCCGCTTGCTGGCGCGCGACCACGGCGTTCTGCCCCCCCATCTGCGCGTTGAAGTTCAGAGCATCGGACTGCGCTTGCCCCTGCTTGAGCGCGCCGACCACCGACATGGTGGTGCCCGCTATCTGCATCAAGAGCATCGGTTCCATGCCGGACATTATGTAAACCTCACGTAAATAGAACAGTCCCGCCCAGCCTGATATTTTTTTGCTACGGGCGTTTCCAGTTCAAAGCCCAACAAACGCATCCATCGGTGCCCTTGCTCAAAATCGCACTCAACAAACGCTTCTATGCGCATTCCTTCAAACGAGTCCAAGTACCTTTTTGCAATGCGGTGCCCTGCCAAAAAATCGCCTTTCACTTCACTGGCAAGGAACGACCACGCCATCCCCCGCCCCGTCCAATACTGTTCAACCCCTGCCACGCCAAGTATTCTGCCGTCATCCGCAATAACCGAGATTGCGTTCCCGCATCGCGCCAACGCTTCAGCGTTTTGCTGGGTCAAATACTTTTTGAGCCACTGCTGTGAAGGCTGTAACGCCAACGCAAACAAATGCTCTGGCCGGTAGGGAACTGCCTGGATCACCCCCTGTCCTCTGTTTTCATCTGCGGCATGACGGCCAATACCGTACCCGGGAAGCATTGATACCAGCGCCAGCATACCAAGTTTTCGGTGCTATAACCACCACGCCATGTTTTTTCCACATCGCCGCTGAAAAGCGGAACCGCCGTGCCCAAGTCGCCTGCGGCCGTGCGGAAAACGATCTCGTCCAGGTTGTCAAAATCCGGGCCAACTTTCATGCCCAGCGTGTCGTGCAGGCGGAAGATGACGCGGTGGATGCGTTGCATCTTGCCCTGCGAGGTGCCATCCTGGGAGCCGGCGTCGATGCGCAGCATGGCCGCATCCGAGTTGTAGCCGAGGCCGATCTGCACCACACTAGATGAACGCTCCAGGGTGATCTTGCCGTTGGTAACGACGCAATCCGGGTGGGCGGCGCCGTCGGTCATCACGCGCACGGTCTGCCCTTCGAGGAAGAACAGGCCGCCAATTGTCGTGGTGGCCGTGCTGTCGTAGGTCAGCCCGCCATCGACGCCCTGGTAAGCGTCTTCCTGCGCGTCGCCGTGCTCCCACAGTTTTGTCAGGTACTCGATGTGGCGCACCGTGGCGCCGTTGATGGTGCGTTTGACAATGATCGCCAGTTCGTCGCGGGAACCATCCGACACCGGGATGCACGACACCGACTCGACCACCGGGTCGCCGCTGCCAAATGCGCCACCGATCTTGTGGCGGTGCCAGCCGGTGACGCTCTGATCCTTCTCGAACGTCATGCCCAGCAGCGTGCCGTCGGCGCGGTAGCTCCACACGATCGACTGCGGGTTCTGCTGGTAGGCCAACGCCTGCACGCCGCCCAGGGTGATGTGCTCGGCCAGCAGGGTCAGGTCGTTCGCCTCAAAGCTATCGTTTTGGAACACGTAGCGCAGATCGCGCAGTTTGCGCTTGGAACGGTTGATGAACAGCGTGCTTTTGCCCGACTGCACCGGGCGCGCATTGGCGCTGCCAAAGGTGGTGCTGGGATCCGCCGACACGTTGGTGGGCGACAAGGCGCCGGAACTGTCCGCCGGCTTGACGAACCATTCGGCGCCCACGGTGCCGACGGCCAGCCCTTTGTCGGTCGGGGCCAGCCAGCGGATCACGTTCACGTCGTTGGAGTTGAGGGTAAAGGCGCAGGCGTTGCTGTCCGCCACGGTGCCATCGGTCGCGCTCGGGGCGAAGTTTTCGTAGTCGCCGGTGTTGGAACCGTCGATGCGCTGCGGGTAGCTGGTGGCGCCGGCGAAGAACAGCCGGTCCTGGTAGAACGCGGCCACCGCCGGGTAGCCGGTGGTGCCCGACCACACGCCCAGGCGCCAGTCGGTCTTGGCGGCGGTGCTGGTCAGGGTGTTCACCACATCCGCCGTCACCACGGTGGTGGAAGTCCAGCCGGTGATGCGGGCGTAGCCCCACACGCCGCCTTGCTTCATGCGAATCACGCGGCCCACGTCGGTGGCGGCGAATCCGGTGTCGTTGTTGATGCCCGTCACCGCGCTGGCGGTGATCGTGACGCCCGTTCCGGTGGCCGCGCTCGGGGTCAGCGTGGTCCCCGTCGTGTTGGTGGCCAGGTACGGCCCGTCCAGAAACGTGATGGCCGTCAGCGTCCAGCTATTGTGCGCGGTGCGCGTGAGCTTGCGCGGGGCATAGCTCGGATGCGTAATGTACAGCGTGTCGGCCGACTGGGTGTACTGCAACGTCGGCACATCCGCCAAAGCGTAGGGAGTGACCACCTCGTAAATCTCGGCCACGGTGCCGCCCGAGGTGTAGGTGTCGTAGGCCGAAGTGTCCACGCCCGACAGTTCAAACGTGTTGGCGCCGGCATTGACGTTGGCCACAGTGAACTCGCGGTTGTTTACTTGCCCCATGCCCACCACGCCGGTGATCGCCACTTTGTCGCCGTTGGCGTAAGTGTCGGCGCCCGAGTACGTCACCACGCCAGGGTTGGCCTTGGTGATGCCCGTGATGTTCTGCGCGGTGTTGGTGACGACCGATTGATCCTTGTGGATGCGCAGGTACAGATCGCCGAACTCAAGGTGGTACGCCTGGGTGATCGAGTAGATGAACGGGATCAGCCGCGCCTGCGCCGACGCCTTGGTCGGCCAGCCATACTTGAACCCCGGCCGGCGCGTCAGCCCGCCTTGCACCAGCGGGATGCAGTTGATCGACGTGCTCAACCCGTTCTTGTATTTGTCCACATCGACGCGGCCATACAACAACGGGGAGAGTTCCCCGGCGTTGAATGCTGTCTGGATCGGCGAAACCTTCGCCATTACAACCTCGCCGTGTCCCAGGGGTCAGGCGGGGGTTCCTGCGCCACGTTCTCAAACGCATTGATGCGCCGCGCGGCGGCAATCGCCATTTTGTAGTCCTCGGCGGCAGCGGCTTTCTTCTGGTTCGACTGCGTGATCTTCTCGCAAATCTGGAACGCGATCTTGCTGGCCAACGCTTCCACGAACAAGGAGTCAAACTCGTTCGGGTCAGTGACGCGGTAGATGTAACGCACCTGCAACGGGGCGCTGTCATTGGTCAGGATTTTCTTGCCCTCGATGCGCCAGTCTTCGTCGTTGATGACTTCCTCGGGATCCACCGGCAACAGGCGCAAGAAGTCCGACGGCAAGGTGAACGAGTTGGCGGGTCCAAACGCGGGCGCCGTGGCGTCGGCCGGCAGCGACACGCGGGCGATGGCGAAGTTCCACGGATGCTTGCGGAGCTCGGCATCGCGTTGCTGTTCGTAGCAGGCGTTGCACTCGCGCGCTTCCACACTGTCTTCGGCCAAGCTGGTGATGCGCGCAGCGCCCAGCTTTTGCAGGGCGATGTTGCAGATCGCTACGTCAGAGGTTGCCATCAGACAATCCCCCCTTTGCGCATCCAGAACGCACGATCTTGCGCGTTCACGTTCGCATCATTTGCGCTGCGAATGCTTACACCCTTGATGGTAGCTGCGGCAAAGTTTGCAAGATCATTTCTGCCGAGCAACGTAAAGCCGTCAAGCGTTGCCACACCGACATTGCCGCCCGTAATCGCGGTTCCGTTGTTGACTGTGATGCTTGACGACGCGCCATTGAATACGCACTGAATTACGGCATACGCGCCAATGGGCCAGGTCGTCAGCGTTTCCGGGCCTGCGGACGTGCCAAACAAAGCTACGTTGGGCGAAGAAGTAACTTGATAGAGCGCAGCAAAAGTCGTTGGCCCGCCGCTCCTACGGTCGAAAATTGTGTCGCCATTTGTCCAGGAGTCTTGCCTTGCAAGAACAGTTATCACGTACGGCTGAGACAATGCCACACCAAACGCTGCGGTTTGCAAATAGTCAACAGACCCGTCGCCCGTGACAGAGCCGTCCGAGTTCAACGTCGGCCGAAACGTGGACGTTCCTTGCGACAAGGTGTTTCCGTTACCGCTTTGGTCATCCCATTGGCTGCAATTGCCGCTTACGTTGGTCTGCCCCACGCCAGGCAAATACAAAGCCGTTAGCGAACTGGAAAAAAAGCGCGGGTCCCAAAGACCGGGCGACCCATTGTTGCTGCGAAGCATGCGGAGCCTGCGTTTCATCGCAGACTCCTTAATCCGTGGCTTTGCGAAGCCAGAGGGTGATGTCGTAGGTGCCGCCGCTGACGGCACCATTGGTTGTCAGGAGAATGTCGCCGGTGCCGCCCGTGCTGCGCGGATCCTTGAGCGAGCCAGTGTTGTAGCCGCCCATGCCAGTCTCGCCCCGGAAGTCGTCGTACCCGTTGCCCGTGAGCACCAACCCCACGTCGTCTGTGGTGTGGTCCCACAGGATGCGCACCGAAGTCATGCCCTGAATGGCCCAGCGCACTTGCTCGATGTCGAGCGAGGCTGCTTCGGCGCCATCGCGCGCCGTGCCGATTGCCGACTTGTCTACCTTGATGACCGCCGATTCGCCCGTGCCGTCGCTGATGTTGGTCAGGTGGACGATGTGGTGCGAAGCCGAATCGGCCATGACAATTTTGGTGACTGCATCAGCCATGGGCTACTCCTTACGAGATCGGGCTCTTTTCGGTCGCTTCGAGGTACGCCACGATCGCCTTCAACCCCAGCAGCACGTCGAGCTTGTTGGTGTAAATCGTGTCGGACACGCGAAGCTCAATTGCTTCGCTGGAAGTCGAAGAACCTTCCGTCACCTGATGGGGCAGAGATTCCCCCTTGACCACGCTGTAAAAACGATCTGCCATGTCGGCCCCCTATGGGTTGGGAGCGGGTTTCCCCGCCCCCGTTTGCATCAGATGAGGTAGTCCACTTCCAACAGCACCGAGCCTGCTCCGTCGGCAGCACCCGTCAGGGTGAACACAACGTCGTAGTCACGTGTGGAGTCAGCCGACAGACCGAGCAATTCCCAAATAGCTTTTTCGCCATTGGCCGGGGTTGCGACGGCAGTGTTTTCGTTGACGATTTCGGACTTGCTCAGGGCACCGTCTTTCAACGACACGGCAGAGCCGAAGAAGTCCACGTCAGCGACCGCGCTGCCGTTTGCCGTGGTCTGGTACAGGCCCACATCAGCGACAGTGGTGGTGCCGATGTCGGGCGAAGTGATGCGCACCGAAACCGGGATGGCGTTCGACGGGATCGAGCCGACAATGAATTTCGACCCGATGGAGTCGCCGTTGGCGATGGCAACTACGCCGCGCATTTGTTGCACGCGGCCACCGCCAATGCGCCCCTGGTTGATGACAACGGGCGTGGCGTCCCGGTTGGTAATTGCTGCAGATTTGGTGGTTACGACGGCCATGATGGTGTCCTTTCGTCTGGATTAGGCGCGGTACGATTCGATGGCGTACACCTTGTTTTCCTCCAGGCGGGTCGCGCCGGCGGTCATCTGGGTGTAAAGCTGCCACGGGCGGGACTGCAGATCCTCGCGCTGCGAAACGCTGTTCTGAATGTCGTTCCACACGCCAAGGTGCATGCCCGACTTGACCCATACCGGCAGCGTCACTTCGTTGGTGCCGGCCAGCGCGGTTTCGATCAGTTCGCAGTGGATGAACTTGAAGCCCAGGAACTCGGTGATCTTGCCGGCCTGCAGCACGGCGCCGCTGCCGTTGAAGTCGCTCGAAATGACCTGGATTTCATTCAGCAGCGCGGCGTGGTCCTTGGCCGTGATGCCGATGTAGGCTTCTTCCATGTCGAAGTCGATGTGGTTGGCCATCATCAGTTCCTTGACGGCCTTGATCTTCTGCACGTTGAGGCGGCTGTTCGCGCCACCTTCGGCCACGTCCACTTCGTTCGCGGCGGTGAAGCTGGTGCTGGTGGCGCCAGTCTCGCCCGTCTTCGCGGTGCCGGTGAAGGCGGCGCAGATCAAAGAATCAAACTTGCGACCGGCGGCCATGACGGCGTTTTGCACGTACTTGCTTTCCGGGTCGGTGATCATGCGCAGCTTGTCGAGCGAGTCGATCAACTGGGGCAGATCGAAATCGGACGGGTACACCCACCGGCGATCGGTCGGTGCGTCCACGCGGCCCATCGGGGCAAAGCGCGACGTGACGGTCTGCATTTCGACCTTGCCGATCTGGTCAACGGGCGACGCGGCTTTGCCGACGTAGCTGCCCATCGTGACGGCGTTGCGGAGCTTGGAGCCTTTTTGCTGCAGGAGCAGTTCGACGTTGGTCGAAAACTGCGATACGTAGTGGGTTGGGAGATTCGCGGACATGAGGGTCCCCTTTCAAAAGAGTCGGAAAAATCAACTTTTTCGATTCGGGTTCCCGGTAAGCCGGCCCTCGTCATGCCCTGGTTTGGCCCCAAGACACGGCCGCAAACTTTCTTGCGGTCAACCGGCCCCTTTCGGGGTTGTCGGTCCTTTCTTGCCAGGCAGCGTCAGAGTTCCCCCCGTCGCCACCTTGATATCCACCTGCGGCCCTGAAACGTATTGCTCGTACTGCTTTGCCCGCTCGATCACTGCTTCTGCGGTGCTGCCATGCGAGTGCGCCAGCTTCAAGACCTCGATGCGCATTTCGACTTCATTCATCGTGATTATCCCAATGCGTTGTTGTTATGTCAACTCAATCGGGAAAAGCCATCTTGTGCAGGCGGCTCATGCGCTCGCGCGCCTCGACGTTGCCCTTAGTGTACTGCGCCACGAAGTCGGGATCCTTGCGCAACTGCTGAATCTCGGCTTGCGCCTGGGTCGGGGTCATCACGCCGCTGCCGGTCTGGTTGCCACCGCCACCGACAAAATCCGCCTCGCCCACTTTGGTGCCGATGTTGTGAAAGAACTTCATCACGCCGTCGTAGCCCATGACTTTCTGCAGGGCGTCAATCTGTTCGCCCGTCACGCCCAGGGCGTTGACGGCCTGTTTGGCGATCGCCTTGTTCTGATCCAGGGCCGCGCCCCACTCCTTCGACAACACGGCGGCCTGCTCAGCACCCTTGGCCATTTCGGCTTCGGCGCTGATCTTGCTGATGCCGCCGATGTGCTCGTTCCACTTGGCGGCCAGCTTCTCGGCCTGCGCCTGATTCAGCCCTGCCTCGTGGAACCAGGTGGCGGCAGTCTTGGCGAATTCGCCCTTGTCGCCTTCGGGGACCGGGATCTTGTATTCCTCAGCTTTCGCCGGCCGCCCGAGTTTGTCGTACACCGCGCTCCACGCCTCGGGGGTGTTGTCCTTGGGCAGTTGCACCACGCGGTCGAGCCCCGCGCCCACCAGCTTTTCCAGGTGGTGCGCCGATGTGGCCAGTGCGCCAGGGTCCTTGTAACCTTTGGCTGTCACCCACGAACGGGTGGCCTCGTCGGCAATGCCGGCGGTCCAGTCGGCGGGAGCCCCTCCACCTGCCGCACCTGCGCCGGCGCCAGCGTCGCCGCCGGCCCCCGCGCCTGCACCGCCACCTGCTGCCCCAGCGTCACCGGCTGCGTCCATCAAAACGAATTTGCGAAAGTACATGGCCAATCCCTCATTTGTTGTATTTCAAAACAAAAACTAAACGGTGTGCGTGCCTTCGACACCACGGCGCATACGCTCAAGGGTGCGCTGTTGCAGCCAGTGCTGCGCTTCTTCGATGTGGGTCAAAGCACATGCGTTCGCCTTGCACGCATACGGGCCTTTCTGGAAACTGCGCAGGCGATCGGCAACGATGGCCAGCAGCACTTCATGGGTAACGCCGTTGACACCGCATTCGGGGATGGGTCCGTTCTGGAACATGATCGTAGTCATTTCCACGCTGTCACCATCAAGGCGTGAAGGGTTGCGGTTAAAGTTGGCACCGTTGATCTGGTACCGGTGGTTCGCGCCTCCCGCGCCCGGTTCGTCAGTGACGGTGATTTCCAGCGTGTCGTTCGCCGGGTTGATTTTGTGTTCGTCGAGCGTGCGCATGATTACCTCACTTGTAAAGTTGCCAGAGTTGTTCGTCGGTCAATCGAAGGTGGTGCTGGATGCGAAGCCAAACCTCGCGCCGGCCATCCAGGCGTGCGGCAATCGCCGGGTCGGAATGCCCGGTCGATTCGTTGGCGCGGCAAAACTTGGCCAGGTCTTCCAGCACGACCTCGCCAAAGGGGTTGCGGAACGTCGTGTTGTACGCCGTCCGTCGCTTGAACAGGAACGCTTGTGCTTCGTCAAAGAGGCTCACGCCGGCGTGGCTCCCGGTTGCACTGCTTTGGCCATCGCGGCCACGGACGGGCCGGCCTGAATTGCGGTCTGCATGTCTGCCGCTTCCTGGCGCTTGGCGCGCAGGGCGGCCACGGCGTCAAGGGATTTCATCCAGCGCATCGGCACGGCCTGGATGTCGGCGACCTCGGGCACAATCGTGTCCCAGTCGAAGAAGTCCAGCGGCTCGGGATTCTGCGTCACATTGACCACCTGCAACGTCATTTCCACCGTGCGCATCAGGCCCGCCGCTTCCTCGGCCTTGGCGGCGCGGGAGAGCGGGCTGTCGTATTCCAGGGTGTAGTCACCCTTCGCCTCGATTAACTCGGGCGGCATCGGCGGCAACAGCCCTTGCTGCATCAGCACGTCAAGCTCGCGCTCGGTCAGCGGGCCAAGATACTCGGACTGCTGGCGCCCCATGGTCGGCGACAGGAGCATCCCCTTCTCACGGGTGCGCTCCAACACTTCGGTCGCCGTCATGCTCGGCGTTTCGGTGAGAATCTGGAACAGGGTGGTCAGGAAGGCGTCATTGATGGCCACGCGCTGCGGGTCCATCAAATCTCGAGCAATGGCGAGGTTGCCCACCGGCAACACGTCCACCAGGCGGCGGCCCTCGGCGCTCATGCCACCTGCCACGATCGAACCCGGTTTCAGGCTGATCGAGTCCAGCACGCCGTCGTCATGCGCCAGCAACACCGGGTCTACCGTGCGGTGCCCCTGCTTGAGAAGGGTTTTTTGCTGTTCGTTGAGAACCTTGATCGCGGCCAGGCACTCCATCGCCGGCGAGCGGCCATAAAGTTCGCCGGGAGCCTGAACATAACGGCTGATGGCGTACGGGAAAGAGCGATAGCCCTTTTCTTCCAGAAGAACCTGATCCTTCTCGCTGACGTAATACGAAGCGTAGTCCATGCCCCGGTAGTCAATTCGGTTCGGGTCCTTGTCTTCGCGCGGCTTGACGCAGTGGATGAACCAGTATTCGCGCTCGGGCGCCTTCTCGGCGTCCACCTGAATCGACTGCGGCAACTTGTCGCCCCATCGCTGGAACGCCTGGCGCGCGGTAAACGGGAACCGACGCAGGGCCTTGTCGATCACGCCCTGATGGTTCTCGGAGAAGTAGACTTCGCCCAAGTGGATCGCCTTGTAGCGCAATCCGGGCTCGCTGGCCAACTGGTCGATGAACAGGGCGCCAGTGCCAAACGCACCAAGGCCGGTGTAGTTCTGGTGGTTTTGCCCGGAGAAGTTCGCCTTGGGCGCATTGCGATACTGGAACAGCAAGTCCGTCACCTGCTCGAACCACATCATCACATTGCGCGATTTCTTGAGCGACTTGTCCGATGGCACCACGCGCTGATAGCGCGAGTTGCGCGGGGTCAGCATCGACTCCATGACGGCGGCAAAGCGCACGTTCGCCGTGACCGCCGTGGTGTCGTACTGGTATTGCGCTTTCTTGGCGCCGGGAGTGGTGACGCTGTTGTGGGTGAACTTCCCCGAATAGGCCGGCAGGACGTAGCGCGCGCATTCTTCCCAATGCGACTCCCACGTTCCTCGGCTTCCCATCAGGCGGCCGTACTCCTGGATCACGCTTTTGGCGATGTCCTTGGCACGGCCGTCCTGCTTGGGATCTTTCGGGGTTTCGGCCATGTCAGCCCAGGAGAGTCTTGGCTGCGGTAGGTGCGGCGTTCAAGTCGCCCACGCCGCCGGTCAAGTCGGTTGAGGCGCGGCCCGCCGCTGCCTGCTGACGCTTGCGCTCCGCTGCCGCCGCTGCAGCCACCGAGCCATCGTCAATGGTCGGCGGGGGCGGCGGGGCCACGGGGGTTGGCGGACGTTCGCCGCCACCAAACATGCTCAGAATTCCGCCCATCTGGTCACATCCGCTTGATGATTTTCATTCGGAACCCTCACTGTTGGTGCCGGTCTTTCACCGGCTCAAGGCTTGCTTGCGCTTGCCTCTCGCGGCCAGATCCTAGAACCTGCCCGACTTGCGGTTCATCAACACAAATGCCGGACGGGACTGTCCATCCCCGCCGACCTCCGGGTTTCCCCGGCGCTCTATCTAGTTTCTGAGCTACGGCATTTGTTCTGATAAACGCAATTACTTGCGTATTGCGCATTCTAGTACCCAAAATGATTCTCGTCCACCCCGGCTGCGCGGCGCACCCGCGCCTTGCTGTTGCCACGGGATGCGTTGAGGTCTTTTCGGGCGAACTTCTTGGCGAACGTGCACGCCAAAGCATCGCCCTCGTCAGGCGAAGCGAACCCTCGGTCTTTCATGTGCTCTTTCGATTCCAGGCGCACGGTGCTCGATCGACCCACGAAGTCATACTCGGGCGCCGGCAGATCGGTCAGCAAGGCTTCGCTGCGATCCAGGCAACCCCCCGGCAACCAGTCCCGCACCTGCGCCCACATCCAGGTGCGCAGATCGGCCCACGCTTCATCCGGCGACGCGCTGCCGAACCAGACCTCGTGGACCTTGTAGCCACGGGCTTTCAGGCCATCACACACCGCCGAACCGGTGTTGCCCGCATCGATGCACACGCCATCCGGGTTGGTCTTGTCGATCCATTCGGCGATCAAATTCTCGACCGCGATGCTGTCCGCGCCCTTCACCTTCACCGGGGGAATGCTGCGCGCATCCCGCCCCTGCCGCCACCGGATCACGGTGCTGTCGTTGCCAAACCGCGCAATGTCCACGCCCATGATCAGCGGAGCGTACGGGTCGGGGTTGAGTTCGCGGTCCATCGCCCCGACCACTGCGTTCCGGCTGATGAACTGGCGCTCGCCCTGCTTGGGGAACATGCCGTAAACCTCGACGCGGGCGGCATCGGAGTCTTCGCCGTTTTGGTCGATGATGCGCTGATAGACCGTCGGGTCGGTGCCTTCCACCGTCCGCGAGTCCAGTTGCCTCGTCCGCCAGAACTGCCGGTTCTTGTGATGCGTTTCGAAGAATGCGCCAGAGGGCCTGCGGCCGTTGGAGTAGACATGCCAATACCGGTGCAACACCGGTTCGGTGAAGAAGCCCTCGGTCACGCCCCAAATCTTTTCGTGGATGCCAGAGGCTTCGTCGAAGATGACCTGCATGCCCAGCGGATTGTGGGCGCCAGCGAAACCGTCGGGGTTGTCCTCGGACCACAACTGCGCCTGGGCATAGTAGTAGCCCGTGTCGATTTTCAGTTGCCGTTTCACTTCGGCTTCAAACCAGGGCATCGGCTTCAAAGACAGCGCGGTGCGCTCGAACCAGTGCGAATTGAGGGCCAGGGTGTGCCACTTGCCGATCTCGGGCCAGGTTTTCGTTCGCAACTGCGCTTCGGTGTTTGCGGTCACGATGGTGGTCGAGCCAATGTTCGTGGTCAGCATCCAGTGAACCAGCCACGACACGGTGGCCGACTTGCCAGGGCCGCGGCCGGATACCGTTGATTTCTGGAACACGGTGGGCAGCAAGCCCATTTCGAGCACGTTTTTGTTGTCGGCGATGGCTTGACTGATTTCGTCCAGATCCTCGCACTGCCACTTGCGCGGCCCTTTGATGTGCTCAAGCGGGGTGCCAGGTTGGCCCCAAGGGTAGACGAAGCGCACGAACGCCAGCAAATCCTCGGCGCGCTCGGGGCGCCAGAGTTCGATCATCAATTCGCGTTCTTGGGCGGGGTTTACGTTCATTGTTGAGTTTTCCGCAAATTTGCATCCCTGCTGGAAAAAATAAAAATCCGCCCGAGTGGGTCCCCGCTTTTGGCGGTTAGGGCCGATTCGCCGACTCCACCCCCCACTCCACCCCCCGGGGTGCGCGCATCGGCCAAAACGCCAAGACAATTTGCCCGAGCTCGCACGGATTGCGGCACGCTCGCGATCTGGCAGCCTGGCACGCTAGCCGAAGATATCGCCATCATCGGCCGGCGTGCCGCTAACTGATTGATTATCAGTGTGCGAGAGCGTGATTACTTCAGTGTATTCAGTATCTTGCACACTTGGCAGCGATTCATGGTTGCGTACAGATAGTAACGGCGCACGCTTGCGCGCCTCAATGAGTGCACCGGACAGATCGACTGTCTGGTTGAGATTGACTTCAAGCCGATCGCCGTATCGCTTCGGCGCACGCCGGGCGATTAGCCATTTCACGTTGTCCGACTTGAGCCGGATCAGTTGGACATCCTTGCCGGCGTTTTCCTCTGAATCAACCTCTAGCAGATCATCCGCTTGTATCTCGATTCCCAGGTCGCGCGCACGTGCCAGATCAGTGTCAAAGGTTAGGTCCTGTTTCCTGGCTTTGCTTATGTGCCGCACATCCACGCCTAGATGGCGCGCGATGGCTTTGAGTGTCGCGCCTTCCTCTGCCATATCAATGGCCTGCGTTTTTTGCTGGGGCGTAAGCATAGGGCCGCATCTTGTCACAATTGCAGAAAATTGTCACTTCAAGTGCCGTAAATTGTCACATCGGCATTTTCTGGCTCTATATAAATCAATGGTTTAGCAATTGGCATGGTTTCCGCTTTATCTTGCCCGCTGTTTGTTGTTTATTTCTCAACTTAATGGAGCAATCAAAATGCAGAAACGTGAATATAACGGTTGGCATAACTATGAAACTTGGTGCGCCAATCTTTGGATGACCAACGACCAAGGCGGCGCCGAAAGCCTTGAAGAATCCGCGCGGCAATGCCTGCAGGATGCGATTGATTCGAACGAATCCGACATCCGCGAAAGCGCAACGCATGCATTGGCCGCCGTGCTGGAAAGCCAGCATGAAGAAATGGCTGAAGAATGGATGCCCGATCAAAGCTCTTTTTTCGCCGACCTGTTGAATGCCGGCATGCGCGAAGTCAACTGGTACGAAATTGCCGAACACGCAATCGGCGACATTGCGCTCTATTCGGCTGGCTGGAATATGCCCGGCTATATGCCTGACTCAGATCCTGCCGTTTTTCTTGATGCGGATGGCGCACGCGAATATGTGGCGGATCAAATGGAATCCGCTATTGAAGAATCCGGCGATTTTGGGAACGAGAAAAACATCGAGGTGTCCGTTGCGGCTATTGACGAATGCCGCATTGGCTCTGGTGAGTACGGCGCCACATTCGGAAATTACCACTACTTCGTGACGAGGATCTGACATGCCTTCCCACATCGCCCACAACGCAAAGTTTTTGCAGTTTCACTATTCAACGGCACAGGCTGCGCGCTATCTGGCACGGCTCGGGTATCCCGTTGAATTGGCCGTTAACCTTTTGACAAGGGGTTGAACTATGCGCACTATCATGCTTAAAAAAGATGCGCACGCGATTACCGGCGTTGCAAGGCGTGCCAGGTATCACGGTTTCCAATGTGCACAAAGACTCCGCGCCGGTATCGCAGGCCTGCAATGCGCCAAATCAAAACGGCGAGTGCCGCGAGTGTAGAGAATGCTGGACCGACAAACCAATTTCCTACAAATTCCACTAAGGTGCACGCATGAAAACCCTCAAAAATCTCCTGGTGATGTTCTGCCTTGTGGCCGGCTTGTTCGGATGTTCGTTTGCCCCGGCCATTGTTGAATTCTCAATCCGTCGTTTTTTCTGAAAGGATCCAGACCGTGAAGCAATTCAATCCCTTCCCCGAAGTTTCAAGCCGCTATGGCGCGCCAATGGGGCGCCGTTCGGACAATCCAGCCAACCTGGCCGCAGCAAAACGCCTGCACGCTCGCCGGCAAGGTGGCGGCGATGGTTACGACAAGGGAGGCGCCTACTGGGGCACGCCTTCAAACGTTTGGGGCGTTTGGGCATGGGTGGATGGTGCAGCGTGCGTTGTCTACGTCCGGGCAAACAGCCGGGCGGATGCTATCGCCAAAGCGAAGGGGGAAGCATGAAAACCTGGAAAGATTTCGACAAGGCCGAACAAGACGACAAGCTCGCGGATCTGCTGGCAATCATCTTTGCTGTTTTCTTTGTCATTATGGCGCTACTTTTGGCGCCGAATCTTTGAAGGGGTGGGAAATGGGAAAAACAATCGGCTACGTTGTTTGGAACCAAGTCAGTCATTTAACTTTCTTCGTTGCCGGCTTGAAGGGGAAAGTGGGCGACTGGGAATATACGTCCGACGCCAGCAAGGCTATCCACTTGTCCGAATATTGGCAAAAGCGCTTCGCAGCGGATCAGCGATATTGTGGCCGCCGGCCAATGTTCTGCGACATACTCGACTAGCAATATCCACCCCAAACCAGACCCGGCCAACGTGCCGGGTTTTTTATCGCCCGGAATCCGCCGGCCGGCATGCGCCAGCCATGGCGCCCGAGCTCAAGCAGATACCCCCGCCTATCCTGGCAGCCAGCCGCGCGGCTGCAGCCCGAGAGCGCACCGCCCACCCCGCCCGATCGACTCCCCAGGCCCAGGCCGCCGAGGTTATGCCCGCTCCGATCGACCACGCTGCAAGAGCCCACCGGTTATGCCCGCTCCGCGTTTTCTGTTACCAAGGGCTTTTACTCGGAACACGTTTTGGTAACACCTAACCCCTTGATTATAAATATATGTTCTTATGTTACTAATGTTATTATATGTATATTATATAGGTATAAATAATCTATAAGATTTTCCCGCGCTGGAAAATGCGCCCGCATTTATTTTCCGCCAAAAATTTCCCGTGGCCCGACCGGATGAAAAAACTCGGAACACTGGCAACGCGAGAACATTGGCTCCCACCAACGGTTTCCGCCCGGTAACATGTTCCGACGTTACCGAGGAGACCTTGGTAACAACGCCGTTTGTTGCGCTAAAACAACGGTTATGCCCGCTCCGCTGGCGCGGAAATGTTCGCTTGGCTCACGCCCCGCTGGCTAAATGCCTGTCGCTGGCGTGTATCCCCGACTTGGCGCCTGGACGAAGCGCGGCCCTTCCGAAATTTTGAGATTTTTTCCAGAATTAGCTTGACACCCGCCAATTCGATGCGATATTCTCAACACATGCCTAAGGAAATCAGCATCTTCGCAGATGGAAAACGCAGCCAGGCCGAGCGCATCGCCGCCAAGTTTGGTGGCATTGCGAAACTCGCGGCGGCCATTGAGTGTGATCGCTCCACCGTCTACAAGTGGACGTACCCGAGCTCGAGCGGCGGCACCGATGGCGCCGTGCCGCGCAAGGCCCTGGCCAAGATTCGCAAGGTGGCACGCTTTCATGGCGTGTTGCTCACGGACGACGACTTGAGCCCGGTTCGTAAATGACCCATCACTTCACCCTGGGCATCGACCCCGGCCTCAATGGCGCATTGGTGGTTTATCACCCCGATGCGGAAAGCCTTACCTTGCTCGACATGCCCACCGTTGAAGTGCGCGTCGGCAAGAGTCTGAAACGAAAGATCGACCTGTATCAACTGGGCAATTGGCTGGACATCAACCGGAACTCGATAGGACGCGCGATCATAGAGGAAGTGACGAGCTCGCCGCAGATGGGCGTGGCCTCGGCATTCACCTTCGGATTCGCCGCGGGCGCCGTGCAAAGCGCAGTGGCCGCCAATGCCATACCGGTGCGGATGGTTCGGCCGCAGGACTGGAAGTCAAGCTTCGGCTTGCTGCGCCAGGACAAGGACGCCAGCCGATTGGTCGCCAGTCGGATCGCACCGCATTTCGCACATCACTGGCCGTTGAAGAAGCACGACGGCCGTGCCGAGGCTTTCTTGTTGGCTTACTGGGGGAGTAAACAGAAATGAACCCGCGCGTCCTTGGATTTGTGTTTGATCTAACCGCCTACGCACTGGCTTTTCACTTTTGGGGCGTGTGGGCACTGGCCCTGGTATTTGTTTGCAACATGGTGTCTGAGGCCAAGGGCCGACGCCTGTGACCCCCACCCTCACCCCTTACCTACTCGCCTTCGCCGCGAGTTTTATTTTCGTCGGATTGAAGGCGTTGCAGCAATTGAACGTGGTCCACAAGGCGTATCGCTGGGTGTATCCGTGCTCGTTTGGCATGGCCGCCTGCGAAATCTACTTGGTGACCTACATGGTTTCGATGGGGCCGGGGCTATTCGCCGTGGCCAGCATTGGATTCGGCGCTGGCACTGGCGCTACTTTGGCGATGTACCTACACAGGAGAAAAACTTGAAACTGATCGGACTGACGGGACCCGCAGGGAGCGGGAAGGATAGCGTGGCCGACGTACTTTGCCGGGATCACGGCTTCGTGCGCTACGAGTTTGCGCGGCCGTTGAAAGCCATGCTTGCCGCGATCGGCGTGGACGCCAACGACCGCGCGACGAAGGAGTTACCCCATCCCCTGTTTGGCAAGTCGCCCAGGCGCATGGCCCAAACGCTCGGCACCGAATGGATGCGCGAGATGGTCAACGCGAACGGGTGGTTGTTGTTGGCGGGAGCGTTCGTGGATCGTGTCAGGCAGGTGAACTCACCAGAGGCATACGCTCGCTATGTGGCCGGCGAAAGCGGGTTCATCCCCCTGCAAGCCAAAGGCATCGTGATCACTGACTGCCGCTTCCAGAACGAAGCCGCCTTCATTGCCGAACGCGACGGCGTGATCTGGCACATCGACCGCTTAGGCGTGGCCCCGGTGGAATCCCACGCCAGCGAATCCGGCCTTGATCGTTTGCCTGGCGATCTGGTGATTCCGAACCACAACGATTTGAACTACCTGCTTACCACCGTGGGCCAAGCAATCACCAACCCCGAGTGGTTTCGGGTTCCTTACGATGGAGAATCGACGTGAAAAAATTTCTGATGTTCGTGGTGCTTGCCGCATCCCTGGCCGGCTGCGCCCCGATTGCTCCGTTGCAACAAGGCCCGTACTGGTTTCAAAGTGGTACGCCTTCAATTCTGCCGGAATACGTGGAATATTCCTACCGCCCGCCGGCCGATTGCCCTGCACCTTCTGGCATCCCCGTTGCGGGCTTGGCATGTGGCCCTGCCGTTCGCAATGGCGGGCCAGTGTTCCTGATCTGGATAGATAGCAGCTTGTCAAAGCCCGACCAGAATTGTGCGCTGAACCACGAAAGGATGCACCGGCTTGGGTGGCATCACGCACAACGCGCACCGGCTAACCGTGCAGAGTGGTGCGGGGATGATTTGAGGGGCGGCAAATGAAAGCGATTTTTATGATTGTCGTGCTTGCGTTTTGTGTGTTTATGTTTTCCCTTGGCGTTTTGGTTCAGCGCAGCGTGTACGTACGAGAAACGGCAGACCACGCGCAACAAATAGCGGCACTTGACCGCCAAATTAATCGACTGCAAGCGGATTTACGGCGTACAGAATCCGCTTTGATGGCAAAAGATTTGATCTGCGGAAAGGGTGCAAGCAAATGACTGATGCTCAAAACAGCAGCAAAGGTGCCAGCATGAACAAAGCCGAATTACTCGCAGCAGCAGAGGCGCTTGAGCAAATGGCGGAAGAATGCCTGACAAGTACTGTATTGCCGCAAAGCATTCCGACGCGCCTTTTTGATAGGGCAGAATCGTTCCGCGCCCAAGCTGCCGCAGCAGCGCCAGCCGAGCCTATCGCGTCGGCGCATTCCGTCTACTTCATTTCCGCTGTCAGTGGGTTGCGTTACAGCAATCGCATGGCAGCAGGAGATGTGTCTACGATCATCGTCAATGGCGAGCCATTCAAAATTGTGCAAGAGCTTGAGGATGAAGAACCCCCCGCACCAGCGCCAGCCGGTGTGCCTGATGTTGAAGATATTTGTGAGTCAGTTGGCTTAATCCGCACAAGCGAAGGTTGGCACTCACCGTCGCAAGACGGCGTACATCATCAGCACATGGAGCAGATTGTTTGCAAAGCCCTCGCCGCGCTGCAATCTCAGGTATTTGATTTGAAAGGCTCACTAGATACGTCACGCCTTTGTACGCATGAGCGCGGCCGGAAAGTCGCACAGCAAGCCGAGCGCATCACTACGCTTCAAACTGAAAACGAATGCCTAGCGGCTAGTTGTAGGGCTGCTACGGCAAACGTCAACGAACTCACGACAAAGCTGGCCGAGGCGGTGGAGCTTCTTTGCAATGCGAGGGAAGAATTGATTGAAGCAATTGCAAGATTGAAGGGAGTTGGAGAAGTTGCTTTAGCGGCAAACGATTGTTCAAAAGACATTTCCGCATTTCTCGAAAAGGCCCGCGAGGTGATGGGATGAGCGACATAAGAACGCGCCATTACGTTTCATGTGCTGTGTTTGACCCATCGCCGGGGCATTGTGATTGCGGAGCTATGAGCGAGAGCGAAGCCATTAGCACCCTCACCGCCGAGCTTGCGCTGGTAAAGGCAGAGCGGGATGCTGCGCTCAAGGATGCGGAGCGGTATCGGTGGTTGCGTTCGCAGAGTGGTCGTATAACGCTTAACACGTTTGCAATCGTCGGTGAATTTGGGAAATACTTGGACGATTTAATGGACGCAGCGAGGGAGGGGTGATGAATCTTGCACTACGCGAACACGTTACAAGCGTTGGTTTTTTGCTGACGCTATCCAAACGCCAGATTGAAGTCATGTTCTTTCTTGAGAAAGCCATAGAGATGAACGATTGGGAGCCGTCCGGTCAGTCTCATTTTGTCTCAACAACTCGGGCGTTGAAAGCCAGAGGGCTTATTGAGACGCGCAACCCGCCAGAGGACAGGGTCAAGGAACTCGTCAGAAAGGGCGCATCAACCGCGACCATTCACAAGATGTACGGCACAAGCTACCGATGGCGCATCACAGAAGCCGGTCGGCTGGTGCTTGGCTTGCTGAGGGAATGTGGAATGGAAGAAGATTTTGGGTGCAAAAAGTTTACTCAGGAGAAAGCGGCATGACCATCGAATACGCACGAATCACCCGCAAGAACGGCCTCGTGTTCCTCGTTAACAAAGAGGGCAAGGAGTTGGGGCAGGTTGTGCCGAGAGAGCTTGATCCTACGTTCGTTGAAAGCCAAATTCCGGCGCTGTTTGATACGCCAGAAAATGTGGCTAATCCAATGAAACGGCTGGCGCACATTAGTCGGCACAAGAGGGCCATCGCAGAACGTCACCAAGCCATGCTCTCCGCAGCCAAGGTAGACGTAAGCGCGGCATTGGTGAAGGTGCCGGAGCGCAAGCAGGTTACTCGCTATCACGTTGCGGCAAAAGAAGCCGCTGGCTGGAACGCCTGCCTAGACGAATTGGAGTGGAAATGAGTGATACACCGATTGTTGACAGACTAAACCAAGACGGAAAGGCGCATTACATGGCGCTTGAAACCGCCCGCCAGCTTGAACGTATGTGTGCGGAGTTAAATCATCAGTTGGAATTGATGCTGCAATTTACTCCCAAATGGGCAGATGTGCTGCTTGAAAACAATCAAAAAGCCCTCGCCCGCTGGCAAGCAATGAAGGATGGCAAATGAACGAACTCATCGAACGGCTGGCTCGAAAAGCGGGATTGACGTTTGTGGCGTACAGAGCAGGAGAATGGCTCAACGTACACACCGCAACAGATTTGAATGTTGAAGCCTTCGCCAAGCTGGTTGCGCGGGAGTGTGCGGAGATTGCCCGCACCAATGACTATCCGTTTGCTACGGTGCAAGCAATCCGCGAAAGGTTCGGTCTTGATTGACCTCTACCCCTACCAGAAGGAAGGAATCGAATGGCTGAAAACGAAACGGTTTGCCTTGCTTGCGGACGAAATGGGCCTGGGCAAGAGCGCGCAGGCGATCGTCGCAGCGGACGCGATCGGCGCCAAGCGGGTACTGGTCGTATGCCCGGCCAGCGTGCAGGTGAATTGGGCGAGGGAATGGAGCCGGTGGTGCTCGGATTCGATCTTGCATCCGGTCCTGACTTCTCCTCGGAGTTTGATCGAAGCACAGGTGTTTTCCGTATCGTACGAAATGGCGGCGAAGTACCCGCAGCACATACCCCCGCAACTCGATCTGCTGATCCTCGATGAAGCCCACTACCTCAAAAGCGTCGACGCCAAGCGCGCTCAATCGCTCATGGGCAAAGGCGGTTTGGTTCACCGAGCCGAACGTACTTGGGCACTCAGTGGCACCCCTGCGCCCAACCACGCCGGCGAGCTATTCATCTGGTGCAAAGTCTTCGGCCTCTGGCGCGGATCCTACGACCAGTTCGTCGCCCGCTTCTGCCTCACCCGGCGCACCAACTACGGCCCGCAGATCGTTGGCAACAAGAACGTTGCCGAACTGCGCGCCATGCTCGCCCCCATCTTGCTCCGAAGAAAGAAAGCTGACGTGATGACACAACTCCCCGCCCTCACCTACTCCGACTTGGTGGTTGAACCGGCCATCATCGACGAGGAACTCTACTTCCCCGACTACTACCTGCAGAACCTGGTCGATGACTTGCACAAGGAACTGCGCGAAGGCCGCGAAATCCTGACCAAGACCCTCGGATCCACCGGCCTGGGCCGTGATGGCTTGAAGGCAATGGAAGGCATGGCCAAGTCGGTGTCCACTCTGCGTCGGTACATCGGGCTGCAGAAGACCTTTCCGTATCTGGAAATCGTCAAGGACGAACTCGCCAACAACGCCTACGAGAAGCTGGTCATCTACTGCCTGCACCGCGACGTGATCGAAACCTTGCGCGTCGGGCTGAAGGACTTTGGTGCCGTCACGTTGTACGGTGGCACGCCAGCCGAGAAGCGCCAGCAGCACATCGACCGCTTCGTCAAGCGCAAGTCCTGCCGCGTGTTCATTGGCAACATCCTCGCCGCCGGCACCGGCATTGACGGCTTCCAGACCGTGTGCAACAACGTGGATTTGCTGGAACAGGACTGGGTGCCTGGCAACAACGCCCAAGCCATCATGCGAGTGCACCGTATCGGACAACAGAACCCGGTGCATTGCCGGTTCGTCAGCGTGGCCGACAGCCTAGACGAACGGATCAGCCAGGTGCAGCGGAGAAAGACCAAAGACCTTACCGAGATTTTTGATTGATTTTTCTGTTGTGATTTTCTCAACGCGATGGTAAAGTGCCATCCTCATTTGAAAGGAAACACCGTGGTCGAAGTCACCTTGAAGTTCCCGAGCACCGACGCAGCACAAGAATTCCTCACCTGGTTCAACAGCCGCAAGGCTCCCGCGAACCCGAGTCCCGAGCCCGAAGCCGACGCCATTGCCGCAGGGCTGGCTGCTGAAGCCAAGGGCGAAAAGAAACGCGGCCGTCCGCCGAAAACCCAACAGCCCCAGGCCACCGTGGGCGCTTCGGCCGATGCAGCATCCGGTCTGAGCAACGGAGCCAGCGTACCGTCGTCCGCTCCGACGACAGCAGGCGCCAAGGGAACGGAGCCGGTTCAACTGCCACTCACTGGCGTCGAACCGGCTCCCGTTGCCCAGGATGTGCCGCAGATCACCCACTCCGCGCCAGCCGGCAAGGAATACACCATGGACGAAATGAAAACCGCCGCCCAGGCCGTGATCACCAAGTTTGGCCAGATCGAAGGCATGGCCAAGGCGCGCGACCTGATGGTGCAGATCGCCGGGGTCAAGCTGATCCGCGACGTGCCGGCCGACAAGGTTTCGCAGCTGGCCGCTGCGTTTGAGGCTGCGGTCAAGTGACCAAACCCGTCCTGTTTCGCTGTCACTCGCTTGCGGAGTTGATGGCGAAACCGAAAAGCGCCGACGAAGTGTTGAGCGTCGGCGCCAAAACGCACATCGCCAAGCTGGTGCAGGAAACCGTTTTCGGCATCCGCAAGAGCGTGGACAGCAAGTACCTGCGCAAAGGGCTTGACTGCGAGAACACGGCGATTGCGCTGCTCAACGACTACTGCGGCGGCAACTTCACCAAGAACACCGAGCGCCGCGAGAACGACTGGATTACCGGCGAACCGGACATCGTGACCGAGTGGGCGGGCATCGACATCAAGTGCTCGTGGTCGGTTGCCACGTTCCCCTTGACGCCAGAGGCCGGCGCCGACAAGACGTACGAGTGGCAGTGCCGTGGCTACATGATGCTGTGGGACCGCCCGACGTGGGACGTGGCGTATTGCCTGGTCGATACGCCCGACGAACTGATCGGCTACGAGGACTACGGCCTGCACAAAGTCAGCCACATTGACCCCAAGCTGCGCGTGACCGTCGTCACCTACCACCGCGACCTTGAAGTCGAGGCGCTTATCAAAACCAAACTCACCGCTGCGCAGAAGCACTTTGCCGAATTACTGGCGGAAGTGTGTGCCAAGCGCGGCGTGGTTCCTGTCGATCCGGCGACCGTCCCGGTTCGACCGGCAAAGCAAACGGCGGCCGAAGCATTCTTAAACGTTTAAACAGAGGAACTTTGAAAAATGTCAAACATCATCACTCCTGAATTTCGTGTTTCGTTCCCGCAGATCCTTGAACCCCGGCTCAACGACCTGAATGGCAAGATGGAATACTCGCTGGTCGCTCTGTTCCCCAAGGGCGCCGACCTGTCCGCGCTGAAAGCCGCTGCCGCCGCCGCTGCCAAAGAGAAGTGGGGCGACAAGCTGCCGGCCAACATGCGCAGCCCGTTCCGCGACCAGGCCGAGAAGGAAAAGGACGGCAAGCTCCCGGCCGGCATGGAAGCTGGCGCCATCTTCATGAGCCTGAAAGCCAACCAACGCCCCGGCCTGGTGGACGCCAAGGTGCAGCCGATCATTGACGCCAGCGACTTCTATGCCGGTTGCTGGGCGCGTGCGCAGGTTCGCGCATTCGCTTACGACAACAAGGGCAATCGCGGCGTGTCGTTCGGCCTGCAGAACGTCCAGAAGATGCGCGAAGGCGAGCCCTTGGGCAGCCGTGTCCGCGCCGAAGACGCCTTTGAGCCAGTTGCCGGCGCAAGCAAAGCGGCAACTGGCATTTTCGACGACGACATTCCTTTCTAACGTGGCATTCCCTTCAACCAACCCCGCCAAGCGGGGTTTTTTCTCCCCCGCGAAGCCTGATTGCTTTGCCGCCGTGCAGCAATGGGCCGAGTGGCGGGCCTTCGCAATCGCGGGGAACACCAAGCCCCACAAGCACGCGCACTGCAACGATTGCTCAATCGAATACCAGTCCCGCATGATCGTCGCCAAGCGGTGCGGCAATCCGGGGCATGTTTTTGGGGAAGGCGGGGAATGAGAAACATTTTTGCCTGGGCCGTGGTGATACTGACGGTTCCCATTCGGTTGGCGGCGGCAACAGTTTTTGTACTGTGGACCGCGATTCAAATTGGCTGGTCCGACGGCAGGGACTTCCGCGACTGGATGTTCGATAAAGAATGACCGCCCTTCACATCGACTTCGAAACCCGCAGCACGATCGACCTGAAAAAGCAGGGGCTCGACGTGTACGCGAAGCATCCGACCACGGATGTGTGGTGCATGGCGTGGGCGATTGATGACGGGGCGCCGCAGTTAATGCCGATCATTCACCCCGATCACAAAACCCGAATTACGGGCATGCCCGAGCATATCCGTGGCGGGGGCCTCGTCTACGCCCACAACGCCGCGTTCGAGCTCGCCATCTGGAACGAAATCATGGTGCCACGTTACGGCTGGCCGCCGCTCAAGCCCGAGCAAGTCCGCTGCACCATGGCCATGGCCTACGCGATGGCCCTGCCCGGCAGCCTGGAAAACGCCAGCGCGGCGCTCGGCATCGAGGACCGCAAGGACATGGCCGGCCGCCGCGTGATGATGCAACTGTCGCAGCCGAGAGCGTGGAAACAGTGGCAACTGGGCGACGTTATTCCGGCTGGTACGTGGCTTAACGAGCGCGCGCAATCCCCGGTCTGGTGGGACGATCCGGCCAAACTGGAAACGCTCTACTCTTACTGCAAACAGGACGTGGCTGTCGAACGCGAAGTCCACAAGCGCATGCGCGCCCTGTCGCCGGCCGAGGAAAAGCTGTGGCAATTGGACTACAAGATCAACCAACGCGGCGTCGCCGTCGATTTGCCTGCCATCAACGCGGCCATTGAGATTGTCGAGTACGAGAAAGCCCGCCTCAACGCCGAAATGAAACGGGTGACGGGCGGCGCGGTATCCACCTGCACCGCCACCGGCCAGCTTGGCGACTGGATCCGCTGGCAGGGCGTGGAGATTGCCGGCGTGGCCAAGGCCGATGTGCTCGATGCACTCGCCGACGACACGTTGCCTGAATCTGTCGCAAAAGCGTTGAAACTGCGACAAGAGGCGGCCAAGTCATCCACGGCGAAGCTGGTGGCCATGCGCGACCGCGCTTCCGCCGATGGCCGGGTGCGCAACACCAAGCAATACCACGGCGCCGGCACGGGCCGGTGGGCCGGGCGGGGGATGCAGACCGACAACTTCCCCCGGCCGAATCTTAAGCAAAACGTGATCGAGGAAGTGATCGCCGCGCTGCCCAAGGGCAAGCCGGCAGAAGTGGCTGCGCTGATCGACATGCTGTACGGCAGCCCGATGGATGTCATGTCGTCCTGCCTGCGCGGGTTCATCATCGCCGGGCCAGGGAAGGAACTGGTGGCGGCCGACTTCGCCAACGTCGAGGGGCGCGTGCTGGCCTGGCTGGCAGGCGAGGCATGGAAGCTGCAGGCGTTCCGCGACTTCGACGCCGGGGTGGGGCCGGATTTGTACCTGCTGGCAGCCAGCCGCATATTCCACTGCCCGATTGCCGAGGCCAAACCGCATCGCCAGATTGGCAAGGTGGCCGAGCTCGCCCTTGGATACCAGGGCGGCGTCGGCGCCTTTCAGACCATGGCGCGCGGCTACGGCGTGGACGTTGGCGACCAACGTGCCGACGAAATCAAGACGGCCTGGCGCACCGCCCACCCCAAGATCACGGCCTTCTGGTATCGGCTGGAAGACGCGGCGATGGAAGCGGTACGCAACGCCGGCCAGGCCGTCACCGTGAGCCGCAACGGCCCCTCGATACGCTTCAAAGTCAACGGGTCGTTCCTCTGGTGCGAGTTGCCTTCCGGCCGCCTGCTTTGTTACCCTTACCCACGCATTGAGGAAATCGAAACGCCTTGGGGTTCTGTCAAGGAAGCCGTGACCTACATGGGGGTGGACTCCACGACAAAGCAGTGGTTGCGCCAGAAGACCTACGGCGGGTTTTGGGCAGAGAACATTACCCAGGCGGTTGCGCGGGACTTGCTGGCCGAGGCGATGCAGCGGGTCGAGGAAACGGGATGCGAAATCGTGATGCACGTCCACGACGAACTGGTGTGCGAGGTTCCCGACTGGTTGCTTGATGCACAGCAGGAAATTGAAAAGCAAATGCTGGTGCTGCCCGCGTGGGCGCAAGGCTTGCCCCTCGCCGTTGAGGGGTGGACTGGAAAACGCTACAGGAAATAGCCATGCCCGACATTATCGACATAGCCAACGACATCGCCGACGCCGACCGCGAGCGGTGCATCCAGAACGCGCGGCTGTTCAAGCCCCCGGTGGGCATTGGGCTGTGCCTCAACTGTGACGCTGACATTGAGGGCGACGCGCGGTGGTGCGACGCCGACTGCCAGGAAGACTGGGAGAAGCGCAATCGTGCGGGGGTGCAGCGCGCATGACCAAACTCGACTACGCCCTGCGCCTTGCCGCGATGGGGTTTCCGCTGTTCCCGGTCAAGGCACTCGCCAAGACGCCGGCGCACAAAGGGTGGCAGCAGGAAGCCACCACTGACGAATCCAAACTTCGGGCCTGGTTCACCGATACCGCCTACAACATTGGCGTCTACACCGAGAACCATCTTGTCATCGACGTGGACAACAAAGGAGAAAAGAATGGTGATCTCGAACTGCTACAGCTCGAATTCGCTGGATGCGACTTCCCTCGAACTCTGGAATGCACGACGCCAACTGGCGGGCGCCATCTCGTCTATAAGGTTAGCACTCCGGTCCGCCAAGGGGCAAATGTCCTTGGCCCCGGACTCGATACACGCGGTGCAGGCGGCTACATTGTTGGTCCAGGAAGCCGCGTCCAAGCTGGGCAATATACCTGTGCCTTTGCACACCCAGTCGCCCCCGCCCCCGAGTGGCTTGTCGAACGACTCGGCCGACCACTTGAACGTGCTGTCGGATCGCTGGTATCTGCGGCCACTCTAGCACCATCCGGCATCGACCGCGCCAGGCACTACCTGTTGAACGAAGCGCCACTCGCCGTGCAAGGCGCAGGCGGTGACGAAACCACGTTCAAGGTGGCGTGCCGGGTGAAGGACTTTGGTGTGTCGCCAGCCGACGCCTGCACGCTGATGTCGGAACACTGGAATCCGCGCTGCGAGCCCCCGTGGGATCCGGTAGACCTGGACACCAAGATCGGCAATGCCTACGGGTACGGCAAACATCCGATCGGCGTGGCAGCTCCCGAGGCTGCGTTCCCGCCTGTTCAAGAATCGCCTTTGCTCACGAATCGTGAACAAGCGCAGGAAGTGGGCAAGGTACTCCACCCTTTTGACATCCTCAACCGGACCCACGCCTTCGTCGTCGCCGGCGGTGGCAGCCACATCCTTTGGGAAACCGTAGACGCCAACGGCAAGCCCACGCTGGAACACCTGGCCACGTCCACCTTCCACCAGAAGTACGCAAGCTGGATGATCAACACCGGCAAGCGCGACGAACCCGTCACGCAGGAGTGGATGAAATCGAAGCGTCGCCGCGACTACGACGGCATGTGCTTCCGCCCCGAGCAACCTTCACCCGACCGCTTCTACAACCTCTGGCGAGGCTTCGCCTTCACGCCCCAGGGCGATGACGAACCCGCCACCCAACAAGCCAAGGATTCCCTCGATGACTTTCTCGGCCACACCCTCTCCAACGTATGCAATGGTGACGACGTTCTGGCCCGATGGCTCGTCGGATATTTTGCACATATCGTTCAACGACCCTTCGAAAAGCCGCTGGTCGCGCTTGTCTTCCGAGGGGCAAAGGGCGTTGGCAAGAACGCTCTCATTGAGCGAGTGGGCGGCCTGCTTGGAAATCATTTCACACTTACGTCCAACCGACGCTACCTGATCAGCCAGTTCAACGGCCATCTGGAAAAGTGCCTGCTGTTCGCCCTGGACGAAGCGTTCTGGTCGGGCGACAAGCAATCAGAAGGCATCCTCAAAGACCTGATCACGGGGCAGCAACATGTCATCGAGCACAAAGGCAAAGAGCCATACACGGTCGAGAACCGAACACGCATCGCAATCATCGGCAATGAGGACTGGCTTGTACCGGCTTCTGCTGACGAACGACGATTCGCTGTCTTTGACGTGGGAAGCGGCCGGAAACAGGATCGAGCTTTCTTTGAAGGCATGCGCAAGGGAATGGAAGCGGGGGGATACCGCCTCTTGCTCAGGCACCTTCAACGCTTCGATCTTGCCGGCCACGACATCAACGGCGCCCCGAACACCCAAGGGCTCGCCGACCAGAAGACCGCCAGCCTCGACGGGTTTGGCCGGTGGTGGCTCGACTGTCTGCACGACGGCCGGATCCTCGGGTCCGACTTCGAAACGCCTTGGCCTGGTCAAGCCGACACCGTGCGTACCCGCGAAGCCTTCCGTCGCTACTGCCGTGAACAGAGGATTACGGGTTGGCTCCCCGACAACACGGCCTTTGGTAAGGCTTTGAAGAAGGTGTGCCCCAACGCCCATCCGTCCAAGCGACGCGACGGCAACGGGTTTGTCAACACATACAAACTTCCATCCCTGGATGAATGCCGCGAACTGTGGGAACAGTACATCGGGCATCCGGTGGAGTGGGTGAAGGAAGAACAGTAGCTCCGTGTTGCCACCCCTATGCAACCACGTTGGAGTATGATTCTGGTGCTGCAGAGAGGAATCGAACCTCCGACCTACTGATTACGAATCGGGCAATCGTTGCGATTTTCACAGGGAAACGGGGGTCGTTGAGAAAAATATGTTGAAATTCTTGCAACAAGCTGGAAATTTTGATACGATAATCTCAATGCGTTTCAGTTAGTTACTACCCCCGAAACATTCTTGCAACCAAGGAGCCACCGTGATCACCCCTTCCGCCATCGAATCCCTGCCCGTCAGCAAGACATTGCGCGACGACCTGGTGACGGGTCTGGAAGTGCGCTCATTCCCCAACGGACGCAAAGCGTACTACATCTACTTTCGCACCAAGTTGGGCAAAGCCCGTCACCCCAAGATTGGCGATTGCAAAATCATGTCGTTGGCCGATGCGCGCAAGATCGCCAAGGAAATGCTGGTCATTGTAGCTGCCGGCGGGGATCCGATCAGCGATCGCAACGGCGTGCGCCGCGAGCCCACCGTCACCGACCTGTGGGAGAAGTACCTGGCCGGCCGCGCGTCAAGGCTCAAAGGCCGTGCCGAACTTGAACGCCAGTGGGAGAAGATCATCAAGCCCGCCATTGGTAAGCTGCGCTGCAGGGAAGTGCAGTTCGAGCACATCCTCAAGATCCACACCGACATGGCCAATGCGCCCTACCACGCCAACCGTGTGAAGGCGCTGCTGTCCACCATGTTCACTTTTGCCGAAGTGCCGCTGCGCTGGCGGGATCGTGGCACCAACCCGTGCCAGGGTGTGCGCCGCTACCCCGAGAAGACCCGGCGCCGGTGCGCCCCGGGCGCCGAGTTGAGCCGCATTGGCGCCGCTCTTGGCTCATACCGCGATCAGTACCCGCAGCACGTCGCCTTCCTGTACCTCTTGCTCTACACCGGCGCACGGCCTGCCGAGATTGGCACGGCCCAGCGGTCGTGGTTGGAGAAGCTGACCGACGGTGCCGGGGCGCTGCGACTGCCCGATTCCAAGACGGGCCAGCGCACGGTCTACGTGCCGCCACAGGCGATGGCTCTGATCGACTCCTTGCCGGCGTACCCGGATGGCACCATCTGCGGCATTGCCAGCCCCGTGGGCATCTGGCGCGCGGTGCGCCGGAAAGCTGGCTGCCCGGACATGCGCATGTACCCGGACCTGCGCCGTACCTTTGCATCTTCGGCATTCGCGAATGGCGAATCCATCGACCTGGTGGGTGGTCTGCTGGGCCATATAACTCGACAAACAACCATGAGGTATGCAAGGTTGATGGAAGACGTGGCCGTGGCTTCGGTGAGCTCCGCAGGTGCTCGGATGGCGCAGCTACTTGGTGGCGGAAATGACAAACCCGACGTTGGCCCCGGCGTAGCAGACGAAAGCGATGGCCATGCCAATGTCGCCGTGGTGGGCGTAGCGCCAAGCCACGGACAGGTACAGCAAGCCAGCTATGCCTAGCTCCCAAGGGGTCATCTGCGCGGGTTCATCCGGTTTTGCAGGCCCACAGTGAAGTGGTTGCGAACCTGGCCGCGCTGTCGCACGCCGGGGGTGTAGGTGTATTCCGGCAAGGGGCGAACCTGGTAGGCGTCCGCGCGGACGGTAAGTGCGTCCAGCGTGATGGTCAACGTGCCCTCAATGGCCGCCGCAGGAACGTCCCCGGTGGAAGACAGCGTGACGGCCGCAAGGGTGACGGTGGCCACGCCCGCCAAGGGTAGTGCCCCGGTGGCCGACAAGGTGGCAGCGGCAAGAGTGTTTGAGGCGGCGGCGGTCAGCGCGACCGTCCCCGTCGCCGCCGAAGTAAGCGTGCCGAGGGTGTTGGACGCGACCCCGGCCAAGGCCAATGCACCGGCGGCCGTCGAAGTCAGAGTCCCAAGGGTGTTGGACGCAGTGCCCGCAATGGCCAGTGTGCCGGCGGACGATACCGCCGCCGCTTCCAGCGTGGCGGCCAGCGACCCGTTGATACTTCCGGCACTGGCCGGTTCGACCAGGCTTTCGTCAAACCACCCGGCCGCAATCAGTTCGTTGGAAAACCAACCCTCTGGCGTCAGCGAAGGCTCAAACAGCCCCTTGCCAGTGGCCATGGTTTACCAGGTGTAGACGATGCAATACCCTGCGCCGCCTGCGCCGCCGTTGCCGCCCAAGCCTGGGTTCATGCCAACGCCGCCACCACCGCCGCCCCCGCCGCCGACGCCACCGTTGCCACCATCGGCGCCGTTGGTTGACGCTGTGACAGTTGTGCCGCCACCGCCGCCACCGCCGCCGCCTTTTCCTGAGTTGGCGGCACCACCGACGCCGCCTGCCGTGGGGGTAGCGCCATCTGTGCCTACCGCAGCACCGCCGCCGGCGCTGTAAAAGCCCGAGCGCCCGCCAGCACCGCCAGCCACGTTGGCCGGGGTGGCACTGTGCGAACCACCCGCCCCACCACCACCGCCGCCACGGATCGAGCCGCCACCGGCGCTGCCTGCCACTGGCGGGTTGGCGGAGCCTGCGCCTGCACCGCCGCCGTTTTCTGCGTTGGACGTGGTGGACACCGCCACTGTGCCAGTCACACCTTGCCCACCGGTACCGTTGCTGGCCGCCGTGGGCAAACCACCGGTACCGCCAGAGGTCGAGCCGGAACCGCCCGCGCCACCGATGCCACCGCCGCCGCCACCACCGGTGACTGCTGCCGAAATCGCGCCGCCGGCACCACCCCCGCCCCCGTAGGCAGTGAGCCATGAGCCAAACGTACTGTTGCCCCCAACACCGCCCGCGCCACCTGCAGCACCGGCTACGCCTCTCGCACCGGCCGTACCCCCCGCGCCGATGGTGACAGTCTCGGTGGAAGCCAGATCGGACGCCTGAAACACGCCACGCACCCATGCACCGCCCCCACCACCGCCGCCCCCTTTTGCCACCACCGCAGTGGCCAACGACGCGCCGGCACCGCCGCCACCGCCACCGCCAATCATTTCTACGATGACAACTTTTGGCGTGAAGCTGGTCGGCTTTGTCCAGGTGCCGCTGGTGCCGTTAAACACTTGAACGTCAGGCGCCCCTGTGGCAACAGCATCGACGGGCGTCCCGCCACTGCTGTAACGCACGAAGCCTCCGTTTTCCGTCCAGATGACAGACTCTTGCGCGAGCAATGTCCCTTCCCACAACGATATGGCATTCGTCCCGTCAGTGATTTCGATGTCCACTGCGTTGGACGTGCTGGCGTGGTCGTTGCGAACGGTCAGCGTCTTGACGTTGCGCTGAGTGCTTGATCCCGGTGCCGCCACGATGTCGGTGGTCGTTGCGCCGGTAATAACCGTGTTCGTCCGCCCCGGTGTGATGGTGCCTGAAGCATTGTCAACCCACGACGCATGGACTTCAACGGTGCCAGTCGAGCCCGTGATAAGCTGGACTTTATCGTTTGTGGACGAAAGTATCAGCATCAGGCATTCCCGTCAGTCAGCGTGAATCCGGTAACACTGAATGCCTGGCCTGACGCGAAGCTGGTGTTGTCCACGGTCATGTCGCCGCCACCACCCGTTGCTGTGACGGTGCCCTGGATGCCGCACACCGTTCCACCCGAGTCGTAGATTCGGAAGTGTCCAGCGGTGCCTGTGTTGTCTGCACTGGAATCCGCCCACGGCGCGGTGTACGCTTTGGTGCCCCCTGACGCAGCAGCCATCCAGTCGGACGGCAGGGTCAGGGTGGCAAGGACAGTGCCCGAATCGGCGGTGCCACAGTTCGCCGGGGGCGCACCTGTGCGAATCCGCATGACGGCAGTGGCGCCGATCGTGGTTTCAATGGCGTCCAGGCGTGCGTTGCGGACGGCAGTTGACAATTGGATGGCCATAGGAATCCCCTACAAAGTGGTAGTGATTATCGCATTGTGTTGCTATTTTGTCACACCCTTGGCCTTCTCGAACGTACGCAAACCGCCGATCCCAAGCATGCCCGTCACCACCACCCACAGCAGGTCAAGGTTCAATTCCGGTGGCGCAGCCCAGCCTTTGGTGGCGCCGTACCAGGTGAGCATGGGCTGCAGGATCACGGCGTAAAGGAACCCGACGCCGCCCGCCCATCCGAAGAACGGCCGCCAGCCGGCCACGAACACGGATGCGTGCTGCGCCTCGCGGGCGTTGATTTCAAGCTGGGCGATGACTTGCTTGAGCTCGCCATCGGCAGCCATCTTGATCATTTCCATTTCGGCCGCCGCTTTCTTCTCCGGGTCGGGAACGAAGCGGTCCAGCAGGGTTTTGCCGATTTCAAAAATCGGACCAAGAAGTAGCGGGTTCATGCCAAATCCTTTCGTCGTGTTGATTACTTGTTGCGCACGTAATTCACGCAGTAGCGCGTCACCGTTGGTATCAGCACCGTGGCCTTTCCGCTAACGAAAGGGACCAAATGAGTACGAGGCTCAGTCTTTTCGCATTTCCATTCAGAATCGACCAGCGTAGTCGTCGGCGCCCCTCGGGTGGCGTAGATACCGACCAAAGCTACCGTTCCAAGCAGAATCGCGAGCCCAATCAAGTTTTCTGCCCACAAGTCTTTTCGCACCTAGACCCCCGGATTCTGGAAGTGCGGTTTCTCAAAAAACGGGCTGCCGGGATCACCATACCACTTGGCGCCAGCGGCCTTGCCGTGCTTGCCGACGATCTCCCAGTACATCATTTCGTTTTCTGGCGTAGTCGGGTTGTCGGCCCAAATCGCTTTGCCATTCACGATGATGGCCACGTCGTAGGCTTCCGCCGCCGGCTTGCCCTTGGCGTCCACCTTGTTGTGGTGCGATTGCCCTGGCCGCGCTCGGGTGACGATAGGCCCCGGCACGTTGGGGTCACGCCCCTGGGCATAGAGCCGCGCTTGTTCCTCGTTGCTTCGGTAGGTGCAAGTCAGGATCACTTCGACACCGCGCTTGAGCAATTCGGTGTCGCGCTTGCACAGCGCCAGGTGCTTGTTGCAGATCACCTGCATGGCGGGCGACAGGTCGCCAATCGCTCTACTTGCCATACAGCACCGCCAGGGACGCAAGAACCACGCCTGCAAAAATCAGAACTGCCAACAACCAATGCCATTCCATGTCACACTCCTTTGCACTGTTTCATTTCTTCGAGAATGCGGATCTGCTCTTTCAGGTGGTTCACCGCCGCGATCAGCATGTTGAAGTTGCGCAGCGTTTGCTCCGCTTCCTCTTTCGTCAGCGTCAGCGAGCCATCGGCGTGCTCGGTGGCAGCGTAGGCGGGGGAGCAACTGGCAGCAAATAACAGGAACGCGGCAAGTGTCTTCTTCATGGCATTTCCTTCACTGGTTGAGGATTCATCAACTACGCGGCCAAAGAAACCCATGCCGTTTTGGGGGCTTCGCGTTTCCGGTCCACATAGACCGGCATGCGGAAGGTGATGCCATGCTTTGGGTGGGTGATCCACAAGGCTTGCTGCGGCACCTCAAACCCAAAGTTGTTGGCGTAGGCGTACTCGTCGTAACCCTTCAATGAACCGTTGACGATCAGGCGCGACAGGTGCAGATATGAATGCCAGTGCCCCAGCATCATCACGTCATAAGACATGTCGATCTGGCCATTGCGTGACCGCTTGCGATGGTCGCCCCGGATGATCGGCCCGAGCGCACCGATCATGCCGTCACCGCCACGGAACTGGTCGCCGTGGGTCAGCAGGTAGCGGGTGTTGTAGACTCGGTAGTAGGCGTCGGGGCCGTCGGGGATGTAGAACGTGACGCGCTTGTCGGCCTCGAAGTGCTTGGCCAGGAAGCGGAACAGCAACCAGTCAAACGACGTGTGGTGGCGGTCCTTGCCCCAAATCTTCGTCGTGTCACGCCCGTGGTTGCCTGTGACACAGGGCACCATGACCTTGCCGAAGGTGTCGGCCATCAGCTTGATGACACCTACCAGTTCGCCGTACAAGTCGAGCACGGCAGGCATGGAGTTCAATTCGTTGGTGGCCGTGAGCTCGTCGTGAATGTTCCCCGAAATCATGTCACCGCCCAGGGCCAGCACGATGCCGGGGTATTCCATCTTCGGGCTGATGATGCGCAGCAGGTTGATCGCTTCCTGCACCGCCACACCCATGCGCTCCTTGGCGATGGCCACGTTGAACTTGTTGACGCCGTTGATCTGCGCCGGGTGCACCACTTCGCCCCAGTGCAAGTCGGACAGGAACAACGTCGGCACTCCCGGCGCCGCGCCTTTCCCCTTGGGCGCCACGGTCCATGCCGGCGGATCCAGTTCTTCCACGTTGGTGGCCAGCTTGCCCACAATCGACTTGATGATGTCCAGATCGCTCGAAGTCTGCTGCGCCCGCCGCAATTCGGCCTGCAGGTTCTTGACCTGCGCCGTCAGGTTGGTCGGGCTGTCTTTGGCCACCACGCCCGGCGTAAAGCCGCGTGCGCGGGCCGCGCGCAACCGATGGGTCATGGCCGTGTACGAGATGCCAAGCACCTTGGCAGCTTCGACACCAGAGCCATGCTTGGCGACCTGGTTCACCACATCCTGCAACTGCGCGTCTGTCAAACCGGGAGAGGGCATGATGTCCTTAGATTGGCGGTGCGAAAGTCAATGCGTCCCACCCGTGGGCGGAACAGGCGCGAGCGGCCAGCTTGCGGAACTGCGCGTTGTGCTCGGCGCCGGGGGTTTCGGTCTTGGCGATGGCTTGGTAAAGATGGATCATTTCGTGACCCATGACTTCCATCAGGGAACCTGTGTGACCAATGCGCCGGCCGGATACGCAAATGAAATGATGGTCGGTGCCGATCAGCCGGGTGTAGTGCCCTTCCCTGTCGTGGTGCGCCGTGACCTGGAACTCGATGTCGTCAGAATCCGGCAGCTTCCAAGCGCGATAGGGCGGGGTGGTTCTCAGGTACTCGTATGACGCCACCAGCATGTCGGGCGTGAGCTTGAGCGCCATGTCAGTGGCGAATCACTTGTCGGCTTTTTGCGCCAGTCCGGTATGGATGGCGGTGAGCAATTCGTGGTGACGGTCTTCGCTGCGGCGGGCGTGTTCTTCCAGCTTGTCGAACAACTTGGCGATGTTGCCGCGCTGCACGTTCACTTCGTCGTTGGTTTCGTCAATGCGCTTGGAGTGCGCGTCTTCCAGTTTGTCAATGCGCTTCTCCATCGAACGCCACACGAATCCGCCAAGGGCAAGAATGATGGCCCATCCCCAGTCGAGCAATTTGGCCACTACGTTGATGTCGGCGGGTTCGGCCACGGCGGTTCCTTTCATGTTTGGTTAGCGGAACACCGCGACAGACACAATCTTCTGGTCCGTAGCACTTCCAGTTGCAGCAGAAATCGCCCGGACGCGAACCGTTGTCGTGCTGATGGCTTCAGATGAGCACAAGTTGTTACGTGAGCCGCTGCCCGCCGTTTCCACAGCCGTCACGACGGTGGCGAAATTGGTGTCCGCCAACGCCGTAGTGAACGTGATCAGGTAGACGCCCGTGCTTTCACGCTGCACAGTGCTGACGTTTCCGCCAGCGGTAGGCGCATTGGTGCCAGCAGTTGTGCCATCAAACACGCACCAGGCGCGTGCGCCGAAGATGGGCGCCGAACCGGATTGCGCGCCATCGAGTTTCGCGGCCGTAACCGATGCGTCGGGGAACACCACGGCGGCACCGCTCTTGCGAATCACGAACACGTCCATCTGCGTGGTGGTGTCGGCGTACACGAACGCAACATCGCCCGCCGCAGTGGTGACGTTGGCGCCGCCGCCGTTCACGTTCAGGTTGGCAGATTGCGTCAGTGTCAGCGCGCCGTCGAAAATCAGCTTCATCCACGCACCCGCCTGGGGCGCTGTGGCAAAATCGTTGATGGTGGTCGTGCCGGTAATGTGGACGGTATTGCCGTCCGTCGCCCAAATGTTGGTGGACGACGCCGAGGCCACTGCGGCGCCTTCGGCTTCGATGATCGACGCCCCGGACATAGTCAAATCGCCGGTCATCGTGTCGCCCGCGCTGGCGAGTGCTCCCAGCGTGGTGCGTGCTGTCGCTGCAGAAGTGTCGTCCAGCACCGTTTCCATGAACGCAGAGGGAATGATACTGTCCGTGATGGTCGCCGACGCGTAGTTGGCCAGTTCCATGCCCGCCGAATCCCAGCCAATCAGCTTGTTGGCGGCAGGCGTGGGCAGTTCAGTGGACGCACCGGACACGTCCGTGTCGGCCAAGGTGAACGAACGGTCGATGCGCTCTTTCAACCGCTGGCAGATCATGGTCAGCCGGTCGAGCGGAGTTTCGATGGACGCGGCCGGCAGCGGGTCGTTGTCCACCAGATCGACAGCCTGGGTGATGGCCGGGTCGCGGATGATCACAATTTCGTCGTCCAGTGCCGGGGCGCTCACGAACTGGACGTTGGTGCCGGAACCGTACGGCGCACTGCCCGACAGGGTGTAATGCGTGGTGATCGTTTTCAGCGTGCCATTCTGGTAGACCTTGAGGTCAGCAGCGGCAATGACAAAATAGGGGAACGAAAACGACGTGGAAGACCCGTCGCCAACATATTCCTTGCGGTTGATTGTGGTGGAAATCGTCACGGCGAACCCCTTATGATGCCATTTTCACACGAAATTGTGATTTACTCAACAGCCGGGCCAGCCTGATAAAGCCGGTAGGTGATCTCGGTCTGGATGCGGTGAAACTCGATTGCGCGTTGTTCCGGCGTCAGGGCTTCCCACTTGCCCACCTGGTTCGCTTTCTGGAACACGCGGTCGTAGGTTTGCTTGCGCTGCAGATCGGGCGCCGCGTTCCATGCCGGCGTTCCCACGATGGGCTCCAGGATGTCGTAGGCAAAGTTGCCTGCCTTGTCGCCAAAGATGTCGCGCTGTTCGGGGGTCAACTCCACCTTGCCCAGCTTCTTGTCGCCAATCTTGGTGGGCAGCTCGATGTTCTTGGGCGTGCGCGACACCCCCACACCCAGGCGCGCGGCTTCGGTGTACACCGGGTCGGTTTCCGGGGTGCGCGTCTTGATGGGCGACACAACGCCCAGCCGCTCCGGGTTCTTGATTTGCTCGCCAAACGGGTCGCGCTGGGCAAACAGGGTTTCCCGCACGCCGGGGATGCGATTCTTGACGGCATCAAGGACGCCGTTGATTTCCCGCACATAGGGGTCCATCAACGCGGCGTTCTGCGCCAGAATGGACGGAACGTGCATGGCGGCCAAGGACTGCATGATCTTGGGGCCGTAGCGGTCCGGTTCCGTCAGCAAATGGGTGATCGACACGGCGCCCTGCAGGAACGTCTGGTTGGTGACGGAGTTGGCGAACCCGATGGACAGCACGCGCACAATCTTGTCTTGCTCCTGCGTGCCGATCAAATCCCACGCCTGCGCGATGTCTACCGCCAAACCCAGCAGCGTGCCGAGTGGTTGCAGGGCCGAGTAGTCGTACCACTTGCCCTGTATCTTGACGCTATACGGTTGCATCCCTGCCGCAAGCTGGATGTTCTTTTTGGCCGGGTCGGCGTCCAGTTGGCCGGTGATCCACTTGTCTTTCTTGTCGTTGACCATCGCCATGACGGTGC
>JACCDR012071174.1_pt1 | contig 42191 bp, 60 predicted proteins | sample 7446431 | NCBI WGS metagenome assembly JACCDR01 (sample SAMN15323443, study PRJNA562643) | freshwater metagenome | isolation source: river surface water | place: USA:Blue River Watershed | collected 2017-08-17
GGTAATTCGCACCTCGATCGCGCGCTAGTCGTGAGATTTTTCATAGGGGGTTGTTAGGTGCTTGATCTATCAGCACATGTTACGCAAAAGCAGTTCGGCGAGCTGGTTGGAATCAGCCAGCAGGCGGTATCCGACCTGGTGATGCGTGGTGTGCTGTCAGACGACGGCGCGGCGGGTACGTGGCTACTCGCCTACTGTGGTCACTTGCGCGAGGTGGCTGCCGGTCGAGCCGGTTCCGGTGACCTGGATTTGGTGGAGCAGCGGGCCAGGCTGGCGGCGGCGCAGGCCGAAAAGGTCGAGATGGCCAATGCCGTAACGCGAGGCGAGCTGACGCCGACAGTGGCGCTAGAGCAAGTCCTTGCCGGCGCGGCATCGAAGATCGCAGGCATTCTCGACGCAATACCGGGGATGGTGCGGCGGCGAGTTCCTTCGCTGACTTCGGGCGAGATCGACATGATCGCCGGCGAAGTGGCGAAAGCACGCAATACCGTCGCCGGTATGTCGCTTGCCGATCTCAAGGCCGAGGATGCTGAAGATTCCTCGCCGACTCTTCCGCCATATGAGGACGTCACCTGATGGGTGCTATCGATACCGGACTGATCGACGCGCTGCGGCGTGGCCTATCGGCTTTCGGTGTGCCCGAGCCCGTCACGCTCGAAGAATGGGCGCGCGAGCATTTTTACCTGTCGGCGGAATCCAGCTACGTTGAGCAGCGCTGGTCGCCGTGGTGGTTCCAGTGCGCCATCATGGCCTGCGTGTCGAACGACGACATCCGCGAGGTGATCTGGCGCAAGCCGGCGCGCGTTGGCGCCACCAAGATCATCCTGGCGGCTATTCTCTACAACGCCCAGCACAAGCGCCGCAATCAGGCGCTGTGGCAGCCAACCGACGACGACCGCGACGAGTTCGTCAAGACCGAACTCGAGCCCGCGCTACGCGACGTGCCAGTGATGCAGTCCGTGTTTCCATCCTTCCTGCGCCGGGACAAGGACAACACCCTCCAGGCCAAGAAATTCCTTGGCTCGATTCTGCACCTCAAAGGCGGAAAGGCGGCGAAGAACTTCCGTCGAATCAGCATCGATACTGGCTACCTGGATGAGTACGACGCCTTCGACAGCAACATAGAAAAGGAAGGCGACCCGGGAACCCTGGCCGCCAAGCGGGTAGAGGGTGCCACCTTCGGCAAGATGGTGTTCGCCAGCACGCCAAAGCTCAAGGGATTCTCCAACATCGAAAAGCGTGAGCGTGAAGCGGAAATGCACGTCACGCCGATGATCCCCTGCCCGGAATGCGGAGAGTTTCATGCGCTGACCTGGGGCGGCAAAGATGAACCGCACGGCTTCAAGTGGACCGACGACGACCCCAAGACCGTTCGCCACCTCTGCCCGCACTGCGGCGCGCTGATCACGCAGGCGCAATATCTCGCGGTCGCCGACCCCGAGCGCTGCCGCTACCAGGCCGAGGACGGCACCACGCTTGACCGCCGCGGCGTGTTTCGCAACCCCGCTGGCGAGATCGTCCGCCCGCCGGCCAGCATCGCCATCGTCGGCGTCTGGAGCGCCTACAGCCCGAACGTCTCCTGGGAGTCGATCGTCCGCGACTTCCTGGCGGCCCGCCGTGATCTCGGCGAGGGGAAAAAGGAAAAGATGCAGGCGTTTACCAATACCACCCTGGGTGAGTATTGGGCCGAAGACTATGAAAAGACCGACGACAACGAACTCCGCGCCCGCGCTGAGCCGTACCCTCTCGGTCGCGTGCCGATGGGGTGCCTGCTGCTCCTGGCCTCTACCGACACCCAGCCCAACCGGCTTGAAACATCCGTCTGGGGTTACGGTCGCGGCTGCGAAAGCTGGCTGATCGACCACCGCGTGATATTCGGCAACCCGGACGAGGATGAAGTCTGGGCCGAGCTCGACGAATACCTGTTCGAAACCGACTTTCCCCACGCCAGCGGCCAGCGCCTGCGCATTGCCGGCACCGCGATCGATACCGGCGGCCACAATACGCACGCCGTCTATGCCTGGGTAGCCAAGCACAATCGGCGCAAGGTGTTCGCCATCAAGGGCCGCAGCGGCCGAGAAAAGGCCATCCGCGACGGCGCCAGCAAGGTGGATATCGACTGGCGCGGGCGCTTACGAAAAAACGGCCTGCTGCTGTGGTGGGTCGGGACCAATCACGCCAAGGACCTGTTGCATGGCCGCCTGCAGATAGCCAAACCTGGACCCGGCTACGTGCATTTCAGCAGCGAGCTGCCAGACGAGTGGTTCAAGCAATTCACCGGTGAAGCGCGCACCACCCGGCGCGGCCTGCGTGGCGAAGAATCCGTGTGGACGCCTACGCGAAAGCGCATCGAAGCCTGGGACTGCGGTGTTTACAACGTGTGGCTGGAAGCCACCTTCGAGCTGGCGAAGAAATCCGCCAAGTGGTGGGATGAGCTGGAAGCACGGGTGCAGCCGGCGGTGGGTGACTTGTTCGACGAACGCAATGTTGCTTCACCCGCTGACAGTCAGCCCTCCGCTACCAGACCTAAGCCTGGTGCTGGCACCGGAATGCTCACGGGATGGGCGCGCGGTTGAGCAAGGAGGAGGATTTCGTGCGGGACCGTCGCACCTCGATTGAACGCATCGCCGTTTCGCTCGGCATCTCGCCGGAGGTGGCGGCCATGATTGGTGCGGAATGGGATGCGGATACCCGCCGCGAGTGGTCGCGCTGCAGACCCTACATCGCTGCCCGTTCATCAGACAAGGAGCAGGCCAAGCAGCAGGCTGTCGCCGAAGTCAACCGCAGCGGTAGGGTGGTGGAAGCGGCAGAGCGGAACGGCATCAGTCGGGCAACGATGTACCGACTGTTGAAGAAGTGACAATCAAACAGGAGAAAACCATGAACGAAGAACAGAAAACGATTGCTCTCAGGGCGGTAGCCGATGTGGTGATCGATGGTGCCAGTAATGGGCGAGAGCGGCCGTCAGCCGCCGCGCTTCGCCAACTCGCGGAAGATACAGCGGCAGCCATTGCTGCCGGTTTCAGGAAACTCAGCGAATCGACTTGATGTCGCTGTCGATGTCGCGGAACGCCTTGCGCGTCTGCTTTGCTTCAGCCTTGAGGGCTTCAGTTAGCTCGGCCAGGCCGCGGGAGATGTGCTGTAAGGCGGGGTTGTTCTTGCCTTCGAGTGCATCGATGGCTTTACTGAATTCGGCGAGCGCATTGTCGAACAGGTCATTGACGATCATGGCAACTCCTTTGGTGGTAGTGGATCGGTGTGGGACCGCCATTCTGCCATCGGGGTTGCCGCCCCAATGCCTCACGGATGCTTACGCAGCCCGCCGCCGCTGCTGCTTATGTAGGCTTTCCCATCCGACGCAGGCCAGCCAAACCGTCTGCGGGATCGGCTTTTCTGCGGACAGATAGTAGTTGAGCATGCGCCGGCTAATGCCGATCGCTTTTGCGGCGCGCTCCTGAGTCAGGTGGTTGCGGTGCATCCATTCGACGATGCGCTCATGGCCAATGCAGCCGGCCTGCTCCTCGGCGAGGTGGCGCAGGTTGTCGGCACCGAGGTCAAGTTCGTCGTCGATCCAGACTACCGATGCGCCATGCTCACCGACCCGGGCTTTGGCGAACAACGCCTGATCCCTGAGTGGGGTAAGCGCCTTGGTGTTCGCGATCCAGTCAGTCAAATCGATGAAGCGGGCCTGCTGGTCGCCGAAGACGACATGCAGGATGGGGCGCCCTGGTACTGGGTCGGCTCGGACAATGCGGAGTGGATCGGTGGTCATTTCTGCAACTCCTCAAAGCGTTCGGTCAATTGGTCTACACGGGCGGCGATCCATGCCAACGCATCCGCCAGGTCATTGGCGCGAATGGACTGCCGGCTTTCCGTGCGCAGGCTTTCAAGGTACACCAGCACTTCGCGGCCATCATTGAACAGCACATGGACATGCGGCGGACGATGGTCGCGGGTGCGCAGTTCAACCTTGCAGTTCGGGAGACGGTGGATCGTCGGCATGTGCAAAGTATAGTGCAATAGTTGCACAAATAAAGGAAAAAATGTTGTCTCAAACATGCCTTAAATGAGACAGCGCTAATCCGTAGCCTCCGGAGCATTGATCACCGGAGGCGATATGGCCGGAATTACGCTGGCGCAGGCGGAGGCGAAGTTATCTGCCTACCTCGACGCCGAAACCAAGGTACTCAAGGGGCAGAAGGTCGAAATCGATGGCGAGGCGCTGACGCGCGCCAACCTGGAGGCCATCCAGCGCGGCATCGATCTGTGGAACAAGCGCGTGCAGGCGCTGGCTGCGAATACCGGCGGTCGCGGTCGGGCGCGCTCCGTCGCGGCGGGGTGGTGAGCATGGCGAAGTTGCAATCCAACCTGCTCGACCGTGCCATTGGTGCCGTGGCGCCCGGCTGGGCGCTCAAGCGCATGCAGGCGCGCGGCATGATGGCGCTGGCGGGCGGTTACTTCGGCGGCGGCAAGGGTCGGCGTCCGGCGCTATCCGGTTGGAACCCCGGCGCCTCGGATGCCGATGGCGACATTTCACCCGATTTGGCGGATCTGCGTGCCTTCTCGCGCGACCTTGCGCGAACCTCCGCGCTGGCTGGCGGAGCGATCAATACCGTCGTCACCAATGTCGTTGGTACCGGGCTGGCCATGCAGCCGACGCCGGATGCTGCCTTCCTCAAGCTTGACGAGACTGCTGAATCGGCATGGATCGATGCGGTCGATCGCGAGTGGAAGCTGTGGGCCGAATCGCCAGAGTGTGACATCACTCGGACGCAGAATTTCTACGGACTGCAATCGCTGGTATTTCGTTCGTTACTGGAGTCAGGCGACTGCTTCGTCATCCCGACCATGGAGGGCAAGGGCGCCGCCTACAAGCTGGCGCTGCAGGTCATCGAAGCTGATCGCGTCTGCAATCCAAACTTCGTTGCCGATACCGAATCCTTGGTGCAGGGCGTCGAACTGGATGGCTTTGGCGCCCCGGTGGCCTATCACGTTTGCAACAAGCACCCGGGCGCCCGCAATCGCGCTGGCGTGAGCTGGACGCGGGTCCCAGCCTTCCAGCAAGACGGCCGGCGCAACGTTCTGCACATCTTCGAGCGTCGGCGGCCCGGCCAGACGCGCGGCGTACCGTATCTGGCTGGCGTGATCGAGCCGATCAAGCAGCTCAAGCGCTATTCCGATGCGGAAATCAGCGCGGCCGTGATTTCCGCGGCCTTTGCTGTGTTCGTCAAAATGGACCCGGAAGCGTTCTCTACGCTCTTCGACGACGACGACACCCGTTCCACTTACCTGAAGTCAGCGCTGAAGTGGGATGGTGGCGTTCCGGTGGCCAGCATGGACTCGCCCGGCAAGGCCGTCAACCTGCTGCCGGGAGAATCCATCGAAGCACCGGAACTCGGTCGCCCGAATGCGCAGTTCGATCCATTCTTCCTTGCCGTGTGCAAACAGATCGGCGCTATGCTCGAACTGCCTGTCGAAGTTCTGCTCAAGCAGTTCAACTCCAGCTACTCCGCCAGCCGTGCCGCGTTACTCGATGCCTGGCGCTTCTTCCGCGGTCGGCGCGATTTCATTGCCACCGCCTTCTGCACGCCGGTGTATGGGCTGTGGTTCGAAGAGGCCGTTGCGCTAGGTCGCGTCCGCGCGGCGGGCTACTTTGCCGATCCCGCCTGGCGCCGCGCCTGGAGCGCTGCCGTCTGGACCGGCGATGGTCCGGGCAGCATCGATCCGATGAAGGAAGCGGACGCTGCCGAAAAGCGCATCGACCTGGAAATCAGCACCCGCGCTGACGAGGCCTTGCAGTACGACGGGGTGCCTTGGAAGCTCAAGCACCGCCAACGCGCCCGCGAGGAAGCGGCCCGGCGGCGCGATCAAACGGCGGCTGAAGCGCAAATCTCCGCAGGTAACACGCCGCTACCGACAGCGCGCGTGTATCCGTCCGACGCCGATGCGTGATTTGTCTCAAACGTGCCTTAAATGAGACAGCCGACCACGGAAAAATCGTCATCATGAACTCGCCAATCCACATCACCATCGATCAGCCGCAGGCCGCCAGCCTAGGGGTTGGCGACGCGCCGGCGCTTGAGCGTCAGCGCGTCTCGGCCTTCGATCTCGTTGCGGCCACGCCCTGGGCCATCGAGCCGGCAATGCTTGACACCATCGCGGCCATTGCGCGCCGGGAGGGTGATGGCGTCGAGGCGGTTGAGGCGCGCATGGGCCGCCCGCTGCAAAACGCCCGCAAGGTGACGATGCGTGGTGATGTGGCGGTGGTGCCGATCACCGGCCCGATCTTCCGCTATGCCAATCTGATGACCGAGATTTCCGGCGCGACCTCGCTGGAAGTGCTTGCCAAGGATTTCACCACGGCGCTGGATGACCCGAATGTCGGTGCCATTGTGCTCGACATCAACAGCCCTGGCGGCCAGGCCACCGGCATTGCCGACTTTGCCGCCATGGTACGCAGTGCAGGCAAGCCGGTCGTCGCCTTCGTCGATGGCACAGCTGCCAGTGCAGCCTACTGGATCGCCGCCGCCGCCCCTGGTGGTGTAGTGATGAGCAAGAGCGCCATGGCGGGCAACGTTGGCGCCGTCCTCGGCCTGGATGTCCGCAAGGACAGCAACCGCATGGAGATCGTCAGCAGCCAGTCGCCGAACAAGCGACCGGATGTGACCACGGATGCCGGCCGCGCGCAGATCCAATCCCTGATTGATGCGTTGGCGCAGGTCTTCATTGAAGACGTTGGCGCCTTCCGTGGGAAGACCGCTGCGGAGGTCGTCGCCGACTGGAATGGCGGCGCCACATTCATCGCCGGCGATGCCGTGCGTATCGGCATGGCTGATCGCATCGGCACGCTCGAACAAGTCATTGCCGGGCTGGCCGGCAAGCAGCAATCCAAACCAGCGAACCTCGTTTCCATGAAAGGACACACCGCCATGAATCTGGAAGAACTGCGCGCCGCGCATCCCGATCTGTGCGCGACGTTGGTGGAGGATGGCCGCACCGCCGGCGCCACCGCCGAGCGCGAACGCATCCTGGGTATCGAAGCCAACACACTGCCCGGCCATGAAGCGCTGATTGCGCAATTCAAGGCCGATGGCAAGACCACGCCGGAAATGGCTGCCGTCGCCATCCTTGCCGCAGAGCGCGCTGTGTGCGCCACGCGCGGCGAGAAGATCGTCGCAGCCGCGCCGAAGCCCGTCGCTCATGCCGCCGCGCCGGCCGATACCACCGCTGCCGAAGACAAGTCGCTGCCGATCAATGAGCGCGCCAAGGCGAAGTGGGATGCCGATTCTGCAATCCGCGCGGAGTTCGGCGCCTTCGAAACCTATTTGGCCTGGGCCAAGGCGAACGACGCCGGCACGGTCCGCGTCCTTTCCAAGTAAACCGCAGGAGATCATGCCATGACCACTCTCGCCGCAAACAAGCCCCGCGCCTACGAGCTGGGCGAGCGCAATCACCTGCCGGTGATCGCTTCCGACATCATCTATGAGGGCGCTGCCGTCGGCATCGTCGATGCCTCCGGACACTCCCGTCCGCTCAATTCAGCCGACCGCTTCGGCGGCTTCGCGGTCGCCAAGGCCGACAACTCTGCTGGCTCAGCGGCCGCGCTCTACGTCGAGGTCGTCAAGGCCGGAGAGATCGAGCTGTCGGTCTCTGGCGCAGTGATTACCGACGTTGGCCAGCCGGTTTACGCCAGCGACGACGATACCTTCACGTTCAACCCTGCCGACGGAGCCTTTATCGGCTTCGTCAAGCGCTTCGTGTCCAGCGGCATCGCTGTCGTGGAGTTCAACGCCGGCGTGCTGAAGGATCCGTGGGGGCACAAGACCGTGCGCGAAACGCTCACCGGCACCAAGACCTTCGACGCTGAAGACAGCGGCAAGTTGTTCTGCGTCACCGATGCCGGCGACGGCGATGCACTGACCCTGCCGGCGATTGCCGATGGCTTGGGCGGCATCACCATCCTTGCGGTTGGTGCCTTTGGCACCACGGCCGTGACCATCGATCCGGCCGCTGCCGACATGATCCTAGGGCCGAACATTACCGGCGCCGACAACAAGGATCTGATCTGCACCAAAGCCACCCAGCGTCGCGGTGACTTCGTCACGCTGGGCCTGGGGGATGCCGATGGCTACGTTGTTACCGAACTGCGCGGTACCTGGGCACGTCAAGCCTAAACCGATCACCACGAAAGGAAATCATCATGGATCAGTCAGTCCTCTCCTCGCGTGCCGTCATCGGCATGTATTTCGAAGCCCTGGCCGCTGCTGCTGGCGCTGGCTGGATCGGCCAGGTCTCCAATTACTTCGGCTCCGATCAGGCATCGGAAACCTATCCGTGGCTGGGTATGCCGCCGGCCATGCGCGAGTGGATCGGTGGACGTTCTGCCAAGGGTATGTCGACCAACCTGGTCACCATCACCAACAAGCACTACGAAGCGACGCTCGAAATCGCGCTCAAGGATTTGCGCCGGGATAAGACTGGCCAGATTCGTGCCCGTCTGTCTGAGTTTTCCCAGCGCGCCCAGACGCACTTCGCCAGCCTGCTCTCGACGCTGATCGTCAATGGAGAGTCGACTGTCTGTTACGACGGTCAGTACTTCTTCGATACCGATCACTCCGAGGGCTCCAGTGGCACGCTCGACAACGACATCACCACCGATATCTCTGCGCTGCCGGTGAGCGTGCATGGCGTCGTCGCCGCACCGTCGAAGGAAGAAATGCTGCAGGCGATCATTAAATCGATATCGCAGTTCTACACCTTCAAGGACGACCAGGGTGAGCCGATCAACGAGGATGCCAAATCCTTCCTGGTCATGGTTCCCGTCGGCCTGATGCCGGCTGCCACGTCGGCGCTGTCGAAGACCAACGACGTCGGCCCCGGCATGTTCAGTGTCGATGGCTTTACCGTTGGCCTGGGCGTGAATCCACGCCTCACAGCGGCCGGCTGGACCGACAAGTTCGTCACCTTCCGCACCGATGGCAGCATCAAACCGCTGATCCGCCAGGAAGAGACCGAGCCGGCCACGAAGGTCAAGGACGAAAGCAGCGAGTTCGCCTTTGACAATGATGCCATTCAGATCGGCATCGATAGCTGGCGCGCCGTCGGTTACGGTCGCTGGCAGGGCGCTGTGCTCAACACGCTGGTCTGAGCATCGTGAAAGTCCGCGCACTAACCACTGTCACATTCGGGCCGGGTGCGCGGCTTGTTCTTACCAAGGAACAGGCCGCGTCGCGCCAGCATGTGCTGACAAAGATCGCTGACAAGCTTTACGAAGCCACCGCCCTGGTGCAGTTTAAGGCCGGCGAGGAATTCGGCTTGCACAGCGAAATGCCGAAATCACTGGCCGCTGCATTGGAGCCAGTGAATTCAGACGCCAAGGAAGCAAGGTAACCATGCCCTTCGACGCCGACGACCTCGCCGATCTGCTCGATGCCGACATGCCAGGCTATGCCCTGGCGACTATCGGCGGCGTCGAGGTGGCTGGTCGCTTCAACGACGGCTACGCACTGGCAGGTGGCGTGGTCGGTACGGCGCGGCGGAGCTTCATGGCCGCCGGCGCCGACCTGGCCGCCGTGGTTAGTGGCACGACGGTCAGCATCGCCGGTACTGACTACGAAGTGGCCGGGCCGCCGCAACCGCAGCGCAGCGGTCTCACCCTTCTCGAGCTCGTCGAGGCGGGCTGATCATGCCGGCCTCACACGGACGCGCCCAGATCCGCGCCGCGCTGGCGGCTGCATTGACCGGTCTCGCCACCACCGGCACCAACGTCTTTGCCCAGCAGATGGATCCGCTGGAGGTGGCCGACCTGCCGGCAGTGCTGGTGGGCGATGAGGATCTGGATCGGGAAACCGTCGAAAACCTGACCCAGCGCCCGCCGCGCACCCAGGCCCGCGAGTTGGCGATCGTCGTGCGCGCTGTCACCCGGGCGAATAGCGGCATGTCGGCGGCGCTCGATCAGATCCAGCTTGAAATCGAAACCGCGCTGTACGCCAACCGCACACTCTCCGGCCTGGTGCGCGACCTGCGGCTGGGCGAGGTCGATGGCGAGATCTACCGCGACACCGAAAAGCCGGTCGGCATTCGTCGGCTGACCGTCATCACCGATTGGGTGGCCGTCGAAGGCAGCCCGCAGACACCCACGTAAGGAGAAACACCATGGCAAACCATACTGGCGTCGATGGCGTCGTCAAAGTCGGCAGCAACGCGGTTGCCGAGGTCCGTAACTGGTCGGTCAACGAAACCGCTGACACGATCGAGGACACCACGATGAACGATACCAGCCGCACCTATCAGGTGGGGCTGAAGTCCTGGAACGGGTCGATGACCTGCTTCTGGGATGAGACCGACACCAGCGGCCAAGTGGCGCTGACGATCGGCGCATCGGTGACGCTGAACCTGTATCCCGAAGGTGCCACGACTGGCGACACCTATTACACCGGGACAGCGCTGATCACCAGCATCGGCGTCAGCGTGCCGACCAACGGCATGATCGAGCGCACGATCGGATTTCAGGGCACCGGCGCCCTGACCATCGGCACGGCGGCCTAAGCGATGGCGAACCCGATCATCGAGCGCGCTCGCTTGCACTTCCGCGCCGACGAGCGCCGGCGCGTCGAAATCCCCGAATGGGGGGAAGCCGGCGCGCCGCTGGTGCTCTTTGCAGCGCCGGTCACCCTGGCCGACAAGCGGAAGCTGCACAACCGCTACAAGGACGGCGGCCTGCAGGAAATGTTCGTCCACGTGCTGATCGACAAGGCGCAGACCGAAGACGGTAAGCCGGCCTTCACGCTCGAGGACAAGCGAGCACTGATGACCTCCGTCGATCCTGCGGTGGTCGAGCGCGTTGCAGAGCAGCTGCTGGCATCGGCCACCGTCGAGGACGCCGAAAAAAACTGACGGACGACACCGACCTGCATGCGCAATACCGGCTTGCGCATGAGCTTGGGAGGTCGGTGGCGGAGGTGCAGCAGATGTCGGTCGACGAGTTCGTGGGCTGGATAGCGTACTTCAAGCTGGAGCGCAAACAGAGTGGCAGATAACAACGTCAAGGTCGTCGTCACCGCCGAAGACAAGACCAGTCCGGCGCTGGCCTCGGTGACGCGCGGCCTGGGGCAGATGCAGGCCCAGGCCGTGGCGGCCTCGGCGGCGCTGTCGGCGATCGGCGTCACCTTCTCGGCGGCGGCGGCTGTGACCCTGGTCAAGGGCACCATCGATGCCGCCGATGGATTCAACGATCTGTCGCAGCGCATCGGGATCACGGTAAAGGATCTGGCCGGCTGGCAACTCGCCGCCAATCAATCCGGAACCAGCATCGAATCCGTGGCCAAGGGCGTCAAATCGTTGTCGACCTACATGGTCCAGCACAGCGACAAGCTACGAGAGGCAGGAATTACGGCGACCGATGCCAATGGCGCGTTGATTCAGCTTGCGGATGTGTTTGCCGGCATGGATGACGGCATTGAGAAGACCGCATTGGCGGTTCAGTTGTTCGGTAAAGCGGGTCTCGAGATGATCCCGATGCTGAATATGGGCAGCAAGGGCTTGGCGGAGGCGCAGGAAAAGGCGGCGGAGTTCGGTCGGAGGATGGCCGAATTGGCGCCCCAGGCTGATCGCTTCAACGACCTCATGACGGAGATGGCCTTCCAGTCGAAGGTGTTTGGTATCAACGTGGCCACCGCAGTGGTGCCTTCGATGATTCGCTTCGTCGAACAATTGCAGGAAGGGAAATCAATTGCTGGCGGCTGGGGCTCGGCGATCTTTGAGTTCGGAGTTTTGCTCGACCCTACCCAGGGATTGCCGCACAACATCGATCTCACCCGCCAGGCGCTGGAAAAGCTGCACGACGAGATGGCGAGGGGGCGAGAGCAGAACCTGGCGGATGGGGGATCGATTGATCTCTCCGGAGTCGAGTCACGGATCGGGTTAATGGATCGCCGCAAGCGTTTCCTCGAGTCCATGCAGCGGCAGAAGGTGATGGATGGAGCGGCAAAGCTCGGCGACTACCGCGATGCGCGGGACCGGATGCTATCTGACTCCCCGACGCTGGAAAGAGCGCGGAAGATGCTTGATCGCAGCTCAGATGCATCCGGATCGAAGGGGAAAACGCCGCTGCAGCGCATGATCGAGCGCGGCGAAGCGAATCTCGCATCGAGCATCGATAGCGAGGAAGAAATGTCTGCCGTCGCCGCCAAGCGCGCGATCAGCTCGGCGCAGGCGGCCGCGCGCGAGTCAGAGGCTGCCAATAAAGCCGCCAAGCAGGAGGCGGAATCCACTGAGCGTCTGCGGCAGCATTACATCGGGATCGCGGATCCGCTGCAGAAATACCGCACGCAGTTGGACGAGGTCAATCGCTTGCGCGAGGCGGGATTGCTGACCGCCGATCAGGCGATCGCCGCCGAGTGGGAAATCGGCCTGCAGATGGACGAGGCGGCCAAGAAAATGATCGGGTTCAAGGACGATGCCAAGGATGTCTTTGCTGATCTGAAATATGCCGTCGAAGGGTGGGGCCGTGACTTCACCAATACATTGGCCGATGCGTTCATGACCGGGAAGCTGAATTTGACCGACATGTCCAATAGCATCGCCAGGGATCTGATCAGAATCCAGATACAGCGCAGCATCACCGATCGGCTGGTCAAGTCCGGTTCGGCGTTCTTGAGTAGCCTGTTCCCGACATTCCACGCCGGCGGTATTGTCGGCGCCGAGTCCGCTGGCTCGCGCTTCGTTTCACCTATGGCCTTTGCCGGTGCGCCGCGCTTCCACGCGGGCGGAATCGTCGGTGACGAAGTGCCGGCCATCCTCAAAAAGGGCGAGGGGGTATTCACCGCCGAGCAGATGCGGGCACTTGGCGGAGGGAGTGGCTCCACGCTCACCATCAATGCGCCGATCTACGCGCCGGGCGCCGACGCCTCCGTCGTGCCGCAGATCAATGCTGCCCTGGCCGCCCTGGAGTCGCGGATTTATCGCAACGTTCCAGGTGTTGTCCGCGCGGCGGCCACCAAGCGCGCCCGGGTTAGCCCGATATGAGCGGACTATTTCCGACCGATCTGCCGCCCAGCAGTCTGCGGATCCGCAGCGTGCAGCCGACGCTGGTGTCGGTCACGCATTCGCTGCAGCGCCAGGTGCGCAGCCGCGGCGGCCAGCGCTGGCAGATCAGCGCGAGCTGGTCGGGCCTGAGCCGGGCCGATTGGGCGCGCCTGTTCGGCTTTGCGATGGCCCAGCGCGGCCAATATGGCACCTTCCAGTTCCAGATCCCGCAGATCGGCAGCGCGCGCGGCATGGCGACCGGCACGCCGCTGGTGGCCGGCGCCTCGCAAAGCGGGCGAACCGTGACAACCGATGGTTGGACCGCCGGGGTTACCGGCATTCTCAAGGCTGGCGATCTGGTCAAGTTCGCCGGCCACGCCAAGATCTACATGCTGACCGAGGACGTCGATTCCAACGGCAGCGGCCAGGCCACGCTGGTCATCGAGCCGGCGCTGATGGAAGCGCCCGCCGACAACGAGGCGATCGATGTGTCGGATGTGCAGATGACCGTGGCCTTTGCGGATGATGTCCGCGAAAGCCAGGTCGGGGCGGTGCCGGTCTACGACTTTTCCGCCGAGCTGGTCGAGGTGCCCTGATGGCGGATCGTGACGCCAGCGGATCGGTCCTGACGCAGATCGAGGCCGCCGCCAATGAACCGGTGCACCTGTTCGCGCTGTACCTGGACGGGCTGACGCAGCGGCTGACCGACGCCTATCGGCCGCTGACCTGGAACGGCGACACCTACACCGCGGTCGGGCATTTCGTCGGCTTCGACGGTCTGGAAGAAAGCGCCGAGCTGCAGGTGACGCAGGTGCGCATCCAGTTGTCCGGTGTGGTCACCGACACCATCGCGGAGCTGCTGTCGTATTCCTACATCGACCGCCGGGTGGCGATCTGGAAGGGCTTTATCTCGGGCACCGGCGTGGTGGCGGATCCGATCCTGATTTTCGACGGCCGGGCGGATGCGCCGGCCATCGAGGAAAACCCCGACGACGGCACCTGCATCGTGACGCTGACGGCCTCGCAGCATTGGGTGGACTTTGAGCGCCGGCCTGGCCGGCATACCAATCACGAGGAACAACAGATCTGGTTTTCCGGCGACAAGGGTTTCGAGTTCGTGTCGGAAATCAACAAGCCGATCACCTGGGGCCGCGCATGAACGCGATCATCGAGCGCGCGGAAAGCGTCATCGGCGCTCCGTTTGAGTGGGGCAAAACCAACTGCGTGGCGCTGGGCCTCTTTATCGTCGGCGGCGAGGCGCTGCGGCAGAAATACAGTCGCAACTTCGCCAGCGCCCTGCGCGCGGCCGCCTGGTGCCGCCACCGTACGGCGGCCGATCTTGCGGCGATTGCGGTGTCCTACGAGGGATTCTCCCTGGTCGAATCGCCGGCGTTCGGGCAGACCGGCGACCTGATCCTGATCGACGAGGACGACACGATCTGCTGTCATGCCGTGGTCGGCGGGTTGGCGATCAGCAGCACGCCGGCGCGCGGGGTGTTCATCCATGACCTGGCGCCGCTGCTCGACCGCGCCGCCGTCGTCGTGAGGCCGCCATGGCAGCAGTAGCCGCCGTCGCCGGAATGATCGCGGGGTCGGCGGTCGCCAGCCTGGCGGCACCTGGCCTGGTTGTCGCCGGCGGATTCGGTGCCGCGCTGATTCGCGGCGTGACCTCGATGGCCGTGTCGCAGATCGTCGGCAATGCCATCGGCGCCAACGATCCGCCAAAGCTGCCGGATTACTCGGCGGCGGCCTATGCCGCGCGCGGGATCCTGCTCAATCAGGCCAGCACCGTCGAGCCGATCAATGTGGTCTACGGTCGGCGCCGGGTCGGCGGCGCGCGGGTGTTCGTCGAATCGTCCGGTGCCAGCAATCAGTACCTGCACATCGTCATCGTGCTGGGCGAGGGCGAAATCAGCAGCATCGGGACCGTCTATCTCGACGATGTGGCGACCTCCGATAGCAAATTCTCGGGGCTGGTGACCGTCGAGCGCTACGTCGGCACCGACGACCAGGCCGCCAGCTCGGCGCTGACGGCGGCCTGCCCGACCTGGACGTCGAACCACCGTCTGCGCGGCTGCGCGTATGTGTATGTCAAATTGACCTACGATGCCAATGTGTTCACGCAGATGCCGACCATTACGGCCGACGTCGATGGGCGCCTGGTGTATGACCCGCGCTCGGAAACCACCGGCTGGAGCCGCAATCCGGCGCTGGTGATCCGCGACTACCTGGTCAATGCGCGCTACGGGCGCGGACTGTCCGACGACGCGATCGACGACGCGAGCTTTATCGTTGCGGCCAATCACTGCGACGAGCTGGTCAGCGTGCCGGATGGCGCCGGCGGCACCACCACGCAAGCGCGCTACACCTGCGACGGCGTTGCCATGACCGACCGGTCGCCGCTGGAAAACCTGCGCGAGATGCTGACGAGCTGCCGCGGCTACCTGGTGTTCACCGGTGGCAAATACCGGCTCAAGTGTGACGCCGCCGGAGTGGCCAGCTTCGATTTCACCGAGGACAACATCACCGGCAACTGGTCGATCAAGCTGCCGGAAAAGCGCGGCCGCGCCAATCGGGTACGCGCCACCTTCATCAATCCGGACCGGTCCTGGCAGCCGGACCTGGCCATCCAGGAATCCAGCACCTACCGCAGCGCCGATAACGGCATCCTGCTGGAAGCGGCGCTCGATCTGCCCTACACGACCGACATTTACCGCGCGCAGCAGTTGGCGCAAATGGCACTTAAAACCTCGCGCAAGCAGACCATGGTCGAATTCACCGCGACTATCGCCGCGCTGCGCGTCGAGGTGGGCGACCTGGTGACCGTCACGCACTCCACGCCGGGCTGGGACGACAAGATCTTCCGCGTGATGCGCATGGAGCTGCGCCCGAACGACGAAATCGCAATCACGGCCGTCGAATACGATGCCGCGATCTATTCGCTCGACGCACTTGTCCAGGTGTCGGCCACACCGGGCACCAATCTGCCGGATCCCGGCACCGTCCCGACGCCGACCGGATTGGCGGTCGATAGCGTGGCCAGCATCGCCAACGATGGCGCCGCCGTCAATGGCCTGGAAGTCACCTGGACGGAGGCCGCCAGCGCGTTCGTCGTCGGCTACGAAGTGCAATGGATCCGCGGCAGCAGCTTTGTCGATGATGGCAGTGTTGCGGATGCCGCCTCGACCAGCGAGGACGACGGCAGTATCGCGTCGTCGGCCGGTGACGCCGTCGATGATGGGTCGGTCACCGAGTCGGTGTCGACCGGCGATCCTGACTACAACAGCCGCACCACCACGACGCCGTTCCTGGCGATTCGCCCGGTCGAGCCAGGGCAGACCTACACCGTGCGGGTGCGCTCGATCAGCAGCATCGGCATCCGCTCCGAATGGGTGTCGGATTCGTCGGTGCCGCAGGGCGACACCACGGCGCCCGGCCTGGCGGCGGTTCTGACGGCCACCGGCGGGTTCCGCCAGATCACGCTGACCTGGGCGAACCCGACCGACTCCGATTTCGACTCGATGCAGGTGTTCCGCAATACCACCAACAACAGCGCCACCGCCACGCAGATCGGGGTCGCGCGCGGCTCGATGTTTGTCGATGCCGGCCTGGCCGTCAATACCACCTACTACTACTGGCTGCGCTCCGTCGATCGCACTGGCAACGTCAGCGGATTTTCGTCGGTGGCCAGCGGCACGACGGAATTCATCGACTCCGACGATTTCTCGTCCGAGGTCATGTCGCTGTTCGCGGAAGCCGGCGCCTACGGCATCGAGCCTGTGTCCAGCCTGCCAGCCTCTGGCGACTTCGACGGGCAGATCAAGTATCTGACCACCGATCAAACCCTGTATCGCTGGGATGCCGGTGCGGTCGCCTGGACGACGGCGATCTACACCGAATCGACCGTGGATCCCGGCACCATCACCGCCAGCAGCTTCGCCGCCGGCATCGAGCCGGTGTCGGTGGTGTCATCGCTGCCATCGGCCAGCGGCTACACCGGGCCGAAGCTGGTCTATGTGACCGCGGACGGGAAGATCTACCGCTACGCCAGCGGCGCCTGGACTACCGCCATCGCCGCCGGCGATGTGACCGGCACACTGGCTGCCGCCAACTTCGCCAGCGACCTGCGCCCGGTGGAAATCGTCGGCACGCTGCCGACCGCGGACAATTTCCAGGGCCGCACGGTCATCCTGACAACCGACAACAAGCTGTATCGCTACACCGGGACGGCCTGGACGGCGGCGGTGGCGGCCGGCGACATTTCCGGCGCCATCACCGCCGGGCAGATCCAGTCGGTGACGGCCGAGCAGATCACCAGCCAGATCGTCGCCGGCCAGATCGCGGCCAATGCCGTCACGGCCGGCAAGATCGCCGCCAATGCGGTGACTTCCGACAAGATCGACGCCAACGCCATCACTTCCGGCAAGATCGCCGCCGGCGCCGTCACGACTGATGCCCTGGCGGCCAATGCCGTCACCGCCGGAAAGATCACCGCGGGCGCCATCGGGGCAGACGCCATCGCGGCCAACGCGATCAGCGCCACGCACATCGCCGCCGAGGCAATCACCACCAGCAAGATCGCCGCCGGCTCGATCACCGCCGGGCTGATCGCGGCGTCTGGGGTCATCACCACGGCGGCGCAGATCAGCGACGGCATCATTACCAACGCGAAGATCGCCAACGCGGCGATCACCAACGCCAAGATTGATTCGGTCGATGCCAGCAAGATCATCGCCACCGAGCTGGCCGCGATCAGCGCGAACCTGGGCACGGTCACCGCCGGCATTGCGCAAAACGCCGCTGGGACCAGTTATCTCGACCTCGATGCCGTTGGCTCGGATCCGTTCCTGGTGTCGGGGAGCGGCGTCAATATCCGCGCAGATGGCACCTTCGTCTTGGGCAGCGTGAGTAAAAACCTGTCGTGGAACGGCAGCGCGATGACTCTGACGGGTGACGTCGTGGCAACCGGCAACATCCAGTCGGGCGCGGTGACGAATTTCAACTACACCAGCAACAGCACGGCGCTTTCGATTACCTCGACGGCATGGGTTGAAATCGGCAGCCTGACGATGAACGTCACGACTGCCAATGGCGCCGCTTCGCAACCGTTTGAGGTGTCCGTGACCGTTCAGATTTCGCGCAACACCAGCGCGTTCGATCAGGATCACGCCATCAAATTCAAGGTAACGGCCGGTGCGGCGACGGTCTATGAGCAGCCCGGTTACAACGTGCTGCCGACGTCCTGGGGGCCGACCCTGATCTGGGAATGGCAGCGGGATCTGGTGACCACCTTCCTGGCTGGAACGACGTCGGTCACCTTCCGCGTATACGCCGCGCTACAGGCGGCGCCCAGCCCGTATGCGTCGAGCAACCTGATCCAGCGGACGTTCTTCCAACTGACCGGCCGCGAGATGAAAAAGTGAGGACAACACCATGACCACCGCACGCCAATCCCGCCGCGGGACCACCGTCCAGCACGCCTCTTTCGTCGGCCTAGAAGGCGAAATCACCATCGACACGACCAAGGACACGGCGGTCGTGCACGATGGCGCTACGGCCGGCGGCAGGCCGCTTGCGCGCGAGGATTTGAACAACGCGAATCCGTCGAGCCTGTCAGCGCTGACCGGAGCAGGGACGGCATCCGGCGACCTGTTCGTGATCTATGACGTCAGCGCGGGTGCAATGAAAACCATCACGCGCGCCGAGTTGAACAACGCGATTGCGATTGAAGCGCTGGATACGGTCGATATTAACGGCGGCACGATTGACGGGACGGTCATCGGCGGGAGTTCGGCAGCGGCGGGTACATTTACGACGCTGGCGGCGGGTAGTGGGACGTTTAGTTCAACCATTACCGGATCATCGGCGGCTGGAACATGGCTGCAAAATCAAGATTCCGGTACGAGTGCTAATTACATGCGGTTCCTGAATACCGGAGGCGCGTATTACATTGGCGTAGAGAACTCAGTCGGTGGTGGTAGCGGTGCATTGGGGGGTAATGCCTACGCCTTGATGCTTTATGCGCCGGAAAATCGAACGATCCAGCATCTAATCAGTGGCACGGTAATAACTTCAACGAGCAGCACCGGACTAGGCATCGCTGGTGCACTCGATACAACAGGAAATGTAACCGTTGGCGGCAATTCTGCAGGTATTACCTATGTAGACTTGAACACCGGAAGCTCTGGCGGTCAAGGGCCGGCCTTCCGACTGAAGAAAGGCGGCGCTACGATAGGCGCGTGGGCTGCTGAATCGTGGTTGCAGGGGGGCGCTAATACATCCAACTGGCCGGTTTTCTTTTCTGAAGCCGGGCTTGGTCTGAAGTGGGCCGTTAATGGGTCTGCTACCACTGTAATGACCCTCGATGCGTCGGGGAATCTGGGCGTGGGGGTGACGCCGGATGCGTGGGTTGGTGGTGCAAAAGGGGTGGTGCAGCTAGGTAGTCAGGGGGCGGTAGCTTTCTCTACTACGTTTGGAACATGGCTGACTAACAATGCGTACTACAGCGCTGGCGGTTGGACTAGAACCGCCGCAAATCCGACCGGTACGTTCATGATTGACGGTCAGACGTTTTACTGGCAAACGTCCGCAACGGGTGCGGCTGACTCCACTTTCACCCCTACCACCGCTATGACGCTCGATGCGTCGGGAACGCTATCGAACACGGCAAACAAGGCGACGGATTACTCATTCATAACAACCAACTCTAACGCTAACCCGGCAGGGGTTCATTTCAACTATTCCGGCGGCGCGCCAAACGGCACTGGAAACAATTTCCTGCTGTGCGATGACACGGGCGGCACGCGACTCTACATCCGGTCGAATGGTGGGTTGAGCAATTACCAAGCAAACGACACCAATCTATCCGACCTTGGAATTAAAACCGACTTCGCCACATTCCACGGTTCCGACTACTCCGCGAAAGCATGGGAGTTCGGCAAGCGGATGCGCGATGCGTGGGGCCGTTTCAAGTACATCGACCAGACCCACGGCGACATGAACAACGGATACGGCGCGCAACTTGTCCAAGCTGCCGCCGGCGCCGATTTCCCTGAGCTTGTCGAAATGTCGGAGTGGGGAAAAGACGAAAACGGCGATGCGGTGATGCGGCTTACGGTTTATGACTCCGACCTGATGCACATCGTCGGAGTGAACGTCACCGCTTGCCAGTACCGGATCGAGGACCTTGGGGTGCGTGTCGATGACCACGCCGCCCGCTTGGATAACCACGAAACCAGATTAGCCGCTGTCGAAGCGGTCGCCCTTCATTGATTACGGAGCCAACATGTCGAAACGCGACTTTTCTACCATCCTGACCACCATCGCCGGCCAGCCGATAAAAGCCGGAATTTCCACCGAAGCGCTTGGCCGCTCAATCGGCCGCATTCAGAAGCTGCTTTCTCCGGAACTGTTGGAGGAATCCGCGAAGATCATCGCGGAGGAAACCGGCAAGCCGCTGACCTTGTCCAGCATTGCCGTCGAGGCACTGCAGGCGCAATTTGATGACGAGCGCCAGCTATCGGGCGACGACAAGCTCAAGCGCTGGAAGCTGGCCGTCAAGGTTCACGGTGCCGCCGAGCCGGTCGAGTTGTCGGCAGAGGACATTGCGCTGATTAAGCGCCTCGTCGGCAAAGCCTACAGCGCGGCGGTCGTCGGTCCGGCCTTCCTGGCGCTGGAATCCGAACCCGTCACATCCTGATCGAAAGGGAAAAGTCATGCTTGTGCAAGCGCTCAAGTCCCGCACCGTGCTGTTCGGCCTGCTGCTCACTCTGGCGAGCGTCGTCCAGGTGGTCGTGCCGTTCCTTCCGCCGCACCTGATTGGCCCGGTCGGTGCCGGCGTCGGCATTGCCGTGATCGTCCTGCGGTTTGTCACCACGTTGCCGCTCGATCAACGGTAGCCATGGCAGAAATCAACACCAGCGCGGCCATCGTCGGCGGTGCCGTGACCCTGACAGGCACCGTGATGGGCATGCACATCGATGCCCTGGTCGGCGGTTTCGGTGGCGGCCTGGTGGCGCTGCTGCACCTGCCGGAAATGCCGCACGGAAAAAAGTTTTTTTCGATCGCGGCGGCGACGTTTCTCGGCGGCGTGCTGGCGCCGATGGCGATCGCTGCCGGCGCGGCCAGTTTTGACTGGCTGACGTCGATCAAGCAGACACCGCTGCGCATGGCCGCCGGCGCCCTGATCGGCCTGTTCGCCCAGGTGGGGATCCCGATTCTGTTTTCGGTGGCTCGCCGGAAAGGGGAGCAACTATGATCCCGCTTGCCGTTGTAACCGCCGTCGCTATGTTCTGCGCGGGTGTCGTCATGGTCCGCTGCATTTGCGTTATAAGCATTGCCCAGCGCTCGCACTACGACCGCTATGGCCAGTTCATCGGGTTCGGCCTGTCCTACATCCTGCTGGCGGTGTCCGCGTTCTGGGCCGCGCTGGAGATAGCCGCCGGGCATCCGCCCGATTCCGCCTGGGGATTCCTGATGGCGTCGGCCGGGCTGATCGCCTTCGATCGCCGTCCCGCGGCCTGCTTCCGCGACCGGCGCAAATGCTCGGGCGCTGCGGTGGTGACTCTGACCAAGCGGGTGACGCAATGACGGTTGACGAGCTGGCGGCCGCGCTCGGTGTGCGAGTCGATCGGGCGGCACAGTGGCACCCGCACATCGAAAAAGCGATGGCCGATTGCGGCATCGACACGCCGATCCGCCAGGCGATGTTCCTGGCCCAGATCGGTCACGAGTCTGGGCACCTTCGCTACGTCAAAGAGATCTGGAACCCGGCGCAATGTCCCTGGCAGGCGAAATACGAAGGGCGCAAGGATCTGGGCAACACCCAGCCCGGCGACGGTGAGCGCTTCATGGGGCGCGGCTTGATCCAGATCACCGGCCGCGCCAACTACCGCGCCTGTGGCGATGCGCTGGGCCTGCCGCTGGAGGAACATCCGCAGATGTTGGAGGTGCCGCAGTTCGCCGCGGCATCGGCCGGGTGGTTCTGGCAGGCCAACAAGCTCAACCGCTGGGCGGATATTGGCGACTTCGACGGCGTCAGCGACGTCATCAACCGCGGCCGCAAAACCCCCCAGGACGGTGACGCCAACGGCTACCGCGAGCGCCTGGCGCTCTACCACGCCGCCCAGCAGGTGCTTGCGTGACCGCCTGGCTGGTCATCGCCGCGCTGCTCGGGAGCATCGCCGCCGGCCTGGGCGGCTATTTCCACGGCCGCGACGTCGAGCAGGGCATCGCCGCCCAGCAGCAGCTCGCTGACGAGCGCCTGGCCGCCGCCATGGCCATGGCCAAGCAGAGGCGCATCGACCGGCTGGCGGCCGACCTGGAGCGCGCCAGGGGCCGTCAGATCGTCCAGGACCGGGAAATCATCAAGGAGGTCGTCCGCTATGAAACCATTATCCCTGCTGCCAGTCGCTGCGAGCTGCCTGGTGCTTGGCGCCTGCTGCACGACGCCGCCGCAACCGGAGAGCCTGCCAACACCGCCGGCCTGGTTGCTGGAGCCGGCGACACCGTTGCGGACGCTGCCGCCATCGAAACCGTCGCCGACAACTACGCCGACTGCAGAGACTGGCGATCCCGCCTCGATGGGTGGCAACGCTGGTGGGCCGCGTCCATGAATACGGGGCTGCAGGCGGGGGACACCCGCCCGGCAGGCCCCGGCGCACCATGAGCGCCCTGTCGCCTGTCCTGTGGGCGGGCGAGGGCGGGGTACTCGCCGGGCAGACCGTCGACCTGCCCGGCTGGAGCGATGCGTGAGATCAGGCCTCCTGCGTGTTACAACCAAGGCGCTGCGAGCGCGCCGTCTGGCCTGCGGCCGTTACCGGTGCCTGTCGCGGTCGCCCATTATGGCGATGGCAAGGCAGTTGGGTATTTTTCCGCCGACGGCTTAGCGGGTTGCGTCGATGTAGTCGCGGATGGTCGCGTCATGGGTGACGATGTGTTCGACGATCCACTGTTTGATCATCAAGAGCACTTCCTCGTGGGTCAGCGGCCTCTTGTACGTCAGATCGAGATTGAGCTCGGCGTACTGCTCCAAGATCGATGTATGTGCCCGCTGGTGCGCCAGTGCCATGGCTGAGGGCATGGCACTGCCCGCCATCAGCCGCTCTTCGCTTTCGAAGTGCGCTGCAAGCTGTCTTCCGATGCGACCGAGTATGTCGCCGAAGGTCTCCGAGTCGGGGTGGGCACCTGAATAGATCAACCGATCGAGCTGGGTGAACAGGGCGCAGTGCTCCGCGTCAATCTCCGCCACGCCGATCGTAACTGGCAAAATATTTTCACAATCGATACGCATGCGGCACTTTAGCACGCCGCGGTCGTATCCCTTTGGTGATATAAGGATCGTCGTTCGGCGCAACCGGCGGACGACAGAACTCGCTGCCAGTGGCGCGATCGGCGCGCTGCGGGCTTGGCGTGGGGTCCGTACTCCGTCGAGTCGCAGCAGCTGGATCGTGACGCGCATGCCAGTGCTGTATAAAAAAAGTACAAAAAAACCGGGGCGCGAGGCCCCGGTGGTGATGCGCTACGGCAGACTACTTCTTCTTCGGAGCCGGCTTGGGGGCCGGCGCCGGAACGCGGATGCGTTCGTGCTCGGTCGTCTTCGGATGCGTCTTCGCGTATGTCTCAGTCACGAAGCGGCCGGTGATCGACGAGCGATCGCGCATAATGGTTTTGGATACCATGATCGCGTTTCCTTTGGCATTGCCGTGCAAAGAAACATCGATCACCTCAATCGGCCGCGCTTGCTTAAGGTGCTTTGCCTTTGCTAAAGTCACGGGTCCAACGGTCGGGTAACCGACTTTCACGCCCTGCCAGCCAATCTGACGGGGCGTTTTCTTTGACCAGTCACCTGTCGATGGCTGGTGTCGAAATTATAGTGGCGTCCTCTATCCTGCAGCCTAGCCCGCAACTGCGGAATATTTCTGCAGGCAGTTCGCTGCAACGCGGCTTTCCAAGCTGCTAACTGCCACGAATATTCCGCGCTCTGCGATGCGCGATATGCCTATTATTCATGATGTTATGCTGGAATTGCGGCCAGAATTGTGATTCCGGTTGTCGTGGGTTCGAGTCCCATCGGCCACCCCAAATACCAAGACAATCACGCGAAGTAGTTACTAACCGCTGCGGAATAAAACCGCATGTGCGGAAAATTCTTTAGCCGAGGGCGGTGACTTTCCGCGTTCCGCGGACGTAGTGACGTCGGGTTACCGCGTCGCTGGAGTGGCCCAACATCGAGGCCGCGTCCATTCCCTTGTCGATCGCTTGGCCGGCGACTTTTGCGCGCAGGTCATTCTCGGCGAAGCGTTCCCCGCCGCGTTCCGCGTATCTCGCCATAGCCCGCGCCCAGGCACTTTTGAATCCCTGGCTGGTGATCGGGAACAGCCGCGCCTCGCTGGGCAGGCGACGCTGTGATTTGGCCTCATCGAGGGCGGCCCGCAGGCTTATGGTGACCCCGAACAGCAACCGCTTGCCGCGTTTTCCAGTCTCGACAAACAAGCCGTCGTCGCGATCCGCGAACACGGTAAGGCGCAGCATGTCGCCCTGGCGGAGGCCGGTGAGGCTTTTGATCGCGATGTAGGCATCCAGCCATGGCGGGGTGTGTGCCATGAAGCCGGCGACTTCGCTATCGGATACGTCGCGGATGCGCGGCGACTCTTCGTTGCGACGGACTTCCTTGCAGGGGTTGGCATTCACGATGCCCATCTCGATCGCCTGCTGCATTACGTTCGACAGTACGGCGATTTCGCGATTGGCCCGGATGGCCGCGCCACGTTCCCGCAGATAGCGATAGACGTGCTTGGGCTCCAGGTCTTCTGGCCACATGTCGCCGAAAACCGGGCGCAGCCTGGCAATCGCATCCGTGTAGTCGTTTTGGGTGCGCGGCTTTTTCTTGGGCAGTTTTTCGCGCACGTAGGCATCCATGACGGCGCCGATGGTGTGTCGCCCGGTGACGGGTTGTACGAGATCAGCGTAGCGACGCAAGGCATCGCCATAGTCGCGTCCCAGATTGACCTTCTTACCGACCTTGGGGACGAAGTAAAACGCGCCGTGGTCAAAATACATGCGGCGCGGGAGATCCTTTCGCGATTGGCGGGTGCGGCCCATAGTAGCTATAGCTTATGCCACCTTGCTGAGGCCTGTAAAGTTGGGGGTGGTTTTTTGCTTCGGGGCAGTTTCCTGTGCTCCCATGAGGCGGAATACGTGTGCGCGCAGCACTCGGGGGTGCCCGTCCGCTGCGACGCGAAATGCAAAGCCTTCGCGGCGCAGCCATTCGATCTGCTTGGTCGGGCGGGCATACCCGGTTAAGTCGAGGACTTCCGTCTCATCGAGAAACATCGCGTGCCGCTCGCCACTGGTGGCATCGCGCTTGGGTTGCGGGTGGCCGCCGGTCATGGTCAATGTTCGATCGCGTTCAGCGGCCAAATACCCGCTTCATCCACGGATGCGCCCACATGGCGCATACGATGCCGATCGGGCCGCCGGTGAGGTAGGCGGCGATTTCCCAGCCGCTGGCGTCCGGCGCGAGCTTGAACAGGACGAGATTGGCGACGCCGATCGCGAAGCTGGTGAGGAAAGCCGCACGGTAGTGCCCGCCGTTGACGTTCAGTGACTGCAAACCCAGCGCGAAGACCAGGGCGAAGGTGCTCAGGAATAGGGCGAGGGCGGTCATCCTTCGTCCTCGCTGACGATATGCTCTACCAGGGTGATGAATCCGCGATCCGCCTTGGCCATGCCGCGGGCAATCAGCCATCGCGCTGCATCGCGCGCCGGCTCGTCGGTCATTCGCCAGCCGTCCTCTTCGCAAGTCGAATGCGCCAGAAACTGCTCAAGCATGCAGTTATCGGCGATTTCGTAGGCGCGGGTTACGCTGCAGTAGTTCTGCATGCGGCCTCCCGTTGAAACCCGCGCGCCTTGTCGAGCGCGACATTCGCCGCGCGGAACAGTTCGCCGGACTGCCGCCGCCAAAAGTCTTGCGACACATCGACCAGCACGCGCAGCGCCTGCAGCTCGTCGCCGGTCGCGCCAAGACGTCCTTTGGCGATGTATCGGTCCTTGATGTTCATCAATGCCACGAACGCCAGCTCGCACACCGCCAGCGTCTGCTGGTCGCGGCGTTCCTCGGCGGCCAGCGAAAGCAGATCCCGGCAGTCGGCCAAAATGTCGAACTGGCCGACCGTGGCGGATCCGGATTGCAGGCAGACGACGGCCAGGTGTTCGGCAGTCTCGACTTCCGGCGCCATCATCATCGCCACCATCGTCGGGCAGCACGCGGGCCTGGGCTTGCGCTTGTGTCTCATGCCACCACCCTCCGGAACTCGATCACCCATACCCAGGGGTTGACGGCCCAAGAGTTGGGTCCGCTGATCGATTCCCAAAGCGCGCGGTACATGAACTTCTCCGCCGAACGGAAACCGGCTCCGTGCCATTGCTCGTAGGTTGGGCAATCCATGCCGCAGTGATATACACCCTCGGCAGTACAGTCATTCTGCGGCCCGCGGTCGCTGATTTCCTGCAGTCGCTCGACGCGGACGCTGACAATCTCCAGCAGGATGCGAGCATAGGAACGCGGCATGTGGATAGATGGCCGCTTGCGCAGATCCTGCGGCTCGATCTCGGTCACATCGTCCGGAGGGCCAAGGCCATACGACAGGCAGGATTTGCCTTCCTCTGATTCCACATAAACGGGGCCTTGGTAGCCGTGCTCTTCGACATTGATCGTCGCCTCCCGCACCCAAATCCGGTCGCCGGGCTGGCCGTATGGGCAGGCTTTCAATGTCTGCTCGTTGTCGAGCGAATAGACCAGTCCAGTGTGTTTCTGGCGCAGCCCGAACAACTTTACGTTCTCAACGAACTCCGGCTGCGGCTTCACCACCCGCCGCGTCTGCGTTTTCCGCCCGTCGAGGATCGCGCGGACCATCGCATCGTTGAACAGGATGGGGCGCTCTTTCATGCCACCACCCGCCAGCAAACCCACGGCAACAGCAGCATGGCGATGCCGAAATAGGTAATCAGCAGTTCGATCATCACCGAACCCCTCCCTTTCTTCCTTCGGACCCGCCTGCTGGGGTCGCCTTCATGCGGTCGATCGCTTGGGCGTACTGTTCCCGTCGCCGTTCGCGCTCGGCCTTCTTCGCCTTCGTCAAATCGTTGAATCCTGTCGCGGTGCTGCTGGTGACGGCTGCGGTCGCATTGATCGCATCGCCCTTGCGATTGATCGTGGCGCTCGGCCGGTTGGTCTGGTTGGCGCAGGGGTCGCAGCGCAGCTGTACGATGATCTTTCCGCCGCGCAAAATCTTGCGAATGCGCTTGGTGGCGGGGTTCTTCTGGCACGACTGGCACAGTGCCGTTGTGGTGTTGAGTGTGTCGCTCATGGTCTCGTGATGTGGTGGTTCTGGATGACGACCTCGATGTCGCTCAGGGTTCCGCCTTCGGCAAGCCAGTGCTCGACCCATCCCGGCCTTTTGCCGCGGCCGCTCCAGGTGCAGACGGAGTGGTCGCCGTTCTTGAGCAGGTAGATCGGTTGGCCAGGCTTTGCAATTCCGCGCTCGAGCAGACGCTTCAGTCCGTCGGAAAAGAACGGCAGGCACTGGGCGCCGGTGAGGCGTGGCGATGGAAGTTCGAGTGCGAGCTGGGTGGTCATGCCGCCCGCCGATACGTTTTTGTGATATCGCCTGCAATGCAGTAGCCTCTGCGTCGAACGACATTCGCAAGGGCAGCCCGGTCCGCATGGCTGTGGCTGGCCTGGCGCAGGAGGCCGAAGTAGCTGTTGGCCGTGGCAAAGAGGCCATCGGCCGGCAGATGAGCGGCGCGTTTCAGCGCTGCCTTGAACGTGCGGCGGCGCACCGTGCGGCGCCATGGCCGGATGACCTGGCCGACAAAATCAACGCCGCGATCTACCGGCTGCAGAATCGACTTTGATTCGTTGAGCTGGAGGCCGAGTTGCGCTGGCAGCCATTCGGCGATGGCGTGGTGTGCCGCATTGAGCCAGCGCGGATCCTCATGCAGCAGGACCATATCGTCGACGTAGCGAACATAGTGCCTTGCGCCGATTTCGCGCTTGATAAACTGGTCGAGTGAATCGAGCAGCACGTTGGCGCAGAACTGGCTCATGAGGTTGCCGATCGGAAGGCCTCGATGCGGCGGCTGATTGAAGAGGCTTTTGTGCGGCGGGATTTTGGCCAGCAATGCAGGGGTGGCCTGCACGATGGCGCCTTCGCGCGGATCATGGAACAGGATAAGGTCGGCAAGCGACAGCCACCATGGCTCATGGATTCGCCGCGCCAAGCAATCGCGCAGGCGGCGCTTGTCGATGCTGACAAAGAAGTTGGCCAGATCCAGTTTCAGGTAGTGCGCCGGACGGCTCCAGTTCTGGGTGAGGCTGCGAATCTTGGCTTCCAGGCGCGTTGCGCCGTACAGGGTTCCGCGACCAGGAATGCAGGCGCAGCTGTCGGCGATGAAGCGTGCGTGAAATCGCGGCGCGATGCGGTTGTAGAGCAGGTGCTGGACGATGCGATCGCGGAACAGCGCCGCCCATACTTCGCGCGGCTTTGGGCGCGTGATGACGAAGCAGATTGAGCGACCTGGGCGGTAGGTTCCATCCCGAAGATCCTCGTAAAGCTGCCAGAGGTTGCGTTCCAGGTTGATCTCGAAGGCAAGCGTCGAGTCCTTGTTGCGCTTGTGGCGCCGGCAGTCCTCATGGGCTTGGATCAGTTCGGAAAAAGAGAAGTCAGCATGGCAGGCGCCGAATTGATCTGCGGACGAGAACCACGCGGCAGTCGTTGTCCTTGTGGTTGTTGTTCTGGTTGCCGTTGCCGAAGTTCTGGCACCAGGCATAGTCGTCGTTGCCGGCGTGCTGCGTCCAATCGCACTATCGATGTCGCCCGGCCGGGTGTCGAAAAGCCCCAGCTGGGAAACTGCACCGGACCAGGCCACCGGAGTGGTGGTATCCGTGATGTGCATGGCGGTGGGCTCAGCGTCGAACAGCGAACGCTGGCCCAGCGGCGCGACCAGATCAAAAAAGCGGTCTGTCATGATGGCCTTGACCTTCATGCGTCTGCCGCGACTGCTGTTTGCGCCATCCATTCACCTGACGGCCAACGTCGGCAGCGAGTTCGACTATTTCGCCGTATTGCCCGGGCGAGATCAGCCGCAGGTCGCGCGACAGCCGCGTGAGCAGATCAATCGATTCCTTGCGCTCGACGATCTGATCGAGGTACGGCATCTTGTTCTCGGCCATGTTGGCCCGAAGAATCAAGATGGCGATCATCAAGGCGTGGTCGCGCAGTTCGCCGCCGAGAATGGCTTTGAAGTCGCGCGGCATGTTCTTCACCACCTTGACGATGCCGAAGATCAAGTCGTAGTTGGCCTTGTAGATTGCCGTGTCGGAATGGAGTGCCATGCTGAAAAAAATCGGAAGAAGGTTCCGCGGGGGTGTGGGTTAATGACTCAATGACTCAATGGGAGATCTGCGGACGAGACCCACGCGGCAGTCGTTGTCCTTGTGGCTGCTGAACTGGCGGCCGTCGCCGAAGAGCTGGCACCAGGCATAGCCGTCGTCGCCGGCGGGCTGCTCTCGGGTCCAGTACCATTCCGCCGCGAATTCGCCCTCTTCACGGGTGGCGAACAGCAGCGCCGCTTCTGGCCTGTCCGGCAGTTCTCCGCCTTGCTTGGCAGCGTGATCCATCGCGGCCTGCCAATTCACCTTGATCGCCACATCCAGCGGCATGCGGATCAGGTGATAGCCGGTTAGGTCCGGGCGGATAATTGCGCCGACATAGCGCTCGCCGGCTTGTAGCGGGGGCCGGGTAATCGGCGCGTTGGCGGATGGCGCGATGTGCTTTTCCATCCATGCCCGGAAAAGCTCTTCCGTGGCGACTGTCAGCTGCGCGCCGCCGATTGAAAGCGTTGTGGTGGTCATTGAAATTCCTGAATGATTGAATGACTAAAGTGGAGATCTGCGGACGAGAACCACGCGGCAGACGTCGTCCTTGTGGAGGCTGTCCTGGTGGCCGTCGCCGAAGAACTGGCACCAGGCATAGTCGACGTCGCCGGCGCGCTGCGTGGAGCTCCAGTACCAGACCGGATCGAATGCTTCGGCGCCGCCAGCCTGGAAGATGGTCAGCGGCGTTTGGGCGGGGACTTCGGTGGTGTACGGATACGTCGGCGGTACCGCAGACACGTTGAGTCCGCTGCGGCCGTACGGGTAGTTTTCGTCTGTGGTTGGCTTGAGGTTTCGGTACAGCACCTCGAGCTCATCCATGGCAGGGATATACCAATCCGCGTGATCGTTGATGCGCTGGTCGAGTGCCCAGGCGGCGACTTTGCTCCCTGCTGCGGCCATGGCTTTGGTGTTCTCCAGACCATCGTAGTAGGACGTGGCACCGTCTACGCGCTTGCGGGATTTGTTCCAGGGCGTGTCTGCGTGCTGCCCGACTGCCTTCGGCGCACGGATCAACCGGAACCGCTGGCCGTTGACATTGATCAGGCCGGCGAAGAAGCCGCCGTCGATGGGTGCGCCGATGGCGGGCAGGGTGATGTTGGGTGCGGTGGCGTTCATGATTACTTCGCCTGCGGATTGCCGAAGAAGAACGGAACGCCGGCCCCGGTGCGGATGGTGTCGACGAGGGCACGTGCCGATTGCTCCATCACGAGGTCGTGGCGGACCAGCTCGTACCAAAACACCAGCTTCCCGTCACGCTGCCGGTAGCGCAGCCTGGCGGTAATCGGGTAGCGCGCCACGTCATCACGCAACACGGGAATGGCGATCTGGAAGCGTTCGAATACCTTCATCGACTCGACAGTGTTCTTGTCCTCGTCGGCCACGTATTCCATCCGGACTCCGCCGGACTGCAGGCGGACAGCGCTCTTGAAGCGCATGTCCTGCTTGGTTTCGAAATCGATCGCCATCTGCAGCATGGCATTCCCGGCCGGCATGCCGTCGCCTTCGCCGGCGATGTCCTTCAGATTGTTCTCGAGGAACAGCGCAAAGTCGGTCTGCGACATGGCGTTGCTCGGACCGTTCCGGCCGAGCCAGGTATTCCACTCGACAGATTTCTCCGGGCAGTAGTGGGCGCGGTGGTCGCGCCAGTTCTGCTGACCTTCTTCTTCGCCGTGATCGTTGAGGATGGCCAGGAAAATCAGTCGACCGTTCAGGAAGTCGGCATCGCACCACAGCGTGGCGTAGGCCAGCGAGCCATGGCGCTTGATGTAGTCGATGTAGCTCATAGCGTCGGTCAAGATGACGCCGGCGATCTTTCGGCGCGGCTGCGGCAGCAGCTTCTCGAGGTCGGCGCTCTCTGTCTTCCATCCCGGCGGCACGGCGATGATGAGATGGGCGGCGTCGTGCCGGTTGATGATCTCCGGGCGCTTCATTTCGCGTGCCAGCGTTTCGGCGATGTTGTCGGTTGCGGTCTGTTCATTCATGGCGGCGTTTCCTTAAGCGGATTTCTTGATCGGGAGGGATTCGGTCTGGGTCGGTGCGGCCGCCAGCGGGAGCTTGGCCTGGCGCGGGTCCTCGGTCAGGAGGTTGCCTTCCGGGGTGGGGAACATCAGTGCCTCGACTGGGGTTTCCGGCGGCAGGCTGACGGCGATCTTTCCCTTCAGCGCCAGCGCCGTGCTCATCGCTTTGCGCACGCTGATCGTCAGCGTGATCTTTCCGGGCTTGCCGGTGATGTCGACCTTCTTGACGATCTCGGCAAGTTGGTCAGCGGCGTCGGCGAGAAAAGCGCCGCCTTCGAGGTGATGCAGGGTTTCCAGTAACGGTCTGGTCATGTGGGCTCCGTTGCCTAAGTTAGTGCTGCTGATGGCCACCGACGAGTGCTTTGCGCGACGGTGGAATGGTTATAAAAGGCGGCGAGATTTCTGCCTTGGATGCGGTAAAACAGCGGATTTGGCTGCTTCTCCCCTCTTGACTAAAAAGTTTTCCAGTGGTCAAGAAATCCTTTACATGGCACAATGAACGCCATGGATCACCTGTTGAACATCTTGCGTGGGGCCGCCGCCGCTTTAGAAATCGCGCCGGAGAGGCGTAGCTATGTCCTTGATCGGCGTGGGTTTGCAACCGACGCACAGCGTTTGCGCGGAGACTTTGCAATTGTTGGTCGTGGTATTGGGCAGCAGCTAAAGCGTGAGTCGGCAAACCACCGCCCACGTTAAGGGGCGCGGTGGTTCCGAGATGGTTGTCCAGGACAACCACTCGGATGCTCCGTTGCTGCCGATCGCAGGTATCGAGCGATTGCACGCAATTCGGCCTGATCGCGTGGATTGGGTGTTCGATCAAACCCAGATCGAGGCCCAGACCAGACGAGCAGAGCAGACGCGGATCAATACCTTCGTTTTTATTGAACGTATGGTTGGAATGGTATGCGCTGCATTGATCGGCGTATGCGGGATCGTTGGTGGCATTTACGTCGGCCTGCAAGGTCAACCTTGGTTGGGTGGAGTGATTGCCACGGCAACAATTGGTACTCTGGCCGTGGCGTTTTTGCGCCGTCCTAGTCCTCAATAATCCGATCTCGTCATCCCTGCCGGCGGCCTGAGAGGGGGAGCCGACGGCAGGGGGTGTCATGACGCCACGGTCACCGGAGGGAGGTCCGCCGCGATGGGCTTCCGGCCTGTGGTGCGGATGTTTTGTGCCGCCTTCCGCTGGGCGTTGGTGGATCACAGCCGGAACTCCTCCGCCGTGCGGCAAACCACGCCGACCGGCCGTCCGTTTTCGTCGGCGCTTATCCAGCTAGTGCGGCCGTTGGCGCAGTCGGCAAGTTGTTGATAGGCCGCCGCGGTTTCAAGCTCGGCGCGGTCGGCCGCGGCGCGTTGCTCGACGGCGTAGTCGATGGTGCCGACGATGCCAAAGGCCAGCAGCAGGCCGACAATCAGCGCGGCGCAGCGCAGCGCTTCCCGCAGATCCGCAGCGCTCGGCCGGTTAGCTTGCCAACGGAGGCCGTGGCGTAGGCGAAAGCGCCGATAGAAGGTGGTCACGATTGGGACTCCGCATGCTCGGGCGGCAGGCACAGTACGGTGACGGTGTAGGTTCCCAGGCAGCAGTCGAAATGCACGGCATCCTGGCCGCGCACCTGGCACCGATCGAAGCTGATCCCGGCCAGCGCCAGCGCCTTGGCCACCTTGCGCTCGCCGCCCAGCGCCAGCACGTGAGTCGATACGATGGAGCCGATGACATGACCTTCGGCGGCCGCCTCGATGCCGTACTTGCGCAAAATGCGCTCCAGGTGTTCCGCGGCGCGGATCTTGGGCGCGGCCTCGAACAGCGCCAGCGTCTGCGTGCGCTGCTGCTCGGCCAGGGTGCCGGCAATGCGGCCGGAAAGGGATGTATGCATGGTGTCCTCCGATTAAATGGCGGCAACGCGGTCGGCGGCGCGGCCACATTCAATGGCGCACATGTCGTTGCCACGGACGTTGAAGCGCTCGATGTTCTTGCGGGCGACGATTTCCGCCAGGGCTGTGCGGGTCAGTTGTTCCAAGTCCATCAGGTCGCGCAGGTTTGTGTTGCGCGACAGACCGCGGCGGGCGCAAATCTCGGATTTCTTTCCGCCAAGAATCGGGCGGTAGATCGCATTGGTGCAGTCGGCAAATCCACGTCCGATGACGCCATGAGCCTGCAGCGTCGACGTCAGTTGGCCGCGCGCCGCCTTGCCCGCCACCCGTTTTGCCAGCCAGTCCTGCTGCTCTGGGGTGGCCTTGTCGGCAATCTCGTCGGCCAAGGTGACATCGCCGGACTTGGCCCGCAGATACACCTCGTTGACCTGCATGTGCAGCTCGGGGGACAGATACTTGGCGTAGGCCAGCGCGATCTGCCAGTGGGCAAACGCGCCGCCGTTGCGCCCCTGCTTCAAAACGAAAACAGGAGCAGCGTTCCGGTTATCTTTTTCGACGTTCTGGACAAACTCGATAAAGTCCCAGCCTGGTCCTCCCGAGATGGAGACCTTGCCGGATGTTCCGGACTTCTTCGCTTGCGGCTTGTGTCCCCACTTGCGGGGGTCGAGCTTTCCGTCGGCAATGCCTTGCGCGCAGGCGGCGTTATAGATGTCGTTGAGCGAGACCAGTTTGGCCTCGTTGGTGCGGATCGGCGTGCCGCCGATGATCAGGGTGGGGGTGATCGGTTTGTCCATCGCTGGGCTCCAAGGAAATCGACATCAGTCGATAGTTGATCAAAAACAAGCTGCGCTGGTTGTCAAGATAACAAGCGGAGCTAGTAGTGTCAACAAAAATTTTTCCTGTCTAAGCGGGACATAAAAAAAGCCCGCTCTGGGCGGGCTATGCAGGTTGCCGCTGAATGGATGGCGCTAGGTTGATTCTTTGGCCAGTCGTGACTTCAGATAGTCAATTGCTTCCTGCTCTGCTGCTGCGATGGTTTTCTCAGTGGCAACCATGGCTTCTGACCAGGCGATAACTCTTCTGGCGAGGTCGATGTTTTGATTGATAAGGCGCCCAAATGCCTGCTTGAATGCTGTGATTGTTGGGTTATCGATAGTATCGAACATGTCGTCAATGCGCTTGTCGTCGATTTCCGGGTGATTATTCAGGCTGCGAACGGCTTGGCGTACGATTGCGCGCTCTTTTTGTGTCAGGCGCCCGTCTGCCTTGCTGACGTAGTACAGGACGCGCAGGGCATCCCATGCTTGTTCGATGACTTTCTCGATGGCGCGATCCGGTGATGCCTGATATCTTTCGTCAAGCCACGCTTCAAAATTGCCGATGATTTCTCCTGTATCGAGGTCGGTACAGGAAATGAGACGGTCGGTGCGAAATGTACGATTAGCCTGCCGCAGATGACAGTAGGCCCAAAGGATGGCGCCACCCTCCCATGGTCCGTATTTCATCAGCCGAATGTCGCGCTGGGTGGTTGATCCAGCGCCGTCTTTGTACTCGATTCGCAGGTTTGCGGAGATGTTTCTCGGGGAATCAACGTCCCAGAACGCACCTTCCCAGTTATCTTGATTCGGATCCGATTTCCATTTATCAGGCGGCGTGCCGTCAGTCCTATATTCGGTGACCACAGCGAGCTTAATAGTGTTTTCCTTTTCTGCCAATCCTTCTTTAAATCCTTGAATTATCGGCCGTAGAAAAAAATAATAAACGGCAAAAACAATTCCACTCCATATAGTCAGTTCCATGCTCCCTCCAGTATTTTCTCCATGGTATTAATAATACTTGGTGGCATGGGATTGGTTTGTCTTGGGCTACTGCGCGCTGCTTTAATCGTTCTTTGATATATCGATCAGCACCCTTGATCGCTTTTCCTGGTCAGTTGTCTCGTCGATGTATCGGGTTTCGGAGTATGTGATTCGGCAGGGTTTACCAAAATGATCTGTAATTTTTGGGGCGAGTTCATGAGGGGCGGTGCCGGTGATGACGCCTCGGTCGCTGGTGAATTCAAAGCGGTGCCGTCTCAGGCTGGCTCCAGTCAGAGTTCCAGTCGATTCGATCGTACGTGGTTCTTCGTGGTGGATCTTGCACAATCGGTTGTGCAGGATCAGTAGGCGCTGCTCATCGATCTGCCAGGCGCGTTCGCTGCCGGTAGGGGTGTGCCAGTTAACTTTCGGCACCGCCTCAGCCTTGACTAGTGTTTTGACGAGATGGGTGTATTTGGCCATAGCGAAATGTCCCACATGCGCAAGCTGCTCGATTGGATCCTCAGCATTGACAAGGTCAAAGGTGGCAGTCAGTGCGGTGGTTGTGAGGCTATGTCCGACGAGATCAGCGCGGGTCGGAGCTGCAAAACGTACGCCGAATGATGATGGAAAGAACCCGGCCACTTCGAGCTGGCAAATGCTGGAGACGTGCAGTGGCACGACTGGGCCCGGTTTTGTCATAGCCATGGACTGGCCAATGCGTAGGTATAGCTGTTGCATGGCGTGCAGGAATCCGGCAAGTACATCGGCGCGGGCGCGGAATCCGGAATATTTAGGACCAGCCAGAGCGAAGTCGAGCACTTCGGTTTGCCGTTGCGCCATCAGCGCCGCCAGGCGGCCCTCGAGTTGCTTTTGCCTTTGTTCAAGGCTGGATAGCGAAAGTTTATGGGCTTCCAGTTGGCCGTCATGGGCGATGATGCGTCGCTGGGCGGCAATAGCTTCGTCTGCCTCGTCGATCAGTTCCTGCAGCCAGCGTACTTCGCCCTCGGCTTCTTCCGGGTTGACGTCTTGGCGCCAGCTCTGAATTTCAGGCAGCGGATTCATCGTCATTTCCGGGTGAAGGTGGTGGCGGCTCTATAGTGATGCCAACAATGCCTTTGGGCCTGCCGACATGGTCGTGCCCAAGCAGTCTATGCCAAAAGTTATGCATCTTAAGGTATTCGGCGTTGCACGGATGGTCGGGTGGCCCCTTCGTGACCAAGTGTGAATCGCAGTGACAATGAGCGGCGGTTTCCTGGCCATTGAAGTAGTTGAGGACCAGGGCGCGCAAATCGGTTGGTAGTGATTCGAAAACATGCGCGTCACAGAAATTGACCACATCGACTGCCGGTGGTCTGGGGTGGTGCGACACGAATGGGCCTCCGACCCATTGTTCCGTGGGGATACCAAGTAGCTCGAGTGCGGCATAAAGTTTCATGTAGCCATCGAATAGGGTGGCGCGCATCGAGGCTTCCACCTTGCCGGGGATTTTGGTGTTAGGTGCCTTCTGTGGATGTATAAACGGAGTAACACAACGTCCTTTCAGGGTCTCCGTTGTGGCGAAATGCCATCCTGGTGGCAGATAGCCGGTTGCGGGATCGAAAGGCGGTAGGTCGCTCATTCAGTGTTCAAGCAGGACTGTCAGCGCCCGGGTGTATTTCTCGTCCGATCCTGGCGCTTGGAGGCAGGACTGGCGCATGGCTTCAATGCTCTGGCGATCTGCCGCATTGAGCTTAGCGATTTGCTCAGCATGGGCGGCAATCACGTCTTCGAACGTTTTTGGGCGCTGCTGGCCAGCCAGCGTGGCGCCGAATAGTTCTACGGCCCTGGCAGCGAGACGCGGGCTGATTGAGTCAAGTGGAACGTCAAGCGCTTTAGAGAAGCGGAAGGCGGCGTCTAGGTTTATAGGGGTATTGCCGGAAATGAATGCCTGAACGGCTTGTTGGCCGGACCACCCGCAACGCAACCCAATGGCTTGTTGAGTAAGTCCCTCAGTCTGCTTTTTTTCAAGAAGAATCGATTTCAGCCTTGCCGCATCGGCCAGCTCATCTTCTGTAAGTGGTTTTCTCTTCGACGTCGCCATGGGCTGTAATTCAAAACCAGTGCTTGTTGGTTGACAACAAGCCCGGCTAGTAGAATAATCACTAGCAATGCTAGTTATTCGTAAGGCCATGAAACTTTCGGACTACCTCAAAGAAACCGGAACTACCCAAAAGGAGTTCGCCAGGTTGATCGGCGTCACGCAGGGGGCTGTCGCGTTTTGGTTGCATACAAGACCGCCAACCGTGGAGCGTTCCATCCAGATCGAAAAGGCTACAGGCGGGTCTGTTCGCTGCGAGGATTTGCGCCCAGATATTGATTGGGCCTATTTTCGGGATGCTGATGGCAGTCTTCCCAAAGTCGCCGCCGGTGAGACGGCGCAACCCGCCAACGAGGCGGCCTGATGTCAGGCATTTCCCCCGGCCGGACCAAAGAGGCCGGCATTTGCATCCACCTTCCCGGCGGATCGAATGCACGCAACTATAGCCGCGTGGCTGTCGACGATTTTGAGTCGTATGTCGAGCCAGCCCAGGCCGCTGCTTCGTACCGCCAGCTTGATTTGGCCTTCGTTGGTGATCGCCATTTTTACGTGTGGTTCGTCGATCAGCGAAATCCGGTGCGGAGCGTGATGGGGCACCTCGGGCAGCATTTCCTGGCGAAGTTCCGCCAGGGCGTGAATGGTGTCCTCGATCGCTTCCGCCGGCAGTGTCACCGCAATGTCCAGGATTGATTTTATGGTCATGGCCAGTCCTTTGCTTGTGGGCTTGGTGGGTCGCGCTATCGATTCTACATGTCATGGACTGGCCGCCTTTTCCTCCCCACTCGCCAGTATCGGCGGGCGTTTCCGTGAGGCTATGTCTCGTCTCACGGCTTTTATTTTGGTCGTTGGCTGCGATAACCAGCGGCAACCGACGACAACAATTCCTATCGGGGGTTATCGGTGGCTGATCAACTGACACTCAAGCTTGAACCAGGATTGACGGATCGTTACAGCAATCTGCGCGAGTGCGTGACGGCCTGCGTGTATTCGCGCGGGCTCAAGCGTGTGGCAATGGATCTGGACAAGGCGCCCGGCAATCTGTCGCGCGAGCTGGGCGGGGATTCGGACCGGCATTTCAGCATCGAGGCGCTGGAACGCTACATCCAGACGCAGGGTGATCTGACGCCGATCCATTATCTGATTGCGCGCTACCTGGGCAACCAGGCCAGCGCCGAGGCGGCGACGCTGCAGCGCGTCGAGGATTTGTTGGGTCAGGTGGCGGCGTTGGTTGGCCAGACCCAGATGCGCAAGGCGGCGAAGCGCTGAATCCCTGCCGCTGCGAAACATGCTCGTCCGATCCGCTGCCTACCTGGACGGAAGCCTGGCGGCTGAGCTGCGAGGTGCGTTCGGTGCTGCGGCGGTCCCTGGAGGCGAGGCGCGAGTATTTGGGCAAGTTGGCTCCGGGCCGGCGGGCGGCGCTGGAGGCCGAAATCACAAAACAATGGGAGGCAAGGCGAGATGCCGAAACAACATGAGCAGGTAGGGCGCCTGCGTTCTTTTCAGCGCTGGAGGCGGGGTGCGGATCTTCCTCACCCGTCCCCGCTGGATGTGGGGGCAACCATCGATTGGGCGATACGTGTCTGTGAGGCGGCGGATGTCCTGGTCAATGGCAAGGCGAAAAACCCGGATCAGGCGTATCGCCGCCTCGATGCCGCTGTCAATGGCGACGCTGTCGCTCAGGAAGTCCGGTCATGAGGGACTACGGTCGGGTGCATTCGGCGTTCTGGTCGAGCGGCACCACGCGCGGGATGTCGGAGGATGCGCGCCACCTGGCGCTATACCTGCTGACCTGCCCGCACGGAACCATTGCCGGGGTGTTTCGCCTGCCCGATGGGTATGCCTGCGAGGACTTGCAATGGAGTTCAGAAAGGGTTCGCGAAGGGTTTGTGGAACTGTTTCGAAACGGTTTCGCAAACCGTTGCGAAACCACGAAATGGGTGTGGATCGCAAAACACTTCGAATGGAATCCATTAGAAAACCCTAATCAACGCAAATCGGCGGCGCGCATTTTTGCGCAGGTTCCCGACAATTGTGTCTGGAAGGCTGACTACACAAGGGATTGCGGCGTTTTTCTTGGTATGCAGGATGAATCGCCGGGAAACCGTTCCGAAACCCTTTCGAAACCGTTTCCTAATCAGGAACAGTATCAGTATCAGAAACAGGAGAAGAAAAACAAAACCCCTCCCGCGCGCGACGAGCGCGCGCGGGGTGCTTTGACTTCGACGGACGGCTTCGACCGGTTCTGGGATCGATGGCCACGGAAAATCGGCAAAGCGCAAGCGGAGAAAGCCTGGGCAAAGCTGCGGCCGGAGGCGCCGCTGCAAGCGCAGATTCTCGTTGCGGTCGGTCGGCAGTGCGAGTCCGATGCCTGGCGCAAGGACGGCGGGGCCTTCATCCCGCATGCGGCGACCTGGCTCAACGGTCGGCGCTGGGAGGATGAGCTGGGGCCGGTGAGTGCGAGCTACAGCACGGCGGAGCTCGAGGTCATGGCGGCGTACAACGTCGCGTTGGCGGAGCGTCGCGGCTGGCCGGCGGCGGTAGCGGATCCGTTCAGCGCCGATCGTGCGGCGGCGTTGCGGGCCTTCCTGGGCTTTGGCAGCAAGGCGGGTTGGGTCGAATCGTACTTCGGGTGGCTGGGTGAGCACCTGCCGGCGAAGGAGGGATTCGGCCTCGATTGGGCGATCCAGCGGGCGACCTACCTGCGGGCGAAGGAAGGCAACTTCGCCGTGTTGCGGGAGGGCGCATGAACGCGCCATTCCATCCGAACGCACCGGCCGACATCCGCCTGCCGCCGCATCACATCGAGGCCGAACAGTCGCTGCTGGGCGGTTTGTTGATCGAGCCGCGCAGCTGGGATGCGATCGGCGATGTGGTGACCGATGGCGATTTCTATCGCGATGATCACCGGCGGATTTTTCGTCACATCGCGCGGCTGATCGATTCGGGGAAAACCGTCGATGTGCTGACCGTCGCAGAATCGCTGGAGCGCAGCAACGAGCAAGACCAGGCCGGCGGGCTGGCCTACCTTGCCGAACTGGCGAACAGCGTGCCGTCGGTGGCGAATATCCGCCACTACGCCGAAATCGTCGCTGACCGTTCGCTTCGTCGTGCGCTGCTCTCGGCGGCGTTTGAGACGCAGGGGGATGCCGAGCGTCCAGGCAAGGAATCGGCGCTGGATCGCGTCGATACCGCACTGGGGCGCTTCATGGCGCTTTCCGAGTCGCGCCCTTCGGCCACCGAGCCGGAGCAGATCGCGGCAGCGCTCGGCCAGGCGGTCGATGAGTTGCAGGCGTTGGTCGAGGCCGGCGGCGCGCTTCCCGGTTTGAGCACCGGATTCCGCGATCTGGATGCGAAGACCACGGGATTGCACCCGGGGGAGTTTGTCGTCATCGCCGGACGTCCGGCTATGGGAAAGACTGCGCTGGCGCTGAATATCGCCGAGCGTGTGGCGATCGACGGCGGCGTGGCGGCGGTGTTCAGCATGGAAATGACCAAGGTCGAGCTGGCCAAGCGCAGCTTGGCGGCGGTCGGCCGCATCGATCTGACCAAGCTGCGCAGCGGCCAGCTCGCCGACGACGATTGGGATCGGCTGACCCATGCGATGGGAAAGCTTCACGAATCGCGCCTGGTGGTCGATGAAACCGGCGGCCTGACGCTTGGCCAGCTGCGCGCACGGGCGCGGCGCATCAAGCGCAAGGAAGGCAAGCTCGATCTGGTGGTGATCGACTACATCCAGCTCATGGAGGCCGGGCAGGGTGGCGAGAACCGCAATGCCGAGATCACTGCTATCAGCCGCGGCATCAAGGCAATGGCGAAGGAGCTGCGCTGTCCGGTGATTGGTCTGTCGCAGCTTTCGCGCAAGGTCGAAGAGCGCGGCGACAAGCGGCCGATCATGTCCGATCTGCGTGAGTCCGGCGCCATCGAGCAGGATGCCGACCTGATCCTGTTGATGTTCCGCGAGGAGTACTACAAGCCGGATACCCAGAACAAGGGCCTGGCCGAGGTCATCATCGGCAAGCAGCGTAATGGCCCGACCGGTGTAGTGCTGCTGGCATTCCACGGCGAGCACAGCCGATTCGCCAATCTCAGCCACGAGTACCAGCGGCCAGCAAGTGACGACAAGCCGCGCCGCAAGGGCTTCCGGGAGGCATGATGATCACGATAAAGGTCGAGGGTATATCGGAACTGGTTCAAAGCATCGACAAGCAGGTGAAGTTCGCCCAGGAGCGCGCATTGAATGCGGCGGCCTATGCGGCCGCTCAGGCAACGTCGAAAGAGTTGGCGCGCGTGTTCGACAAGCCGACGAGCTGGGTGCTGCGATCAGTTCGCTACACCAAGGCCAGTCGCAAGACGCAGCAGGAAATGTTTGCCACGGTGGATTTCGATTTTTGGGGCAACAAGCAGGGCGTCACCGTGGCGCATGTTCTACGGGCGGAAATCTATGGCGGACAGCGGAAGCTAAAGCGGCATGAGATTGCGCTTCAGCGCGTGGGAATTTTGCCTGCGGGGCATTTCATTGTCCCGGGCAATGCGGCGCAACTCGATGCCCACGGGAACATGAGCCCGGGGCAGATCGTGCAGATCATGTCCTGGTTCCAGTCATTCGGCGAGCAGGGCTATCGCGCCAACATGCGAGATGGTGGCCGGCGTCTCGGAAGGGACAACAAAAAGACCGGTCAGCGTGGCTTCGCCTACTTTGTCCTGCATAAGCCACACGGCAAGTTGTTGCCAGGTGTCTATCAGCGCTTCGGCTTCGGTGGGCTTGGTTCGTCGGTCAAGCCGGTAATGATCTTCGTCAAGTTCGTCAATTACCGCAGTCGTCTCGACTTCTACGGAATAGCCGAGCGCGCGGCGCGGGCAGCGTTCAAGGACAAGTTCCCGCAGTTCCTCGAGGAAGCACGGAGAACAGCCAGATGATTCGCGGGTCCTTCCCACAGTTCCGCCGCACGGGTAATTCGCAC
>JACCDR012118880.1_pt1 | contig 42154 bp, 58 predicted proteins | sample 7446431 | NCBI WGS metagenome assembly JACCDR01 (sample SAMN15323443, study PRJNA562643) | freshwater metagenome | isolation source: river surface water | place: USA:Blue River Watershed | collected 2017-08-17
GACGCCCGGCCGCCCCCCGGCCCGCCCCCCACCTCATCTAATAGTGATGTGTTACCATTGTAGTAGCGGCGGGGAGGGACCCCGCAGCGGAGAGGAAGCGATGGACAAGCGGGACGACGTGGTGGCCGTGCTGGACGGCGCCGTGGCCGTGGCGGTCATGGCGGTGGCCGAGTGGCGCGGCAAGGCGTTCACCAAGGCCTACAACGCCGACGAGCCGTGGAGCGAGGGCAAGGCGCTCATGGTGCTGGCCGAGTACATCATGGCCGATGCGCGGTTGTTCGCGGCCTTCGAGCAGGAGGCCGCCAAGCAGGACGCGGCGGAGGCGGCGGCGCGTGCCGCGAAGCACGCGGCGGGCAAGGCGCAGCACCCGATGCCGAGGCGGGTGGTCAAGGCGGTGCGCCCGGCCAAGTAGGTCCGGCTCGCTAGTGTCGCCCACGGGCAGCGGCCCGTGGACGGCGCGGGCAATCCGGCCCACCAACGAAAGGCAGGGCATCATGGCAAAGCGCATGGGCCGCCGAGCGGGTTCGCTCGGCGTGCGGCAGTCCGGCAGCGTGTCGGGCATCATGGACACGCTCGCCGCGTTCGACACGGTGGGCGCCACCGCGCTCCTCATGGAGGGCGAGGCGCTCCGGTCCTACGGGACCAAGCAGCACCAGTTGGCCGCGTGGAAGCGGCGGGCGCTGGCGTACATCGAGCACATGGAGTCCTGCCTCGACGGGTGCGAGTGCCCGTGAAGGACTGGACCGGACGCGCGATCGTCGTGGCGGCACGGGCCTACGGCCAGTGCCTCCGCTGCCACGCCGAGATCGGCAAGGGCAGCAACCGCGACCCGTACCTCGTGGCGGTCGCCACGGGGGACTGGCGGTGCGAGGCGTCACCGTCGGGCGAGGGCTTCCACGCCGTCGGCATGGCACGAAAGGAGAGCAAGTGAGCGACATTCCACGCATGACCACTTACGGCCCGGTCCGAGGGGAGTCCTTCCATCCCCTCGCCTACGCCTTGGAGGTTACCGAAACGGCCAGCGCGCTCGACTCGCGCCTCCACCAGTACGCCATGCCGAAGGAGAGGCGGCAGGCGTTCCTCAACACGGTGCGTGACGAGGAGGAGCGTCGCCACCGGGCGGCGTGGGCGGCGGTGGATGCCATAGCCATGGACCTCGGCACGGCCCGCCTCGTGCGCCTCGCTGCCAACCTCTCCAAGAGGCTGGCCCACGAGTGGAACCTCAACCTCGCCCTCCGCAACCGTGCGGAGTGGGAGGAGGAGAGGCGAGCCGAGCGGGAGCGCGAGGACTACGACATGAGCGGGTGGTCGGACTACTTCCCCACCATGTCCGATCCGCTCGCAGACTGGGAGCGCGAACTGCTCTACGGCGGCGACCATGAGTGACCTCATCATGCTCCTCGCCTTCGGCGTGGGCACACTCGTCCTCGCCCTCGTCATGGGGTCACATTAGTGATGTGGTACCATTGACCCAGGACGGTAGCAGCAGGTTCGTCCACGGCTCAGGCCGTGGGCGTTCCTGTCGGGGACCGTCCCCGACGCTCAACAACGAAAGGAGAGGCACATGCCCAGAACGCGGGCTACGGAAGTCGCGCCGACCGAGGAGGTCACCCTCCCCGAGCGGTGCGCGTCGTGTTCCTTCACGTTCTCGGAGGCGACGGTGTCGCGCCGGGAGTACGTCGGGCACATGACGGAAGTGGACGGCGAGGAGGTCGCCCTCTGCCGGTGGTGCGCGGCGCACAACGTCGGCACCTGCTACGAGTGCGACGAGAGGCGCCTCACGAGCGACATGGTCTACGCCTACCGTGACTACGGCAACGACTACGCCACCTACTGCCGAGAGCACGAGCACTTGTTCTCCGAGTGCTACAACTGCGGCGACTACCTCGCCAACGACGACGACGGCGACCCGGAGCCGTGCTCCTGCCAGCGGGAGGACGAGGACTACTACGACGGCGACGACTACGGCGGGTGGGACTTCGTTCCCTCCACGCTCAAGTTCCACGGCTCGCCGTCGGACAAGGCGTACCTCGGCATCGAGATCGAGATGGAGTGCGAGGGCGAGCGCCAGTCCGAGATCGCCGGTCGCATCTCTGGCTACGGCCAGAGCAACTGGTTCGCCAAGCACGACGGCTCGCTCTCCTGCGGCGTGGAGATGGTGAGCCACCCGCGCTCGCTCGACTCGTGGTGGGACTACTACAACGACGGCACGCTCCCGGCCCTGTGTCAGGAGTTGCGCGGTGCCGGTGCCCGGTCGTGGAACACGTCCTCGGCGGGCATCCACATCCACATCTCCGCCGACGCCTTCACCGGCGGTCGGCACATGCTCGCCTTCCAGTACCTCGTGTACCGGAACGAGCACAGCATGACCAAGTTCGCCGGTCGCTCCGGCTCCCGGTGGGCCTCGTTCGGTGACGCCTCCGCCGGTGCGCAGCACCGTAAGTGGATCGCCACCTACGCAAAGAACTGGAAGTCCCGGCAGGGCTACTCCTGCGAGCGCTACATGGCGGTCAATCTCCAGAACGCCCGCACCGTGGAGATCCGCATGTTCCGTGGCTCCCTCAACGAGGAGCGCGTGATGGCCAACCTCCAGTTGGTCCACGCGGCCATGACCTACACCCGTGACGTCACCTACGCCGACGTCAAGCGGGGCGCTCTCAACTTCGATGTGTTCGCCTACTGGATGGCGAGCCGCCCGGAGTACCGCCACGCCAGCACCCTCATCCAGTCCCGCTCGATCCAGAACCTCGACGCCCGCTCCTAGCGGGCGCCTTACAGGAAGGAGACACGCCTATGTGTCTGCTCTGCTACATCGCACCCAACTCCCCCGTCAACTGGCAGGGGCTGGAGTACGCCTCCATCAACAATCCCGATGGCTTCGGATGGGCCATTCATCACGGGGACTACATCCAAGTGGGTCGGTACATGGATGCGACCGACGCGCTCGACTCCTTCTACTACGCACGACGGGCGGCAGAGGACAAGCCCGCCATGTACCACGCTCGGTGGGCGACGCACGGAACGGAGGATGTGGACAACGTCCACCCGTTCTACGTCGATCTCAACGACCCGCACCAGGGTGAGACCGTCCTCGCACACAACGGCATCCTGCCCGTGTCGCTCCCGAAGGGCGACCCACGCTCGGACACCCGCTACTTCGCAGAGGAACTGATGAAGTTGCGGGCGAACTTCCTGCTCGACAAGCCCCACAAGGTCGCCAAGTTGGAGAAGTGGATGGGCGGCAGCAAGTTCGTCGTGTTCACCACGGACCCCGGCTACAACCACGACGTCTACATCGTGAACGAGGGGCTCGGTCACTGGGACAGCACGGGAACGTGGTGGTCCAACGACTCCTACCAGTACAAGTGGTTCCCTCGGTCCTACGGCAGCGGCTACGGCTCCTACTCGTGGGAGCGGGACTTCTCCATCGCCGGGGCCAAGGCCATCGAGTCCAAGGTCTCTGCCGCAGAGGACGCCGTCGGCGTGTGGCAGAACGACGACCGTGAGGAGATCACTCTCCACGAGTGCCCCGTCTGTGGCATCTGGCTGCCGGACGAGTCGTGGTACGTCGAGGGCGTGTGCGACCACTGCTGGTCGTGCCTTGAGTGCTTCGACTCTGCGGCCAACTGCCTGTGCTACGACCCGGACAAGAAGTACCGGGATGCGCTGGCCGTCAAGGGCTACGACCCCAAGACTGGCCGGGAGTTCTACGCACCGGGCAGCGGCGGGTGGAACCCGCTCGACGGACCGCCTGCCGACAGCGAGGGCGAGGTCTCTGTCAAGGTGACGGAGACGGAGTGGCTCGGCCTCGCACCGGGGCTGTTCATCAGCCCCACCACGGGCGAGGTCAAGTCGGTCGGTGATGCCACGCTCACGGCCTCCGACTGGGAGTTGATCTCGGCGTACTACGAGTTGGATGAGTACGCCACGCCGCTCCCGCTCCACGTTCCCGTGGGCACATCCATCTACGACGAGGCCGAGCCGCAGCCCTTGGCTGGCTGGCTGCCTCATGACGGAGGCGAGCACCGCCTGGTGCTTGCCGGAACGGAGGTCTAAGTGACCACGACTGTCGACCTGTCGGGGTTCTCCCCGTGGGAGACCGTGTTCGAGGTGTCCCTGTGGGACACCACCCGCTACGACGCAGCCTCGATCGTCGAGGCTGGACCGGGCTGGCTCAGGCTCAAGATCCCTGCCCGTCCCGGTCAGTACCGCACGGTGGGAGTGGATCAAATCCGCTCCCTCACCAGCGTCCGCACCAACCTCAGATTGGAGAACACATGAACATCACCATGATCGACCGTGACATGGCGCTCGACCTCATCGAGCAGGCCTGCGCTCGCAGGGGCGCAGGCTTCACCTACTACGCGGCAAGACTCGACGAGGCCTACGGGGGCGGGTGCCAGTACCTGCGACGCAACATCCCTGCCGCCGACGAGTGGGCGTGGTCTCACATCACCGACGGCGGAGCCTGCCTCCTCGGCTTCATCCTCGTGGACATTCTCGGCATCCCCGAGTCCGAGATCGAGGGCCACGAGGGACAGAGCATCGGCATGATCTTCGGGAGCAACGGGATCACCGTCGGTGACACCCGCTACGTCCTGTCGGACCAGGCCGACGCCATCTTCAACGCTGCCCAGTCCAAGCAGGACGACGGCGCAACGTGGGGCGAGGCCCTTGCCTACGCCAACCGGAGCCGGTTCGGAGGGGGTGCCTGATGCCCTTCCTCGTGAACCCCTCCGAGAACACAGCCCGCAACCTCGGCATGGTTGACCACGATCCCACCGTGAACACGGTCACTCCCCTGTTTGTGGCCGTCTCGAACAGGCGAGCCTACCGTGACGAACTGGCCGGGTACCTCCACGATGGCGTGGGTGACGCGCCCCACCACATCGCCGCATCGCACATCTACGACTACAACCCTGCCACTGACACGACAGAGTGGCGCCGCCTCGACGGCCACGTGCTCGTCCCCGTGTGGGAGGTCGTGTGGTCGGTGGCGGAACTCTCGCAGGAGATCACCGAGACCATGATCGACGCCATCAACCTCGACTTCGAGGGCCTCTCCTCGCCGGTCAACGTGTCCACTCCGCCCCTTCCCTTCACGCCCCGATTCGTCAACATGGCGTTCAGCGATCCCCTCTCGGATGAGTTCGTCCGGGAGGTCGTGAGGGTGAAGGACTCCGTCTCCCGCGTGTTCGATCATGCTGCCGGGTACACGCCCGACTTGCTGCCCTTCCAGAACCCCGGCGACGTGTTCCACACCCGCCGCTCCAACACCCTCGACCAGGCCCTCCGTGACCTGTTCGGGACCTCGTCCACGGCGAACGTCGTCGCCAATGGGTACATCACCGCACCCACCGCCCGTAGGTCGGGGCGTCGTGCCCCGTCGTGGCTGTCGATCTCTGGCATCGAGAACGAGGCGGACCTCCATGCGTCCGACACCGAGTGGGACAAGACCATCTGCCTCGGGCACAGCCTGCGCCACCGGGAACTCGGCACTCCGCCGGAGATCCACGACCGGCACATGATCCCGCACATCGCAGCCCGTGCCACCATCCTCTCCCGACTGGGAGTGGGGCACCTGCGAGGCGTGACGATCACCGTCGACGACGTCGTTCGCAGGCGTGGCCTGTGCCTGTCGGAGGCCTACCACGAGGCGCAGACTGAGGGCAACGCCGTCATTCTCGAACCGTTCGGTCGCTGGATGGCTCGATGGGGTGGCGAGGCCGAGCGCCACTTGCGCTACGAGGCGAGGCGATGATGCGTCTCCATGCCTACTCACTCACGACCGACCCGCAGGAGAGCGACCTCATCGAGGGCGTCGACCTGTACACGGACGGTCTCTTCAAGGTGGTGTACACCATCATCTTCCAGTACGACGACGCCGTGAGGGAGGTTGCCTACTGGTCAACCGCCCTCGACAGGTGGGTGATGGCCGACACCGGCTACACCTTCACCGACTTCACCTTCTACGACACGTTGAGCCGAGGCTCAGAAAGGACGGCAGCATGACACAGTTCACCTACGAGGACGCCACCATCCTGGTGCGACTCGGAGTGACCGAGGTCCGAGGCACCACCGAGAAGAAGCCCGACGGAAGTTGGGACAGCAAGACCGCCCGTGCCACCATGAGTGGCTGGCTCGCTGGCTACATCGAGGCCGGTGGCCCCGAGGACTCGCCCTCGTTCCAAGAGACCTGCGATCTCCTGACCTCGCTCTACGCGCAGGAGATCGCCAACTCCCTGCTCAACACCATCAAGGAGGATCTCCATGTCAACTGACCGGGAGTACGACCCGACCCCTGACGGGGTGCCCTACAAGGACTACCACCAGTACGCCGGTGACCTGAACCGTGTCCTCACTGAGGTCGACGGCATCGGGCTGCGCCTGCCGTGGCGCAGCGCATGGAAGGATCTCGTCACGCTCCACCTGCTCCGTGAGATGGAGGGCTGGCGTGACCTGACGGTGCCCGCCGTCAGGGCGATGGCTGGCATGGTCGAGGCTGGCCGTGTGCTGCCCATCGAGGAGGACGTCCTCTCCGCCCTGCTCACCGGCATCGTCGACGACCTCAATCTCTCCGCCGAGTACGACTGGGACGACGGGGCCTGGCCCCTGGGCGACGACGACCTCGATCCCGACACCATCCATGACGGGTGGGCCGTCGACTCCGATGATGAGGATGGTGGTTAGTGCGTGTCTAAGCATCGCAAGTGCCAGTCCGACAGGCACAATAGCATCAACTGCCTTGAGGCGTACTACACCACGGGCCTGCCCCGTGCCCAGTGGTGCGCCTTGTGCCAGCACCAGTTCAGACTCATAGACGAGGAGGAGTAGTGGCAGTACAGTTCATCGACGAGGCCCCGCCCCGCAGGCGAGTGGTCAACATCAACCTCAAGCGGGTGACGTCCGTGCTCAAGTCTCGGCCCGGCAAGTGGGCTGAGATCCGGGTGTACTCGGGCAAGCGCAAGCAGAACGGCTACGTCTACGCACACAACTGTAAGACCGCACGCAACCGATCCCTCTCCCCGCAGGAGGGCTTCGAGGTTCACGCTGCCTCCGATGGGGACGGATCGGTGATCGTCTACGCCCGCTACGTCGGGCGTCACGGCGAGCACGCAACACCGAGCGAGGGAGAGGCCCTCGCCTACGCAGACCTAGCAGGAGGGTGACATGAGGCGCATCGACGAGATCGCTGAGGACTTCGAGCGGGCCTTCGGCCTGCCCAACGAGAGTGTTCTGTTCGACCCCGGACCCCGAGGGGGCGAGGGCTTCATCGTGGTACCGGCAACCCTGGCCATGCGAATGATCAAGTCCGCCGACCTGGCGGGAGGGTGACATGGAACCAGGGCACTTCATCATGTCGATGTTGCTCGGCTACATCGCAGCAACGGTGACGATCATCAACTGGAGGCGCAAGTGAGCGCCGATCTTGCCGCCACGGTGGCGGCGCTCAAGGACGGCGACCGGGTGCGGGCGACGTTTGTGTACGACGAAGCCACAGTGATTGCCGAGGGCACTCTGCGGGAGGACAGTTTCCGCGACCTGGTCGTCGGGCGAAATGTAGTGCGACGGTACCTTGCTAGCGGCAACCGCCAGCTCACCGCCGTCGAGGTGCTGCCCCCCGCGCTGCCGCCCGAGCCGCGTGTCGGGTGCGGCGTGTTCCACGACGGTCGGCTGTGGGTGCGAGGGCTTGACGGAAGGTGGTACGGCGTCATTGACCGCATGTGGGAGCCCCGCACATGGGCCGAGATCCAGCCATGCGTGCCCGCCGTGCCCGCTGATGAGTGGGGCGACACAACGATCGCCTACCTGCTGGGTCGTCGTGACGCAACCGCACCGCTGTCCACCGATGAGCCGGATGTGCCGGTCGGGTCGGTCGCCGTGTTCCGACGTTCCAACGGGTCGCTGTGTGCGCCACATAGGGGTGACATGGGCTGGTCCGGCACTGACTGGTCCTACTGGACCGGCCTCTACGGCACACCTGTCGCTGTCATCCCCGCAGGCGGTGAGTGATGGAGCGGTGGTGGCCCGCGACGGGTGACCCCGACGTAATGGCCCCTGACAGCAGCGGCGAGTGGGTGCGGTACGACGACGCGCAGCGGGCGGTCGCGGAAGCCGAGGCGGGAACGTACCCGTCCGACTTCCTCGCTCGCAACTACGAGCAGGGTAGACACAAGGGCTACGGGCAGGGCCAGCGCGACGAGCGGGCACGCATCCGGGCGGCGGTGGAGGCGATGACCGCAGGACGCGAGCGCATGGAGTACGACGAGGACCGCGCCGATCAAGTGGCGGCGCACAACGCCTACATCGACTGCGTGTGCGATGTCCTCGCCGTGATCGACGCGGACGGTGAGTCGTGAGCGGCTGGGCACTTGTGCGACGACTCCAGCAGTCGCCCGCAGTACGGCAGGCCTGGGACACGGCACTCAGCGACACCTGCCCCGCCCACGGCCCTCTGACAGACGGCGGCGGCTGCGCCGGGTGCGTCGCGGAGGACCGGGCGACCGATGCGTGGGAGGGGGCGTGATGAAGGACCGACATGGCAACGAGAACTTCGCCATCCTCAACGGGCGCATCGTGTGCTTCTACACCTGGCCCGATGGCGAGTCGTGCCAACTGCCGTGGAACCACGAGCAGGACCACCACCACACTAGCAGGGAGGCTTGGCTGAATGGCCCCGAGACCGACTGAGATCCGCAAGGTGGCGGAGTTGATGGACCCCTCCGGAAGTGAGGAGTCCAAGGCTCTGGCCCTGGAGATCATCAACGCACTGGACGCCATGCGACTGGACAGGGACCAGTGGATCGTGGGCTTCCGCTCCAGCCAGAACACGCCCAACACCTTCATGGGTCCGTGGTCAACCAAGAACCAGGCCATGCGGGCTGCTGCCAAGGTGGCGTTCCTTGAGAACCCCGAGACCACACCTGGCGTAGGGTGGGTGGTCTCCAAGATGTACGGCCCCACATGGATTGACTCCATGTAGTTCCTCTCCGCATAGCACAAACAAGGGGAGGTCCTCTCTCATACAGAGGACCTCCCCTTTCGTCGTTTCTAGGGTCAACTCGTGCGCGAGTTGGCCCTTACACTAGTTTCTACGGTCGCTCACCACCGAGCGCCTCGATCACCTTGCGGATTCCCGTGGCGTAGATCTGCGACACACGCTGCGGCGAGATCTCCCACGCCTCGCCAACCTTGGCGACCGGGGTCTCATCGACCACACGGGAGCGCACGATGCCGTAGGTCCTGGGGTCCAGGCTCTTCATCGCACGGTCGACGTCGGCCACCATGGCCAGGAGATCATTGCCCTCCGAGGCTGGCTTGGTCTTGCGCCTGCCCCCCATCTCGGCAGGGTCGAACACCTGGTTGATGCCATCGAGATCGCCGCTGTCCCACAGTCGGATCATGGCCTCGACCGTGGCCACGGCGTAGAAGTACTCATCCTCCACCTTGTAGCCCAGGACGTGAGCCTTCTCCTTGCGTGCGTACCTCTCAGCCGCACGCTGGAGCACGCGGATCAGCGCACCCTCGCCACGCCTGCGCTCCTTCTCGTCCTCACGGTCGAGGAACTTGTCGACCAGGTCCTCCTTGCGCACGGCGTACTCAAGCGCCGCCGCTCGGAGGTCGTCGAAGGAGGCGAACTTGCCGAAGTTGCGGTAGGTCCGTCGTGCTGCGACGGTTGCCAACTCCATCACCAGTTCCGCACGCTCGTCAGTCACCGTCACTCCTAGCGGTGGAGGTTCTTGACGTAGGGCAGAACGTGAGGCACCAACTCAGCCAGCACCTTGACGTCCTGCTCACAGTGCTCGACGACCTCGTCCATCGCAGCCCGGTCATGGGTGGCCGCAAGCGCCCACTGCTCCCACGAGATCGGAGTCTTGGCCTCGCCCAGGTTGAAGAACTTCTGAGCGTTCTCCAACTTGGCCGAACCGATGCGCATGCTGGAGGAGTTGAGGTACCAACGGGTGTCCAGATGCCACTCGACATGGACCGGACGCTCGCCTGCCTTGGCCAGCCGTGCGTTGATGAAGGGGAGGTCGAACAACTTGGAGTTGTGCCCGACGATCAACTTGTACTGCTCCAGGTGGTCACGGATGGCAACCGCCAACTTGGAGTCGTCGATCTTGGTGCGTCCCTTCCACGGCTTCTCGTCGCCACGGAAGGTGGTGACCTCGCCAGTGTTGGCATCGAGGAAGGAGCAGCACAGGATCCTGCCCATCAGCCCCTTGAGGTCGGTGGTCTCAATGTCGTACACGACGGTAGGGATCATGCGAACCTCATCAGGATAACGGCGAAGGCCATGCCGACGGCAAGGCCGAGGGTCAGTGTCAGGATGTAGGAGATCATCCCTTGTACCGATCGTCGAACTGGGCGTACTTGTCCTCGTGGGTGTAGGTCAGCAGGGCGAGAACGTGGAACCCTGCCGCTGCGAGATGGTGGCTGCCCGTCTCGGCATCCACATCCTCGCCGCTCCAGAAGGCGGCAAGGTGGCGCTGGAGGGCGTCGTAGGACTTGCTCCACTCGTATCCCTTGCGCCAGTTGTGGTCGGCGTACTTGGCCGCACCCTTGGCGAAGTGCTCTGCGATCAGGGCCACCGCCTGCGTCGGCACCAGGCTGTACCGCTGCGGCTTGACGCCCTTCTCCCCGCCCGTGCTGGACACGCTGCGGACCTCGACGTCCACCCTGCGCTTCACCCCAACATGGTCAGACCAGGGCACCCGGTACGCCTCGGGGATGGAGGGATGGGGCTTGAGGGTCGGGTAGTCGAGAGGGCCCCGCTCACGGGGCTTCTTGGTGTACGTCACTGGCTGATCCTCCATCCTGCGTGGTCCCGAAACAGAAAGAGCACGGGCAGATTGACTGCCCGTGCCGTACAGTACTCCGCCGTCGCACCCTTGCTGTCGAGCCAGCCCTCCAGCATGGCGATGCCCTCGGCCTCACCCAGGATGTAGTTCAGGTCGGCTGCGAGGGTCTCTCGCAGGTTGAAGTTCAGGTGCGCAATGTCCGCCAGGTCGCCCGTCTCAGACTGGAAGACCTCGGGGCCATGCTTCTCTCGGTCGTGGTCGCAGGGATTGAACACCGTGTACCCACAAGAGCGCAGGAACTCCGCCGCCGAATCGAACTCGTCGACGTTGAAGTTCCTGCGCCCTCGCATGGGACCGGCGAGATAGACGTTCATGAAGAACACCCTTCGCTAGGCCAGACTCAGCCTTCCCTTACTGAGTCAATGAGACCGACCAAGTGGTCTGTCCCATATGCCTCGATCGTACTACAGACGTCGTGACCAGGCGGCAGAGACACGCGAACGGCATTGTGGAGTGCGTCGCTCACCCGCCGGGCGAGTTCCTGGCCAGGGTTGGAGCCGTCAGGCTTGACGTCGTTGTCCGTCACCACGATCACCTTGCCGATGCCGTCGAACACCCGACGCCAGCCCGGCTTCCATGCGTTCGCTCCCGCCAGCCCGACCGCTGGCCTGCCAGCCAGCGTACAGGCCACCGCATCGAACTCACCCTCCGTCACGACGACGTCGGTGACGCTATCGAGGATGGCCTGGACGTTGTACAGGTGCTGCTTCTGCCCCGGCATCTGATCGTACTTGGGCTTGCTGTCGTCGATGCGCCGGAACTTCATGCCGACGACACCGGCACGGGTGAGGTAGGGAATGCTCACCGTGTGGATGAAGCGGTCCTCGTGGCCGGGGTAGGGCTTGGCCACCCATCCCAGGAGGAACCGCTCCGCTCCCGACAGCAGGCCCCGACGGGCCAGGTACTCCTCACCCGGACTGCCTGCCAGCGCCTCGTGGTAGCGGTGCGCAGCCGCCGTGTGGAGATCGATCAGCGTGCGGTCAGTGGCCATGGCCCTCCTCCGCGAGGGGGATCAGCCGCACGCACATGATGCACGGCTCGTCGCCCGTCACGAAGGCCATCGCCTCACGAGGGGACACCGGAGCCTGGCCGTGCGTGCCGCAGAAGGGCGTGGTGATCCAGCCCATCGCCATGCCGCGCTTGAGCCACTCCACCATGAGCCTGACGTCCTCGCCGGGGTTGAGCATCTGATGCTCAAGGTAGGCCCACAGGTCGGTCGGCTCCTCGTCGCGCTGCTCACGTTCCGTGTCCACAGTTGGTCCCCTTCCAGTTCTTCCATCCGTCGTTGAGCACGGCGTGGATTGCCACCGCCTCCTGAACCCAGGCAGGCGCTTCACTTGCTGGCTGGCCCACGTAGGGCCGGGCCACGAACTTGCCGTCCACCTTCGCCCACCTGGCGTTGCCATCCCAGGTGTCCTGGAGGAACTGGTACTTGCCGCTTGCCGTCGACGTGGGGTTCTCTGCCCACGGCGAGTGGCTGGACTCGTGTGCCGCCACGCAGGAGAGGAAAGAGCGCACACTCAGGGGCACGCCCTCCCATACCTCACGAACGTTCGTGTCCATGAAGCGACCCACGCCGCCACGGTTGGGGCGGGACACCGCCCACTGCCGGTCGGAGTCCGGTGTCGTCAGGGCTGCGGTCATGAGCAGGACCTCAAGCATCGGACACCACCCGCCTCTGCTGGGCCGTCAGGAAGGGCGGGCCGGTGAACAGGTCGAACCGGGCCGCGATCTCCACCGCCTTCTGCGGTTCGGCACCGGCGGCCAGCGCACCCAGGGCGTACGGAGCGCCGTTGCCGATGCCGTACAGTCCGTCCTCGGTCACGAGGATCCCACCCGCATCGTCCAGTTGGTAGACCCTGCCGCCGACGGCGACGAGCCCCTCGAACTTGGTCTCGTCCGTGTCGTTGTCCAAGGCCAGGTCGAACCTGGCCAGGTGCTCACGCAGGCTGGCCACGAAGTCCTCCCGCATGAAGCGGTAGGCCGGGCGGTGATCCCGCACGTAGGGCGGGGGGGCCCAGGCGATGAACGCCTCGACGATGGGGCCCTGCCCCGCTGCGGCCAGGAGGTACTCGCCCCTGCGCCACACCTTCTCCATGCCCTCGCCCCGGAAGGGGCGCCATGCCTCCCCCACCGTCAGCCCATCAGCCCAGAAGGTCGCGCCTTCGTCCGTCTGAATGGCGATGATCGTTGTCACCCTGCCTCCCTCAGTCTCGGCGGTACCCACCGCTTCCCAGTCGATCGACCCGGCCTGCGGACGGGCTGCGGGGTCGGGGCAGTACTGACGCCCAGGCCCTCGATGAAGCGCAGGGCGTCACCGAACTCCAGCGACTCCCTGGTCATGACAATGTCGATGGCCGACCCACTGGCCCCGCATGCGTGGCAGTGGAACAGCCCCTTGCCCCGGTTGACGGAGCAGGACGGACGATCCTCAGCGTGGACCGGGCACAGGATGAGGGACTCCCCCCACCTGGGCTCACGGTACCCGTAGTGATCGAGCACCGCCACCATGGCGGCCTCCCTCGCCTCATCCTCCATTGAGCACCCGCAGCAGGAGGTCGAGGTACTCGTCCAACTCCATCACCACGTACGCCTCGCCGGTCCCCTTCATCCGTCGCTTGACGACGACGGCGCCGAAGGTGTCGGGCTGTCCGTACTTGGCTGCGTAGTTCTCCGCCTCGACGGCGGCCTCGCCCACGAACTGAGCGAGGTCCACCTTCTTGACGGCCTTGGCCTCCAGCACCACGATGGTGTCGCCCAGTCGCAACTCGACGTCGCCCACGTCCTTGACCCCCGTGCGGGGGAGGCGGCGTGCGTACACGCCGCGCTCCGCAAGGTGATCGGTGATCGCCGTCTCGAAGCGGGTGCCCTTGGCCTTGTTCGCGCTACTCATCCCGGACGACCCTCCCTGACGTGATGGCGTTGATGAGTTGGTTGTCGATGTTCTCGAAGGAGATGCCCCGCTCACGACGGATGCGGCGGCGATCCTCACGGGACGTGCCCGCCCAGATGCCGTAGTCCTCGTGGCGCAGCGCCCACTCCAGGCAGGGCTCCCGAAGGGGGCAGGCGGCACAGGTCCGGTTGACCAGTTCCCGTCGCCACCCCCTCCGGGCGTGCCCCAGTCCCGAGTCCTCGTCGGAGAACCACACGGCCAGGTCGGTTCCTGCGCATGGCGGCTGGATGCCCTCCGGATTGTTGGCCGGATGGTAGTACTTCGCCTTCGTCATGCCCACTCCCTCCTGGTCCTTGCGACCTCCATGTCTCGGATGTTGTCGTACAGCGCCATGCGAGCAGGGTCGCAGGCGAGCGTGACGTAGCGGTGCGCCGTCGGGTCGGCCACGCCGTCCCGGTTCTTCACCGCCGCCACCTTGTAGCGCTGGTCGTCCAGGCACACGGAGAGGATCATCTCCGGCAACTGGCTGACCTGGCCCGTGATCGCACCCAGGTGTGCGGGTCGATCAAGGTAGACCCGGCTCGCCGGGCTCGGGCTTGTGAGCAGCGAGGAGTTGACGTGGTGGAGGAGCATGACGGCAGAGCCCGTCTCGCGGGCAATGTCGTGCAGCCCCGCCACCCCGTCACGCAGTCCGGTCCCCTCGTTGTCGCTGCCACCACGCAGGTTGAGCAGGTTGTCGACGATGATGAGTTCCGGTGTTGCGCCGAACAGTTCCGTCCATGCGGCGATCTCCTCGTAGACGTCGTCGAGGGACGGGCTGGAGTCGAACGAGAACCGGACCCGGTCCTGGAGTTCGGCCAGCGCATCCTCGACCTCGACCACGGCGGCGGTCTCCCGCATGGCGGCGATCTCGTCGACCGTGCGATCCATGAGGATCGCGGCGGCACGGTTGGAGATCGTCCCCTCGTCACTGTCGAACGAGCAGTACAGCGTGGGCACGCCCGACTGGATCGCGTACCACAGGGCGAGCATGGTCTTGCCTCGACCCGGCAGTCCGACGACCTGTGTCAACTGGCCCTTGCGAACGCGGATCGTGGCGTGCGACAGGGACGGGAGGATCTCAGGCAGGGGTGTCCCCGCCTGAGACCGACCCGCCACCACTTGCAGCAACGACCTCATCCACTAGCCCCGCTGCGGGTATTCCTGCTGGCACTTGCCCATCTTGTAGTCACCGAACGGGCTGTCGTTGACGCACACGTAGGCGACGTAGGGCTTGCCAGCCTTGCTCGTCTTGTTGGCCAGGACGCGGGGACCGTGCATGCACGGCGTGCCGACGGGCTGGCCCTTGACGAAGCGGTTGCCGTACTGGTCGAACTTCTCCTCGATGGCCTGCGGGCCGGGGCCCTGGGCCAGGACGGTGGGCTGGAGGCCCGCCTGCGTGACGGCGGAGACCGCCGCCTGGTGCTCATCCCACGCCGACTGGGCGGCCCAGGTGGGAGGCGTGTCGAGCACGGCAGACTGCGCGGGGCTCGGTGATCCGTCGATCAGCGCCGCCAGCGAAATCAGTTCCGCGATCCTCGTCTGCATCTCCTGGACCGTGTCGGCACGTCCGGTGAGCAAGTCGCCCCGTGGCCCCACCTTGAGGGTGAGGCTGAACGGGGACTCTGTGCTGTTACTCATCTGTCTTCTCCTTCGGGGTTGCGAGTGGCCATGCTGAGGAATGGGGTCCGCGCACCGCCACGCAGAAGTCGGAGACGGAGCACCAGTTGCAGTGCTCGCCCACCGACGGCGGGAAGTACCCGGTGTCGATCGAGGCGTTCATCGCCCCGAACTGGTAGTCGAAGTAGTCCATGTCCCACGTGGACAAGTCCACGAGTTCGGACAGTTCGGCGTTCCGTGTCTTGTAGAACGCTCCCCACTTCGGTCTTATTCCATGGAGGCGCTCAAGGGCTGATGCGTACAGCCCCAACTGGGTCGAGCCGGGCGGGGTGCGGGCGCCGGTCTTGTAGTCGACGAGGACGAGGTCGTCACCGACCTGGTACACGGCGTCGATGATGAACCGAACGGGCTTGCCGCCGAAGTCCACGACGCCGTCCCACTCGATGCCTGCCCTGCCATCGGGCAGGGTGGCGATGGCCCACCGGGACTGCCGCAGCCAGGACAGGTACGCCTCGATCTGGCCCAGGCCGATCTCGTCACGCCAGACCGAGATCGTCTCGCCCTCGGGCTGCGCCTTGGTGCGCCGCCCTCCGGAGCGCCAGTCCTCGGGCAGGACGCCCGTGAACTCCACGTCCTTGGCCATCTGCTCGTTGAAGACCCGGAGCCAGGTGGCCGCGCGATCCTCAGTCGTCAGCATGGGCGTCCTCCGTGTGCGGGCAGGGCAGGGTCACTGCCGTCCCGCAGTCGGGCCGGGCGCAGTACCCCGACAGGGTCCACCAGCCGATCTTGTTGTCCTCGTCCAGCCGGACCAGGACCTTGAACGTGTCGCCGCCGCAGGCGACGCACACACGGGAGGGGATCCCGCGCGTGGACAGCCGGGGCTCCTTGTCGTGCTTCGCCTGGGGCTTGGCCTTCTTGTGCTTAGGCACCGGGGATCTCTCCTGTCTCGTAGATGTGACGGTTGACGAGTTCGAGCATGGTGTGGACGGCGTTGCCAGCCGTGAGCCACACTGCCGGGACCTCGGGCACCTTCGCCACCTTGGACAGGTAGTACTGGTGCTGGCACCGACGGAACGTGTCGAGTTGCGAGAATGACCTGTGCGGGGGGATCTCCATGACGTCCACCCTACCACCTCCTGAAAGTTGTCCGCGTGTCTGACACGCCGTGCAACGTAATCGTGGGCTATGGTATTCCCACGGCGAGAGCCGTGGGGCGGAAACCTCGGAGACGGGTGACGGCACATGCCGGGACCTGACCAGGTTCCTCAACTCCTCGTAGTCATTAGACAACGGGGGGTAGGGGGGCGTATTCCTGGTCAGGGATCCGGCAGAGGGGGTAGAGACGCAGAAAGGAGGGGGAGGCATCAAGCCTCCCCCTCATGAGTCCTACCTCAGAACGCCGAAAGGTCCAAGAGTGAGAGCGTCCGGTAGGTGATCTCCCCCGTGGCATCCAAGCCACGGGCAATCTGCATCCCCCTGATGATCTCCACCAGGGGTTGATCGAGTGTGTCCCCGCCGGGGACATTGAGCCGTTCACGGACGCGAAGGACCAGTGGGTCCCGTGCGCCTACCGTGACCAGCGGTACGTTGCTGATCGTTGTCACTAGTCCACCGTCTGCAACTGCACGTTGATGATACCCGCGAACCCTTCGCGGAAGGACGGTGCGTTGATCTGCTGGTACTGGATCGCCTGGATCACGCACACCCTCTCCTCGCCGGTGGCGAAGTCCTGGAACAGGACGCAGGCGCCCGCCTCCTCCAGTGCCTCCAGCGCGGACAGGCGCACCCACGGATCGGACTGCCGCTGGTTGCCCAGGCTGTCCGTCTCCTGCGGGAAGCACATCAGCGGCAGCGTGATGGTCCGGGAGCGGTTGGGGGTGGGCAGGGCGCGGATCTGCCACTCGTCCACCGTCGGACCCTGGGTGGCGGAGCCTCGGGTCAGGGTGATGGTCAGCCTGAACTCGCTGTCGGGATCCGACTGGGTCGCCAGGAGGCTGTCCTGGGCCGAGACGCTCGGCGTGTGGAGGAACGAGACCACGTCCCCGGCGTGACCGGCCAACTCGAACTGGGCCTGGCCCGCCGGACCTGACACGCGCGTCAACATCGACACCACCTGCTTGCGCTCGGTGGTGCCGAAGCGGACGGCCCCGGACTCCAGCCAGCCCGACTCGGCCAGGTCCGTGGACGAGGACAGCCACACCCCGTCCGCCGTGGTCGCCACGAGGCGTCCCGTGGTGCCCAGGGTGCTCACACCCGAGGGCTCTGAGGCGCTCGTGGAGACGTCGGAGGCGTAGGCGTAGGTATCGCCTACCGGAGTGGACAGATCGACCCTCCAGAGGCCCTTCACGCCCGATTTAGAGGCACTCCTGGTGGCGTAGACGTAGTTCCCGTCGAAGGCCAGCCACCTGACGGTGTCCTCCAGCACCAGCGGGCCGTAGACGAAGCCCGTCCCGCTCTGGGTCTCCTCGCCCACCCGCAGGCCCCGGTTGGTGCCCAGGACGACGTAGGAGTTGAGGTAGGACCGCATGGCGTAGATGATCTCGCCCGTGGGGAGGGCCACGGTGGTCACCGGAGCCGCCAGGGCGACCACGCCGGGCGTGGTGGTCGTGTCCAGGCCGAAGGACAGCACCGTGGAGCGCGATCCGAGGGTGGTGGACACCAGGATGGCCGCCGAGGTCTCCGCGACAGCCGTGAAGGACAGGGTGGAGAGGTCGAACTCGTAGATCGAGTCCGCCACGAGGTCAATGACCGTCGTGGTGGGGTTCCGGGACAGTTCGAAGACCCGCATGGGCTTGGCGTCGGTGATCTGGGCGCAGACGATGAGCCGGTCCTTGACGTAGCCGATGGCCTGGACCGTCCACGCCCCACCGGGGGCGTCGTACAACTTGGTGGCCGTGTAGTCCGACTTGACCCGGTACAGGGCGGCAGCGGTGGCTACGAAGGCCGAGTTGCCGTCCGTGGTCAGGGCCGTCGGCGCCGTGGCCAGGGCCGAGACGTGGACCACGTCCTCGTCCGTCTCCAGGATGTACAACTTGCCGTCCGCGATGAACCAGGTGCCCGACGAGCAGGACTCCGGGTAGGTGGCGGCAGCGGCGGTGTAGGGCTGATCCATGGCGGGGAGCAGGGACAGGTGCCCCTCGGTCCAGACGTCGACGTTGTGCGAGTCCTCGAACCGATGGAGGTCGCTCTCGTCGCCGTCGTAGAAGGTGATGCCCGCGCCCCGGTGCCACGACGTAGCCGACCGCAGCCACCAGTTCGCCAGGCTGGTCTCGCCAGCGCTGGAGGCCTGGTCGACACGGTCCCGCTCGAAGCGGGTCGTGGCCCTGGAGATGGGGTTGTCCTCGTTCGGGGCAGCCAGCCACGGCGAGTTGCCGATGGCGTAGTCTGCCGCGAACGTCGAGCGGTCATAGCGGTCGAGTGCCCCCTCGGGCACCGACAGGTACAGGGGGAGGCCGGAGACAATCTCCTTGGCCATGCCTACTCCTCGACGAGGCTAGGTGAGCCTTCGGGCCCGAAGGGCGCGGACGCCATCGAGAACAGCACGCTGGCGATAGCAGCACCAGCAGTCACACCCGCCGCCGACTGCCACGGAACATCGAGGACATTCGTCTCCCCGACGACGAAGAAAGTCAGCGCAACCTGAGCAGCCGTCTTGATCGCCCGCTCCGCCGCCTGCTTCCAGAACTTCCCGGTCCACATGGTCGTCATGCCACCTTCCTGCCACTTGCCTCATTGAGGGCCTTTGCCCACGCCTTCATCTGGGTGCGGTTCACTGCGAGGATGGGCAGCGGGAAGATCGCCCCGTCGTTGCCCTTGCCATCACGGAACGTGATGTGGATGTGGAAGGTGTGGCCGTAGCCACTGCCCCGCCACTTCCACCAGTGCTGCTTGTACGTGCCCGACACGACCTGGTCCTCGTACACGATGTGGAGGATGCGATCCGAGCCCGGCAGGCCGGAGGCGGCGTAGGCCGCCAACTGGTCAGCGAAGCGGCGAGCCGCCTTGCCGAAGCGCCAGGTGCCCAGGCCGAAGTTCTCGTCCACGTCCAGCGCCCACACGATCCCGTTGCGATCCGGGTTGTGGTAGGAGAATCGCTTGGAGTGGGCCAGGTCACCGATCCAGCCGTCCGAGCGCCGGTCCCGCTTGGGGAACCGGGCGTCCAGTTGCTTGCGCAGGGTTGTGCCTGCGTCACAGAGTCGTGCCATGCGGCTACCTTCCTTCCTGGTGCTCGCGGATGTGCCGCTCGTGCTGGTCGGCCTGGCGGTAGATCTGATCGGCCATGGCTGACTGGCGGGCGATGATGAGTTCGATGCTCTGCTCGCGGGCGTCGTTGACGGCCCGCTGGTAGTCAGCGAACTGGTCGACCTTCTTGTGGAGGTCGGTCAGCGACCGGCCCCCGTTGGTGTCGGGCTGGATCTGCTTGGTCTTGGTATCGATGCGGCTGTCCAGCCAGCGCACCGCAATCACCAGGGCCCCCATGACGCCGCCGACGATGCCGACGATGAGGCCGAGGTCACCCACGTCGAACGCGTCGTTTCCGGGGTCCCAGAAGGCAGCGAGGATGCTGTACATCGGCTCGCCTACGCCATCGGGAGTGCATAGACACGGACCTCACCCGACAAGGTTCCTGACGCTGGCGTCAGGCTGAACCCGTCGTAGGCTGAGGACACGTTGTGGGAGCCGCCGTACTTGCCCCACACTGGGCTGGTCACGTCTGAGACGTACTCCGACAGCCATGCCGTCGGCACTGCATGGCCGGGATTGAAGATGGTGGCCTGCCCCCAGGAGCCATCGGCGTCGGCCTTGAAGAAGCCCGCCTTGTCCTGGAGGGTCGACAGGGCCGACGCTGGCGTGGTCGGGTTGTCCACGATGAGGGTGTGCGCGTAGTTGCTGGACGAGTTGTCCGTCGACGACGCGCGCATGCGCAGGGTCACCAGCGGCGCACCGGAGTCCGCCGTGATGAACCACGTCACCAGGTAGAAGCGGTACGTGGACGAGAAGCAGTTGTCGATCTGGATGGCGCTGGACCCTGACGGTGACGCCGTCCCCACCAGCACCAGCGGGGGTGCGGCCCACTTGACCCCGGTCGCCTCGCCAGAGGCGGCAGTGAGGATGTGGCCGTTCGTGCCGACAGCCAGGCGCGCAGGGGTGTCGTTCGCGCTGGCCACGATCAGGTCGCCCTTGGCGTCCACCAGGGACGCGGCGATCTTGGCGGCCAGGTCGGAGACCAGGCTCGTGACCGCAGACTGGGGGATGTTCGAGAGGGTGTTGCTGGCACCACTGATGGTCTTGTTCGTGACCGTCTTGGTGTTGGTGGTGGTCAGCAGATCGGTGATGGTCAGGCCGTGCGGGTTGGTGGTGTTGTCCTCGTGCTCGCGGCTGTCGCGCACGTCCCGTGCGGTGATGCCGTGCTTCACGGTGGCACCGGCGTTGTGGGCCTTGCCCGACGTCCCGTCGACTCCACGGGTGATCGTGATGTTCGGCGCGCTGTACGCCGTGACCTCCACGATCTCCTCGTCCGCCGTGTCCGGGTCCAGGATGAGGGTGTACGGGTAGGAGCCGGGGAACCCGGACATGGACCCGACCTGCATCGTGGTCTGGGCGTTGTTGATGGACGACGAGAGCGTCGTCTCGACGGCGGTGTTGGAGTAGTAGCGGGAGACAGTCATGCGCTATCCCTGGTAGTTGATGGTCGAGAAGAACTGGTCAGCCTGCTTGCTGCGCTCCTCGGCCAGGCGGGCAGAGAACAGTTGGTACACGTACCGTGCGATCTCGGTGGCGCGGCCAGCCGGGACGGGCGTCTCCAGGGCGTTGCCGGTCGGGGCGTTGTTCATGACCTTGCCGGGATCGATCGTCGACAGCAGGCGCCACATGGCCCCCAGCCGCACGACGTCCTCCGAACTGGACGGCAGGCCCGTGTCGGTGAACGAGTCCCCCGACGCCATCTCGTCGCCGTGCTTGAGGTACTGCACGCGCACGGTGTAGCCGGGGCTCGGGGCGGCCATCAGTTCGATGCCGGTCTTCGCGCTCGTCGCACCGTCGGGCCAGTAGTTGTGGTCCAGGCGGAAGTGGCGGAGCGGGACCCAGCGACCGCTGGAGTCCGTCGTCTCGCCCGTCACGCCAACCACGTCCTCAGTCCCGGCGGGCAGTTCGTAGGTGAACGTCGAGCCATCGAAGGTGAAGTCGTACTTGAGGACCTGGTACAGTTCGATGGCCTTGATGGTGTCGTTGATCGCCCGCTGGACCTGGGTCCTGGTGAAGATCGGGTTGACGCGGACGATGGCACCAGTGCTGTGCGTCGCTGCCGTGGTGGAGCGGTACCCGCGCAGCAGCGCGGTCACCTGTCCGTTCGTGGCGTCGACGCTCTTGATGTAGACGAGTTCGTCCTCGATCTCCACCGTCCCCTTGGACAGGGCGGTGGCATCGTCGACGGGGATCGTCGTCACTGAGGCGTTGATGGTGTCGGTGAGGACAGTCAGCGACTCCTGCGTGCGCACGTACGACGACAGGTCGGCAATGATGTGATCCGTCATTTGCGCGAGAGTTGTCACCGTGGGGCCATGGCCTTCCCGGCCTTGTCGCTGAGGCGAACGGCCTTCTGAATGTCCTTCATCTTCGTCGTGCGGGGCTGGATGCCGTACTTGCGGGCGTCACGGTACGCGTTGAGTTCTTTCTCGTTGCCGTGTGCCCACGCACGGATCTGCCCGTTGGACAGGCGGAGCGTGGAAGCCTTGCACCCGAAGCAGCCGTCCACATACTCGGGGTGCGTGCGCTGCTGGTGCAGGTTCATCGCTTGCCGCCCACCGCCTTGGCGGCCTCTGCCGCCTCCGCCCGGACCTCGGCCACGAGGGCAACGACGTCCAGTTCGGCGGGCTCCACGTCGGCCACGATGGCCTCCCTGGCGACGGCGATGGCGGCAGCGTCGCTCCACTTCTCGCCAGACCCCATGATGGCGAACTTCGCCGCCTCGTAGTCCTCGATGGTGACGATTGTCTCGTTGCTCATCACGCCGCCTCGTAGTTGAAGTTGACCAGGAACTCGTCGCTGGTGGTCCAGGTGAACGGCGCCGTCGCGTCGATAGCGGCACCGGCCTGGTAGGTGAGGTCGGTGCGGTACACCCGCGCCCACGCCGTCGTCGTGGACTGCAACTGGACGGTCCCGAAGTACGTCTCCGTGCCGTTGTCGTACAGGGTGGCCTCGCCGCGACAGCGGCGGGTCTGGTCGATGGCGGCAGAGGTCACCGGCAGGGTGAACGTCGGGCCACCGCCCGTGATCGACGTGGTGGAGCCGAAGACGAGGCGACCCGACACGAACACGCGCTTGCCGATCTGCGTGTACTTGAAGTCCACAGTGCCGTTGCCCACCGTCAGGTTCGTCCACGTCGGCGTGTACGCCACCATCGTTCCGAGGCTGGTCCCGGTGCCGGTGATCAGGCCGTTGGAGTCGATCCGCATGCGCTCCGTGGACGACTCATTGAACCGGATCGAGCCGATGCCCTGAAGGGTCAGCACGGTGGCGACGGCCTGCAACTTGCCCTCGCCGCCCGTGGAGTACAGGTCAACGTACTGGGCAGGAGTCCCGGACCGCTCCGCTCGGATGATCCCCGCAACGTGAAGCGGCTGCGTCGGCACATCCTTCTGCACGCCCACGTTGCCGGATGCGTCAACGATGAACGGCGTGGTGTCCGACGCCACATCCTCCACCGTCAGCGCCGCACCAGCACCGGCCTGCGTGACCTTGAGGGCCGAACTCGCAGAGTTGACGGTGATGGTCTGGGGCTGCGTGAAAGTGTTGGCGAGCGCCGTCAGGAGGCGCTGGACGCGGATGCCCATTACTCGCTCCCAACGGCCATCGTGGCCACGTTCTTGGACCCGGACGCCACGACGCCATAGAGGACCTCAAGGCGGTCCATGTCCAGCGTGAGGATGGACCCGACCTCCAACTTGAGATCGTAGGCTGAGGTCGTCAGGACCTTGCTGTCCTTGCCCAGGAAGACGTCGGCGTCCGACACGTTCTGGACGGAGTACGAGCGGCGCTTGAGACTCTCGCCGGGGGCAAGGATGGACGTCGGTGTCGTAGAAACAGCGACGAGAGGCATGTGTTCTCCTAGTTGGTGATGTAGTCGCCGTACCCGGCGGCGGTCAGTTCAGCGGCGAGTTCATCGCTGATCTCGTTGAGGTACCCGCCCCGGAGGACGACCGTACACTCGGCCATGAACTCCTCCGTCATGGCCACAACGACCCGCCAGGATCCATTGTGCTTGACGAGGCTCTTGGCGAGGGCCGTGCCGACCCACCACAGGTCATGGGGTCGACCGACCTTGCGCTCCTGCGTGATGGTGGTGAAGTACGGCACAGTTTCTCCTTGAGGGGGAGGGGGGCCCGCTTGTGGCGAGCCCCCCTCATCTCACATCCTAGATGGACGAGTCCACCGTGATGATGTAGCGGGCCTCGGGGCGGTAGATGTTCCACCCGAGCAGGCCCTTCCAGCCCACGGAGCGGAAGCGGTTGAGGTGATCCGTGACCGGACCAATCACCGTCTTCGGCTCGTAGGACACGACCTCGACAAGCGCCTGCTTGCCGAGAAGGACGACCTTGTGCTTCTTGGCCGTCACGGTTCCCGTCGGGGAGACCGCAGCGGAGGCCACGTTCGACGCCGTCTTGGCGTAGGAGAACGTGGTGGCCGAGCCGACAGCGGTCACCGTGAAGGTGCCGTTGAAGGTCGCGTCCACACCGGCGACGGTAACCGTGTCACCGACGTCGATGCCGTGGTTCGACGCCGTGGTGAGCGTCGCCACATTGGAGGTCAGTTCCTTGTTGTTGACCACGAAGGTGTTGCCGTGCATCTTCTCGATGCGGGGCGTCTCGATGAACTTGACGCCCTCGTAGACGCCGATCTCGCCGGTCCACATCGCGCCCACGCCAGCCTCGGTGTAGGTGTGCGGCTCACGCCACACGTTCGCGCCGGACGCGGCGGCCTCCGACCGGAGGTCGTAGGAGACGTCCGGGTGGAGCAGGCCGACGAAGAACTTGCCGTCCTGCGGGGTCACCTTGGCGCCACGCAGTTTGGCAACGGCCTTGCGGATATCGGCGGCACGCAGGGTGGCCGTCGACTCCATGGTGCGATCCGAGCCGTTGATCGTGGTCTCGTTCGCAGTGCCCGTGCCGGAGCGGCCCGTCGCCAGACCAGTCAGGATCTCGTACACCTGGTAGTCGAGCGAGTCCTGCATGTTGTAGGACAGCATGTCGGCAATCGCCGGGTCGATCTCGGAGAGAACCTCCAACTTCGCCCGCTCCGTGCGCTGCACGGCGTTGCCCCACTCGTCGACGGTCACCGACACCTTGGCGGTGTTGGAGATCTCGACGGGCGTCACGTCGTTGGCCTCGGTCAGCGAGGTCGTGACGCGAGAGAGGTCGTTGTGCAGTTGCAGAACGACGGTGTTGCCGGGATTCGTCACGTCACTGGGACGCTTGCTGGCGAACCGGCGGAACATCGGCTCCGAACGCAGATTGAACTCGACCAACTTGTCGTAGGCCGTGACAATGAGGTTGGAGACCGAAGTGGTAGTGGTATCTGCCATTTCGTTGTCTTCCTGTGAGGGGGGTGGTGAGCGCTACTGCGCGGTCCCCCGAAGCATGGCGAGCAGTTCATCCGCATTGCCCGCCGACTCGATCTTGCTGTTGAGATCGTAGCCCGCGTACGGATCGTACCCGCCGTCCTCTTCGACCGCCGCCATGCGCTCGTACATCTGCGCATCGGGGTTGTCGTCGTACTCGACGCCGTTGTCGTCCACAGGCTCGATGCCGAAGTCGGCACCGAACTCGTCCAGCCACTCGTTGAGGTCGTCCTCGGACTGGACGTCGTCGGGGATGTACCGGGCGATGTTGGGGTTCAGACCGTAGTCTGCCAGCATGCCCGCCACCGACTGCTCGTGCGTGACGGACGACAGTTCCTCGATCACCGAAGCCTGCTCACGCAGGGTCTTCTGGGCTGCCTTCAACTGGTTGCGCAGGCGCTTGACCAGGTCGTCACCCGTGTAGCCATCGAGATCGTCGTCGTCGAAATCGTCGTAACCCACTTGCTACTCCCTTGTTCATTGTCGTATCGCCGCCCGCACAGTCCGCCAAGGGGGAGACGGGTGTGGTTGCGACTACCGGATGCTACTACACATCGCGGGGCCGGTCGATCCGCGATGGAGTCTTTGGTGTTAGAGGTCGACCTTGCGGGTCAGGGACTTGGAGTCAAGGCCGCCCGCCGCCGTGAAGGCGGCGCGCTCCTTGCTGGCCAGGCGGCGGCGCTTGCGCCCGCTCTCCGCCCCGCCAGTCAGGTCCAGGTTCTCCTTGACGAGGTCCCGGTAGTCCAGGTTCTCGCCGTAGAGTTTGCCCATCCTGCGCATCTGATCGTTCGCGCCAGCGGCGGTGCCGATGGCCTCGCGCGCCCGGCCAGCCTGGCCGGACTTGACGATCTCCTCCGACAGGCCCTTGTCGACCTCGACGCCCTGGCGGGCGGCCATGCCGCCAACCTCAGCAGAGGAGTACAGGTCGGTGAGGTCCTGTGCGTTGTTCAGGCCGTAGTCGTTGGAGCGGATCGTGCGGCCCTCCAGCAGCGGAGCGGCCTTCGTCGGATCCAGCAGGTAGGCGACCAGGTCGCCGTCGGACAGGCCGTAGAACGACCTGAGCGCCGACCGCGTGAACTCGTCGGCGTTGTACAGGGCGTCGCGCGCGGTGTCCACGCGCTCCTTCATCTCCGCAGGGGAGACGCCCTCCGCGATCAGCGTGGCGAAGTCGTCCGGGGTGTCCCAGAAGCCTGTCGGCATCCCGGAGTCCTGGAAGAGTTGGCGGTAGGTCGCCTCAACATCCATGTACTCCTTGGGGCTCAGGAGCCGGTCGCCGGGGCGACCCTTGCCGTCGGACAGGCGCTTGCGGATCGCCTCGTTGCCCGCAAACCGCTTCTTGTACGGCTCGGACGTGTAGATGGCGTTGAGGACCTCGGCCTCCGTGGGTGCCACGCTCTGCGCGTAGACGCCCTCGATCACCTTGGTCAACTGCCCGGTGAAGTTGGCATCCAGGCCAGCGTTCTGGAACATGGCAATGACGGCATCCATGGCCGACTGGTCGCGGTCGCGCGCCAGTTCGACCAGTTCGCCATCCTCGTTGACGCCGTAGGTGACGATCCACCCGCCGGTCTCACGCTTGCTGACGGTGCTGACGATCGGCTTCTTGCCCGACCCCGACGGGGTGGGCATGACGGGCTTCTTGCTGTCGTCCCACAGACTGAACGACTGGTTGTCCTGGTCGCCCGACATTTGCGTGACCGGGTCGTACCAGGTTCCATCCGAGAGTTCGATGCGAGCCATCAGCCACCGAACCCGAAGTCAGCGAGGATGCGACTTGCCATGTCCGTGTACTCCCGCCGTGCGGTCTCCGTGTACTTCCACCGATCGTCCTTGCGGGCGGCCAACTTGGCCTGGTAGAGGTTCATCGGCTTGAAGTCCCCGTCGACACCGGTGCCGTTGAGGATCTGCTGGACCAGGTTGTCGTTGAGGTCGACCTGGTCGACGTCGATCTCCAGCGTGTCGGAGATCGCGCGCAGGTACGGGTTGGCGGCGGTGCGCAGGCTCATGCCCCGCTGGAGGGCGGGAGCCAGGCCGGGGAAGCGCGACGACGCCTGCTCGACGAGTTCGTCGTCGAGTTGGTCGTCGGTCAGCGAGCCATCCAGGGCACCGCGCAGCGTGCGCTTGAACCAGTCGGAGAAGGCCTTGTCCGTCATGGACGACTCCAGGCCGTACTCGTGCGCGAGCGCGTACAGTTCCTGCGCCTTGGTCGCGGCCTGCCCCCGAAGGTCGGCCACGAGCACGCCGTTGACGGTCTTGGTCTTGTCGAAGTCGATGGCCGAGGCCACCGTCTCGCGCAGCCAGTTCTCGTCGTAGATCTCGAACGACTCACCCTCCCAGCCCGATCCGTAGATCAACTGGGTGGCGTACTTGGTCGCCGTGGCGTCGTCGATCTCCGCACCGGCGGCAGCGAACTGCTCGCGGACAACCTCCGCGCGCTCGCGGACAGCCGCCTCCCACAGGGCGGGATCCTTGGCAAGGCGGTCCTTCTCGATGGCCTGCCACTGGGACGTGTGCCGCTGGAACCAGTCCGTCTCCTGGAGGCGGGCCAGCATGAGCGTCGGGTCGGTGACCTTGTCCCGGATGATGCCCGTCAGGACGCTCGTCAGTTCCGCGCCGAAGCGCGGATCCGACAGCAGGCCAGCGGCGATGCCGAACGTGGCCTGCAACTGCTCCATGTTGAGCGTGTCCTGCTGGCGGCCCGGCTGCTGGCCGAGACGCTCCTGTGCGGCGGAGACGACAGCACCCGCAACGGTGCGTCCCACATCACTCGTCGCCACTACTCACCGCCGATCAGTTCGTCAAGCGCGTTGGGCTGCGCGATGGCCTTGTCGAGCACCTGCATGAACGTGGTAGCCGCGAAGGTCTCGGCGTACTCGGGATTGGACTGCGCGTACTCGACGGCGAATCGCTCCGGGTTGAAGCCGGAGCGGCTCTGCGTCGTGCTGGTCCTGCTGCTTCCGCTCGCAACTCCAGTTGTGGTGGACGTTGAAGGGTTGCGCTTCTGGGCCGCGTTGAGGGCCTTGTGGAAGGCGCGAATCTCCTCGTCGGAGGCTCGGCGGCCTAGTTCGCTCTGATAGACCTGGTCTGCGATGGCCCCAGCCTCGGACAGGCTCGACAACGAGATGGTCGTATCCGAGTAGGAGAACGGACCACCACCGCCACCACCACCGCCGCCTTCCTGGAGGAAGTCGACGCCAGCGTCCTTCCAGGCCTGCGCCTGCGCCACAAGAAACTCGCGCCATGTCCGCGTCGCCCTCTCCGGGTCGCTCGCGGCGGCCCTGATGGCATCCTCGAAGGACGGGTACCCGGCGGCCTTGGCCAACTTCTCGTTGGCGATGGCCTGTGCCATGTTCCCGTGGAGAACCAGGTTGTCCGTGCCGTACTCGGCCAGGAAGTCGTCGACGGAGATCGTCGAGCCCCGCACGGGCACGGGCCCCTGCATGGTGAGGTCGGTGCCGCCGACGTTGATAACCAGCGCCCCGCCGCCAAAGCCCCCCGTGCCGCCCTTGCCGGACGTACCCGCTCCGAACTGGATGTTGCCACCTGGACGACTGGACTGACTTGACTGAGTGGGCGTGGGGCTCGGATCAACCGACATTCAGGGCCTCCAGGTCGTAGTCTTGGAGCCCGGCGTCCCCATCCAGGAACTTGTCGTAGAAGTCGCTGAACTCCAGGCTAGAAAAGCGGTATTGTGCGCTCCACTCCGCCCACTGGTCCCTCACCAGGGCAGAGTCGGCACCCGCACGAATGGCATCGAGGGCACTCTCCCGAGTGTCCATGTAGACACCGATCTGCTGCCACAGTTGCGACTTGCCGGTCTCCGACGACATGAACGTCTCGTTGCGCAGGGCTGTCGAGATCCCCGTCAGGTACTTGGCGGAGTTGTTCTGATAGTCCCCGTACGCCGACGTCCACGTTCCTCCGTAGTAGGCTGCCATCTCATCCTCGAACTGACGCCACTGACTCATGATGCCTTCGGCGTCCTTGGACTGTGGGCTGAGGCCGCGCACCGCGAGTGCCTGGTCGCGCTCGGCCTTGACGCGACGGAACACCGACCAGGCGTCGGCCAGGATGATCGCGTTCTGCATCGCCATCGGATCGCGCGCCTCGCGCAGCGCATCGTTCGTGCCGGGAACGTTGTTGTTCTGGAGCCAGGACCACACGCCCTCGTCGAACTCACCGACCAGGCTGGAGCCAGCCAGGATGCCCACAACGGCAGCGCCGCCCTGGGCTGCGAGTTCGCGCGCAAGGCCGTCGTGCGCCTTGAGGATGCGGTAGTCGCCAAGGTCGGGCTCAAGGCCCGGCACCGACGACGACGTAGAGGACACCGTCAGCGGGAGGAACTCCTCGCCGTGGTTGGTGAGGAAGGTCTCGACCTTCTCCTCCCACGTCAGGGAGTTGTCGTCGCGCAGAGCGCGCCAGGCGTCGACCTCCAACTGGTACGGGCTCATGCGCGTGGTGGCCGCAGGCATGGTCAGCCGCGAGATCGACGAGAACACGAAGAAGTCGCGGGCCTTGTTCATGACGTCCTCGGCCTTGGGCTTGCTGGCCGGGTCGGCACCGTTCTTGTACCACGTGACCATCTCGTTCTGCATCACCGCAGAGGCGGCCTTGAGGAAGTCGTCGCTACCCTCACCGGCCAGGCCGTAGAACATCTGGCGCACCCATGCGGGAGCGAAGGCCATCAGTGGGTTGGCCTCCGGTGCGCCCGTGGGGGCGATGAGTGCGCGGTAGACCTCTTCGCCCAGCACCTGCTCCGTCACCTTCTGGACCTCCGGGCCCATGACGTTGAGGAGCGTGCCGACGGGGACGGTGACGAGCGGGCCCGAGCCCGGCATCCACGGAACGTCGCCAGGAGTGACGACGTTCAGGGAGCCCTGTCGGATGGCGATGGGGAACGCCGCTGCGCCGCGCAGGACCGAGCCCAGTCCGGGCACCTGGCCCCACTCGGACTCAGCCGCGCCCTTGAGGGCGCTGGTGAACTCCTCCGGCATGACGACAAACGACTTCTGATTGCCGCCGAACCAGGAGAAGAACGAGTCCTCCTTGACGGGGTTCCCCTCCTCGTCGACAACCATGCCGATCTTGTTGGGGATCTGCCACAGGATCGAGGCGCGAGCCAGGATCGACGGATCGTTGACGATCATCTTCGTCCAGACCTTCGCGCTGTTCTCCCAGGCCGCAAAGAACGGGGCGGCGAAGCGGAAGGCCTCAGCCAGGTTCGAGTAGCGCTCGATGGTGTAGAGCGTCTCGTTCGTCTCTCGCATGGCGTGGCGATGCGCATTGGAGTTCATCTTCTGGAGCACGTCGGTGTCGATCGTGCGACCCATGGCGCGCGCCTGCTTGATCGAGTCGTTCATCTTGCGCGCCCAGACCTCGCCGTAGAACGGGTGGCGCACCAGCGTCGTCTCCGGGTAGGAGCCGAGCAACTTGAACATACTCTCAATGGGCCGACGCCAGTAGCGAGAGTACGAAGTCTGTCCAGCGGCAATCTCCTGGACCTCGCGGCCATGGATTGGGGACAGGTACGGCCCCGACACCGTGGCTGCCGTCGAACCCTTCTTGGGCTTCTTGGGCAGTTCCTCCAGGTGCCCCAGGAGGAACTTGAGGGCGTCGGGGGTAACGTCGGCGTCAAGCGCAGCGGCCCGAGCCTCGGGGGTGGGCAGGTAGCGCTCCACCATCTCGCGGATCTGCGCCACCTTGCCGGACGCCTCGTGCTTGGGCACGTGAAGGTCCCGGCGGTACTCGCGGGCAGCCGAAGACTCAAGCCAGACCACCAGTTCGCCGTCCGTGCGGCCTTCCAGCACCTGACGGGCCAGCGGATCGGCCCGGAACTGACGGGAGGCACCGGCGAGTTCCTGCCAGTACTGCGGATCCTTCGGCTTGATCTTGCCCCAGCGGTTCTGGGACATGAGGACCTCGTTGCCGCGCTGGAACTCCGACATGAGCACGTTCTCGATCGTCTTGTCGGCGCTGGAGAGCCGACGGGCGAGATCTCCGTACTCGAAGCCCAGGTCGATCGACTGGCGCTTGCCCGTGATGGCCTTGGTGGTGAACTCCCCGCCAAACGCGCCCGGATCCCAGAAGCGACGGTCGTTCAGGTCGGCCAGGCGCGCCGAGAGGCGGTCCCGATGGGCCGAGAGGGCCTGGATCTCGTCGTTGAGTTCATTGATGGCCTTGTCGTACTTCTTGGTGCGTCGCTGGGGGTTCGCGGCGAACATCTGGGCCCGCTTGGCGAGCATGTCGTCCAGCAGGGACCGCTTCTCGACGATGGAGGTCGTCGCCTCGTCGACCCAGGTCGCCAGGGCGCGGTCGTAGCGCATGGACGTCGGGCGGAGCCTGCCGGGGGCACGCTGGATCACCCGCGAGTGCTTGGAGAAGCGCCGCCAGTTGTTGTAGGCCGAGTTGGCGACGCCTCGACCGGCTGCCTTGGCCGCCGGGAGCGCCCCGAGGTACGCTGCGGTGCGCAGCCAGCCCTCTGCGGTGTTGCGCATCGTGTAGCCGAGGCGCAGGAGCACCGAAGCCTTCCACAGGGACAGGACCTCGTCCGCCAGGGCGCGTCCGAGGAACACCAGGTTGGTGTGGCTCTCGGACTTGTCGCGCAGGTACTTCGGCTTGGCCAGGATCTTGGCCGACTTCTCCAGGACGGAGAAGTTGAGCATCGGCATGTTGTGCTCCAACTGGGAGCGCAGCACCGGGCCGCCCTTGATCACGTCGCCAAACTCGTTGGTGACGTAGGCGCGGCTACGGAAGGCATCGACGGTCTTCCAGCGGGCGTTGTCGATCTTCCGGTAGATCTCGACGATCTCCTTGTCGGAGTACTTGGCCGGATCGACGCCGTGCTTCTGTGCCATGATCTTCATGCCACGGTACTCGATCTTGCTGATCGCCTTGACCTTGTCCTTCACCCCCGTGGCCTCACCGTACTTCTTGAGGGCCCAGTTGATGAACTCCTTGTCATTGCGCAGCGTCGGGGAGTCCGAGATGGCGGCCATGAGTTCGTCGCTGGCCTTGCCCTCGTTCCATCCACTGATGTTGATGTAGCCCGAGGCGTGCTCACCCTTGACCCACTCCCACGCGCGCACGCGCGGAGTGAACGAGGAGACCTGGAAGATGGTCTCCTCCACCGCCGGGCGCGTGCCCGTGCGCTTGGGGTCCAGGGGACGCTTGGCGATCGACGTGCGGACCTCCCGCCCCTCGCGCCAGGCGTCCATCATGCGCTTGCCGGTCACCGACCGGCCACCGAAGGTGTCCAGGAGACTGAACCCGTCAGCCTCGTCGGCCAGCGAGGCCGCAGCCTCGATGCCGCGCTCGCGGCGGGCGATCCCCATCATCTCAGCGAAGTCGACGTTGCGCTTGGCGAGGTCGTCGAGGATCGCCTGACCCGTGACACCCTTGTCCTTGAGTTCCTTCTCGAACGCCTTGACGTCCGTGAACCACGGACGGTTCAGGGCGGCAATCTCGTAGGGGTTGGCGAGTCCCGTCTGGCGCTGGAGGCCAGCGTAGAGGTTCGGCTGCTGCGCGCGGAGCATCGCCTGGTACTTCTGCGAGCCTGCGACGGCAGCCAGGAACATGACGGCCTCGTCCTCGTTCTCGATGGCCGCGCCAGCGGCAGCGAGGAGGTCGCGGTTGGAGCCCTGGAAGATCTCGCGCTTGCGAAGGTCCTCGAAGTCGCCCTCAGCGACCTTGCGAGCCTCGTAGCGGATGGTGTTGAGCACGTCCGGGTTGGCCAGGGCCGTGTCGGCCTCGTCGACAACCTGCTGGACGGCCTTCGTGCCCGTCATGCGACGGTTCGTGAGCCCCACAATGTCCAGGCCGAAGGCCTGGGTGCCCATCCGGCCCACCTTGAGGGCCTTACCGGCGATCACGAGCGGGTCGAGGAACCACGTGACGGCTCCGTCGACCAGTCCGCTGCTCACGCGGCCCCAACCGGCGTTGAAGACCTCGTCCTGCTGCGTCTGATCGACGATGTTGCGGTTCGGGTTGGTGTCGTAGACGTCCACGGGGCCGCCAAGGCCTGCCGCGTCGAGCGCAGCGATGGCCGAACGGCCCGCAGAGACGCTCTGAGCGTCCTGCCACAGCCCGTTGGCGTCCGTGTCGTCCCGGTTCTCCCAGTAGGAGGGGTTCAGGGCGAGCCCGACACCCGAGATGCCCATGTTGATGCCGCGAGTGGACTGCGTGTAGGCATCGGCGGCGCCCTTGGCCACCGGACCGATCACCGGGACGGTGCTCCAGTCGTCAGGGTTGACGAAGTCCGCCGTCGTGGCGATCATGTTGCCGATGTTGGCCCACAGGCCCTGCGGTCCCTCGTCGGGAGAGTTGGCCTGCTGCTCCTGGAGTTGGCGACGGGCCTCCTGGGCCCGCTGCAACTCCTCGACGCGGCGCTGGTAGTCGTCCTGGCGCGCGCGCGAGGACGACCCCTGAACCCGGCGAACCAGGTCGGAGTCAGCCATCGCTCATCACCTTGCCAGAGATCAGGGACAGGAACTCGTCACGCTGCTCCGTGGACTCCCACGGGGTCATGGCGAGTCCCCAGACGATCCCCACGTTGCGGAAGCCGACAGCATCGACGGCAGCAGCGAGGTTCTCCTGGAAACTCATTCCTTGAACTCCCGTAGGTACTTCACGAAGCGAACGAACGAGGGGAGCGCGTCAGGCCGGTTGGCCATGCGCTCCAGGGACGGAAGGTAGCGAGCCACCTGACGGGCGTCAAGGACGGCCTGCTCCTTCGCGGAGACGGAGTGGCCCACGGCCTCCGGGCCCGCGCCGGGCCCCGACGGGGCACCGGCGGTCACCGGCTCGTCAGGGCGCTGCGTGGGCGAGCCCATCGCCGTGACCTGGGGACCGGACGGGACGGAGCCCTGCCCAAGCGAGCCGAAGTCGAGACCCTGGCTCATCTTGGCGGAAGACTGGATCTCCTGGAAGTCGGCCTGCTCGCCGTACTCCGGGTTGGACAGTTGACGCATCGCCTGACCAGGGCCGCCGTCCGTTCTCTGCGACAGCGGCCCCGGCCCGGACGCCGGAGCGGGGCGTGAGGGCTGCTGATAGCCTCCACGAGCCATACGCTCCTCCTAGGATCGAGCAGCGACGCGGTAGGACCGCTTCTGCTGCGGGGTCATGGACTTCCAGGTTGCCACCGGCATGCCCTCGGGCACGCCCTGGTTGCGGGTGACGCGGGCAGCGCCCTGGCCGAAGGTCTTGCGACCCAGGTTGCGGCGGTACCGCGCACGGCGCTGGAGTTCGGACTCCGACGCCCGCTGCCGGTCGACCGCGCCCATGCGAGCCGTGCTGCGACGGTACTTCTCGCGGCGACGGTACTCCTCAATGGAGATGCGGCGACCCTTCTTGTCCAGGACGTACTTCTTGCCGTCCTTGGTCGTGCGGATCCGATCCGCAGGCGGATCGAACGCCGTCTGGCCAGTGTCCGGCTTGGGCGCACTGGTGGACGGTGCGGGGGTTCCCTTGGTGGCGGGGCGATTGACCAGGCTCATGCCCACCCAGCCCGCCACGCCACCGGCAGCAACCGCTCCGGCGGCGATCTTCGCCTTGCGCTTCCACGAGCGACGGTTGGGGCTGGCGGCCCCGGCAGCGGCGGGAGTCGCAGCGGCGCCCTTGCCGCCGCCCTTGCCCGAGCCAGCCTTGCCGCCACCGGCCTTGCCACCGCCCGCCTTCGCGGACGGCTTCTTGGTGCCGCTCTTCTTGGGCTTGGTGGCGGGTGCCGGAGCCTCGACCGGAGCCTCCTCGGCGGGCTTGTTCTTGCCGCCCGACTTCTTCGGCTTGGGGGCCTTGGCGGGAGTCTCCACGGGAGCCTCCTCGGCGGGAGTCTCCTTGTCCTTGCCCTTCTTGGTAGAGGGCTTCTTCACCTTCGGCCTCTCGGCCTCGACTGGAGCCTCGGGTGCGGCATCGTCGACCGCCTTGCCCTTCTTGCCGCCAGACTTCGCGGGCTGCACCGAGTCAGCGAGGATCTGATTCCAGGACTCGCCAGCCTCGAAGCGCGCCACGGAGCCCTTCGGGATGCGCCCGTCGGCCTCCATCTGGCGGTACTTCGCCATGTTGGCGGCACGGATCTTCGCCAGTTCCTCCGGAGTCTTCGGGATCTCCGGCTCCTTCGGGGGCTTCGGCTGCCGACTGCGACCGCCAGACTTCGGCGGCTCAGTCAGGCTGGATCCCTCCTTGGGAGGTTCGGCGCTGTTCGTTGCCGCCTTGGGCTTGTTGGCCTTCGGCTCCGCGTACTGGTACTTCTTGGTGACCGGCTGGGTAATGTCGACCCAGGCAGCCGAGTCGGAGTTGGGGGCCTTGGTGACCGGACTCCTGCGGGACAGTTGGCGATACACTCTCTCGAACAGCGCCCGCTCGTCGGCGTCCGCGAGACCAGCCTCGATCTTGGCCTTCATGGCCGTGTAGTTGCGCTGGAAGTTCGGGTTGCGCAGGTCGAGATCGCCGTAGTACTCGCCCGTCGCGTCGGGCCACAGGCGTCCATCAGGGCGACGCTTGAGGCCACGGTACCGAATGTCCGAACCCAGGAGGTCGATGCCTCGACCCTGGCGCGAGAGGCGCCGCCAGTTCTTGCGCTGCTTCTGCCCGCGACGACGCTCGTCACGGGCGCGCGTGCGATCGTAGTTCTGATCCTCTGCCGCCTGCTTGGCCTTCTCGGCGCGCGTCAGCGGACGACCGGCGGTGTCCCGGCGAGCGGGGTCGGTGCCCCTGCGGGGACGCAGCCGGTTGGAGCCCGGACGCGGACGCGGGTTGAGCCGACGGCCCATCTCGCCACCGCTGTAGGCGTAGTCGTCCAGGCTGGCGCGAGTGGACTCGCGCGGCGCACGAGACGTGCCCGCACCGGAGAGGCGGTTGGAGTGCGTGGAGTCCATGAGGCGCTCGGTCTGAGTGCGCTCGGCGGCCTCCTTGCCGTACCGGCGCTGCGCCCAGCGCTGCTTGGCCTTCTCGACCTGGGAGATCCTGCTCTGATCGGCCAGGAGGCCAGGGCCGGTGCCCGCGTCCTCCGGCTTCGGAAGGTCGACACCGGCCTCGCGGAAGCGCTCGGCCTGTGCCCTCTCCTGCTCAAGTTCCTTGCCGCCCTTGACCTCGGCCCGCTTCGGGATCTTGACGGACGGCGACGGCTTGAGGCCGTGGCGGGCACCGCGACGCGACATGGCGACGCCCAGGGCGAGCGATGCCTGCATGTCGTCAACGGCCTGCTGGATGGAGCGAGCGTAGTCGGGGTTCTGTAGGATGTAGGCCTTGCGGTTGTCGTAGTCGAGGGCGGCCCAGACTTCCTTGCGGACGCCGGGATACGGACGCACCCTGAGGGCGACGTCAATGGCCTCCTTGGGGCCCTTGATCTCGATGGTGCTGCTGTCGGGGTCGCGCTTGACAACCGTCGGGCGACGGCGGGGAATGACCCTTGACTGCGGGGCATTCTTGGACAGGGCCTTGACGGTCGTGCTCTTGGCCAGTGACGTGGAGTCACCGACCATGTCGACACGCATGTTGCCGACCTTGGTCTGGATGGGTGCCGGAAGCGGCGGGAACTCCCGGTTCTCCGCCTTGCGCGCACGCTCCTCCCACTTGAGGAAGATCTCCCGCTGGCGCGGGGTGAGCGCATCGAGATCGACGTCAAGGTCGTCTGGGTCCGGGCCCCTCGTCGCAGCGCGATCGTTGGCCCGACGAACGCCACCCTTGCGGCTCTCGCCCTTGGCGATGGTCTGCTTCTCGGCCTCGGACAGCATGCCCTCAGCCTTGACCATCTGCGCGTCGACGCGGTTAGTGCCCTCAGAGTTCTGCGGGTCGACCGTCGTGCGCCGCTGGCGCCCGTTGACCACGTCGCGGTCAGCCAGGATCACCTTGTCGTTCGGGTGGGCCTGGTTCCAGTCGGTGACGCGAGTGACGTACCGACTCCAGGCGGTGTTGGCGCTGGCCGGTGACGCGTACGTGCTGTCCGGGTTCGGCGGGTTGACCGGCTTCTGCTTCGGTCGACCACGGCGCTTCGGTGCCTTCGGCGCCTTGGGCGGGGTCTCCCCCGCCGCAGCCCGAAGGGCGGCAACCTGGTCCGGCGTCAGTTCGTCGGCAACCGACCGCGACAGCGGAACCGACCCGCGCTGCGGGTTGAGGCGTGCCTCGGCCACCGCTCCCTGCACCCGAGACTGGGCACCACGGGCCACCGAGCGGGTCCCGCGAGCCACCGCACGAGCGCCGCCAGCCGTCGCACGAGCCGTGCGACCGACAGCCTTGGCCACCGGCGGAACCGGGAGGACCGTGAGACCGAGTTCTGCGAAGTCGAGCCAACTCCCCTCGCCCCGAGCGATGTTCTCGACGGCGTCGATGGGAAGCATCGCACGAGCACCGGCATCGGCACCCGCTCGAAGGCCCTCAACTCGGGAGGACGCGCTTCGATTGGGCGACGCGGCGCTAGTCCGGGTGATGGGACTGGTCGACCCTACACCCAGGGATCCGGCGGGCACTCCGCCGCCGCCACTGGGGGCCCGAGTTCGACGGCCCTGGGCGTCAACCCAGTAACTGACCATCGGGTTGTACGGATCGGAGACCCGCCGCACCGGCGAACCCGCCTGAGTTGCGGACGATCCAGCCGTGGCGGAGCCCGTGTAGCGGACGCTGGACAGGCTGCGCGTTGGACGACGCGTACGCGAAGGGCGGCGTGTGCCGCCGTCGGTGGGTGCTCTCACGGCTGACTTCCCGGTGGTGTGGGGTGGACTACTTGAGGTTGTTCTTGTTGCCGGACTTCGGCGTCGGGGTCTTGGCCTGGATGATCTTGCCACCCGAGGGGCCGCTGCCACCACCGTGCTTGACGCTCGTGGTCGCCTTGTAGGGGGTCGGCTTCACGATGCCGCCCTGCTTGCCAATAGCCATCTTCATCTCTCCAGTGTTATGCGGGGACTTGCCTGACAACCCGACCAGCGAGGACGGGGCGACCTGTGCCAGTGAGCCCGGCCAGGAGTTGCTGCATGGGGGGTGGCGTGCGGGGGAGGGCGGTGTTCTGGACGCGACCCTGCGCGTCACCCTCCTGGTCGAGTTCGGCGTCCTCCGGGTCCGGCGGAACGCGCGAGCCCATCGGGCCCTCCACGCTCGGCGGCTCCTTCGGGGCCTTCTCCTCGGTCTTGAACGCCTTGGCGATGGCATCCTCGATGAGCGCGCCCTTCTTGCGCTCGACGATGGCTGCGGCCATCTGCTCGACGATGCGGCTGGGGTCCTGCCCCTGCATCGCCAACTGCGGGATCGCGGCGGCCATCGACGAGAAGCCCGCCTTGATCGAGTCGCGCATCTCCTCCATGTCGATGATCCGCTCCTCCTCGGCGGCGTTGAGTTCCACCGGAAGGTGGCGCCGGACGAAGGAGCGCGACAGGAGGCGGTCGCCTCGGGCCTGGAGGGCCCAGACCAGTGCGCGGTTGGGATCGAGCCCGGCCATCAGGCCGTACTCGGAAGTCACGCCGTAGTTGCCCTTGATCTCACGGGCCTTGTAGGTCAGGCGGTACGGCATGCCGTTGACAGTGCCCGAGACCTTCTTCTCGACGTTCGGGAAGTAGGATTCCTCCACTTCCATCGCCAGGGAGACGGCACCGGCGATGGCCTGTCCGAGCACTGCCTGCGCGACCTTGATCTGCCCGTCGAAGCCCTGCATGAGGGCCTTCACGCCCTGCCCGGTCACCACCGAGGAGTCGAACTGCCCGGCTCGAGCCTCGGGGAAGCGCGAGCCGAACTTCATCTCCTCATTGAGGCGGGACTCCTCCGCGAAGGCGAACTGCGGCACGTCCACGGGGACGCGGCGGATCTTCTCCGGGGAGTTCGAGCGGACGACGGCGTCCGGTCCGATGGGAAGGCGGTTGACGTCGTTGGGGACCGCGAGCGGCGCCTCCACCGACTTCTGCACCGCCATGAGGGTGAGGTAAGCCAGTCTCGCCTTCGCTGCGTACACCGGAAGCACGTCGTCGAACTGGCCGCGCGCTTCGCCGTCGAAGGACGGGCGCAGCGCCAGTGAGACGGGCACCTTACCAATGCGGTTCGCGGTCCGGGCGAGGACCAGGCCGGATCGCTCCGGCAGGAACATCACGGTCTCCGCCTTGTCGTACCAGCGGACGACCTCAAGGAGGGAGTTCTTGTCCATCTCGGCGCCGAACGCCGAGGTCTTGAGGATCTGCGAGGCCTGCTCGGGGAACATCGCGGCCAGGTCGCCCGCCTTGCGGCGGTAGACGTGCGCGTAGGACACCAGTTCACCGAAGCGGTCAATGTCCCAGTAGGAGCCCTGCGACGGGTCCACGTGGATGTGGGCGCGCTGCTCCTTGAAGTTCGGCTCGACGCGGTAGGGCACGAAGCCGAACGTGATGAAGCGATCGGCGGCGACGATGTTCTCGCTGGCCAGCCGCGACGCGGCGATGAGGTAGTTGGCGATCTTCGTGCGCTTGTCGGCGGCAGTGCGCGCGGTGTCGTCGATGGAGGAGTCCCCCGAGGACGACACGGTGGGCAGCACGCCCACCTGCTCGGCCATGTCCCGAGCGGCAACGTCGATCAGGTTGGCGACGATGGGCTTGTTCCACAGGCCCGACGGGAACAGGCCAGGGAAGACCTGGTCGGCATGACCGGAGCGCACGAGCGCCACATGGCGCATGCGCTCGTCGCGCTCGGAGTGCCGACGACGCAACTCGTCGAACTTCGCAGCGTAGTTCTTCATCTGGTCCTCATGCGTACTGGACCCCGGACAGTTCCTGGGCATCCAGGAGGTCGAGGTCAATGACGTAGCGGTTCTGCCGGTCCCACTCGGATGTGAACTCGGACTCGTAGAAGTTCTGCGCGTTGGCCGCGCCGTGGACGATCTCCCGCGCCACGATCTCGCAGAACCACAGGGCCATGACGGCGTCCTGCTTCAACTTGCTGCCCGGCTTGCCGGGCTGCCAGGTGATGAGTTGCTCCACCAACTTGCGCGGGCCCTCGAAGCGGGACGTGTCCGGCAACTCGATGAGGTTGTCCTTCGCGTGGCGGGACACGCCCTTGCCGTCGGAGGCCAGCGACCCGAACAGCGGCGACAGCGAGGCCACGCCGAAGTCGGGGTCGGTCTTGTTGTTGCCCGTGTGGTGCGGACGGTAGGAGATGCCCCGCGACGCGAGGAACTCCCGGATCTGCTCGTCCTTGGTGAGGAACAACTGGAAGGCGTTGGACTCGACGATCACCGTGTTGGGGCGGTAGCGGTCGGCCCATTCCTGGAGCAGGCTCCGGATCGCCTGCGGCGAGGGGGCCGTGATGACGTGGACGTCCATCACGTACCTCTTGCCGGTGCGGCGGTCGACCGCATACGCGACGGCTGCCGTGTCACCGCTCATGGCCGGGTCCAGGCCAATGACGCGGTAGAACCCCTCGGGGTGCTCGGGGTGACCCACAGCGGTTGCGATCAGTGGTCCCGGCTTTCGCATTGCGTTGACTGCGCCCTTGACGCATGCCGGGTGGAAGATCGCATCCTCTGCGACGTCGAGGTTCTGGTAGACCAGGGACCACATCGACGGTCCCGCCTCGTTGCGGACCTCGGCAAGCCGGGGCCCGCTCCAGCGGGGGTAGAAGCCGTCAGCGTCCGGCTCCTGGCCGGGCTCCTCGGGCTCCTCCGATCGGGGCCACAGGGTGACCCAGTCGGAAGGACTGTCGGCGTACTCCAGCACCGCTGGCATGGCCAGGTAGGTGTAGGGGACACGACCGTTGGAGTAGTGCTCGGGGTTGCGCAGTTCCTTGTACAGGTCCACCGGCGCAACGCGGGTGCCGACGATGAGCAGTTCACCGCCCGACGGTGGGAGCCGGGAGGCGACCTCCTGGCGCAGCCACGACAACTGGGCAGGCCACTCGGCGGAGTTGGACAGGGTCACCACGTCGTCGAGGATGATCAGGTCGGCGCGGGAGCCGTAGATCTGCCCACCCATGCCCAGGGCCTCCAGCGTGGGGTCCTTGGACGTGGCCGAGGAGTCCTCGCCGCCCAGGTAGATCTTCGTCTGGGTCCACTGGTCGGCAGTGGCCCGCCACCCGTCCGGGGGCCCGTACTCGATCTGGAGTTGGGCGTAGGCCGGATGGGTCAGCCTCTTCTTGACGCCGTAGACGAACTTCTTGGCCAGGTCGAGGGTCTTGGAGATCACGATCACGTTGATCGTCGGGTCCATGGCCAGGCGGTAGGTCACGTAGTTCATCGTCAGCGTGACAGTCTTGGCGTGGTTCGGGGGGACGTTGATGAGGAGCCGGGACTTGCCGGACGTGCCGGGCTCGTAGATCATGGACGGGTGCAGCCAGGACGGCTCGCGCCCCTCCAGGAGGTCCACGGCGTTGCCCATGTGGGGCCAGACCTTCTGGAACAGGTACTGCTCGGAGAACTCCGAGAAGGGCATCCGGACCGCTCGGCGGTTGCGGATGAGGGTGGACGTGATCTCCCGAGCGGCGTCGACCTCAGCGGCGAAGGCGGGGTCCTTGCGGCGGCGGTCCTCGTACCACCAGCGGCTGCGACCGATGACCACCAGGGCGTCGGCAATGGTCCGGCGCTGCCGGACGAGGTCCAGCAGACGGGTCTGCGCCTCCGCCGGGGAGATGCGCCGCGTCTGCGGACGACTCTTGGCGGGCATAAGAAATAAGGGCCTCTCGACGGGGCGTCAGCGGGGTCCGTGGAGGGCTGTCCGGACCCCCTGGGAAGGGGGTCGTCGGAGGGGCGTTCTCCAGGGGGATCCCACGGTGCGATTTCTCGCGCGCGCGTGTTCATGAACAGCCGCGCAACAGCGCGGCTGTTGTCTCGTGGCCTCCCCTACTCCATAGGGGAGGCCCTCAAGTGAGGGCCTTGACCGTCCCAGTCTGACGACTGGGCCGCTCTGCGGCCCTCACTATATATGTGCGCTAGATCGAACTTCGAGTAAAGAGGGTGGATTGTAAATCTTTCGGAAGTCACTAAGAAGCACTTGGATCTCGTAAGATATAGCAGCAACGAGCAACGGGGAGGAGTGGGGAAGCCCCCGAGAGGGGGCTCCCCTGAGAACCTAGGGGGCCAACGTACCTGGAGAATTTGGAGAGGGGATACATGGATGCCCCACCGTGCGCCTTGTAAGCACCCCCCGGTCGGTCGTATGAGCCGTGGTGGGGCATCCGGAGGGAGGGGAC
>JACCDR011182920.1_pt1 | contig 42137 bp, 64 predicted proteins | sample 7446431 | NCBI WGS metagenome assembly JACCDR01 (sample SAMN15323443, study PRJNA562643) | freshwater metagenome | isolation source: river surface water | place: USA:Blue River Watershed | collected 2017-08-17
GTCTCTTACTTCGGCATAAGTTTTAAAGCTCATTTTGATACCTTCCTGCAAAGAATCTTATCACACAAGCCCCTGTCGTTGTAATGACGAGATTTGTTGAAGTGAACTTGGCATATTGAAATGTTGCCGCCCCTGTCCCCACAGAACTCAGGCTAATAATATCCTTTGGCGTGAAGCCTAGATTATGGGGAATCTTTTCATCCGTAACCGCTCCGTTAAAAGTTACTTCAAAGAATTTAAAATCCCCTCGCAAGATAGGTATCTGCAAAATGTATTCGTAAATCCATTGCAAACTTTCTCTGATGTTGATGTCTTTTATGAGATCAACGAGCGGTTTTCTTAAACGTCGTGTCATTGGTTATTAACCTTATTTTCGCCCAAGTACGGAAGCTGACTTGCGCCGATAGCTTCAAAGAAGAATGTGAACTCTATAAGCTGGATAAGTGAACTTGATAGGTAGTTTCTAATCGACCAGTCGAGATCATTTGTGGCGCTTAAGGCTAGTTCTGGATCAAGTATTGTTATTTGCGTGTTACTGTCTCGCGACAATATTCGATATTCAGCCACATAACTGTCACTGCTAAAAGTTATCCATGCATCTTTTATGTCGCTTGGCAGTGTCGTGCCTGTAAAGGTTACAGTCTTAGTAATGCCAGTGCCAGAGATGTCAGCTTGCACATACGAAAGCGATTGATAGCGATCAACGAAAGCAGAATCTAGGTGAAGAGTTTTATATTCACAACGCAGTTTTCCAGCTGTGAATCTACGCTTAACGTCAACCAAAGTGCGGCGACGAGCATAGAGTCTTGGATCTCCGTATTGAAGTAATGGCGTCCCCCATGGGTAAAACGGTTGGAAGAAAATGTATTCCATTTCATCACGAGTTCCTGAGTCGTCGTTTTCTCCATAAGGCTGGATTGTGACATCCGAAGTTAAGTCAAAACGAGGACGTGCTTTTATCACAACTCCATTAACCCATTTACGAAATGAAGTTGTCCCTAGATCAAGGGCTGGGCTTGAGTAAGAAAATAGAAGCGGCAATTCTTCAAGCGTAACCGTTCCGCCGCCAGATATGGACTCATCAAGCCTAGGCATAGAGGAAGTATCAGGATCATATTGAAGAGTGAACCCTTTACGATCTGCGCGCCACAGTTTTCTGTCGCCATATAAAAGAGCGGTTGGCTCAAACTGTTTAAAGAAACGATGAAACTTATCGTTTTCAATAAACTCAATCGCAACACCTGTGCCAGTCGGGCCAGCTTGTGAAATGGTTACTTGAGAAGATGAATCAACACTTACAATATAGGTATCTGGGTCCATTCCTTCTGAGACAACAAGCATGCCTTTTTCAAGTCCCGTCGTTGCCGGAAGAGAACTAATCGTGGTGCTAGAAATATTTCCAGTTGTTAAAAGTACTGGACCGTCACCTTGATAGCCGCTACTCCATGTGGTGAAAGCTTTCGAGCGAAGATCTAAGCAAAATATACGAGCATTATCGCTTGATTCTTCAGTGTCGTCATAGGAAGTAGCCCATAGAACAAACCTGTTTTTAATATCATGGACGCCATAGATTCTTTTTTTCTTTAACTCTGAATCTACCAAAGGGGCATAAGTATCAGGAAAGTTTTCATTGATAGGTGTAACACTATAGCCATCGGTGAAATAAAACCCATCATTGCCAGCAAAGAATATCCCCTCTAACGTTTGTACTAATGATAGATGGCCAACAGCTCCTACTGAGTCTGATATTTTTCTTGGCAACATTCCACCTTGTCCGAAGTTATCGAAGTTACCGTCAATTCTATAAATCGAGTTCTCGCAAAACACTATAGGGATAGAGCGTACGGAACTAATGCCCGTGATGGCTTCTTCCATATCGGCATAGAAACTAGCTGGAACAGAATCAGGATCGCCGCGCTTTGATTGATAAAGCCGCTGTTGTAGCTGTTCAAGATCGGCTCCAGTTGTTGAAACCTCAATCGCGTTTGCGTAATAAGTGAAGTCTGATGTCGCATGGACATACTTACATTTCGGAGGACGAGTGTTTTCTACTTCTCCGCCAGAGGTGTAAAGCGCTGCGTTTGTAACAAGCGTGTTGTCAGAAACAGAATCAGCTAATGAGGTAGTTCCGTTTGTAACTTCTCCAACATAGTAAAGAGTGGTGCCGTTATTAATCGTTCTATAAACTTCAACCTTAATATTTGTTGTGTCGTAGTGTTCCCCATCAGCGTTAGCCAACACTGGGATTGATCCAACCGTAATCCCAGGGCTTGAAGCTGGAGTCGCGGTTCCAATTCCTGTGAACGACTTAAACGCTGGAGCTGAGCGGTCGATATATTCAATACCGCCGACTTCATAGGTGTATTTCAAAACAAGAGCGTAAACATAGTTAGCCCCAGCTCCACCTGTTGCCGTGTAGGTTGTGGCGGTAATCGGGAGCCCAGCGGTTCTTAATTGAAGATTCCCAGAAGTGTCGCGGTAAACTTTAACCGGCTTTTGAAACGGAGACTCGTGAGTGATAATTGTATGCTTATTCCATTCAGCATAAGCAAAAGCTGTTTCAGCTGAAATCGGGCTCGAAAGATCAAAAGCTGAAGCAGCCCCAGGTCCCACAAGTTCTGCCATTGTGGTTCCGTTGTCATAATGAAGCTTCTCAACGACTTGTTTTAGAATCGTGAAGCTAGCCCCAGTGCCAACTTCTTGACCCATGAGAAGACCGATTCTGCGAGAGCCAAGCGACGCTGGAACTCTTGCTCGTGTTGGGTTTGTTGTAAAATCAAGGTAGCTGCCAGGGATGTTAATAAGATTTGCATAAGAATCCACTATAAGGTTATCGGCTTTTTGGTATTGATCAGGGCTTGCTCCGATGTAGAAATCTGTGATTCCTCCACCAAAACCTTTAACTGTTAATTCGCTCATTCTTCTAATCTCTCTTCTAGTTTAGAAATTCTAAGTTCATGATGAGTTATTCGTTCTAATACTATGGCCACATTAACATTTAAATTCTGCACTGACTCACGAGCTTGTCGCACCTCGTAAACTAACCAACCAAAAATCGGAACTAAAAGCACTTCTAACATGCTCCAAAAACTTTCAATCGCCATAGATTAATTATATTCGTTTTTCCGCAATTGAACACAAGCCAGCGCCATCATGGACCAGATCTTGTGATTCGGCTTGAAGCTTCCTAGGTGAAAGTGTTGGGGCCAAGTGACACTTTGCGATAGTAGCCATTCTTTTGCCTCCAAGATTTCTGACTTTGACAACACCCCACAATCGGCGGCCATTCCTCCAACAAAGGGCTGTATCCCTTGAAGCGGTTTATTATCAACAGCTACCCAACGAAGCCCCTTTGTCATATCGAAACCACACTTATGGATTACATATAAACTCATTTGGCAAACGTGCCCGACATATCCATAAACGAAGCCCGTCTTTGGAAGCCATGGATAGCGCTCCCAGAAAAATCCAAAACTCATTAATCTAAAGAAGTGATATCGCCATTTCCATTTACCGCCCAACCGATTGGAGGCTAAGGCTAGAAGTGCCGCCCCACTTAAGTAACTCTGTCCTATGGTTGGCTTACTAAGTCCCATCCACCCTTGGTTACATCCCCAAATAAGCCCAGCATTAGCACAGCGACCAGATTGTTTTCTTTCCTTGGTATGAAGATTCATAACGTTCTTCCACCACGCATTAGCCAGTCTTTCTAATGGGTCTTTTACTTTCACATTACAAACGACATAAAAATACACCCAAGCCGCTAGCATATCGAGCGATGGGTCGTTACCCTTCCAATCATTTGGCACGTATCGATAAAGAGACCCACAAGGAGTGACCGCTTGAGAGGCCATCCTTCCAGCTTGATCTTGATGAAAATAACCGTGCCCAACATGGATTAAAAGATTGTGAGTGTCGTAATCGTCAACGAAATAGTTATCGCGAACTGGGTCTTCCGACCCTCTACGAATAAGCTCATCTTCATTAATACTACGATTAAACGGCTTAACTGAGCCCCATTTTCCTTTACGGAAAAAAGGCAAATAACAAGCAACAACTATTACCACTAATAAATCAATGAGCCTTGATATTGTTAGATACCAAGCCCAGCGTAAGATCATTAGTTATTGCCAATGCAAATAATGTTAGCATCATAAGCGGATGAGTTAATTACCGATCCAGCCGACACGCTAGCGGAGTACATAGTAAGAGCTGTTGCGCTTGTAGCTCTGGTTAAAATAGACTGCAAACTTCCTGTATTGTTCCAACTACCCACACAAACCGGCGTGCTGGAAAAATATCCGGTTGTTAAAGTTATTGAACAAGTTCCGGAAGAAATATTCCCTACAGTACTAACCATTGAATCAGCGTTAGAAACGAGAGAACTAGAGCCATCGCAATTAACTTCAGCTGCACCAATTTTAATAACGCTAGACCTTCCAGCAAAAACACTAGAAGCAATAAATGGTCTTGGTAGGCTTTGAGATAGCGGGATAATCCGCATTTCAAAATCAGCGTTCGCGGCGTTTGCCACAATGTCACAAGTTCCGTTACCTGTAATTAGTTTTCCTCGGACCTGAAAAGTGACCGAAGATTGTTTTGATGAATAATTAAAAGTGCCCTGTATAATATTTCCATAATTACGACCAGCGCTTACTAAGTCCCCCAGCACAGCCCCAGTGCCAGAATTAGTGCCGTCAAAGATTTCATAAGAACAACTAGCATTACCGACTGTTGATTGTTGAGCTAAAAAGCTTCCGCGAGCTTCGATTAGATATTTCCCAGGTAAAAGATTTGTAACAACCATACCAGGGATTTTAGTTCCTGGTGCGGTGACATTTCCAACCACAGTCTGAGTAGGACAATCAGTATCAGCTGCAAAAGCTGCCATTGATGCGCTATTAGTCGACCATTGACAGTTAGTTGTCCCTGCATAAGAAAGCCAACCACTTAGATCTGAAGTATCTCCTCGAATAACGGATTGATTAACATCAGGAACTTTAGCGATAATAAATTGAGAGTTCGATGCGATTGAATCTACGTTGTATGCTGCATCGGAAACAGAATCGATATAAAATCTAATAGTGTCGCCGACTGCTAAAGTTACATAGCAGTTATTAACTTGAACGGGAATAGTTGTTAAAGACGCAGAACCAACCCCAGAACAAACTTGTCCAGATCCGTTTTTTTGTACTCCAATAGTCATTCTTTCATCGGAAGTGTTTGCAGTTGTATAAACAAAAGCGCTAGCTAAGTAAGTTCCTGCTCTTTTAGCAGTATAAATCCCTGTTCCAGTATCGAATTCAGAGAATAGGTCAACACTCTCAGAGTTAAATACAATTGTTGTTGCCGCAGTTGAGGCCACAGCTTGATCGCTTGAAGCACGGCTTCCGACTGCTACAACTTCAAGGTCTGCTAAAATCCCAACTCTGTAATCACGGCCCAAATAAAAACTATCGATATATCCAGTCGCCGCATCTCCTTGAGCTTCAAGAACCAATTGAACTGTAGCACTTGAGGGACATGCAAAAGGAATCTGCGCCTTAGTCCAAGCACTAGCAGCTGATGTAATAGCAAAAGAAGTATCAGCCGAAGTGTATCCACCAATTACGTTTGCGCTGTTGTCTTTAACAAAAAGCCGAATATCAGCGGTTCCAAAACCGTTGTAATAAAACTCAGCTAAACACGCACCGTCGCCAGTCGGAATCGACACAAGAGTCGTTGATAACGTTTGCGATCCAGCTGAAGCGTTCCAAGAAATAGATCCAGCGCCAGAGTGTACTGGAGAAGTAGACGACGCCAACGAACCCCCAGATACCGAGTATCCGCGAGTAGACTGTTCTCCGCCTGGGTTAATCGCCAGATTTTTAAATAACAACTCTGCTTTTTGTAGATTTGTTAATTGCGCATGAGCGGTTACTGAAAAAATAACTAGTATTGCTGCGATTAAATTAATCATTGAAAAATTACCTCCACACTTGAAGCTAGTAAATGCACGTCCGCTGTAGACGTGTCCGTGTCTCGGTATAAACGAACTTTTATAAGGTCTCCAGCCTCAACCGTTGCGCCGTTAATTAATCCAGAAGAATCTGTGATGTCGCATGACGCGGCTACGATAATTTTCTCAGCCCCAGTTTGAGCGCTGTTGGTTGAAGTTCTTTGATTTGATGTGTCGTCAAAAGTGTCCCCAGGCTGCAAAAGCGTAGCCTGTGTTCTTAAAAGTTGTGTTGCTGAAAGCGCTTGATGAAAGTGATTAAACTTCATTGTGATCTGTTTGCCAGATACATAAGAGCTTGGAACTCTAATTAACGTATAAAGGTTTTGTGAAAGCCCATCGCCGAAGCTGTAACATAAATGAGAAAATAAAGTCTCCATAGCTGGAGCATCGGCCCCGTCGGAGTGAAGGATTAAAGATCCACCTCCTCCACCTGAGCCGATAACTGTTTCAACTCCACTAGAGTTTTTTAAATATAAATTACCATCGGTCTTAACAAACAATCTGCGTCGTCCAGCCGAAGGACTTGCGATTGTGTCGTCTTCAATTATTTCTAAAGACTCGCTAATAACTGGAGTCGTTAAAGTCTTATTGCTTAAAGTCTCAGTCTCAGTTCTTGTTACTATAGTTCCAGTTGAGGGAAAGGTAACAGAAGAGTTATCCGCTCCAGTTCCACCACGCGCCTTGGCCAGTTGAGCTTCTGAGCTAAGAGTTCCAGAGCCGTTATTAATTACAACATGATCCGCCGTTCCGTTTGCCACCTTTGTTCGAGCAATGGCCGCGTTGGCATTAATATCGGCGTTTACAATAGCCCCAGCTGCAATCCCCCCAGCGGCAACAGGAAGACCCTTCCCTGCCGAATGGTCATGCTCATCAACAGCTGTAAAGCTGTCGGAAATTTTATCTACATAATCTTGATCGTTTAATACTGGAGGATTGATGCCTGAAATATTTGCCATAGTTTATGGTTTCCCTCGCCTACACTGTTCCAAGTCAAGTTTAAGCCTTTTATATTCAAACACAAGCCGCTCATGCTCATCTAAAAAGTAAACAATACATTTTCCATTTGGGGCACAATCAGTCACAGGCTTATCTTGACTGCCGTCTTCTTTTTCTCCCAAAAGAATTCCATGCTCATAATCCATGGGATAGTACTTATAAGGGAAAATCATAGCACATGCCGTGCTAGCTACGATCCCAATTAGGGCGACCGCCCTCGGCAATTTTATCATGCTCACTTGATACCTCGTTTTGAATTGATTCCAACTTCTGTTGGTAACGAATAGCGCTCCACATAGACCATAGGGACCGGATAAGTCCCAATAGCTGCGGGAGCGCTTTCAATATTGCAAGAAAAGTAGCCATTAAGGAGCAACGGGTGCAGCCGGAACTGCTTCAACTTTCTTAAAAGCTTCTAATACTTTTGGAAGCTCGACGATTAATACCGCTGCAAGCTCAAGGCTCTCAGCCAAAGAGATGTCTTTAATCTCAGCTGGAACTTCAGAGATGCCAGCCAAAGCTTGTTCAACGCTAGCTTTCTTAGCTGCGTCGGCATTGATTTTAACAAAGCCATCAACCAAGTCTTGTACGGATACGCCGTCTTTTAAAACTTCTGCGCATACACAAGTCAAAGCTAATAGACCTTGAAGTAATTCTTTTGTTTCTTTAATTGGTTTAACGATTTCTTCGCTCATAAATTTTTCTCCCTTTGCCATTCTAACACGGCTTCAATTATGCCTCGACAATACCGTAATTTATTTCGCATAAAAAGTTCGCAGTCTTTTTTAGAGCTGCCAAAGAAAGGCTCTACAACGCAGCACGGTATTGTTAAATATTTCATATTTACGATTCCACGCTCGTATCCACTATCCTTTTCAGGCTTAATTACGCCGCGATCTTTTCTCTTTTTATTAATATCTTCAGTTAACGCCTTGAGTGTATGCTTTTGGATTCGCTCTGCGAAATCTTTATTTTCATAGTACAAGACGAGGCTTCCTTGGACATTTGGATCACTAAACGAATTAAAATGAAGCTCAATAGAACAATCGAAGTCATCACTAATAGCTGCATAAAATAACCTCTCTGGACTTAAGTCTTTTTTTAAGACTCTGGCGTAGAGGCCAACTTCATTAGCCTCCCGCCAAAGATCAACGGCTAGCGCAGAGTTAAAATCATATTCATATCCAAGAGAGTGAGACTTTGCCCCCTTCTCCTTATGATTATGTCCAACTATGATCGCTAGCCGCATTAAATTACGCCTTCAATACCAATACTCGAAGAACTGCACCCGCGCCTGGGTTTCCTGTCCATTCAACAGCCAATTGGTTTGCAGTTCGGCTTGTGTCAGTCCAGCGGATAACCGCAGTGCCGTTTGCGCCCTTAGTTTTTTGAGATACAGCCAAAATTAAATCAGCTGCCGCAAGGCCAGTAACGGTTAGAGTTTCAGTAGCCGCGCCGCCAGCTGAAGCTGCCGAGTCGTAATACTGAATATCAAGCTGATCGCCTAACCCGTATTTGCGTGCGGTTGAGTTCATTTTGTTTAGTGCATATTTTTGTGCTGCCGATAATAGTGCCATTATTGTCTCCTTTTTTTCACGAGGTCGCTATTTTTATTATTAGCTAATCCTCAAACTAAAATAGGGTAGTAGCACCATGCTACTACCCTATTCATCTATTCTATCTTGCTTAATTAGTAAGACAAGCTAATGGAGTGCAATACTCCGTTATGCCCTGGCTTAGAAACTTCAAGCTGACCGAACAGACAAGTATCAACGATGTACTGATAACCACTTGTGTTACGTACTTCGAAGTACTCACGTCCGTCTGGAGCTTTACGCTTCTTGAAGAAGCCCTTAGATCGGAAAGTCATAGACTTCATATCCAGGAAATAGATAACGTCGTCATCCATTTCTTGAATACCAACTAGCTTAAGCATTTGGCCAGTGGTCGAACCCAGCATGATTTCATGCCAGCCGTATTCCATAGCTTTCTTGTCGCCTGGAGATACGTGATAAGGACCTTTTTCGATCTGAATAAGCTTCATGATTACGCCCAAGTTAGACAAAGACATAAGAACGTTATTTGCGCGTCCTTTAGCCTTAGCTTGAATCTTGGTGTAAGCGTCAAAAATCTTATCCAAAAGGTTCGCTACAGTTACATCCGCACCACTTACGTTGATGGCTTGCAAAAATGGATAAGCGGTTTTGGTTTGGCCATGCAACGAAGTTCCACCGCCATTTGAAGCACTCAAAAGAGCGTTTCGAAGCGAAGTGAAAGTTGTTGCAGTAGAACCGTCCCAAACACCTGGGTGATAGACTTTAGCCGACTGAGCTACAGTGTAAGCACTAATGTCAGCTGCCGCTCCACCACGAGAAGCACTCACAGTAATGGTGCTAGTGTTAGAGTTAATAGCAGTAACATAATAGTTCGCTTGTGCGCTGTTGCCGTCGTCCAATACGATCTTTTGTCCGATGTAGAATCGGTCGATCTTATCTACAACCGCTGTACCGCCAGCTTGGCCGTCGCCGGTCAAGGTAGCAAAGTTCGGTCCAGTTGTTAAAGCAACGCTCACAACTTGGTTCATGTAGCTTGTGAAATCATCAACGGTTTCAGAAACCAATTTGATGAAAGTAGCTTCAGGGATCTTACCTTCGTGATCTACTAGATCGCGGTGGTTAAAAATCATTGAGCCCCATACTTCTTGGTAATCATCAATTGATCCACGGACAAAAGAATCTTCAGCAATATCGTTTGAAGCAGCCAATTGGCCGAATTCAACAGAACTTGCTTGAGAGCCTTTGAATGGAACAATCAACTTGCCGCCAGCCCAGCTGTCGTCACGTTGAACGTTTTGTAGAACCCAGTTTCTTTTAATTAATTCTTCCTTCAACAATCTGTTGGGAAGATATTCGTTTAGCATCGCGCTAAAACTTCTTGTACTTGCCATAATAATATCTCCTTAAATGGTTATTCTTGTTGTTGTGTTAGTTGTTCATAGCGCGCCTTAAGATCAGCTAAGCTCATCACTGATGGCTTGGTAGGGCTTCCGCCCCCTGATCCTACTTGTGGCATCGCCTTAGGTTGAGTTCGAACAGCTGGCTGAGCCGCTGCTTGAGGCACCGCTTCCGCAGTAGCCCGTGATATGAAAGGAGCAAATTCCTTTGCCAATCTTCCCATCACTTCCGTTGGCGGTACATGCCGTCCTTCGGTGGACACATAATAACTGCCGCGTTCTAAGAGAAGCTGGCGGAAAGTTCCCTTTCCGTTTACATCTTCGTATGCCTTCACTAACTGAGCGTTCTCGGCCTTTCCAAGCTCAAGATCAATCTGCTGAGAAGTAATATCACGCAACACACTATTATATTGTGTCGTTATTTCTTCATTCTGCGACATAAGCTGTCGTTTTTCAAGAGCCATGGCTTTTTGGCTTTCAAGGATCTTTTGTTGCTCCGCAGGAAGCGCTTCTTCCTTAAGATATTCGCGAACAACATCCTTTAAATGATCCTTAGTAAAACCAAGCTCTTCTAATATATTTCGAAAATCTCCAGGTCCTTTTGCTGCCTCAAACATGGACTGAAGCCGCTGCACGTCTTGCACCATGGGCTCCCATTCTTTAATTTTAGCCTCGTGAGTCTTCGCAGTTTCTCGATGCATCTCAGTAGCCTCAGCTCTCTCAATAGCATCGCGAACTTTTTTCAAAGTATCAGGATCTTTAACTAGCGGCTTCCAAAAGTCTTCTATCTCTTTTTCTTGACCGTTAAATTTATATTTAAAGTCAGGAACAAAAGCTGGAGCTTCCACTTTCTTATCCAAAACTGGGTCGCCTTTTGCGGCTTCTTTCGTTTCTGGCGCATCCTTTGTTACCTCTGGCGTAGCAGTGACTAGCGCCTCTGCGGCTTCCAGCACTGGTTCTTGGTTATTGATTTCGGGTTGTTGAGTATCACTGTTGCTCATCTTTTTCTCCTTCAGCCCAAAGTATCTTCCGATCTAAGGGCAATAAGCCATACTTAATGGAGAAGTCGTGGATCAATTATCTCGCCTTGAGAACCTTGCGCCTGTTCAACTCCCATTTGATATTGTGCTGCCGCTTCTTGCGGTAGCTCGGCCATCTGGCTCATAAATCCAGATTGCTCCTCTAACTTCTTAACTAACCACTCAACCGCATCATAAGGTAGACGCGCTCTACGTGTTCTCTCTGGGTTATTCGGATCTTGTACAAAGAAATCTACGCCAATCAAAGTTCCACTAGCCGGAACCATTCCAGCTTGTGCGCGATTAAGCGCTTCTTTTTGCTCGTTAATAATTTGCATATGCGCATCAGAATATTGCTGATAAATCGCCTGAATCTGCGGATCTAATAACTTAAAGTCTGATTGCTTCATGCGCTGAGTAGCTCGACGCACGCAATACTCATGATTATCCATGGGAGAAACTTGTGGTATTTCCCCTCGGTCCATAGCTAAAATATCGTTTGTTGCGTTTTCGTAATCAATGGTCATATCAGAAAAAGATTCATCGACGTTTGCATAAGGCATCTGCTTAATGAGCTTACCAATGTCACTTGATTCCAATTGATTGCCAACATACTGAAGAACGTGGTTAAATACTAGTTGACGGCCAAGCTTTGTCTCAACATCGTCACTCTGCGGCTCAACCCGAATCTGAATAAGATTAGCATTAGATCCCTTAAACTCAGACACGTTTACAGCTTCTTGCTTACCAACAATCTGAATCACAGATTCTTCTGGCATGTAATACTTCGCTGTTCGCAAACAAGTCTCGCAAACTGATTTTAAGAAAATCTCAAAACGTTCAACATAACGCTTAAATCGCTTCTTCTGTTTTGCCGACCTGTATAAAAGAGTATGCGGCTCTAAATTTCCTTCCAAATCATCGTCATCAAGCTCGGCAATCGCATACATTTCTTCGATCTGTTTTTCCATGTACGGAACGTATTGTTCGCCCGAGCGACCAGGGAGAACCGTTGGTGGGGCGCCTGAAACAGAGATAGCTCTAATTCCAGGGAGCTGCGCGCCAGCTGAAATCTTAGAGCCGTTTACAGTTAAAAGCTTATCATCGCCTAGAGTGATTTGTGTTTCAGCGATCTTCGATGCGGTTCTATTAACTTCGGCCTGATAAGGACGCAGAGGCTCGGTTAATGCCATGCCGCGCGCTTTGGTTTGCACGTTTTCAAAACGCTCGCAAACAAGTGGGAAAATCACGCCGTCATTATCTTCCGGTAATTCACCTTCAGCTAATACTGCATTTGAAATCTGAATAATCCATTTTCCGCGAGGCATTTCAGAAGTAGGTCTAAAAAACCACTCGCGAACCATAACTTCTTCAGAAGTGTTTTCCCTGTAACCAGAAGAAACATCAAACACCATAAAAGTTTCATCTTTTGATTCTTTAATCTCTTCTTCTTTTCCTGGAAACATCGCTTTTAAATCAGCGGTCGAAACCATTTTGCGCACACAATACCAAGAACTCTTTTTAATATTCTTAGCCCGTGGATCTCTTAATACGTTAAACGCGTAAACTTCTTCAATCTTAGTTAGTCCTTGTCGAATCGGCTTATTTTCATCCGGTAAAAGATTTCCAGCCTCATCAACGATCTGCACTTCTTGACGAGAAATTGGATCAACCTGTATTTGGGGCTCATAACCAATAATGGGGCCATAACTTTGATCGTAGAAAACCTTAGTCCAAACTTCCCCAATACCGATAAAGTCATCAGCCCAATCATTAATCTGTGAACGCCAATCATTCTTCTCTCGAATGTTTTGCCAGACAGCGCTGTTTAACTCAGCTGCCTTTTGATCTTGAAGCTCCTTAGAGTTAGCCGGAAAAATCGCCATACCTGGAGCCGATGAGACAATTGTATTTGAGTAACGTTTACAAATACGACCGATATGATTTTTTGTTAGCCGAAGCTTTGTTTCATTTGAAAGATCTTTACTAGTTCTAATACGCTCCCAGAACCGTGAGCCTTTATTGTTGTAATGCTCACCCGCAATCAAAAGAAGCGAACTTCTCATCTTTGCAAAGTCTTGGCGGTCTTCATCTAATCCTGCTTGAAACAATTGATTAAGCTTGGCTAAATCCATTTATTAAACCTCATCGCCCATTTGAAGCTTTTCAAAATTCAAAGGGTCTAAAAGTAACATTTCATCAGTTTGTAGGTCCCTGATGTTTTTCTCATCCCTATCCCCAATAGTAGCACTGTCTTCCTTAAATTCTACTCGGTTATCGCCAGTTCCCAAAACTTCTACGATTTCTTTAGGTTTATCGGCCCCGAATTTGATCTTAATCTCACCCATTTCAAAAGATGAAACCCCTGCCCTGCCACAAGCTTCAATCAATGCACATAGATTCATTCTTCTATTTGTTGTTGCCAAAATTCTATCTCCTCATCAATTGTCGGCATCCCGACTAAAACTTCGTCGCCCTTCCCTCTTCTATAATCCATTTCTGATAACTGTTTCTTCTCTTCTTCCTTTTTTTGATAAGGACTTAACGCTTCCCAGTTAACTGGCAACAGCACTAACGCATAGCGAAGTGAATCAATCGAATCATCCTTTTGAGCGCGCTTATCCACCACGTCCGATAAAGTCTCAAACTCTTCCATCATGCGCTCAGTCTGAAGAAGTTCTGGCGGAATACCTGCCTCATCAGCTTTGTCGTTATGAGTATATAAAATCAGCGCATCTTGTGACTTGAAAAGCGACCGAATAATCCCCTCGCCAACATCCACTCTTTTTTCAGCTGCAATAATATTAAGCCCAGATCTATCCGCAATGGTTTTCAAATCACGAGCTGCGTAATCATAATAAGCCGCCGTTATATTAAGGCCACGAGTCATATCTACATATTGATTCAAAAGATCTTGCGCCGTTGTTTGTATCCCATCTCCGCGCCAATGGCGCACGAGCCTAATCTTTGTTCGCTCAGGATTTACCGCAACAATAGAAATAGCGCTTGGATGCCCACGCTCTCCGCCTGAGCCATAATCAATTCCAGCGTAGTGATCCCAATTCTTTGGAACCGGATGAAATGGGGCCGAATGTAATTCTCGGTCAAAAATCATGTATCGAAGCCCCTCGTCTTTTACGAATTTTCCATATATTCGCTTTTGAACTTCAGCCTTCGACGTACACTTATCAATGGTTGTTTGAATTCTTTCAGGCGTCCAAATAGATGGGCTCCCGTCCTCGTAATACTGACAATCAAATAAAGATACCTGTCTAACCTTTGCGTGCTTCCACTGCGTTCTATCTTCTACAACTTCCTTCCAAAATCTTTGGCCAAGTGTTGCTGTGAAAACAAAAAGCATAAATCCATTTGTTGCAGACGTTCTCATTTGAAGCTCTTGTAACAAATGAACAGGCACTTCTTCGTCCAATGCCATTACATAACAACTTCCTCCTTGTAACGAATGAACATCTTGCGCGTAAGTTTTAAAATAAATATTTATCCCACTATTAAAATTAACCGATAAAACAAACTTACTTCGTTTATCTACTTTCCACCCGTATAAAGGATCGTCTTCGGGGACTTTTGGCAATAATGGAACCCACTTCTCATGAAATTCGATTGTGGCCATTTCCTTTGTGGGGCAACAGAACCACCATTGTGATGGTTTCATGCCAACAGGGAGTTCCGGCCATAACTCCTTCCATTTGTCTGGGGAAATGGCGAGGTTTATAAGCTTTTTTATTAAGGTTGAGGTCTTGCTTACTTGGTTCCCAGAAGTCAATATCTGCGTCCTATTTTCCCAATCATCCAAAAACTCTCGCGACCATGTGTAGAACTTATGCGCGTACATGTGCGGAAATTTCTCGCGCAACATTTTCTCTTCTTCAAGTAGCCGAAGCTTCTTGATGTAAAGTTCTAACTTGTCATTTGTCTGTGACATCTATAACGCCAGCTTGCTCTTTTTCCATTCCGAGTTCTTGTTCTAGTTGTTTTATCTTATGTGAAATATCTTCAATCGTAACTTTTTCACCAAAGTTACGCGCCTGTCGTTCGCTCATCCCGACACCGATATCCATGTTGACAGACTTTTGCACAAATCCACCGTGCCGCCTTAAGTCTAAGAACGCTGCCGCCTTTAAGATAAGTTCTGCGACCTTAGCATCAACTTTTCCCTCATCATTTCGAAGTGGCAAATCTAAGATTTCTCGTATTCTATCCATACCGTGGGATAACGCTTCTTGTAAGAACACGTCATAACTAACTGGCGGACATAAAACCCACGCAAGCTTATGCTGATCCTCTAAAAGCTTTCGAATCATAATAGAAGGACGTTGGATCATTTTTGTAATCCCAACCCAATTCATATCACTAACTGATGCTTGCGCGTTTTCGAATTCCTTCCAAAACGCAATTCGCAGTCTATTAAGCATCGGATCAGGCTTTGCCAAATTGTATAAAGATCTCTCTGAAAGAGTTAGATAGTTAATCGGCAAATCCGCTATCATCTCCCTTAAACCAGTGGGGGCTATATTTATAAGCGATCTTGGGTTCTCAGATTCAAAAGCCCCTGGAGTATCCAGTGGCGAGTGATCCCCTACGTTATTTTTTTGAAGCTGCCGCTCTTCTAAGAGAGTCATTTTGTCGTTCCAAGTCATTTAAGATTACCCCTTTAATGTCTTCTACACTCATTTCGTCCGTATGAAATATCATGTCAAATTCATGCAAATAATTGTCTAACGCGACTTCACTTGGATGAGTCACATTTTCACGCCACTTTTCCGCTCTTTTATATCTGATAAGTTCTGGGCACTCTAAGCGAACCTTAAGAGCACCTTTCACCGCCCTTAGCTCGTTTGGAAACCTCACGTCGTCAATCACGATAAGCCCTTCTTCTTTCTTAAGCCGCTCAACCATTATATTCACCCAAATATCTTGAGACCGTGTTTTTCGCCCCCAATCCGTTCCAAGAAGCTGAAGAAGTGAGCCGTCTATCCCTTTAAGAGAGTCGGAGTTATATCTTTTCAATATATCTCGCACAGCATTATGCATTTCATAAAGTGGATCAGCAAACTTTAAAACCTTACCACCCAAAGCTTTTGCAAGCGTAGTTTTGCCGCTTCCCTGTCGTCCTGATATGAGTACAATAGATTTCATGTGGTATTATTATTTTACAACAAAGGAGATTCTTTAAAATGGCTAAACATAAATTAAAATCTGAAAGCGTAACAGTCGGAACAACCGCTGTCGCTCTAAGCTCACGAGTTAAACCCGTCCTTTCTTGCGTTGTTCAAGCTACTAACGCCATGTTTATCGGCGGTTCTGATGTAACAACATCAAACGGCTTTGCAATCGCAGCCGGTGCTTCAGTTAATCTAGCGTCCTTAGCTGCTTTTCGCGGTGTTCACGAGTGGGATCTAACTAAGATCTATCTTGTTGCCGCATCTCCAGCTCAAAACGCACGAGTCCTTTACTCTGAAGAGTCGTAATAAATGTCTACTCCGAGCCTCGGTCTTTTAAGTGGGATATTGCTGGAGGCTGCTTCAGGCCCTCCTCCAGCTGACTTACTATCCGGAGCCGACGGCGCATTATCGTTAAATGGAACCACTGACTATATAGATGCCGGTGACGTTAAAAGATACTCATCGATTTCTATTATAAATAACGGCGAGCTTGTTATTCGAGGATATAGTCTAGGGTTTTATACTAATGATGGTACTTCTCCTACAGCTATTGGCTGTGCTGGTAACTGCACCATTAATACTGGCGGCAAAATCACGGTAAAACAAAACGCACTTGCTCTTGATGATTTCGGCGGACCCCATACTTATAGCCTTTCTCTTCCAGCCGACGCAGCTATTCCCACGGCTTCTTTTTCTATTACACAAAACGCTGGGGGTTATGGAGGTGAATCAAACGGAGGCGGAGGTATCGGTGGATTTGACTATGCAAATACTGGTCATGGATCAGGTGCCGGAGGGGTTACGAACGGAGCAAATGCTGACACGATTGACCCGTGGGGGGTCTCAGGTGCAGGAGGAGATGGTACAGCGTATGGTCTTGGCGGCGGCGGTTTAAACGTCCTTGGATCTGGTTTTAGCATGAACGGGCTTGATGGCACTGGCGGAGAAACTTCCGGAGAAAATAGCTACGGCGGCGGTGGATCTGGTGGAACTCGTGGCGCTAGCGGAGGCTGCGTATATCTCCAAGTAGCTGGAACGCTTTCTGTTAGCGGAGTTGTAATCGATGCTTCTGGATCTAATGGTGGAGACGGGGGAATTGGTGGAGCAGCATCTTCCGATGGATACTACGCCTCAGGCGGTGGAGGTGGAGGCGGTGGAGCCGGAGGGAGCGGCGGCAAAGTTATCGTAAGATATAAACTTGGCTCGTTTGCTTCTGGAAATTGTAACGTCGCAGGTGGAACAGGCGGCGCTGGCGGCGCACCTGGAGAGGGTTTTGACACCGGAGGCGGAGCCTCATTTGGATATAATGGAAACACAGGCGACAATGGAAATGCTGGCTCAACTGATATAGCTACATACTAATATGAATTACCTAGTCATGTGGTCCGGTGGAATCGACTCAACCTATACACTTGCTAAACTATTAAAAGACTCTAACCATAAAGTTCACACTCATCATATCTGTCTTGTTAACTCAGAGAAAAGAAACCTAGCTGAAGACACCGCAATTCGTCGGCTTATGCCTAAGCTACAAAACATCAGGCAATTTAGTTACACAGAAAACCTCATAGATGATTCACGGCTTTTCCAAATCCCCTATGACATGGCTCGTGTTTGTTTTGAAGCAGGGGTTGTAGCTCGTGGTTTTTCCCAATGCACAGATCTTATATTTGATCGCTGGACAATCGGCACCCATCTTGCCGAAGGCCATTGGCAAAAACGCTGGGATGTAATCATTAAAGGAATGGAAGCCGCCTACTGGTATAAAGAAGAAGGAATGATTCCAGCCCCTCAATTTGAACTAATGCCGCTTGTCACAAAAAAAGAAGAAATGGAATATTTGAGCGGCTTAGATCTATTGAAGGATTGTTGGTATTGCAGAACCCCTGTTAGAATGGAGCCATGTGGGCAATGTAAAACCTGCATCGAAGTAATGGAGGCTAAATAAAATGGCAACACTTAGTATTACTATTCCAGATAACCAAGTAGCTCGTGTAAACGACGCTATTGCAGCACTTTTTAACTACCAAACTACTATTAACGGCTCCCCTAATCCTGAAACCAAAGCTCAATTTTCACGCCGTATGATTATCGAAAACCTGAAACGCTTAGTAGCTCAAGGCGAGTCGGTTGTTGCTCGACGACTTTCTGATTCACAAATCACACTTAGCTAAAATGAAACGGGTTAAGCTCCTCAAAATAGAAATCATGCTCATCGCTGAAAACGATGTCATGGATGACTACGCTGAGGAGCTTGTTGATCGCGCTATCCAAATCGAACTCTTCGAAGTCGCTCAACAAAATAAAGAACAGCCAATAAAATTCTACCAAGTAAAATGCCGCGAATCTCATGACAACGTACTCGTCGACGACGACTATGCACTCCCAAGTTCCTAGCGTATAGTTAGTTAATGACTGACTACATAATTCTACTCTTAGATAAATTAATCGCTGACTTGAATGATTCTTTAATTGCTTTATCTAAAGTCGTTGAAGAATTAGAGTCGCTTCAAGCTCGGTTCCCTGAACTTGCCGCATACCTAGAAGATGAAATCGCTGACTTTTCCATTCGGATAGAGCGAACTCAACCTCTAAAGCTTGAAGTCATTGCATTAAAAAAAAAGTTCACTAACCCTACTAGCGCAGCTAGAATTATTTTTCTCGATGAAGAGAAGAAGGAGATCGACAATATGTTTCTAAAAGTAAACCAAAAAGCAAAAATTTCATTGGCTATTAAAGATAAGTTCGGAAATGCCGCTCAAGTTGACGGCAAACCCGCATGGGCCTTAACCGACGAGAGCCTAGCTTCACTTGCTGTTTCTGAAGACGGCCTAAGTGCAGACCTTGAGCCAAAAGGCCCCATCGGTTCTTTTTCTGTTCAAGTTTCTTGTGATGCAGATCTTGGGGAAGGCGTGAAAGAAATCATCGGATCATTGCCTGTTGATTTGTCAGCTGGCGACGCTGAAGTTGTTGAATTGTCCGCTGAGATTCTTTAATTAATTTTTTTGCAGCCGAGGGGACTTATTTTTCTCGGCTGCAAAATTCTACCACTGCGTTCTTGGCTTCTTCCATGGTTTTGTAGATCCCGATTTCTTTCCCCTTATTTTCGTTACGATTTAAAAATCTTTTAGGGGCCACAGCTCTCCAATGATTTTTTGATTTCCTATAATATACTCCGATTGGTTTACCATTTCGGTGGCCGGTGCGGTGTATATATTGGTTCCTCATGTTTTCAGAGTTCGTGGCTTCTCTTAAGTTTTCAATACGATTATTAGAGGGATCTCCATCGATATGGTCTAAATAATCTTTTGGCCAATAACCTTTTAATAAGGCCCAGATAACTCTATGTTGTAAGTATTCTTTATCTTTTATATAAACTCTTTTATATCCCAACTTTCTTCTAGTCATTCCAGCTTCCGTACCTATTTTTGTATTATTACAAGGGCTGATTTTCCAAAACAACTTACCATCTTCATATCTAAATATTTCTCTTAAAAGCTCTACGGGATAAGTTTTATATTTCACGACAAGCATTATAAAACTTTATTTACTAGGCCGACAACAGGAATTAGAGGCTACTTTTCTTTTCTTTTAGATTAAACACGAGCTATTGCACCTGCACGCAGCGATTCGGCTCCACAAGCCAGATTTGATTGTACGGATCTTTCATTAAATAAAACCCGTCTTGCTCAATCCCTGCCGCTTCTTCTAAAAACTCCATGCGCTGATCTTTGAAGTCGTCGAGCTTTATCTCAAGAAACATCCCTGATGAAAGTCCAATGATGAATACAATCAATAACTCCATTCACCTATTTTATTCGCAGAAACTTCTTCAGTGTATTGATAATCTTTTGATAACTTTTCTCTGACACTTTTCTTACACCAACTATCTCAACCTCGGGCGGACACTTGCAATGATACTCATTCGGCAAATACGGGAGTCCAACCATCGCCTCCGTTTTGTAATAAAGTAAACCGCACTTCTCACAAGTCTTAAGTGAAGTGAATATCATTGATGCGCCCTTATACCCAGTAATTCACATAGTAAAATGAATAGTAGAAGATAAAACCAAATCGTAAGCCCAAGTACTAAAAGGAAAACACGCATCACGCATCTTCCTTTCTAAATAACAATAATCCGCCCAGCACTATGGCCGCTAAGACAGACAGCCAAACGATTATTCGGCCTTGAGTCCAGTAGGAGGGTTTGGTTGTAATACCTTCACCAATGCGCACGCCTCGTTTGAGTACGCCGACTCTGCCGTCGTGCCGTTTACCGTCAAATATGCCGTTACTACTACGCAATACTCCTTGCCCATCTCCAACATATCCGATGTCAGCTTCTTTGAATAAGTGTATCCGCCGCCCGTCTTGGGAGCTACTGTATCGAATGTTGTGATATTCACTTTGTTTGTCTGGTTGTAACTTGGGGCTATCTTCTCTTTGTAATACATGTTGAAGCCCGTTACTTGCGGCTGTTGTTCCGTGTGATCCCATCCCAGTGTCAGAGTCCCTGCGTGGCTCAAACAAGAAAGCACTAGGCTCATCACTATCAATATCTTCTTCATAAGTCTCAGTCTCCTCTATAACTTCTTCCTCTTTTAATTCCACTGCCTCTATATTGGCAATGTTTGTCGGCTTCTCTGGCGCCTTAATTTCTTCTTCTATGTTGTGCGTGATGTTAACTATAGGCTGAATTGCTGGCTGGGGCTGTGATTCTTTTGGCTTCTCCCATATCGGCTTCTCGGTCTTATTATCCTTTATCCTTATGCAAATTCTTTCTTTCGATAACTCAGTTTCAAACTTACCTGAATAAGCCGTAGCCCTTATCTCATATAAAGAACCAATCGAGAGAGCCTTAAGATCAAATTGATTCTTCTCACCCACATTCACTTGATGAATAAAATCTTCCTTGCGACTTTCATCACACTCTTTTTCTATTCCCACTTCACGGTAATAAAGCCGAAACCCTTCAGCGGTTAGCTGTGGGTTCCATGAAACAAGTAAAAATAGATATTTGTGCAATTTCATTTTTCAATAGTGGATAAAGCCTCGTCGATTTTGGCGAGTGTCTCCACAGCCTTATGATTTATAAAAGTATGGACACAAGTTATCTGCTTTTCATCGTTTGAGTGATAAGCCTCTTTAATCACTGACTCGTGCTTAGCGTAGTATTCCAGCCCAGCCCTCGCCTCCCCCAGCGCCTTTTCGAGCTTTTGGATGCGGTCTTGGTTTACCGCTTCACTTGGCCCACACAAGAAGTCGTAGATTTCTCTCATCTCGTGAAAGTTTAGCGCGAACGACATTTCGCGAGTGGCCCATGATTTGAATTCGTCAAAGGATTTCATTCTTCGTCCTCAATCAATTGAAACGCCTTCGCGACTTCTTCAGGGTCGATATTCTTTTTCCAGTTAACAATTTGTCCGGTCTCCAAATCGATCCACAGGTCAACGTAATCCCCATGATTGCTTTCGGTACCTTCCGATCCATACGGAAAAAAGCTAGGAACATATCCTTCGATTTCTTTTATTTCTCTATGGCCAGCATCGAGCAAAACATAGCTCCCTTCATCGCGCAATTTTGCGTGAAATCGAACAAATTTAGCATCGATTGTTTCAACTACTTTTTTAGGGATTTTCATCACTGCCTCCGTTTGTTTCGGGTGGTTTTTTATATTCTTCAGGCATTGAGACTGTTTGCGACAAAACAAAGATTTGGCCTCTGTCGTTACAAAATCCTTCTATTGTAACTTCAGGGTATTCATTCCCGTTTTTACTGCATCCATAGCTGCTTTCTGATTTAGCAGTGAATCTCCAAAGCGTGTCTCCGTTAGATGTTTCGTCTAAAAGAATATCTGGAAATTGCCCAATAGACTGCTTCCATTTGTGGCCATAGTCCATGATTCACTCCCCCTCACTCAGCGCCAAGGTCTCACAAGTCAGTGAATGAACTTCACGACCAAAGTCGTTTTCACACGACCATTTTATTTTCTCCAACGCTTCCCTCATCACTTTTATTTTCTTCTCTTGGCTCTCGTGGACGGCTTGGAGCTTTTCAACGGCTTCATCAACAAATTTCTGTGCTGTAGCTGGGTCAAAAACTCCAGTAGGTCTGGACTCCCAGCAAAGGCTCGCCGCACCTGCTAATTGTCCAAGTGTTTCTTTTAAAATTTCGTTGAATTGTTTCATGCTTTGTTTTCCTCATCTGTGCTTGCAATAATTTCTGTCATTCCAAAATGCCAAGGCGGATTGGCCTTGTTGCATTTGCAAGGCATCCCAGCCGCGCCACTTCTTTTTCATGTTCTGTAGTTCCCCACGGCTGGTCGGGATGTTCTTCGCAGACCCATCCTTCATCTTTACAGATGTCACAAACAACAATTTCTTTCATACCACTCCCGACTCCTCTCGCGCTTTGTATTTTGGTATTGGTTTCTTTATTTTTTTGTACGATGATTTTCTTATGTAATCGCCGCTCTTAAGTTGGTTTAAATATCTTTTTGATATCCCATAATGTTTTGAAACGTTGGCTGCAGAGTCATACTTTAAAGCCAAGAGAGCATCATTTACTTGCTTGTCTGAAAGCTTATAATTATTAGCTTCGCGCTGTATTGTTGCATAAGCATTTTGTTTTGGAGTTACCCAACGCAGGTTTGATAATTTGTTGTCAGTTCTAATTCCATTGATATGATCTACATGAAGATTACGCCAATTGTTGGTTGGTTTAAAAGAAGAAAGCACAGCCCGGTGTTGTTGAATTTTGAAATTCTTATTTGTGTACCACCCAGACCCAACTAAATAACCCTTTCTACTTTTTTGCCATTTTTTTATTTCGTATTTTCCTCTTCTTGTAGAAATTAAAATGCCACATTCGGTTATCAAATAGCCCGGGAAATCAGGGATTGGCCTACATTTAATCAATAGTTTTTCAATCTTTGATTTCATATTTTCTTACCTTTTCTCTTAAATCCTCAATCTCCCTGAGCATTGCTTTGATGAGGGTTGGGTGGAATGTGGCGATGAATTCAGCGTTATTTTCTGTGCGCATCGGGCATTGGGCAATTACCCAGACATCACGAGTTATATGCGCTGTTTGAATTACTCTATCACCGCTTTGATGCCACGGTCCCGCAGTCGCCGCATCCGCTATTCTTTTTAATTCTTCTAGCTTAGACATCCCTATACCCTTCCAAAGTCTTATCTACTGTTACGCGTACGAACTTTTTATTTGTATGAAATATCTCTGAGTATTTCTTTGGTAGCCTGAACGACTCTAATGCGAATGCTTCTATTTCATAGGTTATTTTGTAATAAGCGCCGCCGTGGTCGTTGCCAGACCAGCGTAGTTTCAAATACTGCATCACATATTTCCAATAGAAACCGAATACGCCGTGTTCCTTGATCTGAGCAGCATGGCAAAGCTCATGTAATAAAGTGTCGTATTCAATAGCGTCGAGTGTTGTTTCTTCAAAAAAGATAAATGGAAATAAAGTAATTGCGCGTGCGCCAAATAGTTTTGGGATAGACGAATTAAATACGCAGATCATCTTTCATCCTTAATGGTTATATTCAGCTGGATGTTTCCATTAGCTTCTAATAATAACTCAAGTCCAAGTTTAGGAATTAATGTTTCTAGAGAATTAGTTATTTCTTGATCAATTATCCTGTCAGCTATAGCCTTCAACTCTGACTCCACTCGAAGACGTATTTTAAATTCAAGGCTGTGTTTATGTTTATCTAATATTTCTTGAAATGAAGTCATTGTGCTAACCAACTTCCTATCCACCAACCCAATATTCCAGCTAGTAGTCTCATTTCTCTTCCCTACTTCTTACCGCTAACTCGATTAGGTATAGAGCTTCTTCAAGCTTTAACCCGTTTAATTCCTCGCCGAATTCTTTTGAAACTAACTCACGTAAATAATCGTTACTTATTACCACACTGTCCTTCATGGGATACTTCGCCTTCATCTCTTCGAGCTTAGTCATTCTTCACATCCTAAATACTTACACTCAAGCTTTTTAGCGAGCCTACCAATCTCTTCAGCCCCTTTTTCTATGTTTTCAGGACTGGCTAATTGGTATTTCAATAAACTAATCCGCACCTTCCACAAATCTTCAACCGAAGGAATAAAAGAAAACAATAAAAGAAAAACCCAAACAGGAATATAAATTGTCTTGATTTGCTTTAAGAGCTTTTTTGCAAACTCCTTTGCTTCTATAGAAACGTACCCGCTCCGAGTATTACCAATCAACATTGGGATTGTAAAAACCAATGACGTGCCTAATATAACAGATAGGACAGCTGCTGCGTCTTTAACTTTCATTAATACGACTATTAACACTTCAACGCTAGTCACAACTTCCTCCACTCCACCAACGCGTTGTCTTGCGGTGTAACACCGGATCGGTTTGTAACGTTAAACCATACATCCCATAGCCTTCTGCCGGATACCCAAGCTCTTGCTGCAATTCCCACGCCGTCGCATGATCGATATGGCCATCCGCCTCGTAGTGAATCTTCTTGTGGTCGTGCTGTATGATCCGCGCGCGCTTAGGTCTTGTTGCCGCTTGGGGGCTTCGTGTCCTTGGTTCTTCTTCCATGTCGTCTCCTACCGTTGCGGTGGAGGATAGGCCATATCGTTACCTCTATGTCCTCATATACCATGTCAGATAAGTGTGAGAGCATCTCTCTTATATTAGCTATAGTAACTTGCGATTTCTTCCCTTCACGCCGAGAGAGTTCAAACGCCAGCTCTTCGAAAGTTTCAATCGCTTTCATTGTTCGCACTATAGGCCATAAGAGAGCAAACTACCATCACAACTAGTAGCTCCACCCATCCATCAAAGTCCATGCGGGTCTGATCCTCCAACCGCTTCGTTTTGTTTTGTAGCCAGTGGTTCGGAAGAAGTCAAGGAGCCAGTGCTACGGATTTGATGGATTACTTTGTTGTTGATTTTCCGCAACACTGGCTTACGTTTGGAGAACGCTTCCCTTATCTAATCCTATTGCCATCCGCTCTTCAATCCCTTTTAAGATTTCTTCATGCGGTGTTTTGTTTTGTAGTTGTATGAGCGTCCAGCGTAGGATTGCTGCTAAGGCTATCTGCTTTATCTCAAGGTCTTTTTGGTAGGGGTTTTTTTTGATGTTTCTTGTCCATTTTTGCATTTGGGGTTTTTTACCTTGAAAAAAATTTTTGGTCTTTGAGGATACAAATTTATATTATAAAGCAAAGGGGGTATCCCCCCGTCGATCAGGTTAAGATTGTGTTAACGGCATGGATCTTGCAGCACGTCAATTCAACTAGATAGTGATACGAGCGTCGAAGTGTCATCATAACTAGACGAGTCAAGTGTTTGGAATTATTAAGTATTCTGTTTTAGGAAAACGTTTTGGAAAATTTAGGAAATTATTTTTATTAATTTTTTATTAAGATTTTCATTCGGAATTCGCTCTATATATATTTATTTTTCGCGATGCGTTCAACAGTTAAAGTATTACTTTAAGTTTATATAATAGTTAAAGTAACACTTTAAGTATTTTATTCGGACAACATAACTAATTAAACCAACGAAACACGCCGATAAACTTATGGACACTGTATAAAAGTTAGCCAGGTATTAATTCAACAGCTTAAATAAAAACTGTTTATAAGTTAGCCATCACGTTGTCTTAACGGTCTGCAAGTTCGACAACTTAAGTTGTGGCATTGCAATTGCATCTATTCAGTTATGCGAAGACTGGAAACGATAACAATCAAGACCTTGTTTATAGCGATTGTATCAAGCCCATTTTTCGCATTGGTATTAATAATAACTTAACACACAACTAAATAAGAATAGTTTACATTGTCTAAGTATAGGAGAACGAAAAATGAAAAAATTTCAAGTGTCAATGACTTACTCGAACACAACACCTGAATCACGAGAACAGGGTAATTTTAGTGAGACGGGTTTTGTATGGGAAAATCAAACATACAACACAATAGAACTAATCGATTTAATTAATAGCTTTGGATATTACGAATTATCAGACCATGGCGGCAAATCAATTAGTTTTTACGGTGATTGGTTTACTCAAGACTACACAATAGGTGAAGACTGTCAGGAATGTCTTCATGTTGACGCTAAATCACGCCGAGATATTGAAAATTTACTTTTGATATTGAGACAAAAACAAAGCGCTTAATTTAAAAAATAAAGAGGTGATATATGGAAAATAACTTTAAAGGTCTTCACACAGTCGAAATTAAATTAATCCGGTCAACTAAACTTGACTCAATTCCTACAGCTCATCGAGTTGTCGACGCTGTTATTAAGATGATTGATTCGGGTAATGTAACTTGGCTTTATTATCATCCGCAATCGTCAACCGAGAAAATCCAAACGATGCTTAAGGAACATTTCGGAGACTCAATTAGTTTCCTTGATGGGTGTCTTGATGGATGTTATGGATCGAATACAGGTAAAAATCTAAGCGGCTTTACTTGTTATGTTGACGCTGTTGAGTTTCCGGATCGATGGTCAACTGAAGATGAAGACGGATATTCAGAATTTTTCAATCCAGTCTTAACAATTCAGGAATCCGGTTGGAAACTAATTAAGGGAATCGACGAAGACGGAATTGAGTCTTTATTTGAGGCAATTGACCCTAAAGGCCAAATCATAAAGGGCGATAATACATATAATCATTCGGGAAATTCCGAAACGGTTAGCCCATTATATGACGTTGACTTTGAGGTCTTAGATATTGGATCAAGTTTATTGGTAGCTGCAAAGTTTCATCATGGCGGCGATGTCCGCGGTAATTATGGGTCTAAATATCTATTCGCTGTGGAATCATTCGATGATTTATACAACGGCCTAATGCCGTCTTGGTGTGGAAAAGATGAGGTGAAATATGAAACTAAATAAACCATGGAGAGTTCAAACAGTATTTTGCGTTGACCGAAATAGCTACGTAAGAGAATTAATTGATTCAAGCGGTGATCTAATTGCAGAATTAAAATTTGAGACAACAGAGAAGCCACAACCAAATAAACACGAATCATTATTAATAAATATTCCTGATTTAGTTGAGGCTTTAATTGAATCAAATGAGGCTTTAAAATCTCATATACCATCTAAAAATCATGAGGCTGATTCAATAATTAGTAACAATAATAAAATTCTGAATCTTATTAAAGGCGGTGTAAAATGACTTATAAATTTAAAATTACTGCAATATTTAAACTTAACAATTCAATTGAGCTTACAGATAATAATGGGAATATTTTTTACTATAAATTCAACCATGAAACTGGAATTCCAATTGATTTAAAGGTTGGGGATACGTTCGGCTTACTTAAGCAAGGGCTTACTAGACTTAAAGGTGATTTATGCAATTAAACAATAATCTAAACACCGAAGACCGTAAGCGCTTTGCCAAAGGGCTTACAGAGCGCCGCAATGATCGATGGGCGCTATTCGTTGAAATACTAATTCGAACGGGAATGAGAAGTGAAGAACTAGCACGTTTCGACGCTTCACAAGATATTAATGAACAGAAAAACACTATCTTTATAAACGCCGCTAAGGGATCGAAAAATAGAATAGTTCCAATTGAGGCAAGTCTTACGCGCGCGATCCTTACAACGTTCAGGTGCCCGATTTTAGATTTCGTCGAGTTATCTTCACCGAGTTTTAAAAGACAACTTGCAAGGAAATTCGATAAGCTGAAACTTGAAATCTTAGGCATTGGTTACTCGCGCGTAACCTTGCATGGCTTAAGGGCGACTTTTGCTCAAGCAGTTTATGAAAAATGCGATAACGACATTTTACTAGTTAAGGATTTATTGGGACATAAAAAAATTGATTCGACAATGGTGTATGTTGAAGCGCTTAAGTTCGAACAAAAATTTGCAAAGATAAAGAAGGCGATATGAGAAAAATAATTTTGTTAACTTTAATTTCACTAAACAGTTTCGCTAATGATTGCATCCAAAGTTGTAGGGACGATCGAGAAGAAGACTTAGCTTTATCGGAGGCGATCTTAGTTGATACCGATCCGCAAGGCTATGCAGAGCTTAAGGCGATCTTGGCCGCAAGGTTCAGCCAGTGTGTTCATAGCTGTAAGCAGAAAAGAGAAAAAAATGAAAAACGTAATTAAAAAAACGGACAACTATTCTAGTACAGATTTTTCTTATATAGCAATCAAAAAAACTAAGAAAAATCACTGTTTTCCTAAGGGTAATTGTCACTCTGCGTTATCTAAGCTTACGCGCGCAATCCTTACCATAGCCATGCTTGTGGCAAGCCAAGCTAAAGCTGAAGACTGCCGAATGAGCTGCGACTTTCGCCATTCAGCCGAAGTAGGCCGGATAGAGGAGCTAGTGTCCAGAGGGCTGCTATCTAATTACACCTACGGCATCCGTTTTAGAAGATCGGTCAACGATCATTTAGACTGTGTAGAAACCTGCCAGGCCATTGAGAACGCCGTATATGAGGCTCAAGAAGCCCTAGACAAGCTTTGTCCTAGAACGGACCCAGCATGCTTATAGAAGCCGTTATAGCCAGCCTAATAGCCGTGTCGCCATGTGAGCTGGAAGCACGGAAGCGAGAGACGCTTTACCAAGTGCCCAAAGACGATATACGCGCGTTCCTTACTGAGTGCCGGAACGCCGCCAAAAGGTTGCCGTGGATCTGTGAAACCACAACCGGAATTTGTTCCAATTTACCGTCGGAAAAAGTTTGGATTTTAACCAAAAAATAGGCAAATCCTTACGTTTTTACGTTTTTAAACCCATTTTTAAAAAGAGGAAAAAATCGTAAGGAAAACGTAAGGGTGAATAAAAACAATAACATATAATTATAAAAAAATATTTTTTTTCTTTATATAGTACTGTTATTGTTCATTTTTTCGAGTTTTTTTTCAAAACGTAAGGATTTCGTAAGGATCGTAAGGATTTCGTAAGAAAGCCAAAAAAAAGTGCGTTATTTTCACACTTTTTTCCAGAAAAACGTAAGGATCGTAAGGATTCTTACGTCATAAGTAGTTGAATTTAGTGGCGACCTTACGTTTATTTTTTGACCGCAATTTTCTTCTTATTTTCTTCGTAAAAGAAGCTGATAATTCCCAGTCCTTCAAGTTGACGTTCGACCTCTGTTTTGGTCTTGATTTGGTCGAATTGCTTGCCTTGACCGGCAAACTTTTTAACCATCTGCCAATATCTTTGGTACCAAGAGTCATACGGCATAACCTCGCCAGCTTTCCTTGCGAAGTATTTCTTAGCCTCGGCCAATAAGACAGAAGGGACGCTAAACGCGGTATATTCACCGGCAAAAGTAAGGCTACTAAAAGACTCAAGGCCGCTGAATTGGGCGTCATAGAAGCTTTCGGCCCAGCGGAGATCAACGACTCGCAAGCTATAATCAGCGTTATCGCAGTTAAAAGCCTCACGACTCATCCAATGGGCTATGGCTATGCGAACAATTTGTTCTGTTCGCCTGTTTAAGCAAGCTATCTTCCAGTTGTTTGGCGGTATGAGTTTAGCATGGTCGCTTCCACGTTCGATGCCCATATCGTCGAGAAGCAGGTTTTTCTCAGCTTCCTTCATTTCAAGGCTACGTTTGTTGATTTCTTTAACCACTGCCATGACTTTCTCTGTGGCGGTTAGTTTAAAAGGCTGGATTGGCCCTAAAGACCCAGAGGCATAGTTAGCTTCTCTTTTAAAACGAGCTGGTTTAAGAAGCCAGTATTTAACTGACTCGATAACGTCGTTATTGACGGCTGGGGTATCGAAGTCTCGAAGCTCATCCTCGTCCTTGTCGCTCACCTCTGGTTGAAAGATATAAAGTAAGCGAGCCCCGAGTCCTTCCATCATAAACTTGGTTCCGACTTTACCTTCGACGGCATCGGGAGTGCAGAAGCCAGTCCAGTTAAGGCATGGGTTATAGATAGCGGGGGTTGATTTGTTTTTATCGCCTATTTTAGTGGCCGGTAAGAAGTTAGATCCAGCCGACCAAGCTTTGCTAAGTGTGGCTGGAACAGTGTTGAAGCCTTGTTGAGAGTCTAATTTATCAAAAAAGCTACCGACTTCATCTTGGATAGCAAGAACTACGTTCTTAGGCTTACCCTCGAACGATCTATAAATACTATGGAACGATCTCCATTCCCCATCTCCGAGCAATCCATCACAACCGGCAGCGGTTAAAATTTCGAAGAGAGCGCGTTGAGGGAAGCTCTTGCCGCAGCCTGAAGGAGCAAGGTTAAGCATGAAGAGATTAGGCCAGCCGCCCATGAATTCGACGTTATTAGACGCAAGAGTAGAACAAAGGATAACCCCAGCACCTAAGAACATGGATGGGCGTTCTTTACCAGATAGTTCACGGCAATAGTCCCAGAAGTATTGGATCATGGGACCGGCGTCGTCATAAAGCTTAAGAAAAGCTTCGCTAGTTGAGTTACCGGCGACTTGGGTGGAGATTTGAAAACCTAGATCTTCAATGGATTTACGTTTGGTTTCTGTTGGTTCTTCTATTTCAGTAGCGGCCCCAGTACTGCTAACACTCATAGTAGGCTTCCCTCGGACTTTTTTAACAGCACGACGAGCCATATCCATAGCTAGAGCTTCAGGCTTTTTTCTACCGCCGTGTTCTTCGTTTTTATCAGAGAACCAAGGCGGAAGATGATTGGCCATGTCGTATTCAACAAGGCGCCGAGCGATTTCGCTTTCGACTTCTCCAGAGCTTGCCATGGCGAAGGCGATCTCTGACAACTTTTGGTTACGGCCAGCGCCTTTAACGCCACTAACTCCGCCAACAGCTCCAGCCACAGCCGAATCATTGCGCCATTTACCGGCTTTCATATCTTCTTCTTCGAGCATTTTGCTGGCGGCAATAATATCGGCTAACGCTTCATCGCTTATGTCTTCAAGATCTTCGAGTCCAACGTCTCCATCGCATTGAAAAAACTCGTAACAAATTCCATTTGGATGTTTTGAAGGCGGCAAGATTGTTTGACGACCTGGCCCCAGCACATCCAATTTATAGCTACTGCTACTAACTAAGCCATCTCTCCAGCGGAAAACACCGGTTAAACCTTTGGCTCCACGTTTGTAAAAATTCCCTCCACTTGGCATAAAATCAACCAAGCGTTCGTCATCGACGTCGATAGCGATGCCGCCGAATTTACCCATGACAAGGCCAACGCCAACATCTGCATGACCACGGCCGGAGAACTTGCCGAGCCACGCGGACAATTCTTCTCGGCTAAGTCGTACATCTTTAAATCGGCTCCAGTTTTCAATGAGCGGGCGTTTTCCGCTCACTGGTATAACATTAAAGCCACGGTCAAAATAAACCTCTGCCCAAGCAGAGAACACGTTTTCTTTCACAGAAACCCCTCTCACCAAAAAACAAACAAACGTTAAAATATAACAGAAGTAACAGACTATTTAAGCCAGTTACGAGCTTTAACAATACCCTTTGTTTTATCTTCTATGGTAAAAGCGTGTCGAAGTGATGGTAAAAATTTTCCTTTATTAACAAGACGCGACATCCCGCCTCGATCAATGGCGCACATTATAGCGAAGGCTTCTTGTGACAGCTTGTGTTGTTTTAGGAATTTTTTTAATTTGATTCTGTTTTCTCTCATTTTGTTGTAGTTAGATGAGAGTTTGTAAAAAATCAACACACTAAAAGGGGTAAAAATGAAAATAATTACACACAAGGATATTGCATCAAAACAACCGCTATTCATTGGCATGTATGGCTGTCCTGGTATTGGTAAATCTAGTCAGGCTCTAACGCTTACGGGTAAAACACTTTACTTAGACGCAGAAAATGGAGCGGGCGCTATCATTGCAAAGAAAAATCCAAACATTGATTTCATCTCACTCTCAATTGACGACAACGATAAAAACTTAAACGAAGAAGATCGTTTTCAACGGCTCACTCAGTTCATGGAATATGTGAAAACTGATGAGGTTAAAAAGAAGTATGATAATATTTTTGTCGATTCACTTTCTGAAATTTCACAGAATATTTTTAAGCACATGCAATCAAAATATGACGGCTACAAGCTTTGGGGCGAGTACACTTCGGCTATGGTAGATTTTATTAAATTCTTCAGGGACTTGAAGAAATACAATGTTATCTTCACAGCCCTTGAAGAAAGAATTGACGTGGAAGGTGAGCCGAGTTATTTTTTTCCGGCGGTTGGTGGAAAAAAAGTCAAAGAATATTTGATGCCGTGTTTTGATGAAGTGTATCGAATGGTTGTGGATGCAGAAAAAAAGCGTTTCTTTGTTTGTCAACCAACAGTAAAGAGTCAGGCTAAGAATAGGTTCGGCGGTCTTGGAGAAATTGAAGACGCCGATCTAGGAGTCATTATGAAAAAACTAGGAGAGGTAAAATAATATGAGTATCTTTAATGCAAACAACGTTCCAGCCCCTACAAAGAAAGATTTCCCAGGCGTTCCAGAAGGGAAGTATCAAGCTAAGATTACAAAGGCTGAAGTTAAAAAAACTCAGCAAGGACATCGTGCTATTAACTTACACGTCAAAACCGATAAGGGCGTAGTGTTTTCTAGTCTTAACTTCGATCACCCCAGTTGTCAGACCATCACACAACAAACGGTTAAAAAGATTTTGGATAGCTATGAAAATCCTCCCACAGAAATCAATACGATTGAAGAGCTTTCTAGCATTGTAACTGGCTTACCAGTACAAGTGTTCGTTAAAGACAAAGGCACTTCCGACAGCGGTCATAAGCAATATTCAGTTTACTTTAATGATATTGATAAAGCTCTTAAGGTGAAATTCGAAAACGGAGCGCCTAAGAAACGTGTCGAATACTGAAGACCATTTACCCAAGATAGAGCTATGGCCGCATCAACAAGCGGCTATAGCATCTATAAGAAAGAGCTTGAGAGACAATGCCTCTCAAGCTCTTGTTGTTTCAAGCACCGGATCTGGCAAGACGCTCACCATGGCTACATTCGTCTCTCAAATGAAAACAGCCAACCCACAATTTACTAGTCTTATTTTGGTTCCAAAGATTAGGCTTGTTGAGCAAATTTCAAAAACTTTAACAACGCTACAAACCAAGCACGGCATTTATTGTGGCTCGATGAATAAGTATGATCTTCAAGACATAACTGTGGCTACATATCAATCGGTCATGCAGATACAAAACAACGGACAATATCATTTCGACACAATAATACTCGATGAAGCGCATCGCTTAGATCCAAGCTCAAGCTCGGCTCAAATGCAGCTCATAAAAAATTTCTCTCACGCCGACACTCGCACCATAGGTTTTACGGCCACACCATATAGAGGAGTGCGGCCGCTTTGGAAGATTGGTAACTTTTGGCCTGAGCCATGTAGCCGCACAACCATCAATGAACTTACAAAAGCAAACTATCTTGTGAAAGCTAAAATGGTTGAAGGGGCTAATGCTTTTTCAACTAAGGATTTTAAAATCTCTCAAGGCGATTGGGCTCCTGAAGATCTTTCAACCATAGCTAAAGATCACGATAAACTTTCAGCTCAAGTTAAAGATGCGATTTCTCATCTAAATAAACACAATCGACAAAAAGTTGTTTGGCTTTGCATTAACCAAGATCATGCAGAAACTACAACTAAGGAACTTCTTTCTCTCAAGGAAGAAGCCGTGACAGTTATTAGCCGTGATTCTTTTGATGAGCGTGATGATAGTTTTGAAGCTTTCGAAAAAGGCACGGCTCGCCACTTGGTTTCAGTGAATATTGCTAGTGAAGGGTTTGACTACAAGCCAACGGACGCGGTTGTGTTCTTGCGTCCAACACGTTCGGTTGTGATGTATATTCAAGCAGTAGGCCGAGCGCTTAGAGTTAGTCCAGAGACAAAAAAAGAATACGCCCTTATCCTCGATTATGGTGAAGTAGTTCGTAACTGCGGGAAGCTTGATCGTCCTTTCATATCAGAGGATGGCACGATTAACACAGACACAAAAAAAACTCGCGAAAGTCTAGCATCGGAAGCTCCGTATCGAGTGCTTCAGTGTAAGCACTGTGGATGTTTCTTTTTTCCAGCCAGAGGGGAAGAAGCGTTTTGCTCGGAGTGTGGCGAAGCTGCGATAAACACCTCTATTGAAAAACTTTCAAAAGAAGCTGCAAGTGGCGAGCTTTATGGTGAGACCACCGAAGACGCTCAACATTCACAATATATCGTTGTTGGATATGAAGGCGCATCTATTAAAGGGGACACGCTTCACTTCACGCTTAAGCTAGAAAAAACTAACAACTATTTTCTTGGTGCAATAATAAATCATCCAGTTGAGCTATACGCCCCGAAGTCTAACTATGGCCAACTCAGTAAGTACGACATGGGACGGCTCAAAAGAACTAAGGCTATCTTAAGAGACTACTTTCAATTGCCACAAGACACGGCCAGGAAAATGGCTGAAGCGCTGGCCTCTAACCAAGCAACGGTCATGCCTAGAACGATGGCACATTTTGATAGTCATAAAGACTTCAAAGCCCAATCTCATCAACCCATGGCATCAAAGGTTAATTTCAGCGATGTTTTACAAGAGAGTTTGTTTTGAATAACTTAATTGAGTGGGCGAGGGTGATATTGTTTTTGCCTGTCTTGTTTGGCTCAATAAAGAGTTCGGCGGGTTTTTCTGGCGCAACAATAGTACAGGGGTCTATGACAAGGCGGCGGGTGGATATCGAAGTCCACCGCCGTTTTGCATTAATGGCGTGTCAGATATTATCGGCTTTAAGAACGGTAAGACTTACTTCATTGAGGTTAAAACAAAAACCGGAACACAATCGGAAGCACAGAAATTATTTGAGAAGCAGTGTCTACAACACGATATAGATTATTTATTAGTTAGATCGGTTAATGAATTAGAGGGGAAGATAAATGGAACAAGGCTCAGCGATTTGGAAAAATGAGAGAGCAACAAGAATCGGCGGATCAGAAGTAGCAGCCATCTTGGGAATTAGTCCGTACCGAACGGCTTTCGAGCTTTGGGAAATAAAGACTGGAAAAAAACAAGAGCCCGACATTGGAGCCCTTCCTCATGTCCAGCGTGGGGTGACGGCTGAAAAAGTGTTTAGAATGGAGCTAGAATCAAAGCACCTAAAAAATTTCACACCAAAAACATGGCGAATTCAAGGAACACCATACGGCGCATCTGATGACGGATATAACGAGGAACTTGAATGTATTTTGGAATTCAAGGCAATGAATTTAGAAAATCATTTGAACGCTCAGAAGGGAATAGTTCCTCCACATTATGAGGCACAAATTCAATACAATTTATTTTGTACGGAAGGGAAGGCTAAAGAGTGTTGGTTTATTTCAGTTCGGCCAGAGGACGGCAGCTCACATATAGTTGTCGTAAAACCCGATCCTCAATACCAACGTGAAATCAAAAAAGCCGTCGATGTGTTTTGGTTTGAGCATGTACTTAAAGACATCCCTCCTCCGCTATCGGATAAGGATTATAAGTTAGTGAAGGATGAAAAATTCCAAGCTCTTGCTATAGAATACAAGAAGCTTTATGCAGTTAAAAAGGAAGCTGATGATAGACTGGAAGAGATCAAAGCGGCATTGGCGGACTTCGCTAAGGATCATCCGGCTGTACGTGGGAATGGTGTTCGGGTTAAGCGATTCGAACGCAAGGGGTCGGTTGATTATTCAAAGGTTCCAGCTCTTACTGGTCTTGATCTTGAGCCTTATCGTCGTCCTTCTTCTTCTGTGGTTGAAGTGCGCTTTGAGTCTCTTCTCGATCCTTGATTCCCTTATAAGCGTTCTCAAACCATGAGGGGCCTTTAAGGGCTCCTCGCTGCAAAGCTTCAGCTCTTTTTTGATCTACCTTTTGCTTTTTATAATCCCATTGTGGCATAAGGGAAGGATATCATGAAAACAAAAATTCCAGAAGATTTCTGTAAAACTGGGGCTTCTCGCCCTGTGGCGTATATCCGTGAAGCGGCTGTTGGACAGGCACGTATTTTTGACTGTCGACTAAACGCGGTTGATTTAGAGCGTCTTGCGGAGTGGTGTTTAGAGGCTGCCCAGTGGTGCAGAGAAAGCGAGCCTACTGTACAATTAAAGACTAGTGAGAAAACTAGTAAGTGGAATCTCAAAAAGGCATTTAACCGAGAGCGTAGCTAGCCAGCCAGCGGCTTTTAATATTTTATTCCGCGAATGTCGTAAATCTGCTAGACGGCGCGGGTATATTTTTAATCTAACTATTGAAGAGTTTATTTCGATTGGCTCAAAGTCTTGTCGTATTTGTGGGGTTTTCCCACGTCGTATTTATCTGAAAAATTTAACACATATAAATTTTAACGGGATTGATCGTGTGGACAGTAATCGTGGGTATGAAGTTGACAATGTAGTTCCTTGTTGCCCCACGTGTAATTCGATCAAAGCTCGTCTTAATTACGAGGAGCTACTATGTCACTTAAAGAAGATGATAAAGGGATTAGATATAATCGTCCGAAACCACAAGTCAGAAAAAAGCTTGAAGAAAAGTACGGGAAGAAGATAAGAATATCTCGTCATGATTGGGAACTTATATTTTGCGAACGCCTTATCTTTGAAGATGAGCAACATTTGGGACTCTGTGATCCTGAACGTCGTAGGCTTTATGTTGATGTTAATCATGATAATATGGAGTCTACGCTCCTTCATGAAATATTACATGCAGAACTAAGTGCTAGTGGAATACGCCAGAGAAAAGATTGGTGTATGAATATGGAAGAACAGATTGTTGAGTTAGTGGCCGAAGCCACTACTCATCTTTTTCTTCTTCGTCGGAAGACTCTTCTTTAGCTTCCGGCTCTTCTTCTTTCATAAGTTCTTCTCGGCGAGCCTTTAGGTCATCAATTGACATAATGGCTTTAGCTTCACTCTTAAGACTTTGAAGAGCTTTGTCGTAGAGTTCTGGCTTATCTTTCTTAGCCATCTCAACATCTTTAATAGCGCGAGCTATACATTCTACTTCGTATTTGTCATCAGACTTTGGTGCGACTGGTTGATCTTTCATATTACTCTCCGACTTCCGATTGATTTCTCAATGCTTCTTTTAGCATGAATTGATAAGGGTTTGCCTGTTTCTCAATTAGGGTCTGGCCGAAATCTCTTACAACTTTTCCGCCTTTAGTGCGAGCCCATGGCCCTTTAAAAATATCACCAAACTTTTTAGAAACTGCGGTAGCCGGACTTGCTACAATAAGAGCGGCATCGACTGAAGTAAGCGCGTTTTTAGCTATCTCTTTATTAGTCTCACGCTGCAAAGCTTTACGGCTTGATAGGATGTTGCCAAGATCCGTGTTCACTTGTTTTAGTTTGGCTCCCAAGTTTGGATCAGCTTTAGACACGGCTGATTCAACGCCTGTTTTAATACTGCGAGCCGCGTCTTTAAATAGCTTAGAGCCACCCTTGTCTTTCGCTAGTGTTGCATAAGCATTGTCGCCCAAGAGATTATATAATTGAGATTTAATGCTTGAAGCCTCAAGTGGAGATAATGCGACTTTACCTGGAACTTCTTGAATCACTTCTTTTAATATTGGCTGCCCTGTCTCACTTACTAGGCTTGAGGCTACTTGTGATTTTACAGTGGAAGCTGGAACTTCTGATCCAAAAGACATTACATCTTTTACAACATCAGAAACTCCGCTTGCAGCTTGGCGCACGGGTTTAATATTTTTCCCAGAAGCAATGTTTTCTGCTTTTTTAATCGTTCTATTAAGAACACGGCCAGCGTCAACTTTAGCGCCCATATCGCCAGCTTCTTTTAATATTTGTTGTTGTTGTCGATAAAGGTCATCGGCCAGCTGAGATGCCTTCTCTGCAATTTCTTCAGCCGAACCTGTTAAGCCATATTTCATCGCGGTTTTAGAAAACGCTTTATTGCCTTTGCCAGCTATCTCAGCGCTTCGGTCAATCATCTTAAGACCTGATTCATAAACGGCTTCGCCGGATTTCTTTATCCCTTGACCAGCTGCCTTCGAGGCGCCGAGGGTGAAGTAGGTAAGTGGGTCGGTAACTGTTTCAAGAGCTAACCCCATCGCTCCACGCCCTGTTGGATCAAGCATGCCGCCTTTTTTCAATTGCCAGCCTTTGCCGGTTTCATTGTATAGGCTCGGGGCTAGTTGGCTTAATGATCCGCTTTCTGGAACGCCAAGGGCTTCTAAGATTTCTGAGCCAGATTTTGGATCTGCAAGTAAAGCATTTAGAACGTCCCCTGTTTCAATGTTTTCAGTGAACGGAGCAGCTGCGGCAGTTCTTACAACTCCGCCAGCGTAATCGAGCGCTTTACCGATTGGCTTTAGAACGGGGGCTGCGGCTTGAAGAGCTTTCTCAGCCATATTTAATTCTTCTTGTGGCCCTAGTGAAGTCATTAGTTTTTGAACTTCATCGTCTGATAGTTCATTAACAAAAGCATCTTGCTCTTCTTTGCTCATAGACGAAAAAAGCTTTTTTACTTCATTTGCATCAGCCATTTTTATTGACCCCGTAACATAGCTTTAAGCTTTTCTTTATTAGAATCTTTTGGCGCTTCTTCTTTTTTCTTTTCTTCCAGAGGGGCGAAGGCATCTAAAGTTTCTTGCGCTTGTTTGGTATTAATATCAAGTACGCCGCCAGGACGGTCAATTCCATATTGTTTAACATTAGATCGCGCTTTAAATTGGTTAACCCTGTTATTAATTAATTTACCGTAAACATTTCTAGCATTTTGTTTTGCATATCCGAGTAGTTCATTTGCTTTAGCCACAATTTCAGGATCGGCATCAGCGGAGCCAGTAATGAAAGCCTTCCATTGCGCGATCTTTTGTTTTGCAGTGGTTGGGAAAATACGCGCAATATCGTTATCAGTTAACACGCCCTTTTCTCCCGAGATACCTCGGGCAAATTGTCCCAAGACCATTTTAATAGTATTGATGTCACCTGTTTTTAATGCTTGTTCCATAGTTTGAAACTGAGAATATCGCTCATCAATAGGAGCCATAATCTGCTTAGAAAAATTTTCTTGCACTTCTTTTTCCATTCGGTCTTGTTCGCTCTCTCCAAAGCGTGCTTGAATTCTATCTTGTTTATCTCCAGAGGTTTGCGCTGTGGCTAACTTATTTAAAATATCATCTGGCTGCCGCTGTTCTTCCAAAAGCTGTTGAAGCATATCTTCTTGTGTATCGCGCTGCGGTCTCATCGAAGCCGCAGAGTTACCGCCATAGATAAAATCTAAAGTTCCGGCTAGAGGAGAAACGTCTATTGGAGCCTGATAGTTTTCGGCCAAAGCCTTTAACTGCTTTTCTCTTTCAAGTCTTGCAGCTTCTTGGCTTTCGAGTAGTTGTTGTAAAATATCAGCCATGCTGAGTTATCTCCCAGGGCGCACACTGGGTGCGTAATTCAAAAGATCTTGCTTTTCTTTGTCGAGAAGCTGCTTATATAAATCTTCTTTAGCCATAGCGCCTTGAATGTTTTGCCCAGCGGAGAAGCCGCTAATACCACCACTCAAAGCACCGGCAAATGCGCCAGGGCCAGCGTCGGGCACGTCTTGCTTATAAGCATTAGATTTAACCCAAGGACTCATTCGAGTATCAAGGGCTGATAGTTCTGCGTTTTGTCGTGCAATCCGTTTAGCCTCGTCGGCTCTCTTCTTTGCACCAATTCCTCCAGCTATTGCTGATCCAGCTGCCATTGCTAATGGTATCCAAAAAGGCATATCCCTATCTCCTCTATTAAATATACTTTACCATAACCACGTTATTGCCGTTAGTCTTAAGGATCTCAAAACCAAAGCTTCGAGCCGCTGCAAAACTAGCTAAGCCATCTATGGCCGAAGTATCTATTTCACAGCTAAGATATTGCACCGAAGGCGGCAATTTTTCCACAAGGTCGCGCATCATTAATGTGGCCACACCTAGTCGGCGCTGTGGCTTCACAATGTATATACATTCAATAAAACACACCGAGTCACTAATTTTATAGACTACAAAACCCGTGTCGTTTTCGACTACATCTTGATCGTACTTTTCTTTAACGTACTCAGCGTAAAGCGACTTCTTCATAACCTTCAACGCCCCATGATTTATTCATTTGAGCCAGTGATTCTTCATCGGTTAGGAATTCGTAATCATCGGTTTCATGTAGGTCGCCAAAAGTTACGCCGTCAGGCGTTTGAACGAAGTGGTCGGTTGTTCCAAGGTTATAGATAAATCGAATGTGTTCTGGAGCTTCAACTTCAATTCCCTTATCTGAGAACTTAACTCGCTTCCATTCTTTGTTTTCAAACACAGCATGGCCTCCGGTTAAGTAAGTTCCCTTATAGGAGTAGATCTTAGAAGGAGCCATAGACATTTGGATCGTGTAAACAATGCCGCCAGTTGTAATATCGCCGACCTTAACGTCTTCGATATTCTTAACTGAGCCGTCATGCATAATGATCTTAGAGCCGTTAGCAAAACAAGCATTGGCCGCTGCAACATCTCGCTCGGCTTGTGATTTTTGAAGAGCCATACGAGCTTCTGTTTGTTGTCGGTATTTTTCTTGTTCGAAAGCGTTTCTAGCTTGGATATCTCCTTGCTTGGCTCCAAGAAGAGTTTCAAAAGCCTTAGCTCTTTGTTGCTCTTGTTCGATGCCCAGTCCTTGCATACGCTCGGCTTGACCGGCACGAGCTTTCTGTGCGCTTAGAATGTTTTGAAGTCCAGCGCCTCCAGCAAGGCGTTCTCGTGATCCGCTTGAAAGACCGCCGCCCATAGCTAGTTGGTTATATACGTTTGACAGTTGACCTTGAGCTGCGGCTCCAAGATCTGAGAGTTCTTGCACGCCTTGAGTTTCGGCGCGCTGTTTTAATAGCTGCATTTGTGGAGAGTCTTGAGTTCCGGTAGCAAATTTTTGCAGGGTATTGAATTCATCAAATCCAATAGCGCTTTTAAACTTAGGAGATTTCCTTAGTAAACCCTCAAGATTTCGGTTTTCTTTCGAATAGCCAACATCTCGCATAGTTTGCTTAGCTTTAATTGCGTCTTTAAACATTTTATAAGTACTCATGACAAATCTCCCGTTAAATTCATGTCTTCATATAAACTGATGTCTTTTTCGATTGTATCATCTTGATCTGGAACCATGTTAGATAGGGTTTCAGAAACCTGAACTCTTAGTGCTTCAAGCTTTGCTTCTTCAGCGGCTAAGCGAGGATTACCCAGTTCTTTCTTAAGACACTCAACAATCATGTGCTGAGCAACAAACGGCCAGAATTCTGGGAAGTCGATATAATCTCCAACATCAGTTGGAATTTTGGCGCGTCTTACATACCAGACCTTTAATCGTGGGTCGGTGAAAGTAAGGGTTGATCCGACTCCTGCGGCGACTGCGTTGCAATCAAGAGTTACTTGCGTTGATGAATCAACAGATAAAACTTTAGTGCCATCGGCAATGCCAGTGCCAGAAACGAAGAAGCCAGCTTCGATATTGGTTGTTGTTGACATGCTACTAACAACCGCAGAACTTAGCGCCGTGGTTCCAGTAGCAGAAACCACGGTTGAGCTTTCTGAAGATGTTGGATAAATGCGCATACGAGTTCCGACCCGTGGGTCATTATTAATCAGCATGTATTCCCACGACTGAGAGCTTCCACCGTTTTGTTTTAAAAGTTCTGAGTCTTCAAAACGATCTTTCTTGGTTAAGCGATTGAGCGTGTAAACTTCTGAGCCACGTGAATAAACGACTCGCAAGATTTTATTTGCATACATATTCGAAGGAAGTGCGATGTCGTATTTGCCGCTTGCTAGAACAAGTGGAGCTTCCGCAACAAAATACTGATCTTCTATATTGAGCTTGTGGATTTCCGCCTCGCAATATTTCACTGCTTCTTCGCAGTATTCTAAAAGCTCCTCGGCACTGATGAAGGCTTCTTCTTGAAGATCTAGTTTCTTTTGAACGAAGTCTCTTACTTCGGCATAAGTTTTAAAGCTCATTTTGATACCTTCCTGCAAAGAATCTTATCACA
>JACCDR012123433.1_pt1 | contig 42136 bp, 31 predicted proteins | sample 7446431 | NCBI WGS metagenome assembly JACCDR01 (sample SAMN15323443, study PRJNA562643) | freshwater metagenome | isolation source: river surface water | place: USA:Blue River Watershed | collected 2017-08-17
GAAAGGACTAAAGGGAAACCCCAAAATAGCCGCTTCTAAAAATATTCAATATCATCCCACTATACCACAACTCAACTATCGAATTCTTCCCAATTAAATGTGTAGTTTATTTTAAAACCGTTCCTAAAACATTATATTCAAAGCCTTCTACATCTATTTTTATCAAATCAACTCGTTGCACAGCATTTTTAGATAGAAATGAGTCAAGTAGTGTAGCTTGAACTTGTGTGCCTACATAACCCGTTTCTGTCTTTTTACGCATAGTAATCCCTCCACTGTTTTGGTTAGGGCTTGGTGTAAATGACAATGTTTCATCTCTATCAGATAACGCAATATTGAAAACTTCTACGTTTTTAAATCTATTCAAGCTAATATTTTCAAGACATCTTTCATATAGATACCGAACAGGCTCAAAGCCATAAATTTTGCTTTTTCCATTTGTTATTTTAGCAAATCCTAATAATGTTTCGCCAATGTTTGTGCCAATATCTAACACTGTAAAATCTTCCTTCACAAGCCCATACAGTTTATCCCTTGGTTCGGCCTTTATACCAAAATAAATGGTGTAATCCATGTAGTCGCTGATATCTAATTTATAAGATAAGCCATGACGCACAGCATTCCTAAAAGTAGGTGTTTTATAACTGTTATTACTAGGTAGAAGCCTAACAAATAAAGAATTATAGTCCTTATTTTGTGTAAAGTTAACAAGTATCTTTTCAAAAAATGGCATTTTGAATATACGTCTTATTATTTTCTTTAGAAAATTTAGCATATAATAAAGCATTGTGTGTTTAATATATCAGTTTTTATATCGTTTTATTATTAAATTATAGACTTTCTTGCAACGTATGAGAATTGGCCTCTGTTTAAAATCAATATTGTTTCCTAGGATTTCCCTACAAACTCATCATATCCTTAAACCGAATGGCCTGCCGACGGGAGATTTCAATTTTCTCACCACCTTTCAATGTTACCAACAAACCACCACTAAACCAAGGTTCTATCTTATCTACCCATTGCAGATTAATGATATGCTTGCGGTTGGCTCGAAAAAAGGCATGTGAATCCAGCTTGTCGTCCAGAGCATTTAGAGACTTGAGAATCAGCGGCTTATGGTCATCAAAATGTAGTCGCACGTAATTTCCCATTGACTCAAAGAGGCGTATTTTACCTAGCTTTACAAACCAACATTTCTCCCCATCTTTCACAAACACCTGATCTTCCAGCCCCAGCAGTTTGACAGATTCTGGCAGACCTGACTGCGACAGGTGTTCTTCTTCCATACGATTGATGGCCTCGGCCAAGCGGTTGGGATCAATGGGCTTGAGCAGATAGTCCAAGGCATTGTATTCAAAGGCTTTGAGGGCATATTCATCATAGGCGGTTGTAAAGATCACATCTGGCACACTTCCTTCAATCTCTGACAACAGCTCAAATCCTGTTTTACCTGGCATCTGAATGTCCAGAAACAACAAGTTGGGATGCAGTTTGTCGATCAGATCAAGGGCCTCTTCTGCATTGGCGGCCTCGCCAACTATTTCTATTTTTGGAAAAACTTCTAGCAAGCGGCGCAATTCATTACGAGCCAGCCGTTCGTCATCAATAATCAGAGCTTTCATTCAGAATTTGGTTAAATGTGTTACCCCAACCCATTAAGGGAAGGCTTTTAGCAGCATGATTTACAGCCCCTCTCTGATTGGAGGACAAAAACGCAAGTTTTTGAGCCAGCCACGCACAGAGGGGTAGGGTTTTGCGAAGGTGCGAAGGTAAAGTTAGAAAAAATAGAAAAAAGTAGCTATGTGGAGTTATTTTTGTGTAAACGGATGTTATTTTTGAACAATCATCTTCAACCTCTGCTCGCCCATGTTCAAATCACTGTTTTATACCTGCCTTTGCTTGGTTACCTATCCAGCCCTGAGTCAGTCAGCGGCTACATCTACCGCAGAAGAAAAAGCTATCAAAGCTACCATCGAACGCCTCTTTGAAGGCATGCGAAAAGGAGACAGCACCTTGGTACGCAGCACATTTTATAAAAATGCCCGTCTACAAACTGCCCTCACCGACAAAACTGGAAAACCTATCCTTCATGATGACAGCATAGATGCCTTTGTAAAAGCTGTAGGCACACCACACACTGAACAATGGGACGAACGACTACAGAGCTACGAAATCCGCATAGATGACAACCTGGCCACTGTCTGGACACCCTATGAGTTCTACATAGACCAGAAATTCAGTCACAAAGGAGTCAATGCCTTTCAGCTCTTCCGTTCGGAAGTAGGTTGGAAAATCATCCATATCACAGATACACGTCGCAAAAAATAACCAATTATTATGAAATATACCCTGTATACCCTTTGCTTGCTTCTCTCTACCCTAGCCCTGGCTCAGTCGGGCGACTATGAGAAAAAAATACTAGATGCACGAAAGAAGAAAGACAAAGAGTTCCGCAAATCCAGTCACTCACCATTACCCACAGACGAACGACGACACTTTCACGGCCTACATTACTTTCCAGTCGACTCTACCTATCGGGTCATGGCCACGTTGGTCAAAGACTCTGTGCAGCCTACGCTTCAGATGAAAACCTCTACCAGTCGCCTGCCAGTATATGCCCGCTATGGCGAGATACATTTTACGTTGCATGGCCAGAAACTGAAATTGACGGTGTACCAATCCCGTAATCTGATGAAACCAGTAACACCTGAACATTTTTTCCTACCTTTCCTCGATACCCACACCGGAGAGAGTACCTATGAGGCAGGTCGCTACATAGAACCCAACCTTCCAAAAGAGGGAAATACCTTTATCCTTGATTTCAACGAAGCCTACAATCCCTACTGTGCGTATGGTGGAAACTATTCCTGCCCGATGACCCCCGAAGAAAACCGCCTACCTGTATCCATTTCAGCAGGCGAAAAGAAATATAAAGAACACCCGTAGCCTTAGAAGCTGTTTATTCTGTCTGATTTACTTGTCTGGAAATAGTTTTTGGTCAACTATCATTGTTTTTACGTTTTCATCTCTTTTTCCAGACAAGTTATCAGACAGGAGATGTATAGCTAGTAACAGCCGCCAATCAGCCTTGGTTAAGACAGGTCTGAGCAGAGAGGTATAAGAAATATTTTTCAAAGAAGGCAAAAAATGCGTAATTAGCCGGTTCTTTGGTAAGAGTCCTATTTTCCACCAGAAACAGACAATCATCCCAAAGTAGTTTTAAGCAATTGAGTTTTAAATATTTTATAATCTTCTACCAACAAACCCTCACTATTTTTATATGAGACCAAACTGGACAGGCGTTTATCCGGCCGTAACGACCAACTTTCACGCAGATGAGTCTATTGACTTTGTGACCTTTGACAAAAACATTGAAGCCCAACTAAAGGCAGGTGTACATGGCATTATTATTTGTGGCTCACTGGGCGAAAATAGCACCCTGACATTTGACGAAAAACAGGAGTTGCTGAAACATACCGTAGCTAGTGTAGCAGGCCGAGTTCCTGTGGTGATTTGCGTAGCCGAAAGCATGACCCGTGAGGCCATCCGTTTTGTACAGGATGCCGAAAAAAATGGTGCTGATGGTTTTATGCTGCTGCCTCCGATGCGTTACCCAGCCGATGACCGTGAGATTGTACATTACCTGAAGCAAGTAGCCAATGCTACCTCACTACCCATTATGCTGTACAACAATCCGTTGGCGTATAAAAACTTCATTACCTTGGAGATGTTCAAAGAACTGGCTGAAGAGCCTAAATTTGAATCTATGAAAGAGTCAACAGGTGACATCCGCTACATGACCGACATTATCAATATGTTTGGCGAACGGTACAAAATCCTTTCGGGTGTAGATGACCTAGCCTTCGAAAGCCTCGTGATGGGTGCCGATGGATGGGTAGCTGGTCTGGTAGATGCCTTCCCTGACGAAACAGTAGCCATTTATAACCTAGTGAAAGCTGGACGCATCGAAGAAGCCCGTGCCATTTACCGCTGGTTTTTCCCACTGCTGCACCTAGACGTAAATACTAAGTTTATCCAGAACATTAAACTGGCCGAAGCCATGACAGGTATCGGTACCGAATATGTACGCCAACCCCGTCTGCAACTGGTAGGAGCTGAACGTGAACATGTCGAAAAAATCATCAAAGATGCCATCGCATGCCGCCCTGTACTGCCTAAGATCGAAGAAAATATCTGGGTATGATTGGTAGTAGATACATCTTTTCAAACAAAAAGACACGCCACTTGTGCTTGTCTTTTTGTTTTTTTTTAGGCTTATATCCACGCTTCACTACATACCTGTCCTTAGTCAGTTGTCGGGTTTGCAGCCGATAATATTCAAGTCTTTGCGCTGCAAAATAGACCCTGGCAAGCTTGTCAAGGGGTGCTCTTTTTCCATCAAAACAACTCTTGCCTTCAACACTTCCCGCACAGGATTTTTTCTCTCACCCCAACACCTGCTGCACCCGTTGCCAAAGCATAATGGGCGAAATCTGGCAAATACCAGAAAACTGTGCATCTCCCGCCTCAATGACCAGCCATTCGCCGCTTTCTTTCTGACCAATATCAATGGCTACATACGGCACACCTATGCGTTGAGAAGCAACCCGTGCCAGTTGTAGAATCTGTGTTTCTTCGGCTGGCGTCACTGCTTTCAACGGATCATCTTTGTCCCAGTAATAGCTATAGGCTACCAGTTGCTGGTGTAGCATAAACACCCGAAATTCTCGTCCCTGCGGAAAGCCTGCCGGGGTATTTTTGGCATACCGCAACGGAATCAATTCCCGTAGAATTACTTTTCCTAACGAACGGGACGTGTGTTTTTGCAGGTTATGAAAAAGATTGGTCAACTCGGTTGCATTTTCGGCTACACAAGACTTCCAGCCCCATTTTTTAAACGACTGAATGGTTCCTTTCACAAACACAGGAAACCCCAGACGCTCAGCCGCTTGTTGGGCTTCTTCAGGCGTTTCAGCGACTATACTTCGGCAGGTAAGCTCAGCAATGGTCGCATAATATTTGTCAAACTCTTCAGCCCGTCGAAACTGATCTGGAGTATTGACTAGCCATACATTCTTTAAAGCAAGTGCCTCATACATAGCCTCGTATTGTGCTGGCGAAGGTACATAGCCTATCCAGAAAGCTGTTTCCTGCTGCTGAAAAACAGGTACATACGCCAATGCCTCGGCTATGGATAGGTCTTCAAACGTCTGTGGCACATAATACACCGAAATACCCAGCAACAGAGCCGTTTCGGTCATTTTTCGCAGGTCATTGGCACTCGCTGAAGGAGTCAAACGGGATGTGTATTCAGAAATAACGATCATTCGTTTTTTTTAATAGGCTAAAATCCGCCAAATCTACCTAAAACCTCTCCTATTACTTCATAATTTTCTATACCTTCGCAAATAATTTTTAAAATAATGGTTATAGCCAACCCGATCTATGATGTCGTATTCAAGCGACTCATGGAGAACGATAAAGTAGCCAAATTCTTTATCGGAACCCTTCTCGAACAAACCATTGAGGCGGTAGAAGTCAAACCGCAGGAGTTTACCTATACCGACGAACTAGTCGGACTGGCCGTGTTTCGGCTTGATTTTATTGCCACCATCAAAACCGACGCTGGCGACTACAAAAAAGTATTGATCGAAATTCAGAAAGCCCGCAACCTGATAGACCTGATGCGGTTCAGAAGGTATCTGGCTGAACAATACAAGAAAGAAGATGTGGTAGGCTCCGAAAAAATGATTCTACCCATTACCACCATTTATATTTTAGGATTTACCTTGTCAGAAATAGAAAGTGCCTGTATCAAAGTAAATCGGGTCTATCATGATTTGATAGATAAAACGGTGATTACTAAGAAAAGTGAATTTATTGAAAAACTCACCCATGATTGTTTTGTGGTACAGGTAGACCGTATCACAAACCGCTATCAAACCCGTCTGGACAAGCTACTGAGTGTATTTGAACAAGCTAACTTTACCGATGACACACATATCACCAAACAATACACCCATCAGACGGATGTAGAAGAAGTTAAACTTATGGCTGATATTTTGCACTATTCAGGCACAGAACCAGAAGAACGACAAAAGATTGAAACGGAACAGGAAGCCTGGCGAACGATCAATGTCTATTTTGAAAATGAACGAAAAGCATTGCAAAAAGCCCTCGCTGTAATTAATGAGAAAGACAAGGCTCTGGATGAGAAAGACAAAGCTCTGGACGAGAAAGAAAAGGCTCTGGACGAGAAAGAAAAACAAAACCAAGACTTATTGCAACAACTGGAAGAACTCAAACGTAAACTCAACGAAAAATAATATACTTAGGACTTATGCAACATACACAGATCTTTACGCTGTGCTGATGAATGTGGCCCCTTCAGGGCCTGAAGTAGAGTAGTTTGCGTAAGTCCTAATACGCTTAGAATCTGTCTACATTATTTTTAGACAGATTCTAACACTAGATCACTCAAAAATTAATTTGGCCAAGCCGTTATTTTCATACCTCAGCTATGCGACAAACCCTATGGGTATCTCTGATACTATTCTGCTGCCTATACATGCAGCATACATATGCTCAACAACTACTAGGCATCTCCAACAGCAATTATGCAGGAGTCAACGGTGTTTTTCTCAACCCATCTTCCATTGCTGATTCCCGGTATGGCTTTCACCTTAACCTCGGTACCGCCCAAACCAGTGTAGCCAACAACTACTACCACTACGATTCGCCTTACTCCCTGTTTCGCCTGGGTCTGAACGAATTCAAAACCCCCTACGACTTACGGTCAGAATACTACACTGAAATCAACACCAGTCGCCCACGTATGTTTGACCTACGGGCCGAGGTTCGGCTGCCTTCACTCATGGTTGCCCTGTCGCCCAAACACAGCATTGCCCTCACCAACCGCATACGGGGAAGTGTAGAGGCTTTTAATGTTACACCTTTCATTGCCGACGACTTCCGCACCAACAACCTGAGTCTGGCCAGTATTATGAGCAGTGAAAGTAAACTACGCCTCAACATGAATGCCTTCCGTGAAACTGGACTTACCTATGCCCGTACTGTCTGGGCCAAAGATAAACACTTCCTCAAAGTCGGACTCACACTCAAGTATTTGCAAGGCATTTATTCGTCCAGCTTGTATTCTGATAACCTAAAAACAATCATTACCTCCCGTACCAATCCCAATGGCCAACCCGAAGTGGTGTTGCGGGTGGTGGAGGCCAACATTGGCTACCACTACACCCAACCCACCGATTATCCCGAAACCGAATGGGCTGATGCTGCTTTCTGGAAAACCAAAAATGGCCGTGGACTGGGGGCAGACCTAGGATTTACCTACGAATATCGTCCAAACCTAGAATCCTACCGCTATACAATGGATGGCAAAGATCTGCTGGATGAACAAAAGAACAAATACAAATACCGCATAAGTCTTTCTTTGCTGGACATTGGTAGTATTCGTTATCAAACCAATTATGCGGATACCTCAGCTGCAGGTTCATACCACATCCAACGAAACAATACGGATATTCCTCAACAAGACCTGACAAACAGTACCTTCCGCAATTACTATCCCGTACTGAACCGGGGACTGGCGGTACAATCCGCCGACCAGCAAGATGGATTTCGGAGTGGATTACCCACTACACTGCACCTGAATATTGACTACCAGATCAAAGAGAAATTCTATGTCAATGCAGCCTGGATACAGTCGTTGCGTAGCCGCCAAAGCCTAGGTATGCGTCACAATTCCATAATAGCCCTTACGCCCCGCTTCGAAACCAAACATTTTGAATTTTCACTGCCTTTGGCCCTGATCAACAACTACCAGCAAGCAACTCTAGGAGCCATGATTCGGGTAGGATCGTTTTTCTTTATTGGTTCAGACAACCTGACAGGAGCTTTTAATCTAGGTAATCCTTTTGGTGCAGATGTATATGCAGGCATCACCATTGCCAGTTTACGCAAAAAGAAAAAAGACCGGGACAAAGACGGCGTATCTGACCTGCTTGATGCCTGCCCCAGCGTAGCTGGACCATGGGCGTTTAAAGGTTGCCCAGATACTGACAACGACGGCATAGAAGACAAGCTGGACAAATGCCCCACAGAAGCAGGTGTACCCACTCTGGAAGGCTGCCCCGACAAAGATGCCGACGGAATCACGGATGCCCTCGACAAATGTCCAGATGAGGCTGGGTTACCCAAAAATGGCGGTTGCCCAGATTCAGATGAAGATGGAGTCATCAATGCAGAAGACCGTTGCCCCAACGAAAAAGGACTGCCCACCCTGAAAGGCTGTCCCGATCGTGACAATGACGGTGTACCTGACAAAGACGACCGCTGCCCCGACGAAACTGGACAGAGCAAATACAACGGCTGTGCCGACACCGACGGCGACAACATACCCAATCCCGATGATGCCTGTCCAGACCAGGCAGGCACCATTCGCTTCAACGGCTGCCCCGACCGTGACGGCGACACTGTTCCCGACAAAGATGACCGCTGCCCAGATACCTATGGCTCGCCACAGAACGCTGGTTGCCCGATAACTACTACCCCGACTGCTCCTGCACGGATAGAAGTGGTGCTGAATCAGCAGGAACAACAGGTACTGGATGAAGCCTTCGACAACCTCGAATTTGAAACCGGAAAAACCTCCATCAAACGCTCATCCTACGAAAGTATGGACAAGTTGTCTGCCTTGCTGATTTCCAAACCCGCCTACCGCCTGCTAATTTCCGGCCACACCGATAACACAGGCAGTGCCACCACAAACCTAAAAATCAGTAAAGAACGGGCAGAATCCGTGAAAAAGTACCTGATACGCAAAGGAGTACACACCGACCAGCTCATTGCAGAAGGCTTTGGTTCCCGCAAACCCATTGCCAGCAACCAAACCCTCGAAGGCCGCCAAAAGAACCGTCGGGTAGAGATGAAGATTATTAAATAAGGAGTGAAGAGCTTGAAAATTAGCCAGAGGATAGATAAATTCAGGTGAGCAGTATTGAGTTGATATTGAATCGAAAAAATGAATGGTTATTTCTTTTGAACATTTAACCATTCATCCTTAACTTAGGACTTACGCAAAATAGTTTACTACAAAGCCCTGAAGGGGCGTAATCTGTTAGCACAGGGGGCAGCCCTGTGAACCTGAAGTGGGCGTAATCCATCAGCACAGAGGGTAGCCCTGTGAATGGTGTCATTGCCGACTGCCAACTTATAGCTTGTTCACTTACCAACCTGTAGTTTATCTATGACCAAACAGATCCAACTATTTTTCTTTCTTGTGCTGGTAATCATAGGTTTAGCTTTACCAAGTTTTACTCCTGCCTCCTTTAAGTCGGAACAACTCAAATACGAACGGGTTAAAACGGCGTATGTAGAAAAAGAAGCGGCAGTGAAAAAGCTTTTTGCCAACAAGAAATTAAATCTGAGCCAGTCTGAAATTCTATTGCGTGTATTTAAAGACGAAAAGCAACTCGAACTCTGGGCACGTCCCCGACACACCAACGATACCTTTCGGCTGGTAAAAACCTATCCAATCTGTTCGGCATCTGGTGAAGCAGGTCCTAAACGCAAGATGGGCGACTACCAGGTGCCGGAAGGGTTCTATACCCTAGACCGCTGGAATCCACAGAGCAACTTTTACCTATCGCTGGGTGTCAATTATCCAAATGCGTCAGACAAAATTCTATCCGACAAAAAAAATCCTGGTGGAGATATCTTTATTCATGGCAACTGCGTCAGCATTGGCTGCATGGCCATGACTGATCCAGCCATCAAGGAAATCTATCTGACTGCCGTAGAAGCCAGATCTGCTGGACAAACGCAGATTCCGGTACATATTTTTCCTGCACGGCTATCTGGCCTTGGATGGACACAACTACAGGCTGGCTATATGCAAGATGCTCCCAAAATGGCCTTTTGGCAAAATCTTAAAACAGGTTATGATCTATTTGAAAAAACCAAAAAACTTCCTCGGATACAGGTAGATGCCAAAGGAAAATATGCGTTTCAATGATTCCCTATGGAAAATCTACATCTGAGTCTATCTTCAAAAAATAGCGACACAACAAGTCAGCTTATACAGTCCAAAATCTAGTGGCAGGGTTTAGAAATACCTAGCCATTACCTTTTAGCTCCCCTCATTATTCATACATGCATCCCTGCACAGCCCGCTAGTTTTCTGAATAATAGGCCTTACAGGAGTCTATTGCAATAAAAAGACATGTATGCGATTGTTTTAGACAGTCAAATAACTTTCTAGCTGTCTGCGTCAATTTTTTGTAAAAAAAAGTAACATATTTTTTTGATTTTATTTACATTTGTTATATACCATACAAAGTTGCTAAACACCCATATCTGGTATTGCCGTTCGCCTTAGCAATAACTGTTCTGTAAACGTTTTTCCATTATCGTCCCATCAACCTCTTCATCTTATGCACTTTGAAATTTTCCGCACAAACAATGAGTATGCGTTTCAGTTGTTAGACGATAGTGAGCAACTGATGCTAACTAGTATGTTTTACCCAACCGTAGATGCCTGTGTAGAAGGTGTCCGGTTGTTTGCAGCAGCAGCAGTAGATCCAGATACCTACCAGATGCTGTCTGATGGAGACAAGTATAGTTTTGCTGTACAGGCTGGAGGACAGCAAGTGGCACAGAGTATTGGGTATAAATCCAAAGATGATGCACAGGAATCGGCAGCAATACTGAGGGATGAGCTAACGGAGACCTCTGACTATGATGTCACGTATACAGATGTACGGACACAGGTTGTTCAACGGCCCGGGCTAATGGTAGATCTAGACTCCTATGACTTCACACAGGGTTCAATCTCTGGACAGATGGGCTTTGATGCCTTTCAACGGCCAGACAATCAACTCTATTACTTCCATTTTAATGATGACACTGGCAAAGCCTTCCTCTACAGCCAGGCCTATGCCGCTGAAATCACCCGTGACAATGGCATCCGGTCTGTCATACAAAACGTAGCCAAAGACAGCCGTTATGAGATCAAGGAAGAAAGAGACTCCTATTATTTCATTCTCAAGGCCGTCAATGGACGGGAAGTAGCCCGAAGCCGGACTTTTGAGAATCGGAATGAAATGGAATATTTTATCCTTTATCTGAAAACAAAGTCAGACATTTTTGCCGAGCAATATAAAAAACCTGAAAAAATTCGTACCCGCGGAGGTAACCCTCCAATAGATAAATATAACTTTAATGTGCCTTCTAGCTCTGGTATGACAGGCTTTGAGCTGCTCCAAGAAGAAAGAAGCCGACAACATTATTTTCATTTCAACAACGACCGTGCAGAGGCCATTCTGTATAGTCAGGGCTATAGCAACATGGCTGGCCGTGACAATGGCATCCGGTCAGTGATCAAAAACTCGCATCTTGAAGAACGCTACCTGCGTCAGCAGCAGAATGGTCAGTATTATTTTATTCTGAAAGCAGGCAACAACCAGGAAATAGCCCGTAGCCCCATGTTCGAAACGGCGGTTGATATGGAAATAGCTATTCAGTATCTGAAAACCCAAGCTCCCAATTATGCGGCACAGTATCAGGTAGAACTACGTACAGAAGAAATCCAGACCATAGAGACCCAAACCTTTAGCGTTCGCGTCAATCGGCTGGAGCCAGTCATTACGCCTGTGTCGGCTCGAAACATTGACCAGTATGATTTTTCACAAAAATCTAGTACAGGCCAACCTGGTTTTGAGGCATTTTTCAGTGAGATAAACAATGCTTATTACTTCCATTTTAACGATGACCAAGGACAGGCTATTTTATATAGCGAATCGTATCCAAATGATATTGTACGTGACAATGGAATAGAATCTGTCAAGAAAAATGCTTCCTTGGAAAACCGTTGGAAGATTATAGAAGAGCAGGGAAAATATTATTATACCCTCAAAGCAGGCAACAACCAAGAGATAGCCCGTGGGCCTATGTTCGAAACAGAAGCCTTAGCAAAGGCTAAACTGGCGTTTATTCAGGCCAATAGCACACAACTAGCTTCTTCAGGCGAGCTAAAATCTTCAGTAGTCACTCCGCTGGCAGCTGTGGCAGGGCTGACAGCACTGTCGTCTGGATGGACAGGAAACACACACGAATCCTCTCCTGTACAAACGTCTATTCCTCCAGTAGCACAAAATATAACGTTTGGTAGTATTGCCTCTGATTCTGGAGCTGTATACATTGATCCATTGATGGCCACTACTGGCAGTGCCCCTATTCAGAAATACATCATTACTTCGCTGCCACTGGCCTCTCAGGGTCTATTGTTTCTGGAGGGAACTCCAGTCGAGAAATCACAGGAAATTTCTCCTGTTGAGGTCAACAAACTGCAGTTCCAACCCAATGATAATACCATGGGCGATATATTCTTTCGTTACAAGGCCGTAGACATCAACAGCCTGCATTCAGATGAAGCAGACTACCGCATCCGGGTCGAAAGGGTTCTATCGCCCGCAGCGGCATCTGCCCCTCCAATTTCGCCTGGTTCTATTCCAGGGGTTGGATATACCGAAACCGCACGTGAAAACGGACGTATCGGATGGATCATAGCTGGAGTGGCGATTGCTGCAATTACCCTGGTAGGATACTGGTGGGAAACCCGTACACCCAAACCAACCGACGTGGTAGCCCAAGGAAATATGGCGGAGGTATCCCCTTTATCTACACCCAAAGCTGTTGCCAACAAGGCTTCGATAGCCATCACCCCAGAAGCTACCCTAGATAATTTTCAACCGATTGCCCTCTATTTCAACAACGACTATCCCAATCCACGTACCCAGACAGATAAAACCAAGTTGACGTATGGACAAACCTACCAGTCGTATTATACACAGAAGGGAAACTTTGAAAAAGAATACACCAAAGGACTCTCAGCCGTAGAAGCGGATAATGCCAGTCAGAAAATAGTAGATTTCTTTGATGCCAAAGTAAAAAAAGGATACGAAGATCTACTGACCTTGTCTGACAAACTGCTGAACAAGCTGGAAGCTGGTAATATGGTGGAAATTACGGTTACAGGATTTGCGAGTCCACTTGCTGGAAATGACTACAACAAACAACTCACCAGCAGACGTGTCAGTAGTATTGAGAATCATTTCCGAACCTATAAAAATGGTCAGTTTGCGTCATATCTGGATAAAGGAATGCTCACCATTACCGAGCAAGCTTCCGGCGAAGAAGCAGCCCAACCGTCCATCAGTGACAACCGTTCCGATACCCGCAGCTCCTGGTATAGTCCCGAAGCCTCTGCCGAACGACGGGTGGAAATCACGAACGTAACCATACGCAAACCCGACTAGTAAATGACAAGAAAGATTCCAGCAAAAAAAACCACCTCCTCTCTAGGTGGTTTTTTTTTGCTGCATAAATTAATTTTAGACAGCTTCTGGCGATGCCTTATCAGAAGCTAGACAGGGTGAACACGTAGGTTCGATCCTACAAAGATTGATCCATCATACATTTTAAACCACCACCAAATTTTTTATGAACAAGCCTCATTACATATGATAGAAAAGTAGAGAAAAAATACTATGTATTCCAATAGAACTAATTACTTTTGGGGTTCTGTATTTCTGGCATCTAATTTGCGAGTAACTGAATTTTGCCCAGCATTTTGACATACGATACATTTGTACAGCATCGTTTACCTAAACACAGGCTTGTCAGTAGGAAGTTTCCTACAAACCAATACCTGCCAGAAGGTGTAACTTTATTCACCCTATCTTACAAATTTATATATGAAACGATTGATTTATGCCTCACTGCTCACTGTAGTACTTGGATGTACCCCTTTATTTGCCCAATCTTCCAAACCTTCACCAACCTCAGTTGTATCATCAGCTCGGAAAGACTCTGTGGTGATACCTCGGCCTAGAACCAGTCCAGTAGCTATTGCAACATACAAACAAAAAGACTCAGATATATATGTAAAAGCAGTATACGGGCAACCTGCCAAACGAGGACGGACTATATTCGGCGAACTAGAGCCTTTTGGCCAGATCTGGCGTACAGGAGCCAATGAAGCTACCGAAATTACGTTTACTAAAGATTGCAAATTTGGCGGCAAACCCTTGCGGGCAGGTATCTATACCCTGTTTAGCATACCAGACAAAAATAAATGGAAAATTATTCTGAACCGTGAGCTAGGCCAATGGGGAGCTTTTACGTACAATGAATCTAAAAATGTTCTTACAGTAGAAGTTCCAGTCACCACTCCTGTAGAACTCTACGAAGTATTTATTATTAAATTTGATGAAACCAAAACAGGTGTAGACCTAGTACTAGCCTGGGACAAAACCCGTGTAGCTATTCCTTTGGTATTCAACAAATAATCTACGACACGATCATGTACAACATAGGCTAAACTTTGGCAGATGTGTTGTGTACTGTACGAAATAGAACATAAAGTTTGACTAGTTAAAATATGATTTTTTTCAAGGGTCTTCTTGAAAAAAATCATATTCAGGTACTTCCAGCCAACTGAAATTAAGTTGTTAAATGTGATTTTCTGAAGTCTGAAACAGGAAACCACCCAAACTTTATGTCTAACAACACCTGTTCTACTGTCTATAGTTTGCATAAGTTCTAGAAGAAAGAAAGCAACCCCTGTTTCTTCTTCCCTAGCTATATTCCCCTTTCTTGCATTTGAACTACCTTTCATATAGGTTAATATCCGCTAGTCACAAAGTCCGTGAACTGAAAGTCTTTTTCCCCTCTAATCAGTTACTTATATATCAACAAATGTATTTTACCGATTCAAGTAAACTCGTCCACGTGTGAAAAATTTTTTTTTATTCTCTTTACTTGCCGTACTTGTCAGTCATAGCCAATGGGCACAGACTCCCAGTAGAAGTCCTGGTTATTCTGAAAATCCACCTGCTCAGGGGGCACGTACTTCCCCACTCATGTCTCCCCCACAGGGAACTGGTAAAATAACAGGCAATGTACTAGATTCAGCCAGCAGGAAAGCTGTCGAATTTGCCACAGTGGCCTTGGTTTCTTCCAAAACCAAAAAACCGATAGACGGAGCTGTTTGTGATGAAAAAGGACGTTTTGTACTCAATCAGGTAGCTGCCGGAACCTACACACTGTCCGTAACCTTTGTGGGTTATCGCAATTATGTTTCTGCACCATTTACTGTGGAGGAAAAAGGAACATCTATTCAAATACCAGTCATCAGCCTACAGTCTGACATACAGACATTGAAAGAGGTGACTATTGTAGGTGAAAAAGCTCTGATCGAAGATAAAGTAGATAGATTGGTCTATAACGCTGAGAAAGATATTACGTCTATTGGAGGTAATGCCGCTGATGTGCTGCGCAAAGTTCCTATGCTCTCGGTAGACCTGGACGGCAACGTACAAATGCGGGGAAGTTCTAATATTACGGTATTGATTAACAACAAGCCTTCCAGCATTATGGCAGGTAATCTGGCTGATGCCCTGCGACAAATTCCAGCAGAAATGATTAAATCGGTAGAAGTCATTACCAGCCCCTCTGCCCGATATGATGCAGAAGGCTCAGCAGGAATTATCAATATCATTACGAAAAAGAATGACATGCAGGGTATTACTGGGGCCGTCAATACCTCTGCTGGTAACCGGGGCTCTAACGCATCAGGCAATCTGAATTATCGAAAAAACAAGTTTGGCCTCAATACCAGTCTGGGTCTTAACGCCAATTATCTGCCTTCAGGTGGAGAAACAGCTCGGACAGATTTTCTGGACGGAGGTCGTACGAATGTATTTCAGCAAAATTCTACTGGACATACCCTACGGCTTTTTAATAACGCACAAGTAGGGTTTGATTATGACATAACACCCAAAAGCTCCCTAAATGGCAGTGTCCGATGGAATCAGAGCGGCTTCCTGTTCAGCAATCTGTGGAATGCCAGCTACCAGTCGCCCGAAGAGGTTCTGCAAAAATATACCCGTGACATTTCTTCCAAAAACTTAGGTAGCAACTGGGATTTCAATGCAGGCTATGTCAAAACCTTTCAGAAAACAGGTCAGGAACTGAGTGTGCTGGGACTATTTACCCAAAGCAACCGTAATGAAGACTTTAAACAAACCCAAACGAATGCCCTACCCCAAGAAGAGGAGGTTCTTCAGAAAAGTAATAACCTGAATATCAACCGAGAAGCTACGCTGCAAATAGACTATACACACCCCATTCAAGACAATCAGGTGTTGGAAACAGGTGTCAAAGGCATTCTCCGAAAAGCCGACAGTGACTTTGACTTCTTCAATTATATAGCCCAGGCCTATGTGTTGAATACGTCCCGTTCTAATGTATTGAATTATACCCAGAACGTAGGAGCTTCATACCTGTCGTATACCTATAATATTCCCAAAAAATGGAGTTTAAAACTAGGTACCCGCTACGAATTTACTCAGGTAGACGGGAAGTTTATGTCTATCCAAGATACCATGTTTGCCCAAAGGTACGGTACACTGATTCCAAGTATTGCCATAGCACGTGACCTCAAAGACGGGCAAAAACTAAAAGTCAGCTACAACCGTCGTATTCAACGACCCTCGATCCGATACCTGAACCCCTATGTAGACTACAGTGACCCAAGAAATATAACCTTTGGAAATCCATACCTAGATCCTGAGCTGACAGACAATTACGAGATCAGCTACAGTGCCCTGTTTAAAAACCATACACTGACGGTTTCGGCCTACACCCGACGCACCAATAATTCTATTGAACAAGTACGAAACCTGAACGACAACAGCATAACAGAGTCTACCTACCAGAATATTTCGAAAAACGCCACCTATGGTACCACCATCTATGGCTCCACCAAACCCATACCCAACTGGACACTAAGCGGAACGGTGACACTCCTGTATGTAACCCTGAACAGTCCGGCTCTGGCTACTTCTAATGCCAACTGGCAGTATAATTTTAACCTGAACTCAGCCTGGAAGTTTAACAAAGGCTGGAGTGTGCAATTTTTTGGTTTCTTCAACTCGCCTCGTATCGAATTGCAAGGAAAACGAGCCTCGTTTTCGTTCTACAATATTGCTGCCCGAAAGGAAATCATGAAAAAGAAAGGAACCATTGGGCTAGGCCTGGACAATCCGTTTACAGGCGTACTGAAGCTCAAAACCACAACCAATACGCAAACCTTTGCACAGACAGATCAACGAAATATTTATTTACGGGGCATACGAGCCAGTTTCAGCTACCAGTTTGGTAAAATAGATTTTAACAGCCGTAAAAAGAAAGACAAATCTATCAACAACGACGACCTCAAGCAAGGCGACGACGATAACGGTGGTGGCGGTAGTGGACGTCCCAGCGGACGCCAATAAAGCAAACCTTTTCCTTTTGTAAGCAATATGAGCAGGTGGGTTAGCCGAAAAATTGTGTCAGTATGTCAGGAGAAATGCCTATTTCCTGACATACTTTGTTTGATTAGTCAGAAAAAAAGAAAGAGACGCGTACCTTTTGCATGATTTTTGACACTCATATACAGGAAAGTGATTTATCAGGAATCCTTACATAGAAAGCTTTCTTTGTTTTAATTTTTCTACCTTTGCACCGCTTCTCAAGGAAAGCGATACTTATATCTGGAAAAATGTTCATCAACGTTCTGAAATCAAAAATACACCGGGCAAAAGTGACCGAGGCCAATCTGAACTATGTGGGAAGCATCACGATAGACGAAGATTTGCTGGATGCCGCCAACATGATTGAAAATGAGAAAGTCCTCATTGTCAATAATAACAACGGCGAACGGTTTGAGACCTACATTATCAAAGGCGAACGCGGAAGTGGCAAAATCTGCCTCAATGGAGCTGCGGCTCGTCGGGTACAGGTAGGAGATATTTTAATCATTATTTCCTTTGCCATGATGGACTTTGAGGAAGCTAAAACGTTTAAACCCTGGATGGTTTTCCCAGACGACTCCAACCGTTTGATTGTGTAATAGCCGCTGCGGCTCGTCCGCAGAAAAACATATACTAAAGGTAGCATTTCCTGTGAGCCACTCACAGCATGCTACCTTTTCTTTTTTCTTTCTTCTCACACAGATCTGACAAGACCCCACGCATAAAAGAAGTAATAGGTACTTGTATACATTCGCAGATTCGTGTACCTTACGTCCCTTACCATATACATGGGTTACTGTATTGATTGGCATCACCTATAGACTATTTTCCTCTATTTAGTATTCACCATCAAACCTGTTTCTATGATCCATAAAATTATCCGTATTTTCTCTTCGATTAAATGGCACGACTTCCGGTCTGTCCAACCCCTGAGCCGTCAGTTCGGCATGGATAGAGGTACACCTATTGACCGGTATTATATTGAACAGTACCTTGATTCCCAACGCAGTCATGTTAAAGGGAAGGCACTGGAAATAGCAGAGGCTCAATACATTAAAAAATATGATTCAGGAGTCACTTCTTTTGAAGTCCTCCATTATACCAACGAAAATAAGAAAGCAACCATTGTTGGAGACCTAACCCAGTCGGAAACTTTGCCCGAAAATCATGTAGACTGCTTTATCTGTACCCAAACCCTGAATCTGATTTATGAAGTTCATAACGCCGTCAAGGGTATCCATCATATTCTTCGTCCCAATGGCGTAGCTCTAGTAACTGTACCATCTATCACCCAGATTTCCCGCTACGATGCCGACCGCTGGGGCGACTACTGGCGGTTTACGCCCCAAAGTGCCTATAAACTCTTTGCCGACGTATTTGGCGAAGGAAACGTTGAAATACAAGCGTATGGCAACTGCCTGTCTTCGATTGGTTTGCTGAAAGGACTCACCCTAGAAGAACTCACCCAGACCGAACTGGAATACAATGATCCAGATTATCCAATGATCATTGGCCTGAAAGCTGTAAAAAAATAACCCGCCCTGTATCAAAAAAAGCTTCCCTTCGTCGTTTGTCAGAAGGGAAGCTTTTTTCTTGATTTTTTGTGCAAAATTATCTGGTTACCTGAGTCAGAGAAGCTATTTTGTAGTATTATTGCAGCATAAAGAAGATGATGAAACGAATACTCATTTCTGTGGCGTGGGTGGTAGTACTCCTGGCTCTAGCAACGATAGGTTGGAAGCTGTATTTATATCGCAAAGCCCATCCGCCCAAAGGCATCCGGATCAACAAGAAAATCTATCCTGTCACTGGCATTGACATCTCTAACTACAGTGGTGATGTAGACTGGAAAGCCATTAAAGCCCAGCATATTGATTTTGTTTTTGTCAAAGCTACTGAAGGGTCTACCTATACAGATGCTAGCTTTGCTACTAACTTTCAAGGAGCCAAAGCCCAGCACATTCCAACAGGAGCCTATCATTTTTTCAGGTTTGACAAAGATGGGCAAGAACAAGCAGATAATTTTCTGGCTACTGTTTCGCTGACACAACTGGATTTTCCGCCAGTACTGGATGTAGAAGAATGGACCAATGAACACACAACCCGAACCCGTGACGAAATTCTGACAGAAATCCGGCAGTTTGTGCAGCAAGTCGAAAAAGCATATGGAAGAAAAATCATCATTTATACCAATGAAAGTTCCTATCGAAGATTTATTGAGGGCAATTTTCCAAAAAACAAACTCTGGATCTGCTCGTTTCGCTACACACCCAACCTGGATCGGAGTTGGCTGTTCTGGCAGCACCTACACGATGTACGGTTTAAAGGCGTGGAAGGCTACGTAGACCTGAACACGTTCAATGGAAACCGGGCTGTCTGGAAAAAATTCATCGGAAGCTAGAAAAGAATGCACCTTGTAAAGACGCAATGCATTGCGTCTTTACAAGGTTTTCATATATCCTTTTACTCTATTTTTGTATGTTGACCCATAAATTGATCCAATTACTCAGTAATGGAATCCTAGCTTTTGGTATTTTTTCCTGTAACACCCCATCAGAAACGTCTACTACTACCTCCTCTTCAGAACCTGTGTCTGTAATAGACCGACATACCACACAAAAATACACACAGGCTAAAGCCCTTTCAGGTTACTGGCTTTCAGATAGTTACACACAAGCCATTGAACAGTCGAAATCAGTATATGCCAGCCGAGAATATACCACCAAGTTGTTTGGATTTATCCTGTCTGAACCCGAGTTACGTGCTGATACAGCCTATCTGAACGGATTTACCGAACACGAAGGGGGGTATGGATGTCGGCTGCGTTTCGATCCAGCTACTAACCAGTTTGCGTCTGATACTCAGACAGAGAATAGCTACTTTTCAAGCAGTCCGTTTACATTAGTGCTGAAAAATCCGCACACCCTGCATATGAACTTTACTTTATCTGGTAAAACAGATACCTACCGCAAAGTACCCGCCGAGGATACCGAACTCCGAAGAATACTCTTTGCAGGTATGTACCAAGACAGCCTTTCGGGCAAAGAAATTGTCTTCCAAGCCAATGGAAAGGTAACCGGATTTGGAAAGCACAGTTTTTATACACTAGTCTATGACTTTGGCGAAGGAATAAATTACGATACTGTCATTTTTTTTGCTGATGCGTCCCAAAAAAACAACGTTTGGGACAGTGGAGACATGTATCACTTTAAACGTACCAAAAATACTCTTACCTTGTACAAAATTACCCCCAACTGGGAAACGATGGAACATACCGTAGACTCAAACGGTTATACCCTGTTTGCCCGCTAACTTTTTACTCGTGATGAGCTTTTTTAAAAACCTTTTTCGCAAAAAAGAACAGCCTCAGCCAGAACCTCTGGATTTTGAGAACGTAAAAATTCCAGCTTCGTTTGTAGTCATTCCAAACAAGCTGAACGTACATGTATTTCAGCATACCGTCCATTTACGGGAAAGACAATTTGAGGCATTAGCATATGTGACAGAAGGCATGACACACCTTAAACAACAGGAAATGGTTCTGGTCATATGCAATAAGGAACAAACCTGTACCTTTCAAGAAGACCCAATACATCTGTTTAAGGGATTCTATAGTCTGGCCGAAAAAGGGCAGATTATAGGCAAGGGCAGTACTTCCTATTTTGACAATAAGCCATTGTCTGGATGGACAGGCATTCTCTATACTGAAATGTCACACCTGCCGGATCAGAGATTTCCAGCTAATTGCTTGACACTAATACTAGTCAGTACCGATGAGCTGCAAATGGCTAAACAAATGGGGCATACGCGTGTGTTATCTCTACTAGGTGTAGCCAATAGTTTTTATCCACATCCTTATTGGTCGGATATCGATCGGAATCAGCTTCCTGTCGAGCAAATGATGAGTAAAAGCCTGCTGTCACGAATGACTACGATCAATCTGCCTATAGGATCAGTGACACGGGTCAATCGTATGCTTACGCTTACACTTCCACACGAGATACCTAATAACTATTTCTCACTGACAACAATGCCACCTCTTCACCCAGTGGCGTTGCTGCTAGGCCTGAATCTAGAAGCCAACGGCTGCCTAGTATGGACCTGGGACGGTCAGCCTTCTGCCATTACCCCCAGCGACGGAGACGGCTCTCGTATGGGTGGCTGTATACTGATTTTGTTTGGACAGCAGCCTGTTAGTACTATTCGTCTTATCGAAGATGGCTTTGGCATAGGCATGACCAATGAAAAATGGAGTGAACTCTGGGAGAGCATTTTACATAAAAAAGAATTCTCCCTCGAATCCACTACCGACAATATGCGTTTTGAATTAGTTTGGAAATAAGAATCTATCACACATATAATATTGGTAGTCAATGGGACTGGATATTGGCCTGATCAAATGATGTATAATTCTTATATAGAACCATGGACAGGAAAAGAGTATTTTTCAGATTTTCTCAAGAATGTAAGTCTCCCCTGCATGGCTATTATCCATAATTCACGTTAAATTATGTATTACAGCGGTTTTAAGCCAGCCAGTGGCCAAACTACTTCTTTGAGGAAAGGCGTATGAAACAGCATAGGCAGTGGAGCTAGCACCCAGAAATACACCCACATACGACCTGTAATACCTGTTCGCAGGAACAAGATTTTCCGAACTGCCAGGGCCTCTTCAAAGACAATCACCAGTCCATGTAAGGCAAAATAGGCCAGTGGCCACCCAAACCCTTTCCAGACAGGCAAACTAATAGCCATTTCGTGCAACAACCCTGAAAATAAAAATGCCCCTACCATCCCAACCTTCGACCCAAGTCTTTTTTTCAGTGGTCGGTAGACGGCAACGGCGGTCATCTCACTGAATGCCACATTCCAACGTTTACTCCAAAACTCAGTCAGTGTAGCCGAACGTAAGGGGGCATTGAACAAAAAATACGTTCGTACACCCAGAAACTGCCAGCATCCAGCACTAATAGCCAATAACCCAAAATGCAGCAGCAGACTAATCCCAACCAGCAGCAATGCTGACACAATCCCAAACGACACCTGCGGCGACAACGGCAAAGCGGCCACACCATGAGCCAGAGCCAACACAGCAGCTCCTGCCCATAACCGGCCAAGACCGAAGAGCAACATGGCACGGGCTTCAGGCAAAGGCTTTTGTCCGAGGGTATGAAAGATCTGTACCCGCATTCCTGCCCAGCAGATAGCAAAAGCTACCCATTGCATAAACGTAACCGGCTTTTCCGTTCGGCTATGTCCGGCGGCAGCAGTTACAATTTTCATAGAGACAAAGAGAGGCACAATAATGGCCAGCATCCGAAACAGTGGACTTTCATTCTGGCAAAGCCGCTCCACTCCCACTGCTGTTGCCACTAGTAGTAGCCAAGCCAGCCATGTATATTTTTTCACATACACCCTATACCCAGCCACAACATTGACCAGCAAAACAGCCGATAACCCAATCAGAGGTTCAGACATACCAATAGATAAACAGACCATTACATGGTATAATTGACATAAAAGCTATAGCTGTATACAGCCGCCAGAAATACAAACAAAGCCAGTAGCACCGTTTCGCCCAAGGTATGTATGCCGCCTTTGGGAAAGCTGTTCCGGTCAAAATACAAAAACTGAATTCCGATACGAGACAGCCAATACACGGCAATAAAACCCGTTACAACCGTAGACAATGTAGAACCTTGCAACAACGTATCTGGAGCCAGAAACGATAACAGACCAAAACACAGATTAGTGACCAGAATATAGCCTGCATACGTCCAGAATACCTGTCGGAGCAGTGGTGTTACTTGCATAAGCTGCTGTTTCCAGCCTAGAATCCTGGGAATAGCCAGACTACCCAAAACCAAGCCGATCTGCCCGATTCCAGCCAGATAGATAAGTGTATGAAGTGTAAGCATAGATAGCCGAAAGATTCCTGCAAGTATAGCCAAATCATCTGATTCAAAGGCTTGTATGTAAGAATGTCAACTGAAAAAACATTTCTTTTTTCTTATATATCATCTGTCAGGTATAATTTCTGCAAAAATCTATTCGTTTCGTATTTACCTATTGCCTCTTAGGGGCATTAACACTCTACTTTCAGTCTTTTATTTTAATCATTTTATCTATGGAGTCTCATTCTTCTTCTAATGGATTTTCTACGGAAAGCTTGAGTCAGTTAAAACAAAAACTTCAGCAAATCAACGAGCTGTTACCCTTGATACCTACAACCACAATATCCGAAACAGCAAACAACTCCATCCAAGAAGACACCAACACCTCCACAGAAACGATGCCTGCCTCATACCTGCGACACTTATCTACTATGCTGGAAGGTTTTCGCAAAGACGTACACCTATATCTGACCCTTTCGGAACGTCGAAATATGCGGGGTGGTCAGTCATTGGAAGATGATATTTAAAATAATAAACTTCTTTGGGTCTCCATTATCCATACTCCATATACAGGTTTCATATGTAATGACTGGCTCACAATGCCTTGATAATCAAAAAGACTATGCCTGTGATTGGTTTTGAAAATGCTTTTTTTCGTTAATTTTCCGCAAAATTTAGCAATTCAGACTGAGGTTTTTCATCTTTAGAAAAACTTTTGTACACTAGCAACCGCACCTATCTGACATTTTTGTGAGAGAACAAGTATTAAAAGCCATTCTACAATTACTTGCCATCAGTGCTGTCATTGATGGTATTTCGGAAGATGAACATGAAACCATTCGTAAATTCCTGTACGAAAACGTGGATGACGGGTCTGTAGCCCGTTATATGCGTATGTTTGAAAGCTATCTGAAAGTTTCTGTATATTCCAAAGAACAGATTCAACACATCTGTGAACAGATCAATACAGACCTGGAAGTACGACAAAAGGTAATCATTATTCTACGTCTGATAGAAATTGGTTTGGCAGACAATATGTTTTCGTCTGCAGAAGATGAATTTATGAAGATTGTGTGCGAAGCCACACACGTAGAAACGTCTATTTATAATTCCATTCGAGCCTTTATAGAAACACGGGATATTTACAGTATTTCCTCTGATAATATTCTGATTATTGATGCCCTAGAACCTCCCCCCGGAGCTGCCAACTACATCCAGAAGCCTTACATCAAAAATACCATCGGCATACTACGGTTGCCAGAGGTAGACATGTACCTATTGGGCGTAGCTCATCCGGCCAAAGAAGTATACCTAAATGGCCACCAGCTTAAGTCCCATTATGTGACACCTCTCACCAGTGGTAGTGTGCTAAAGGCCAGCTCTGAAACCATTTATTATAGTGACATTATTGGGCATTTTCTGCGGGCGGCCCATAAACAACGCATTATACTGGAAGTAAAAGATGTCGAATATCTGTTTCCCAACGGCAAGCAGGCCTTACATCCGATCCGTTTTTCAGAAGAATCGGGCACATTGGTGGCTATTATGGGTTCTAGTGGATCGGGGAAGTCTACGCTACTCAATGTACTGAATGGCAATCTAAAACCCCAACGGGGTCAGGTGCGGATCAATGGCATTGACATTCACGCACATAATGAAGATCTCAAGGGTGTAATCGGATACGTACCTCAGCAAAATTTTCTGATCGAAGAACTGACTGTATACGAAAACTTGTATTTCACAGGCAAGCTTTGTTTTGCTCATCTGACCGAATTTGAAATCAATAGGCTCGTACTGCAAATGCTTACGAGTCTGGGTCTGTACGAAGTCAAAGACCTGAAAGTAGGTTCTTCACTCAAGAAAACCATCAGTGGCGGTCAGCGGAAGCGGCTCAATATCGGGCTGGAATTATTGCGGCAACCGTCTATCATGTTTGTAGACGAGCCAACCTCCGGGTTGTCGTCGCGGGATTCAGAAAATATCATGGATCTGCTGCGAGAACTGACCATGCTAGGTAAACTGATTTTTGTGGTCATTCACCAGCCGTCACCAGAACTGTTCAAGCTATTTGACAAGCTGCTGGTACTCGATACAGGCGGCTATCAAGTGTATTATGGCAATCCTACGGAAGGTGTACTGTATTTCAAGAAGCTGGTGAATCAGATAGACCGTCAGGAGATCAATTCTGAGCAAATCTTTAATATCTTGGAAGCCAAAATTATAGATGAATTTGGCACCCAGACTCCCCACCGACGGGTATCTCCACAACGTTGGCACCATTTTTTCAGGGAGAAAATTCACCTGCCACAGTTGCCACCTGCCACAGAAGCTCCACCTGGTACCCTGAACCTCCCCAATCGATGGAAACAATGGCTACTCTATACCACCCGCGACATACTAGCCAAACTGACCAATCAGCAGTACCTGATTATCAACCTGATTCAGGCACCACTATTGGCCTTGATCTTAGCATATATTGTGCGGTACTACGAAGTAGACGAGCTCAACAACAAAGGGAATTATATTTTTGCCGAAAACGTAAATATTCCAGCGTTTATCTTCATGAGTGTAATCATCTCTCTCTTCATGGGGCTGACCATCAGTGCCGAGGAGATTATCAAAGATGCCAAAACCCGCCGCCGCGAAGCCTTTCTACACCTGAGTCGGAATAGCTATCTGTGGGCTAAAATATGCGTCTTATTTGGCATTTCAGCCATCCAGACTATTCTGTATGTCGTAGTGGGCAATGCGGTGGTAGGTATTCAAGGAATGAGTTTTACCTATGGGCTGGTACTTTTTTCGTGTGCCTGCTTTGCCAATATGCTGGGTCTCAATATCTCTGCTACCTTTGATTCGGTCATTACCATTTATATCCTGATTCCCATCTTGCTCATTCCGCAGCTGATACTAGGCGGAGCTGTGATTAAATTTGATGAAATTAATCCTTCCCTTTACAAACAGGGAAAAGTTCCTCTGGCAGGTGAATGCATGGCTTCCCGATGGGCCTTTGAGGCCTTGCTGGTAGAACAGTTTATGCACAATCCCTACGAAAGACCAATCTATGTGTATGACAAGGAAATAGCTATTACAGACTACAAAAAAACCTACTACTTGCCTACACTTCTGTCCAAACTGGAATATTGCATAAACCTGAAAAATGATAGCACCCGGATATCAGACGGCACCTATCTAGATTATGTGGCGTTGCTCCGGAAAGAGATAGAAAAAGAGATGAAAGAAAATCCACAGATTCAGCTGGAGAATGTCCATCAGGTGCATCCGGAGGCATTTACCCAACATACAGCCCAGCAATTAAAAAACTTTTTGGAAAGGTCACGACAGTACTATGTACTCCGCCATAACCAGGCCTACAACGCCCGCGACAGTGTGATGGCCTCCCTTTCCCGCAGTGATGCCTCTCGCCAGCAACTCCTAGATCTGAAAGTCAATCACCAGAATGAAGCAGTGGCCCAGTTAGCTACCAATTCTTCTGTCCAATATCGGATCATTGAGTACCAGGGTGAACTCCTGCAAAAAATTTATCCTATCTATCTTACACCACCCGTAACCGGAAGCCTCGGCGATATGCGAACGCATTTTTATGCCCCTAGCAAGCCTTTAGCTGGTATACAGATACCTACACTATGGTTTAACCTAGTCATTATCTGGATGATGACTGCGGTATTGTATATAATGTTGTATTTCAGGGTATTCCGTAAGATGTTAGGCGGCAAACTGTTTGGCCTCCTATTCGGCTTATGGCCACGAAAAGAAACCAGTGATAGATGATCTATTTATATACACTCCAAACAAAACATCTGGCTGTGTTTCAAAATGTATGGTGGTGAAAAGGCTCTTGCCTGTCATAGACTGGCTTTCGCCCCATCTTACTATTTTTTCTCTATTCAACTAGCTTCTATTTGAGAGAATATAGTTGAATAGAGAAGAGCAACTTATCATTATAAATACCTGATAATGAACAACAAAAGCTCATCACACATTTTGACGCACAACCAATTTTTAGTGCCTAAAATTCAAATAATTGCATTTGTTTCCTATAGACATCCATACACCTGTAAGCTGGTTTGTTAGTATCTATGCCTACTCCATATTTTATTTTTCTATGTATTTTCTCATTATTATGATTTTTCCTATATTTGTTCTACTTCTGTTTCTGTACTAAAAATAAGAAAATATCATACAGATCTACTGTAATTTTGCATACACTAAGGAAGTTACATTTCTTTGAGCAGTCAAATAAAGACTTGTGTATTTGTTATCACTCTTACAAAAGCCTTAGAAATATAATTTTTCAAGTACGGGCTATAATTATTTTAAACAGGTTAAATTTTTATGAAGCATCTTTATCTCTATGGAATATTCTTTTTTGTATTCCAGACTATGTTCGCTCAGGATTTTGATAATTACCAATTTGTCAGATCCTCGAATCCTATTCCATCGGATTTTCTTACACTTTCTTCTAAAAAATATAAAGAATCTGTAGAGTCAGATCCTACCTTCAAGCGTGAAAAGCAAAAAATCCGTCAACAGAAGAAAGACTTTTATCTCAAAAATAGTTTTGTCATTGACGAACTACTTTTGAGTGGACGAATCCTATTCAATGATCCTATCTCTGCCTATGTTAATAAAGTAGCAGATCAACTACTTATTAAGCAACCTGAGTTACGTAAAAAAGTGCGTTTTTATGTGATAAAATCAAAAATTGCGAACGCTTTTGCTACTGATGGTGGTATGGTGTTTATCAATATGGGGCTTTTGGCACAACTAGAAAATGAAGCTCAACTGGCATTTATTCTGGCTCACGAGATAAGTCATTTCTCCAAAAAACATAGTGTCAATGAATACCTAGAAGACCAAAAAATACAAAGCAAAAAAGGTGACTATCGTCGGCTTTCTGTAGATGATAAGTTTCTAGCCAAGATGACCTATTCTAAAGAGCTGGAGATGGCAGCAGATGATAGCGGCCTGTCATTTTTCCTAGCATCAGGTTATGCTGCTGAAAATATTGAGAATGTCTTTGAAGTATTGAAATATGCGGATCTGCCTTTTGAGGACAAAGCTGTGTCTCTGTCCTTTCTGGAAACTGACTTTTTCCATTTTCCCAAAGAGTACTACTTAAAAGAAACTAAATCTATAGAAATAAAGGAAGAAAATGACAGTAAAAGTACCCACCCAAGTACAGATAAAAGAAAAGAAAACATTGTAGCACAGTTGAAGACTACTACTACTGCTGCCAAAGGCATGTATCTAGTTTCGGAAAAAGAATTTAAGACTATCCAGAAAATAGCACGATTTGAGATCTGCAATCTATACCTCAAAAATATGGAGTATGTCAATGCCATTTATACAAGCTATTTACTATTATTGGAAAACCCAGACTCCCGCTATCTGCATAAAATTATTGGAACATCTCTTATACAGATGGCTAAGTATGCCAATATTGGAAAGTCCAATACAACTACCAATCAGAGGCAAGTAACTGCTGCTCATTCAAAAGAGGAAAGCCCAATACCTACATACGAGTATGAACAAACACAAGGGGCGTCTCAACGACTCACCTACCTGTTTCACAAAATGAGTAGCGAAGAGCTTACCACGCTAGCTGTTCGTTATAACTGGAAGCTTCGTATGATGTATCCAAATGACTCTACTCTACGGGAAGCCAGCGAAATAGCTCTACGGGAGCTAGCCTTCAGTGGTATATCTTCCCTAAAACAATATGTAGCAGAAAAGCCAGCTCTTGATCCTGTAGAAAATCCAGATTCTTTGGCTAAAGAGGCATCCAAAATGGATAAAATCAAAAAGGCTGCTTCTGAAAAGCCCTATTACCATTATGCCTTTATAGGTTTTTTGGAGAATGCTGATTTTGTTAAAAATTTCGAATCCTTTGTTCAAGAAAAACAGCAAGCCGACAAAAAATCAAAGCCTTCTTGGAGAGAAAAAAGAAAATGGGAAAATAAACTTGCCAGAAGAGGGCTTGGTCTAGGTGTAAACAAAATTGTACTCGTGCATACAGAATATTTGAAAATAGATGACCGTAAACGAAATAAGAAGTTCCTTTTTATAGAAAGTGAAGAAAAGAAGAATAACTTCAATATGAAAATCAATCAAATAGCAAAGAAAATTGGTGTACAGACTACCTGGCTAGAACCTCGTACACTAACTGCTACAGATGGAGAAAAGTTTAATGATTATGCAATGCTGAGAGAATGGTTCAGCAAAAAAATGTTACATGATAATATTGAAATACCCCATCTAACTGCCGAACAGAAAAAAGCATTTATAGCCCGATATGGCACTTCCTATGTATGCTGGATGGGAACCATTAATCTGACCCAACGAGCCCCAGTAGGCACAGTCTTTTATAGTCTTTTGCTGCCCTATCTGACACCCATGTTTGCAACCAAGGCATTTACTCCTAACAGTGGAACATTGTATTTTGCAACTGTCTTTAATATTGAAGATGAAAAGGTATATCTGGTAGACTATCGTGTTGTCAATTCCAAAGATGCTGCCTATGTTATCCATGCGAACATCTATAATACACTCAATCAAATTCACTATCCAGCCAAATAACACTTATTCTTTGTCTACTATTCTTTTGTATTATGAAACGTATAGTTACCATTCTTATACATATCCTTCTCTTTTCACACTGTGTATGGGCACAAGTACCTGGTTATATGGGCAAACGCATAGCTGTAGATGCAAACTTTCATTCTATGGCAAACCCTGTGGCAACCTTATTTAATGAAGATTATTTTAGAGAATATGGCATTCGGTTTCGCTACAAGTGGAACCTGCAGGCAGAATATACCCTGACAAAAAAAATGACTATAGGTCTACAGTATGATTTATTGAATCAATCTCAGACAACAAATTATATTTTGTCCTCTACAGGTAATAATGAAGATAAAAGTGTCCAGAATATCCGCCTTCAGGTACGTGGGCTGGGAATAGGATTCAAAAAATACCTCAAAGGTGCCATGGCACCAACAGGTACTTATTTGCAGATAAATCTCATTTCTGTGACAGGCTCTTTTAAAGCAACCAATAAGACTGAAGAGTGGAACGAACAATACAATCCGCGTGAGGATGATGAGCAAATTATCTATTCCTCCTATCAGAATGATGATACTGTTTCTGGATATGTCCTAAATGTAGGAGTCGGTAAAAGGGTTGTTTTTGCTGACCGTTTCACATTCCAGTTTGGTATTAATGTAGGTGGTCTAGGTTATATCAAAAGTGAGAAATATGGCACAGCTCCTATATTTCCTATAATGTACTACAGCTCATCCTCTAATCGAGAAGAAGAGGCTGGAGCAAATGCTGTAACGATGATCAAACGTAATTATGTCGTCAATGCTAGTATCGGGTTTGGAATTCTGCTCTAAAACTATCACACCCGATTTTTAGAATCCATCACACATTGTCGCAGGGCCGTCGTTGAGGAGACATACCTTCAGTCGGCCCAATCAAACGATCAATTTTATATGTAATAGAGTATTTTTTGTATTTTTTCTAAAGAAAATAATACCATTCTCTGAAAGTCTCATCAGTGTAATGAATCAGGGAAAAAATATTTTTTGTAACCAAACTCTTGAAATCTCCTGTAAACCCTACTCCTGTCTTTACTATATCTGTTACAGTAAGAAAAGCAGCCTAAATAAATAGTATTTATATTTGTGTGAAGTCAAATTTGTGGTACCTATGCAGTTTATATTTTTCGTCATAACAATTTGCTCTCTTTCTATGAAACATCTTTACGTGTCTGTTATGCTTTTTATTTGCCTACAGACTGCTTTCTCTCAGAATTTTGAAAATTATCAGCTTATTCAATCTTCCAATCCAATTCCGGCCGATTTTCTAACACTAGCTTCAACAAAATATAAAGAAGCCATACAGGCAGATCCTTCTATTGCACATGAAAAGCGAAAGATACGTGAGCAAAAAAAAGATTTTTACCTAAAAAATAGCTTCATTTTGGATGAACTGCTGCTTAGTGGAAGGATTTTATTTAATGACCCACTGGTTGCATATGTAAACAAAGTTGCCGATCAATTATTAGCTCAACAACCTGATTTACGAAAGCAAGTTCGTTTTTATGTGGTAAAGTCAAAAGTAGCTAATGCATTTGCCACAGACAGAGGATTGATTTTTATCAATATAGGACTGTTGGCTCAATTGGAAAATGAAGCTCAACTGGCTTTTATTCTGGCGCATGAGGTAAGTCATTTCTCTAAAAAACACAACATCAATGGTTATTTGGAGAACAAAAAAATATATAGTAAAAAAGGGGATTATCGCCGACTATCAGTGGATGATAAGTTTTTGGCCCGCATGACTCATTCCAAAGAACGTGAAATGGAAGCAGATGAAAGTGCATTGACAATTTTCGTACAAGCAGGCTATTCGACAAATAAGTTGGAAGAACTGTTTGATGTGCTTAAATATGCAGATCTTCCATTTGATGATAAAACGGTCTCGTTGTCATTTTTAGAGACAGGATACTGCCAATTTCCCAAAGAATATTATTTGGCAGGTACGCAACCTATAGAAATAAAGGAAGATGAAAATGATACTAAAAGTACACATCCAAGTACAGACAAACGGAAAGAAAAGATGATGGAGCGAATACAAACCATTGCAGCGACAGGCACTGTCAAAGGTTTGTATCTAGTTTCTGAACAAGAATTTAGTACTGTACAGAAAATAGCTCGCTTTGAATTATGTCATTTATATCTTAAAAATATGGAGTATGTAAACGCTATTTATACCAGTTATTTACTCCTACAAGATAATCCCAATTCTCGTTATCTGCATAAAATTATTGGTATGTCATTGATTCAGATGGCCAAATATGCGAATATAGGCAAATCAAACAACCAAACAGAGGCAAAAAAAGTATCGAATATTCATACTAGTGAGGACCTAAACCTGCCTACATATGAATACGAAAAAACGCAAGGTGCGTCCCAACGCCTTACTTATTTGTTTTATAAAATGAGTAGTGAGGAGCTTACTACCTTAGCTGTTCGATATAACTGGCAACTCCGTACAAAATATGCAGATGACCTGACTATACGTGATATGAGTGAAATAGCCCTGCGGGAACTGGCGTTTAGTGGGGTCTCTTCTCTGAAGCAATACGCAACCGAAAAACCCGCTCCTGTAGAGAACATGGACTCACTAGCCAAAGAACAATCCAAGATGGACAAAATCAAAAAAGCTGCTGCAGAAAAGTCCTATTATCAGTACGCCTTTGTAGAGTTGCTCCCTCAGGCAGATTTTATTAAAAGCTTTGGGTCTTTTGCAGAGGAAAAACAAAAAGCAGATAAAACGCCGAAACCTTCCCAAAGAGAACAACGAAAATGGAGAAATCAATTGGAACATAGAGGCGTAGGGCTAGGTATATCTAAGGTGGTACTTGTACATACAGAATATCACAAAATAGACGATCGGAAAGACGGAGATAAGTTTCTATTTTTAGAAGGAGAACAACGGAAACAAGACTTCAATGCACGCGTCAATGAAATCGCAAACAAAATAGGCGTGCAAACAACCTGGCTGGAACCACGAACATTGACCAACTCGGAGGGAGACAAGTTTAATGATTATACGTTGCTCAGAGAATGGCTTGGAAAGACCATGCTACATGACAAGATCGAAATGCCTCATCTGACAGCCGAACAAAAAAAGGCATTTATAGCCAAATATGGTACCTCCTATGTATGTTGGATGGGAGCTGTCAATCTAAAACAGGGTACCCCAACAGGAAAACTATTCTATAGTTTACTGTTTCCCTACTTGACCCCTATGTTTGCGGCTCAGGCATTCACACCCAAAAGCGGGACACTATACTTTGCGACAGTATTCAATATTGAAGATGAAAAGCTCTATTTGGTAGATTACCGACTCGTGCATTCTAAAGATGCCGCTTATGTAATTAATGCCAATATCTACAATACACTTTATCAAATTCATTATTCATCAAAATAATAACGTGTACTTTTAATACTATACTCAATATAATATGAAATCTATAAAGTTTATTTTACCTATATTTCTTTTTTCCATTTGTGCATATGCACAAGTACCTGGTTATATGGGCAAACGTATAGCCATAGATGTTAACTTTCACTCTATGGCCAATCCTGTAAATACAAAAATATGGTTTGCAGAAGAGTCTGGTATGCGGTTCAGATACAAATGGAATCTGCAAACAGACTATGTACTTACAAAAAAAATAGCCATCAGTCTACAATACGATCTCTTGAATCAGCATAAGACAACTTCCTATGCTGAATCAGGTTATAGAAGCGTTCAGAATATTCGCTTACAGGTACATGGAATAGGAATAGGCTATAAAAAATTTCTTAGAGGAGCGATGGCTCCAACTGGTTTTTATTTTCACATGAACGTAATGGGCATAGTAGGTAATTTCAAGGCATCTAATTTATATACAGATACATATGTGTACAATAATGAAGATGAATCTGGTGTTTATAATAATGATAATTCTGTTTCTGGAGTTATCTTGCGGATAGGTGTAGGCAAACGGGTGGTTTTTGGAGAGAGGTATACATTTCAATTTGGTATAAGTTCAGGTTTGGGGTATATTCAGAGTAAGGACTATGGTAGTGCTTTTGTTTTATATGATCCCTCGGACAGTGAACCACACGAACTAGCTGCAAAACAGGCATTAAAGCTAATTAAACGTAATTATGGCTTAAATGCCTGTATCGGGTTTGGCATTCTGCTCTAAAACTATCACACCCTATTTTTAGAATCCATTACAATTGTTACGGGGCCGTCGTTGAGGAGTTGTACCTGCATGTCGGCCCCAAATTCTCCTGTCTGGATAGGTTTTCCAAGTTCCTGGGCCAAAGCCTGTATCATAGCTTCATACAATGGAATAGCTGTTTCAGGCCGGGCAGCTTCGATGAACGACGGACGGTTCCCTTTTTTGGTACTGGCATGCAAAGTAAACTGACTGATGAGCAAGATCTCACCACCTACATCCTGCACAGACAGGTTCATTTTTCCCTCAGCATCGCCAAAAATTCGCAGCTGAACCATCTTTTTACTGAGCCACTCTATATCTTCCTGGGTATCAGTATGGGTTATGCCTAACAAAATCAACAGTCCCTGTCTTATCTGACCTTTTACTGTCTCGTTAATAGTAACGGATGCCTGGCTAACTCGTTGAATTACTGCAATCATACATGTCTAGTGAATGAGATAGAAACGTTGTCTGACTTTGTCTCCCCCCATTTCCATTCCTTATTCACTCTTGAGTGATTGGACTGGATTGATCAATGCCGCTTTAATAGCCTGGAAACTTACAGTCACTACCGTAATGAACAATGCCCCCAAGGCAGATACACCAAAAATCCACCAGGAAATATGGGTATGGTATTCGTATTTCTCCAACCAGCTGCTCAAATAATAATAGGCAATGGGAATGGCTATCAGACAAGAAATAAACACCAATACTACAAAATCTTTTGATAGCATTTGCCACACATCCCATATAGAAGCTCCAAGTACTTTTCGAATGCCAATTTCCTTGGTTCGCTGCTCAGCTACAAAAGCCGTGAGTCCGAACAGTCCCAGACACGAAATAAAAACGGCAAGAATAGCAAAGAAACTGGCTAGCTTGCCAATGCGTTCTTCGTCACCGAACTTTCGGGCATATTCTTGGTCTACAAAATCAGCTGTGAAAGGTACATTTGGCGTATATTTTTTCAAAATTCCTTCCACCTTTGTCAAGGCTGCCTGCGTAGGCAACTTGCGGTTCAGCCGAAGAATGATAAGATTTTCCTGCTCTGTAGCAATGTGAAAAAGAGAAGGTCTGACAGGAGCATAAGGCGATTCGGCTAGTATATCTTTTACCACGCCAATGATTTGAAAAGGCTGGTTTTCCCAGAGTAATGTTTGACCCACAGGATTTTTAAACCCCAGAAAAGCCGCCGCAGTCTCATTGATAATAAACGCTACGGAATCGGTAGCCATTTCTCTCGAAAAATCTCGTCCTTCCTTTATCACCCAACCAACCGTTTTGCCATATTCGTGCGAAACGGCATTATTTGGAAAATCTACGCCCAGGCTAGGATCTTTGCCTTGCCAGTCAAACCCTCCGTTGGTATTCCAAACACTCGTGAGCGGACTAGCCGCTATGGTCATTTCTTCAATGGCTCCTGTGCTTTTCAGCTCGTTTCGGATTGCCTCGTAGTGGGTATAGACTTCTTTTTCCAGCCTCATTCGTATCAGCCCGTCGTAGGTGTAGCCGATGGGACGGGCTTTGGCGTGTTCAATTTGCCTGAAAACAACAATTGTTCCAATAATAAGTGTCATGGACACTGTAAATTGCAATACCACCAACACTTTGCGCGGAACAGAAGCAAACCGACCAGCCCGAAACGTTCCTTTTAATACCTGAACAGGCTGAAAGGAAGACAAATACAGTGCAGGATACGAACCCGCAACCAATCCCGTCAGCAAACTAAACGCTATGCCCAGCAACCAGAAAATGGGTTCTTTCCAGGGTATGGTTGCTTTTTTGTCGGCCACATCGTTGAAATAGGGTAAACTGATAGAGACCAACACCAATGAGACCACAAATGCAATGAAAACAACCAGAATAGATTCGAAGAAAAACTGATTAACCAATTGCCCTCGCACCGATCCAATGGCCTTTCGAATGCCGACTTCTTTGGCCCGTTTCTCACTGCGGGCAGTGGACAGATTCATAAAATTGATACAGGCCAACAGCAATACAAACAATCCAATAATGCCAAATAGCCACACAAACTCAATGCGTCCTCCGATATTGATGCCTTCTTTAAAATCAGACCTCAGGTGCCAGTTGCGCATGGGGTGCAAAAAAACCTGTGCCTTGTATCTCTTTTCGTCTTGGTCAACTTTGTCCAGTTTGACGTTTTTGATCTTTGCAGATACTTGCTCCATATTGGCGTGGTTGGCAATCTGGGCGTAGGTTTGGGTAGAATTGCTTCCCCAAGGATTAGGTCTTTTTTTGAGATAGGAATTTTCAATCAGGTACAATTCCCAGGGAAGCATTATCGAAATTTCATGAAACGAGGTATTGTATGGCAAATCTTCGTACACACCTGTCACTTTAACATCATACTTGTTGTCCAATCGCATGATTTTATTCACAGGATCGGCATTGCCAAAGAAAGCCTGGGCAACCGAAGCCGACAGCAAAATGGAGTACGGATCTTTCAGCCCGGCTCTTGTTCCGCTGCGCATCTTCAAGGTAAGCATTTCCGTAATTTCTGGTTCAAAGTAATTGCCCGTTTTAACCAAACGTGTATCGCCTACGGCTAGCACATGTCCATTGGTCCAGGACGATTGTACCACATAGGCGAAGTCACTGCCATATCTTTCCCGGATCTCGGCTCCCATCAGGTACGGATTGGACACTTGCGTACTCAGTTTGCCATTGAAAACCTGATGCTGCATCACCTGGGCAATGCGGTCATAATTCTCGTGGTACTTGTCATAGGAGAGTTCATCATAGATCCACAGCCCAATGAGTATAGCCACCGCCATACCCACCGCCAATCCTCCAATGTTGATGAACGAATACACATGGTTTTTCAATAAATTCCGAAAAGCAATCGTAAAATAGTTGCGTAGCATAGCGTGGCAAAGGTTACAAGTGTTAAATAGTATTTATACAGAGTCAGCTACATTTTTTTTCTTCCTTCCTCTAGAAAGACAAAACACATAACTTGTTTGTAAACAGATAGTTATACTCTTTCTATTCACATCTATTATTCCGTTTGTAAGGACTTGACTGGATTGGCTAGAGCCGCTTTGATGGCTTGAAAACTCACTGTCAGCAAGGCAATCGCCAACGCCAGCACCCCTGACAATGCAAAAACCCACCAACCAATGTCAATACGATAGGCAAAATCCTGTAGCCACTGGTTCATGACATACCAGGCTATGGGTGTGGCAATGACAAAGGCGATGAGTACCAGTTTGAGAAAACTACGTGACAAGAGCACCACAATCTGGCTTGTAGATGCCCCCAATACCTTTCGTATGCCAATTTCTTTGATTTTTTGCTGGGCCACCAAAGAAACCAGCCCATACAAACCCAGGCATGAAATCAATACCACCAGTATGGCAAAATATCCAATTGTATGGCCCAGTCGCTGGTCACTTTCGTAGAGACGGGCAATGGCTTGGTCCAGAAACTCATAGGCAAAGGCTTTTTCTGGAAAAAACTGTGTCCATTGCTGTTCCAGAAAGCGGAGTGTCTGTGGTATATTCTGTGCATTGATTTTGAAGGAAAACAGGCTGAGTTGCGGAATATCGATGTCCAGCAGTACGCCTTCTAGCGGCATTTGCAAGGACTCTGCATGAAAGTCGCGTATCACCCCAATAATTTTACCCTCCTTGCCCTCTCGATTGACGGTTTTTCCGATGGCCGCCTCTGGCGTTTTCCAGCCAAACGACCGAGCACCTGTTTCTGTGATAATAAAAGCCGAAGTACGATCTGTTTCAAACGCTTCCGAAAAATCACGGCCTGTCAGTAGCTTCATGTCATAGGCTTTCAGGAAATTATAATCTACGGCTAGGCATGCAATAAATTTGTTATCTTCTGGTGTAAACCCTTCTGGCACAATGCCCCGCCGTGTACTACCCTGCCCCAATGCCTGACTCGATAAAGTGACCTCCACTACATTCGGATTTTGTTTGAGCAGGTTTTGGAACGTTTTGATTTTCCGGTATAGGCTATCGTTGGGCTGTACAAAAATATTATTCAGATTGTTACTATACAACGGCGCCGTGACGATGTAGTCTTTCGCAAATCCGAGTGGTTGATTGTGCATGAAATGCAACTGCCGCAAAGCCACCATAGCCCCGGCAATCAAGGCAATAGAAGCGGCAAATTGGGCTACTACCAATGCCTGTCGCAACATGCCCCCCTTGGCTTTGATACTGGAAAAGTTCCCCTTTAGTGTGGCCAGCGGCTGGAATGCAGACACAAAAAAAGCGGGATAACTACCTGCCAGCAGGCTCGTCAGCAAGAAAATACCAAAAAACATTAGCATGAGTAGGTTGTCACCAAACAGATTGGCCAGGGTGAGGTGTTTGCCTGTCAACTGGTTTAGCACGGGTAACAATAACTGAATCAGCCCTAAAGACAGCATAAACGCTGCCATACTCAGCAAAAACGACTCTCCTATAAACTGCCCGATGAGTTGTCTTTTTTCGGCACCAAGCACTTTTCGCATGCCCACTTCTTTGGCTCGTTTCAGTGAACGAGCCGTGGAAAGATTAATAAAATTGATGCAGGCAATGAGTAAAGTAATGAAAGCCACGGCACTAAACACATATAAGTAGGTGATGCTGCCTAATGGCTCTGGTGTATTTGCCTCCGAAGATCGTAGGTGGAAGTCCCGCATGGGTTGTAGATGAAAGTCAATGTCTTTGCTAAACTGCTTGGGGGCGTGGGTAAGTAAAAACTGTGGAAACTTGGCATTTACAGATGCTGGATTCTGGTTGGGTTTCAGCAGCACATACGTCCACGAGTGGCTGATGATCCAGTTTTGAGTCAGGTTTTTGCGTGCAGCTGGGGTTTCCAGTGCAAACATGGTTTCGTAGTTGGCAATGAAGCCAAACTTTAGGTGTGAGTGGTCGGGAAATGCTTTTACTACACCCGATACTTTCATAGGCTGAGAGCCGCCAAACAACAGCGTTTTGCCCAATGCAGACTGCCCACCAAAGTATTTTTCAGCCATTTCATCGGTGATCACTACCATAAAATTGTCCCGTAGTGCGGTTTTGGGATTACCTTCCAGAAACGAAAACGTGAAAACATTCGCAATAGCTGGATCTGCGAAGAAAAAGTTTTCTTCCTCAAATTTTTTCCGCCCCACATTACCTTCCGACAAAGTCTCGATACTAGCACTGCGGCGGTACATGCGGGCAGAGGTCTCAATTTCTGGAAAATAACCGGGCAACAGAGGCGAAGCTGGAGGCGGAATCACTGCCAAGGCTTGCGGCAATCCAGCAAATAAAGGGTTATAACTAATCCGATAGATGCGGTCGTACTTTTTATGAAAGGTATCGTAGCTAAGTTCGTTTCGCACAAACAATAGAATCAGAAAACAGCAGGTCATGCCCAAGGTTAGGCTGGTAATGTTGATGACAGCAAAGCCTTTGTGCCGCAGCAAATTACGGATAGCAATTTTGAGGTAGTTATCTAACATATACGGGCAGGTTTGAACGTTTCATTATTTGTTGCTCTGCCAATACAATGCCGAATATATACGCACCTAGTCTGTAACCGTACTTGTATTCCTTTAAACAATGCACCAATCAGCAACTAATACACTGACTAACAAATAATTACATAAAAACCATTTTCAAAGAAACGATAGCTAGGCCAGATACAAGCAAGTATGTTTTAAAGTCTTTTGGAGGAATCTCAATACCTAAATGTCCGATTGCGGACACTTGTTGTTCATTGCCGAACAGGGGGTTCGATCTTCTGAGAAAGCGGGCGAACACCTAGGTCTTATCCTGTCTGCTATCTTTTGAGGAAATGAAGTTTTTGGTGTTTTGTTATACGTCATTCAGAGCGAAGCGAAGAATCCCCAAAGATGAAAGGCTTGCTTTCGGGGGTATTTTTGCTCATTTCCCCCTCATGCCTATCTGTAAACGCTTTTTTACCGAGCCTGTGCCGAGGGGATTCTTCGCTTCGCTCTGAATGACGCACCACTTTTACGTTTTCACCCCCTTGTGCAGAAAAGATATCCGACAGGATCAGACACATAGATTCGCCCCTACAAATACTACCCTTTTTGGTGTATGTCCTTTATCCATCTGCGGGTTCTACCAGAATTACTTTTTCCTTGTCCACAATCACGGCTCCATCGGGCAAGCCTTTGGGTTTGCGGACATATTTGCGGGGCGTGACTGTAACCGGGCAGAGAGTATCGTTTTTTCGGCGAGAATAGTAGGCTGCTAGTCGGGCGGCTCTTTCGATCACGGGTTCAGGAAACGGCTTGCCTGCCTGATACTTAATCACCACATGCGACCCGCTTACATCCTTGGCATGCAACCAGAGGTCTTCTTTCCAGGCATATTGACGGGTAAGCAAGTCATTGTTTTTTGAATTTTTCCCAACCAGAATCTCAAATCCCATGTATTCATAGTACCGAAACAAGGTTTTAGGCTGAGGAGTAGCTTCTTCTATTTCCAGGCCGTTGTCTTTCAGAAACCGACGCAGTACTTTTATATCTTCTATTGTTTCCAGGGTCTTTAGTTGTTGCAGAATCCGGGCTTGTTCCTGTTCTTTCTGGGCAATACTTTTTTCCAGCACCGCAATTTCTATCTTTTCATTTTTAGCCTTTCGATAATAGATTTCGGCATTTTTTTGAGGAGAAACATCTTTTTTTAGCTTGATCTGTACAGGTTTGTCATGATAAAAATCATGCAGTTCGATGCTGGTAACATTCGTCGGGATCTGATGCAGGTTTGCCATCAGAATATGCCCCATTTGTTCATTTCTAGCTTCGACAAGTATGGTATTCAGTTTTTCGTAGGTCTTGGTGAGGTAGCCTTCGGTTTGTTTCTTTTTTTTCTCCAGCCGTTGTACTACCTGATTTTTCTCTTTGGCCAACACCGACTCACGGGCATAGAAGCTATAAAACCGATTGGCGGCGTCGAGTGGATGTATGCAGGTTTCGAAAATTTCGCCGAAGGGCAGCAGTGACAGTACAGGCAACGGCTGCACAGAAGAGTCTGGCGTAGGTAGATACGTAAGTTGGTATGACTCTGGCTGTTCGAGAGTAGCTACCAGTTGTTGCAGCATTTGCCATTTTTCAGCGGTGGGACGTTTCACAAACCCATGTTGGTCTAGCCAACGTAGGGGCAGCTTGCCCAGTGCTGGGTAGATGGCAGTCGGATTTTCTTGGGCATGTATAAAATCTTCGAGGGTTGGGGAAAGATTGCGGTGCAGGGACTCTGGTTTCAATTGCCAGTCGGCATCAATATTATTTTGAAAGAGTTCTACGGGCACGTCGTTTTCGAGCAGCAGTATGTTAGACCGGTTTCCATGCAGTTTAAACAGTAGTAGGCTATCGGTATCCAATTGCAAGGCAAAGCTCCGATCCTGTCTGTATTGCACCACACCCGTAACCTTCTTGCCTATGGCTTGTTCGAAGAGGTCTACACTATTTTTTCGAGCCCGATGAAAGGTAGCAGGAAAGGTGAGGCAAACCAGCTCACTTCGTAGGCTTACCCGGATAAAATATTCTTCCCGATCAGCCATAAAACCCAGTATAAGTTCATCTTTATCCTGCGTAAAAGCTGTCACCAGTTGCCAACCAGTTAATTTATTTTGCAGAGCTACCAAAACCTGCCTCAGGAAGTAATAATTATTGTGCATGAGAAATAAATGAGCAAATGAGCAAATGAGGCAACTGCGTTGCCCTTACAGACTTGTGAGAGGCATGCCAATGCTGTTCTGGATTTTCAATCCAGAACGTGCCTGTTGTGGATTTGCAATCCACCAAATGCGATAGCATTTGCCAAAGTCGCTTGATCCAAACACCTTGTGAGTTTCACACACAAACAAATCCTGTGCCTAACACTCGAAAATGCTATGGCATTTTGGTGGATTACAAATCCACCACAGATTCGTTCCAGATTCCAAATCTGGAACAGCAGTACACTATAACAGCGGTCTGAATGAGCAAATGAGGCAACTGCGTTGCCCTTACAGACTTGTGAGAGGCATGCCAATGCTGTTCTGGATTTTCAATCCAGAACGTGCCTGTTGTGGATTTGCAATCCACC
>JACCDR012121960.1_pt1 | contig 42120 bp, 45 predicted proteins | sample 7446431 | NCBI WGS metagenome assembly JACCDR01 (sample SAMN15323443, study PRJNA562643) | freshwater metagenome | isolation source: river surface water | place: USA:Blue River Watershed | collected 2017-08-17
CAGATGCTATTGGAGGGAAGTCTGAAGGAGCTGCTCGCATTAAACAGGCTCTTACTGGGCTTTTCCTTGCTCTTGTTTCGTATGCAATATTGAACACTATTAACCCGGATGTGTTTTCGACGGATTTAAGACTAGAAGACGCGGAGGTACGAGAAATTTTTACCCTAGCAGAACTGCTAGAACTCGAAAAAGGAGATGCTTTACACGAAAATGAACACGGGGGCGAACTTACCGCATCAACAACTTTGGAAGAGTTTATACCTACCGCAGCAAGCGAAGCGGCTTTTCCTGGAATCGGAGCTTACAAAGGAAAAAGCTTTGGGGTAAGAGACAATTCAAATAACCCCGGAACAATATTGCCTCAGGTTGCGTACCTAAGAGATTTTGTTCCTACAAGATGGAGGTATCTTCTTCCGGTTAGTACATATAGAAGTGCTGAACATAATAAAAAAATAGGTGGTTCCCCGACATCAGACCACCTTAGAGGGGCGGCTATTGATTTCGCAGCAAGAAACAAAAAGATAAGTAGTCCGGAATTTATTAACGATGGGTACTCTCTTGTCGAATTTTTAAAACAAAACGGAAGCGCTATAGGTGTTGATCAGATCATCTTTAGAGATCTTAACTGGAGATTGCAGGGTGAAAAGTGGGTAAGAGGTGGCAAGGTGGGTGGCCACATGGATCATGTTCACGTAGGTTTCCAATAATTTCGATAAGTTGATAGAATATAGATAATGAACAGAAAAACTGTTGTTATTTCTATAATAGTTATATTAAGCATACTACTCGGCGTATTGGTTGGTTTTTATTTTTATATTAAGAATCAGGGATCAGAGGGTCCAATAGATTCCAACAACCAAAACGTAAGTTTCTTTGGGACAAGTTCTCCAACAAATATTTCAGTTCCCAACATCTCAGGACAGAACAATTCGCCTACACAAGCTCCTGCTACGTCAACAAGCTACTTTACTCCAGCAATATGGAGACTTATTTGGGATAGACCTGTATCAACCTTCAACTTTGTATATAAGGATATAAAATCAACAACAACAGCAAATAAAGCACGTGTCCTAACCGAAGAAACCATACGTTTTAGTGATAGAGAAACGGGCAACATCCTTCAGACATCAACCTCAACAATACTGATTGATCGTATATCAAACACAACATTCCCTCGTGTAGAAGAAGGTTTTTTTGCTGGCGCTTCAGGCAATAGCATAATAATGAGAAGACTTACGCAGAAAGGAGATGAAATTGAGACTATTTTAGGCACCCTACAAACACTTACCACAACATCTACATCTCAGTCTCTTATAACAAAAACACTCCCAAAGGACCTTCTTTTCGTTACACACTCTCCTGACAAAACTCTTACCGCCTATATTACTAACGATCCCAACGAAAGACTTATTACAACAAAATTGGACGGGTCTGGAAAAGTTGTTGTTTGGACAAGCCCTTTAAAAGAGTTCATTCCTTACTGGGTTAGCAAGGATTCAATTATTTTACACAGCAAAGCATCTGCTTTTGCATCTTCGTATATCTACAGTGTTAACCCAGCAACAAAAGCAATTCGAAAACTCCCTCTTGGTACTGCCAACAGGCAAGGTTTTACCGCAACTGTCCGAAGCGACTTGAAGAAAGCAATTATTAGCTATTTAGATAATACAGGACACATTGTTACCGCGATAAGAAACATCGATTCAAGTGACGAATTTCCATTGTATGTCTCTACACTTTCTGAAAAGTGTATTTGGAGTAAGAAAAATATCGATATAATCCTCTGCGCAGTTCCTGAAACCGATATTCAAGGTTCATATCCCGATATTTGGTATCAAGGCAAAGTAACTCTTCAAGACAACTTGTGGCAAATTGATACAAGAACAGGTGAAGCACGTCTCATTTTCCGCCCTTTCGACTATATAACAAGTGGGTTAGACATGCAGAAGTTGGAATTGAATAAATTGGAAGACTACTTAATTTTCCAAGACAAAAGAACACTTACGCTTTGGGGTCTTAAAACAAGCATACCTCTCGCAACATCAACTCGAGGTGTCCGATAAATAATAAAAGCCCCTCGTTTTCATTGAGCATAGCTCGATAATCCGTTAGGGGCTTTTATTATTGGTTATTTAGCAACAACCTTAACATCAATAGTCTTTTTGTCTTCTTTTTTAATTGTATTTCTGAAGTACACTTCCTGGGCAATTGTAAAGAGATTACTTGTAATCCAGTAGAGAGCAACGGCACCTGAAACACCGAGGGAAACAAAAAATACGATAGCAGGGAGAACATATCTCATATTCATATTCATACTTCGAGCAAAGTCATCTTGGAAAGTTCCGTCTTTCTTTGCTTCGTACTTTGGAATCGAGTATTGGATCTGAAAGAATTGAGTAATACCCGCAACAGCACCAAGAACAATACTTTTTACACTTACATCAAGAAAACCAAGGAAGTTTGTGTTTACAGCCTCTGGAACCTTAATAAATGAATAGAGAATATCTGTATGTATCGTTGGAAAACCTCCACGAAAGAAAATCCAGGCAAGAGCAAGGATAATCGGAAGCTGGATAAGCATAAGGAATATACTAGCGAATGGATTCATGTTGTACTTTCGATATAACTCGAGAGTTTTCATTGCCTGCTCTTGCCTGTCTTTGTATTTTGTTCGAATTTCTCTGAGCTCAGGATCAATCTGTCTCATGATTATCTGTGTTTTGACTGCCCCCTTTGAAAGCGGGAAGAGCACCACCTTAATCAAAATAGTAAACACAATTACAGCAACACCAAGATCGTGTCCTGGAACAACTTCGATAAGCCATACCAACCCGTTATACATTGGGTTGTAAATAAAAGTATTGAATAGATACGACATACTGATTTTAAGCCTTACAATTTAAATGGACCTCAATAATAGAGCGATTATACACCAATCTTAGAGAAAACAGTCATTATTTGAGCTTGGATTTCGCTGTGAGATAGGCTAAAAAGTGTCTTGTTTGGGATAATTATGGCTCTAAATAAGGTTTCTGTAGCATTCTGGGTATTTTGGGGGAGTAGATTAATTGCTCCATATACTTTGCGACGAGCCTTATTTCTAAGCGCAGCAGTCTTAAACTGAGACTTTGGGGATAGTGCGGATATATAATATCCTTGTTTTAAGCCATTTTCTGGCATTTTCTCAGGATAATCCACTGTAAACTTACACAAAAAAGAAGACGTGGAAACAGTTTTTCCACGCTTCATAAGAAACTCTATTTCTTTCTTGACCAAATGCTTTATGAGCATTATTTTCGGTAGAATTAAGCAAAATGGCTCTGTTGAGCCATTTTAGATTATTTGCTTACTGAGAGCTTCTTTCGCCCTTTTCGTCGTCGAGCCTGGAGCACTCGCTTTCCTCCATGTGTCTTTGATCGAGAGAGGAATCCGTGGGCTTTTGCTCGCTTTCGCTTTTTAGGATTGTATGTAAATGACATGGCGTGAATATACACTATATTTTTATTTTTTCAAAGTGTTTTTACATTGTCCCTTCCAGAAAATGGCGTCACTCCGTCATTTTAAAAGTAGGGGAGTAACTTGAATGTTTACAAAAAATTGTGATGTGGGATGAAAATTATCGTTATACACAGTATCCACAAGTTATCAACATATTATTTTATAAAAAACAAGTTCTTTTATCTTCACTTCTGACTATAATGTTCTCAACATGGAAATAAAAAAATTGTGGGATAGCGCTTTAACACAGATTGAAATGGAAGTTTCAAAAGCAAACTTCAGTACATGGTTCAAAGACACTCACGTTGTGAAGTTCGATGACGGTGTTGTACACGTTGGTGTACCAAATATCTTCGTTAAAGACTGGCTTTCAACAAAATTCCACAAAACCATTCTTCAATCACTCCGAAATACTCTCGAAACAATCAGATCTGTTGAATACACGATTTCTCAAAATAAACTAAAAGGTGCAGAAGAAATAAAAGAAGTAGTTGAGCAACCAAAAAAGGATTCTCTCGAAGGTTTATTTATAAACCCAGACGACAACCTCAATCCTCGCTACACATTTGATACTTTCGTTGTAGGACCGTTCAACGAACTCGCATTTGCTGCCGCTCAGGCAATTATTAAGAAGCCTGTTGCATACAATCCTCTGTTTTATTATGGAAACACAGGTCTCGGAAAGACACACTTGATGCAGGCGGTAGGGAACAGCCTCAAACAACATCATAAAGATGCGCGGATTTTGTACGTGACTTCAGAAAAATTCACTATGGACTATGTTGCTGCGGTACAGGCAGGAAAAATGACTAATTTTAAGGAGAAATACCGAAAATACGACGTATTTATAATGGATGATATTCAATTTCTTTCAAACAAAGAGAAAACTCAGGAAGAATTATTCCATCTATTTAACTTTATGTATGACAACAATAAGCAGATTGTGTTTTCATCTGATGTTCACCCTACATATCTCCAAAACCTTGAGGATCGTTTGAAGTCTCGATTCATGGCGGGAATGGTTGTTGATATTTCCCCCCTCGACAACGAATCAAAAATAGCAATTATCCAAACAAAGATGAAAGTTCATCAGCACGAGCTTGCGCAGGATGTTGTTTTCCATCTCGCGAACTCTATAGAGGGAAGTATTCGAGAGCTTGAAGGTATATTGAATTCAATTATTGGTCAGGCACAGCTCAAAGGGCGAACACTTTCTCTTAATGAGGTAAAGAACATTACTAAAAACTCTGCAAAGCCTCATAAGACAGTGTCTGTAAAGGACGTTGTGAAAGCGGTTTCTGCTTTTTATAACATCGAAGAACAGAGTATCTACAATAAAACTCGTCGACAGGAGGTTGTGAAGCCACGACAAGTCGCAATGTATATTCTCCGCGAAGACTACAACGTATCATTCCCTTCTATCGGACAAAAATTTGGAGGTCGAGATCATACAACAGCTATTCACTCGTGTGAAAAAATAAAAGAAGAATTAAAAAATAATTCTGAACTTGCCGGAGAGATCAATCAGATCCGCGCAATGATTTAAAACTGCGAATAACTCTGAGGAAAACTATGTTAACAACTACAGGAAAAGAAAAGAATAAGTGTGTGAATTTCCTGGAGACAAAAAACAAGTTATCAACAGCAGGAATTTTCTCCACTTTTGTCCACACATCTGATTCACAATTTCTTAAAATAAATTTTAAAAATAAATCATATATATCAAGAGATTCTGAGAAATCCACATATCCCCAGGGATAATAGTAATAGTAAGTTTTAATATATAAATATATGAAAATAGAATGCCTCAGAGAAAAACTAGCAAGCTCACTTCAAAAGATCGATAAGATCGCGAGTAAGAATTCATCACTCCCTGTCCTTAAGTGTGTACTTATAAACGCGCGAACAGAAGGAATTACAATTACCGCAACAAATCTTGAACTCGCAGCAGAAATTGAAGTTCCAGGAAAAGTTACTAAAGAAGGAAAGGTGGCTGTGTCTGCAACAACCCTCGCAAACCTTGTGTCACAACTTGGAAACGAAAAAACAATCACTCTTGAGACAGAAGAAGGTGAGAATGGAGTACTACGTGTTGTTGGTCAGAAGGCTCTTACAACGATCAAAACATTGTCTACTGAAGAATTCCCGCCAATCCCACATATCGACGCTGTAAGCGAGTTTAAAATGGATTCAGACGACCTTATCGAGGGTTTGAAGAGCGTGTGGTACGCATCTGCGGTGAGTTCTATCAAGCCAGAGTACGCAAGTATTCGAATTAGTGAGGAAAATGGCGAAGTAATTTTTGTTGCAACAGATGCATTCCGACTTGCGGAGAAGAAAATGAAGACAAAACTTAAATCAACATTCAAACCTATTCTTATACCTTCACGAAATGTTGCAGAGATCATGAGAATCTTTGATGGAGTGCCTGGAGAAATTACCATTTCTATAGGACAAAACCAGATTGGTATGCTCATCGATCAGATTTACGTAATTTCTCGGACAATTGATGGTAACTACCCTAACTACCAGTCAATTATTCCTGCAACGTATTCAACAGAAGTTACTGTCTTTAAGTCAGATATATCAAACGCACTCAAAATAGGGTCAATTTTCAGTGATCAGTACAATCGAGCAACTCTTACTGTATATCCTGATACAAAAACATTTTCATTCATGACAAAGAATAATGATGTTGGAGAGAACAACCTCTCTGTAAACGCTGTAATCAAGGGCGATAGAATTGAAATGAACTTTAATCATCGTCATATAGCCGATGTTCTTGCTTCTATACAGACAGATCAGATTGATTTCCTTTTCAATGAGGTGGGTAAACCGCTTGTAATCAGAGGTCATGGAGATAAAATGTTTACATATCTCGTGATGCCGATGAATAAATAGTCTTTTATACAAAAGATAACCTCATAATGTTTAAACTTAGCGAAATTTTAAGTAAATTTAAGGCAATACAGCCGATTTCTAAAGATCTGCAAGATATTTCCGATATTGTAAAAAAACATACAAACATTTTTATTCCAATAGAAAAAATCTCACTGCAAAAAACAATTATAGCTCTTGATATCGAGCAAATTAAGAAAAGTGTTATTTTTAGAAAAGAACAAAAGATAAAGGACGACATTCTTGCCGTCCTAAATCTTAGAGTTGATAAAATTATATAACCTGAAACCTTCTATACTCGTTCTAGAGCGTTGCTAGAACCCTGATACGAGGAAGAGAACAGATGCGCTACTTTGCTTTCCAAATGAGTCTTTAAGGATCACCTGAAGTTCATTTTCAACCTCTGCACCGTTTGATCGAGAGGGTGTAAACGAAAGTGTGAATGGACTCGCATTGCTCGATCCGATTCTTGATCCGTTTAGGTAGTACTCCGCACTCGCAATATTTTGAGGAATGTTAGCAAGGGTGATTGTGATCTGTTGGTTTGCGAAAACTGTTGAGCCTTGTGATGGTGTTATAAAGCGAGGAGAGTCCATAACAAAACCTCCTTGAGTTGGTGTTGTTCCTGGTAGTACAGAACCTCCTCCTAGTCCTGAATTTCTTGCCCAAGAGAGAACGCTCGCTTCCCAGTTGTCGAACTGTGGGTCTGATGCTGGATTCGTTGGAGGGTTTCCTTTTGGATTCTTTGTATCGATCCAATATAGTTCTGAGTGAACATTTCCATTCTGCTGCCAGTTGCCGAGTATAAATGGGTTTGTAGTTCCTGACGGTGGTTCTGGTGGAGTAAACTTTTCTACAGGAAGAGTTTCAAGAACATAGTCCATAAATTGTTTCCACATAGGAGCTAAGATTGTTGCTGAAGCTTTCTGAATCATTGGTCTGTTGTCGTTGTTGCCCATCCATGAGACTACAGTGATGTTTGGTGTATACCCGATAAGCCATGCGTCTCGAGAATTGTTTGTTGTTCCTGTCTTAATACCTACTTGGTAGTTTGAACTAAAGTATCCTGATCCGAAGATAGGAGCGCGTGCAACAGGGTCAGACATCACATCTTGTGTAAGACGTACAACTTGTGGATCGAGCACTTCAACAGGGTTCGGAGTAAATTCTTCAAGCACTTCTCCGTTATTTGTTTCAATTTTAAGAATAGACGCTGCATTGTTTCTTACTCCATCGTTCGCAATAGTACTGTATCCAACCCCCATCTGGAGAGGAGACACTTCTGCACCTCCAAGTACTAGAGACAAACCATATACTTCTCCTCCTAATAGGTCTTCAACTCCCATCTTTCTTGCAAGAGTAATTGCGTCATCAAGACCTGAGAGATAAAGAAGTTTTACTGCTGGTACGTTTCGAGATGTTGCGAGTGCTTCGCGGAGTGTCATAACACCCTTTGCTCCACCTTCATAATTTTTTGGACTATAACAACTATCTTTTGTTGATGCACCGTTTGCATTACAAGATGGGTTGAATTCAGTCTCTACATCAAAGATTGGTGTTTGTGGAAGGAATCCCTTATTAAACGCATTTGTGTATACGAAAGGTTTAAAAGATGATCCTGGTTGTCTCTTCGCGGTAATAACGTTGAAATTACCCTGAATATTTTTATCAAAATAATCTCTCGATCCTACCATTGCGAGAATCTGACCCGTCTTTGGGTCGAGGACTACCATCGCGCCGTTTTCAGCTTTGAAATTCTTTTCATTTTTAAGAACATAATCTTTTACAATTTGTTCTGCCTTTTGTTGGTATTCGTAGTTAATTGTTGTAATTACTTTAAAACCTCCTCTGAAAAGTAGATCTTCCCCATACTTATTCTCAAGGTAGTCTTTTACATACATCACAAAGTGAGGGGCTTTTATACTTCCAATATTTCGAGGTTGAAATACTACCTTTTCGTTGATTGCATCATTGTATTCTTGTTCCGTTACAAGATTTAGTTCAAGCATCTTTTTGAGGACCGTATTTTTTCTTGCTTCGAGGAGGTGGAAGTTTTTTCCATAAGGAGAGTAGCGTGTAGGTGACTGAGGAATTGCTGCGAGGTATGCCGCCTCAGCTAGAGATACTGCAGACGCTGGTTTGCCGAAATAAACCGAAGAGGCCTCTTCAACACCGTAAATATTTCCTCCGTAAGGAGATTCGTTGAGGTATATGTTGAGAATCGTGCTTTTGTCTGTTACTCGTTCGAGCTTAACTGCAAGAATCCACTCTTTTATTTTTCGTGAAATAGCCTTTTCGTTTGTAAGAAGAGAGTTCTTTACAACTTGCTGAGTGATTGTTGATCCTCCTTGTGAGAATTCAAGAGTAAGAATGTTTGCAAAAACAGCTCGGAGAATTGCTTTTGGTTCGATTCCATTATGAGAATAGAATCTTTCGTCCTCAATCGCCACAGTCGCATTCTTAATATAAAGAGAAATACTATCGAAAGGAGTTACTGTTCGGCGGATTTTTTGACTAAGATCATAGAGGAGAACCGTTCCCGTTCTGTCGTAAATCTTAGCTGATTGACCTAGTATTCTGTCATCGAATGATTCAAGACTTGGAGGTTTGAGAGTGATTACCCAAATAGATATCATTCCAACACAGAGAATTCCGAAAATAAAAATAACAAGAACGGCGTCTCGAATAAGAGCCTTTCGCCCCTTTGATCGTTTTGTTTTTCCGAGGAGATTCTTAAATTCAAATACAAACTTTTCGTAAAAATGAGCAAAGAAGCGAGAAATTTTTCTCATAATATTGATGTGTACTTATAAATATAAAAGAATTATAGCAGGTCTACTGTTCGTAGTCTTCAGGAGTGAATGATTCGTCGATCATTGCTTGCTCTTCGTCTTCATCACCTTCGTCTTCACCCATAAAGTATCTTTTTTCTTCAGATGAAAGAGGGTCTGCTGTTTCTTCTGTCTCTACACCGAATTCACTCATGCTCATTGGGTCGGCCGGGGCTTCGTCTTCAATTTTTTCAGCATCAACAGCGAGGAGGTCTTCTCCTTCCATTTCTTCTACGTCATCACCTGCGAGCGCAGCGATGTCTACGGGCATATCGTCAGATACTTCGGTTTCTGTTTCTTCATCAGATTCAATTCCGAGATTTGCACCAAGCAAATCATCATTCTGTTCATCATCTTTTTTTGCAGCTGTTGGTTTTTTTGATTTCATATGAATTTAGATATATTTAACATAATTCGAAAATTATGCAACTTGTGAATTACACACAAAAAACGTTGCAAAATAAGGATATTTTTATTATAGAGACATTCTCTTGTAGAGCGATAGACATGCTATACCGCATGCGAGAGCATCAAACTCATCATCAAGTTTTTTCGAGTTGTCTGTTTTGAGGATAAGGGAGACCATCTTGGTAACTTCGTCTTTTGTTGCTGAGCCTGTTCCGGCAACGGCAAGTTTGATTTGAGAAGGCGAGAATTCAAATACTCTAATCGCTGCTTTTGCACATACAAAGAGCAACGCTCCGCGGACTTCGGAGATTTTAGTCGCTGTTTTCTGGTTGTTTGTGATAAAGACTTGTTCAATACCTACCATGTCTGGTTTGTAATCGGCAATATATCCTTCCACTGTAGAAACGACTTCTTTGAGGCGGTCTATATACTCGTTTTTCTTATCTGTTTGAATACAGGTTGAGAATACTAGGTGGTTTTTTGCTCCTTGTTCATCAATCACTGCAACTCCGCAGCGATCATATCCTGGATCTATTGAGAGTACTCGCATTGTTTTGGGTGTTTGTGGACTAGTCGAGCTTTGGATAATCAATTCCCATGTGTTCGTATCCTAGCTTTGTGATAATTCTTCCTCGAGAGGTACGTTCAAGGAATCCGAGTTGGATAAGGTATGGTTCGTTAAATTCTTCAATAGTTTCTTCGTCTTCTGAGAGCGAGGCTGCAATAGTGTTAAGTCCTACTGGGCCGCCAGTATACTTCTTTATGATTGTTTCAAGTAATTTTCTGTCAGATTGAGTTAGTCCCTTCTCGTCTATACCAATCATTTCGAGAGCTTTATTGACGGTGTCTATAGTGATATCTACTCGATTTACCTGGGCAAAATCACGACATCGCTTGAGGAGATAATTGGCTGTTCGAGGTGTACTTCGACTTCGTTTCGCGAGACTGTCTGAAGACTGTTTGTCGAGATTGATAGTGAGGATTTTTGCTGATCTCTCAATAATCTGCTGGATTTCTGAGTCTGTATAGAATTCGAGTCGGAATACTCCTCCCGAGAATCGAGATCGGAGAGGGGATGAAATCATACCAATTCGGGTTGTTGCTGCGATAAGTGTAAACGGAGTAAGTTCGAGCTGGATGCTTCGAGCAGAAGGACCTTTTCCAATAATAATATCAATATGACCCGATTCCATCGCGGGGTAAAGCACTTCTTCTACGGCCTTGTTGAGCCGGTGGATTTCGTCGATAAAGAGAATGTCTCCGGGATTGAGGTTTGTGAGTACAGATGCTAAATCACCCACTTTCTCAATGGCTGGACCAGAAGTAGCACGCAATTCAGCTCCCATTTCTTTCGAAATAAGGTGGGCAAGAGTGGTCTTTCCAAGTCCTGGTGGACCATAAAATAGAAGGTGCTCAGGGGCGTGTGACCGTTCTTTTGCGGCTCTCAATAGGATTTTAAGGTTTTCCTTAATCTGGTTCTGTCCAACGTACTCATCAAAAGACCCAGGTCGTAGGGTAGAGTCTAAAACACGGTCGTCATTTCGGCTTAGGGAAGGTGTATTTGGTGTGGTGTTTTGGTTTGGGAGGGTGCTTGACATGGTTTTGGTCGTATGCTAGTATGTTGGTGAAGTTTGAAATTGATCTCTTTACGTATCTCCCGGAAGCAATTCCGGATCCGACGTGTGAATAGATTAATTTTAACACATTTTCCGTAAAACAGCCCCTTAAATTTCTAAGCAATACACCTTCGCGGGTATTTCGGTTTTTCTTAAAGGACGATACTGGTGCTCAACTTCGGTTGTTCGTCTGGTTCTATCCTTAAAGACCAATCGGGCGTCAACTTCTAGGAGATGACGCATTGCTTAGAAATTTAATTGGCTGTTTTTTCTTTTAAGCAGCGGAAATAAAAAAGTGAAACAAAAAACGCGGGACATCCCGCGCCTTTTATTTTTTATTCCAGAAATTTCTAACGGTTGGTTTTAATTCTGTACAAAAGTCTCTTCTGTTGGAATTTCATTCGGAATGTTATCTGTTACATCTCCAACAACGTCTACTACTCGCTCAAGCTCTTCGAAAGTTGTTACACCTCGGAGTACTTTCAATACACCATCCTGTCGCATGTCGATAATTTTTTGTGGAGCGGCAGCCGCTTTGATTTCTCTCTCTGATGGATTTTCTCGGATAATATTTTCAATATATTTATCAGCAAGCACACCCTCGAATACTCCAAGTCGTCCTGCGTATCCTGTGTTGTTACACTTTTCACATCCAACAGCTTTCCAAACTTCAGTTGGTCGGGTAGGGAATTCTGTAGCTTCTTCAAAACCTTCAAGCGATCTCAATACATTGTCGACAAGAGCGTATCTATTCTCGGGGAGTGACATTTTTGTTTTACAATTTTGACAGAGAACTCTCACGAGTCGCTGAGCAAGGGCGATTCGAATTGATGATGTGAGAATTTTAGGATCAGCACCAAGATCTACGAGTCGTGTGAATGTTCCTGCTGCATTGTTTGTGTGAAGGGTTGAAAATACTAAGTGACCAGTGAGTGCAGCCTGGATAGCTGTCATTGCTGTTTCTCCATCTCGGATTTCTCCCACCATGATGATGTCGGGATCTTGTCGCATCGCTGATCGAAGTCCTGATTCGAATGTATATCCTTTTTGATCTTCTACCTGTGTTTGTACAACTCCTTCAAGGTGGTATTCGATAGGGTCTTCGATGGTAATCACCTTCATGTCGGGGCTCTGCATTTTTTTGAGGAATGCATACAGGGTAGTTGTTTTACCAGATCCTGTTGGTCCTGTTGTAAGAATGAGTCCGTTTGGTCGAGCAATTTCTCCAATAACAATGTCATAAAGCCGTTTTGGCATACCAAGCTGTTCGATGGGAACAGAAATAGACTTCGGGTTAAGGATTCGCATTACGATTGATTCGCCATACGCACCCGGGATTGTTGATGTTCGGATTTCGATATCGCTTGTGTAAATTCGAACTGTATATCGTCCGTCCTGCGCGGCTTCTTTGATGTTGAGTTTGAGGCCTGAGAGGAGTTTGATTCGAGAAAGCATGAGGTGGTATGTTTCGATATCAAATCGAACAACCTCGATAAGCACACCGTCCAATCGATATCGGATTCGAGTGTACTCAGCTTCTGGTTCAACGTGCACGTCAGATGCTTTTGTTGAAAGGGCGCCGGCCATAATAACAGCAAGAAGACGAGAAATTTTATGACTCTTTTTTACCGCAAGAGCCTCGCTAATAAGTGATATAACATCTTCAAGTTTTTTTGTTTTTTCAATGAGTTGTTCGATTTCATCGCTTGAAATATCGAGAGATCCTGCTTCTGTTTCTACTGCAAAAGAAAGATCTTTGTATCGTCCCCAAGCCTTTTCCAGACTTTGGTTTGAACACATAAACAAATTGATGATATATCCCTTAGCTTCAAGACCTTTTACAGTTTGGATTGAGTCTTCGTTGTTTGGAGAAAGAATCGCAATGTAAATTTTCTTTCCAACATTATCAAAAACAGCAAGTTTATTTTTTCTTGCATCTTCTTCCGAAACAAGTCTAAGCGCGTCTGTGTTAATTGGAACACGAGAGAGATCTATGTATGGGATACCATGTCTTTCCGAAAGTATCTGTGCAGCAGACTCTTCTTCTTCAAGTCGAAGAGCTTTGAGATGCTGGTTCTGTTTTTCTTCATCAAAATGTATTGTCATTGCGTTAAATTATACACAGAAATCTTGTATTTGTGTTTGTTACTAAGTCCTTACTTCGCTGCGGAGTCGCAAGAAACACAAAATAAGTAATTTTTGATAGAATTTGAATACATGAAAAAAATGATTGTAGGTAGAGACGAGATGGGGGAGTTTGCTGAACAAATGGCAACGCAGGCAGTCGAGTGGCAAAAGTCTGAACATAACAGCGGCGCAATTGTTTTTGGATTAAAAGGAGATTTAGGATCAGGCAAAACAACATTTACCCAGAGATTTTGCGGGTATTTCGACATTAAAGAAGAGGTGACAAGTCCAACGTTCGTAATTCAGAAGGCTTATCATGTCGGACAACCTGTAGATCTAGGGGCGGGTAAAATTAAAGATTTTGGAGGAATAAGTAAGATTTATCACATAGATGCTTATCGGCTCGAAATCCCGCAGGAGCTTGAGGTTCTAGGATTTAAGAGAATTCTCGAGGATAAAGACGCAATTATTGTCATCGAATGGCCAGAAAAAGTAGCTGATCTATTGCCATCTGACACAAAGTATATTGATTTTACGTTTATTGATGAAAATACAAGAGCTGTAGAGTACAATTGGGCAAATGCCTAAATCTAAAAAAGCTGGTAAGGAAGTAGGGGGAGGTGCTCGAAAAAAAATAGTACTTCTTGATTCGCACGCGATAATCCATCGTGCATATCATGCATTGCCTGATTTTGCTTCAAGCAAAGGGGAGCCAACTGGTGCGCTCTATGGGCTCTCGACGATGCTCATGGGAATTATTGAGCAATTCAAACCTGATTATGTTATTGCGTGCTACGACCTTCCTGGGCCGACACACAGACATGAGGTATATAAAGAATATAAAGCCGGAAGAAAAAAGACTGACGATGCACTCGTGGCACAGCTCAAGTCTTCACGGAGAATTTTTGAGGCTTTTGATATACCTATTTATGATAAACCTGGATATGAGGCGGACGACATGCTCGGAACAATTGTTGAACAGGTTTTGTCGAAAGATTTTGAAAAGAAGTACGGAGAATGTGAAGTGATGATCGCATCAGGAGATATGGACACACTTCAGCTTATCGTGGGCGACCGAGTGAGAGTCTTTACACTTAAGAAAGGAATTAAAGATACGATCATATACAACGAAGCTGCAGTGAAGGAACGTTTTGGTTTTGAACCAAAACTTCTCGTTGATTATAAAGGCCTTCGAGGCGACACCTCTGACAATATCATCGGTATTGCTGGTATTGGAGAAAAAACAGCTACAGCAATCATTGCTGCCTATGGACCACTCGAGGAAGCATATAAAGCATTAAAGAAAGATAAAGAAAAGTTCAAAGAAAAAACTGGAGTAACGGACAGAGTTTTTGATTTGCTTAAAGATGGCGAGGATGAAGCGATGTTTAGTAAGGCTCTCGCTACTATCCGAAGAGATGCTCCTATCGAATGTGTTCTCCCTGAGATTTCTTGGAAGGAATCTGTTTCAATACAAAAAGTAAAAGATTTGTTTGCAGAACTCGAGTTCCGATCTCTCGGCGCTCGACTCAACAACGTGTTTACAAGCTCAACTGCAAGTCCGATTCCAGAGCCAACAGAGGAAGAGGTAAAAAAACAAAATTCTTCTCTTAAAAATATTTTTGAAAAATCAGATAAGAAAGCTGAGAAAAAGCTAACACAGAAAAAGGCAGACACCGAAGTAAAGGGTGGGGGAATGTTTGCCGATCAATTCCAAAACGCTGTTCCAGGTGAGTTGTTGAGCAAGCTTAAGATTGCCGCGTGGGTGCTCAATTCTAATCTCATCAATCCTGAATTTGAGGAGATAGAGCGAGAGTGTTCTGCAGAATATTTCTCGTACCTTAGGAAGAATGAAGGAAAGATTTCTGCAGAAGAACAGGCAACAGAAATGCTCAGACTTCTCGAGTTGCGAATTGTGAGCGAGAAACTCGATAGGGTTTACCGCGATATTGAACTTCCGCTTATTCCGATAATTATAGAAATGAATAAAAGTGGTGTGAAGGTTGATAAAAACTATTTCAAGAAACTTTCGGATGAATATCACAAAGAGCTTACAAAAATAGAAAAGAAAATCTGGGAACTTGCGGGCGAGGAATTTAATGTTGCATCACCAAAACAGCTTGGAGAAGTGCTCTACGGCAAGCTTGCGCTTGGTGGCAACAAAGTGAAGAAAACATCGACAGGAGCGTTTTCAACAAAAGAATCTGAACTCGAAAAAATGCGTGATAGTCATCCGATTATTCCTCTCGTGTTTGAACATCGAGAACTTTCAAAACTCCTCGGCACATACATAGATACAATCCCTGAACTTGTCGCGGAAGACGGACGACTCCATGCATGGTTTATACAAACAGGAGCCGCAACAGGGCGAATGTCATCGCAGGATCCGAACTTACAAAACATTCCAATTAAGAGCGAGCTCGGAAGAAGAATTCGAAATGGATTCGTTGCGGAGAAAGGGACAAAAATTGTTTCCTTTGATTATTCACAGATTGAACTTCGAATCGCAGCAATGCTCTCAAAAGACGAGAAACTCACCGCGATTTTTAAAAATGGTCTCGATGTACATACTGCGGTAGCGGCACAAGTGTTTAAGGTTCCACTCGAACAGGTAACAAAAGATATGCGACGAAGCGCAAAGACAATCAATTTCGGCGTGCTTTTTGGTATGGGAGTAAATGCTCTCAAGGCTGGGATTGGAGGAACGCGACAAGAGGCACAAGAGTTTTATAACAACTATTTCGAAACATACACACAACTTTCTGCATATCTCGATGATACGAAAGAATTTGCCGCAAAGCATGGATATACAGAAACATACTACGGACGACGAAGATATTTTGAAGGGATTAAATCAAAGCTTCCATTTATCAAGGCTGCTGCGGAACGAATGGCAATCAACGCTCCAATACAAGGAACAGAAGCGGATATTATAAAGATTGCGATGGCGAGAATTCACGATAAATTTGAAAAAGCTGGAAAACTAAACGATGTGAAGATGTTGATGCAGGTGCATGATGCTCTTGTTTTTGAAATAAAAGAATCTGAAATTGAAAGTGCTGCAAAAATTATAAAAGAAGAAATGGAAAATGTCCTTACGCAGAAAGAAACAGATGGAATTCCAATCATTGTTGATCGATCAGAAGGGGATAATTGGGGAGAGCTTATAGATGTGAAGTAATACAACTCTCGATTGACTCTTTTTGTATCAAGAGTAGTCTTGTTCCAAAGTACAAATGAACCATACCCATCCTTCGGATTCGGGTCCTGTAAAGAGGTTTGGTATTACATTCCGAAATCTCCAAAGTTATTTCTATCTAAAAGGTTCTCTCGCTTGGTTGTCCATATTTGGCATAGGGACACTCTTGCTTTCTCTTTTGTGGAAATATTTTGGATTTCTCTTGATCTTGCCTGCGGCCTACCACCTCTGGATATTCAGACGGGCGGTTCGCTTTACCAGGTGGGGCACAAGAACAAGACAGGGATATTCTCTGGATTGTGTCGTGTGGAATGGATTCCTCGCACTGCTTTACAAGGCTCTCTTCGCCTACATCTTGGCGAACTAATCATGGAGCCGCTCTTCGGAGCGGCTTTTCCATTTTTATGGACAAGTGGGTGTGTCGGGCTGTTTTTCTCCTGTATGCTAAAATATTTATATGCTTTATTTTCTCCACGGAACAGACTCAAAAAAGGTTCGTGCCAAGCTTGATCAGCTTGTGACTATTCTCAAAACTAAAAAACCCCTTGCTCCAATAGTTCGACTCACCGCGGAAACATTTAGTATTGAGCAGTTCAATCAGGTTCTTGAAGAACAGTCTCTTTTTACTGAGAAAAATATAGTTATTCTCGACACCCTCCTCAAAGAACATCAAGAAATATTTGATCGACTTGAAGATATTAAGAGAAGTGAGCATGTGTGTATTCTTATTGAAGGCAAGGTTTCAGAGAAAGATGCAAAGAAAATTGTTTCCGCCGCAGAAAAAGTTGAAGAACATAATGAAGTTGAGAAAAGATATCGACATCTCAACTTTGAGGTAACTGATGCCTTCTCTGTAAAAAACAATCATAAAGCGTGGGCGGTTCTTACCGAAGCTGGTGATTCGCTTGTTCCCGAAGAAATGCACGGCACAATGATTTGGCAGGTAAAGACTCTAATTCTCGCAATGAATTGCGGAAGTGCTAAAGAGGCTGGGATTTCCCCATATGCATTTCAAAAGGCAAAAAGTGCGTCACGTATGTGGACGATGGATGAATTGCTCTCAACTCAAAACAAATTATTTAAAATGTATCACGATGCAAGACGTGGGGCGGGGGACTTAGGACTTAGTCTCGAGAGGTTTTTTCTAGTTTAGTTTTTACAATATTTACTTGTGTTACAAATTCTTTCCACTCCGCTTCTTTTTCAATATCGGGATTTTGTTTGTATTTTGCTGTACGAGGAATTTCCATATCCCCGGTGAGATCTGTTAGTGGTTCACAGATTGTTTGCTCAATTTCTATTCGAAGCCAAAGACCGGTGAGGTTATATCCAACATCTTCAATCGACATCTGCCCAGCCTCTTTTTTCAGAATAAGCTCATCACAATAATTAATAAAAACCCTCACTCGGACATCTTCTGGTGAGTCTTGAAACTCTTTTATAAGATTGCTTGTTTTCTGGAGGTAAGACATGGAGGTGTTTTGTTCCTCTTTAAAATTGTGCGACAGACGTAACGATATTATAACTATTCTATCTAATAGGGAGTATATGGATAGTTTGCATAACAAGCTATTGTTTATTCGAGCTTTGCAGAGGGAGGAAAATGCAGAAAACTTCGCTTGTTAACCGTCTATTCTGCGTCGTATTCAAATACAGGATCTACTGTTGGTGGAATGTACAACTGTGAGCTTAGATTAGGAAATGCTAGCGTAAGAGTCTTGAGGCTCTTTCCGTCTGTATCAAAAAAATACCAGTTCTTTCCTCCGTTGTTTGAAGTTGCTATCAGATAAGACTTAACCGTGATCTTTCCGCCAGGTATGTTTCCTTTCATGTTCTGGGTGAGTACTGTTTGGATTTCTTTGTCGGTATATATAAGTTTGAACGGCTTTTCGAAAGTTATACCTGTTAACACCCAACCTTCAGATTCTATACCTTTCATGCCCTCTCTTGTGACACTGAGAAATCTCTGCTTTCCTCCCATCACCTCTATAAGTTTCGGATTAACGAATGTGGCAAAAGTCTCATAATCCTTGGCTAAGAAAGCTTGGTTCATGGCTGTGGCCTGTACCCCTAATGTTGATTCAGGATTAATTGTAGGTTTCTCTGTGGATGTAGCTGTATTTTTGGTGGAAATGGTTGAAGTAGGGGAATCTGCGGTACCACCATCTTCTACTTTTTCAATATTGTTTGCCGTCATAGAATCAATCGGAGGTGGTGTTTCCTTGCTTGTGTAAACATACACAGCTCCGCTGGCGACTAACACTAAACATATGAGAGTTATCATCTTGATGTGTTTCATACCTATAAGATTAGCATTTTAAATGCGATTTGACAGTTTTAATCAGGTCTCTGTTTCAAGTTGAATTTTAGATGCTATAATTGCCAGTAAATATGAAAAATCTTCCAAAACCTCTTTTGTATGTGATTATCGTCTTACCTCTTTTTTCCTTGATAAATATTCTTGTGCTTGATCTTATGTTCCATGCGCCTGCGAGCAATTACACAACTCAAGCGACCAGATTCCTGCTTACTGTATTGCTCTCATATTTCCTGTATAGAAAATCAAACATAGCTAGATGGTTTACCATTATCGTATCGGTCTTGGCTGTACTCGTCTTTGTTTCTTCTGCGTTGTTTGTTGAATCCACCAATCTCCCTTTTATAATTTTAGGCTCAGCGTCCTTGGTTGTATCGTGCTCTTCAATTTATATCTTGCTGTTTTCCGGCTCATCGAAGAGGTACTTTAAGAAATAGATATTTACTAAATGATTGTGGCTTTTATTATATATAAATCTCCTAAGAAGTTCTATTACTATTTGGTCGTTTAAATTAAATAAACGCCTCAAAATATAACTATTCTAATTCTAGAAAAACTGTCTGGTGCGCCCGGTTGGAATCGAACCAACGACCCTCTGCTTAAAAGGCAGGTGCTCTACCGACTGAGCTACGGGCGCATACTGCTCATACCATAGGTAATTACTTTCAATTTCAGCAGAAACCTACGATAAGTACTCACAATACGAACAATAGTCGAAAATATATCAGAAAACCGCAATTTGTCTATGAAATCAAAAATAATATTTCAACCAGCCCTTCTCTTTTGGGGTAAATAGCAAATAATTGGATACTTAGATATAAAAACATAGCCACACGACTGTTCAGATTATTTCTGAGAACTGTTGTGTGGCTATTGTTGGGCGGGATAACAAAAAGGGGTGTTATCCTAGCGCTTCTGCGAGTCCAAGGTCTCCATCGTAGAAACCTGGGGCAATGTTTTTGGTGCGAGCGGCCGATCTGTCTCCTTGCGAGTACATACAAATTGCATCACAAAGGGGTGGTGGAGTGTGCTTTACTACAGCAAGACTGGCGTGTGGAATTTTCCCCAAGAGTCTGACTGGGTGGGTGACTGCGCGGAGGTTAAGGTATCTACCTTCATTTCTCCAGTACCTGACCCATCCCTCCGCATCCATTTCTGAGAGCTTCGTAAATGCTGTTTTTGGGTCGTCATACCGTTCTGAGCAAGCATATATCCAGGGCGCAGTGTGAGGAACTTCGAGTATCCCTGAAAAAATTGCAAGGACATGCTGGACTGCGACGCGTCCAGCTGCGTTATCGTTTGTGGCGTTTTTGTGCATAGCCAACTTATTTCTACAAGATGTAGTTATAAAATGGCTATACACAAAGAAAAAACACACTCAAAATACATACAATCCAAAAAAAACTATTACACACATTTATAATAAAAGCAATAGACTTTTATACCGCAAACCCTCATTCTATTTAAAAATGATTTTATGGAAATAGCCCTCATCCTCCACAATATTAGAAGCTCATACAATGTCGGTTCCTTGTTCCGCACTGCAGACGCGGTAGGGGTTTCGAAGGTTATTCTCTCGGGATATACACCAACACCTATCGGAAAGTTTGAGAGAGAAAATAAAGAAATAAGCAAAACAGCTCTTGGGGCAGAAAAGACAATTCAGTGGGATTCGGTTTCAAACCTCAACAAAGAACTCAATCGACTCAAAGCAGATGGTTTTACTCTTGTTGCGCTTGAACTCCATGAAAAAGCTGTAGATTATAGAAAGATAAAAACTCTCGTCGGAACTAAAACAAAAAAATCAAAAGGTGTAAAAATAGCTCTCATCCTCGGGAATGAAGTTAAGGGGGTCTCACCAGCTTTACTTAAGAAGATGGATATAATTGCTGAAATTCCAATGAACGGAAAGAAAGAATCTCTTAACGTGTCGGTTGCTGGAGCTGTGATGCTTTTTTCTTTGATATAATACGTGTATGAAAAAAGTTTTTATCGGAGTAGGAATTGTTCTTGCTGTTGGAATTGTATATATGACAATACGACTCACCGTACTTACAAAAGATAATACTATCTATGATGTAAATGCTCCCCAAGTAATTCCCGCGAATGACGAGGTGGATCCTAATACACAAACACTAGAGGATAAAAATGTCTCACCAACAAACGATGAAATCATTGCAAGGATTTATCCAGAGAAGATATATAAAAAGATTAACGATACCGAGTATGCGCTCGTTGCAGATCTTGATGGTGGAGTAATTGGGAATACGTTTGTACCGGGATTGATTGCAAGAGGAGATCTTGACGGTGATCTTTATACCGATGCATTCGTGATCTCAGAAGTGACGGGAGCTGCGAGTGTTTCAAACACTGGATATTTGGTGACTCGAAAAGGGGTTAAAGAAAGTTTTGACGGAACAAGTCTTGAGGGAAGAATCCTTTTTCTCGAAGCTGGCTTCACGATAAATCGACAACTCTATGTTGTTTATATACAGGCAGTAACTGGAGAAAAAGAAAGAGTGCTTTATGACTATTCTGTGATCAATGGAGAAATGACTCTTAAGAAAATCAGTAGTCGGGTTACTCCCGGAGAAAATCCACAACCAAAAGCTGAACAACCAGAAGAAGAACCTGTTCTTGAAGAGGTGATTTAGAAAAAGAGATAGGATTTATATATAAAGTATTTGGTGGGTGTCGCAAAAATGTCCTGACCGTGAACTTATTATTTTTCGTTTAATTATTCCTTTGCACCCCCTAAACTCACAAGGTTGTCCGGTCCGTCTGTACGCTTTGTGCTCGGCTTGAAACTTTCCTCTTTCACCATGAATATTTCTATAATCGCTCATTGAGTCTCCTCCAAAATCTATTCCTTGTTCAAGCACGGTCTTCATTGCGACAAAAAGCTTTTTGAGTTGGAGAGAGGGAATCTTTGAGGGGAGCGACTCTGGATGAATGCTGGCTCGCCACAACATTTCATCAGAATAAATATTTCCGATTCCAGCGATAACTGCCTGATCCATCAGTACCGTTTTTATTTTTCCAGATTTTTTCGCCCCGAGAATGGATGCAAATTGCGTATATGTGAAATCTTGATCGAGCGGCTCGGGACCGATATCTACAAGATCAGCTGATTGGTGAAGTTTGTCAGTTTCAAGAATAGTTACTTTTGCAAACCGTCGCATATCGGAGAGGATAAGATGAAACTTTTCATTCTTTCTGTCGACGTGTCCTGGAGAGGCTGTAGGATTTTTTCCTTCAAGCGTAAATACAAGCCGAATATGTCGATTGAATGGATCGTGAAGGGCTGCTCGCTCAGATGGGTGTGGTTTCCATGGATCTTTTTTGTCTTTTGTCACGCTGCTCATTTCATACCGACCAATAATCATATGACCGGTCATCTTCATGTGAATAAGAATAGTTCTTCTGTTGCTTAGGTGAATGAGAATATTTTTTGCTCGGCGCGTTGCGTCGACAATTGTTGTCCCAACAATATCTTTTTTGAATTGAGTAAAAAATGCAGGATTCTTGATACTGTTTTTATATGCTTTGAAGTTACTTTTATAGTTTGTCCAAACATCGGTAATTTTAATACCTTTCAATAGGGAGGAGAGTCCTTGGACGGTTGTATGTACTTCGGGGAGTTCGGGCATGTCTGTAGCCTATCCTTAAAATATGATTGAGTAAATAAAGTTCCCAGAGAAGGCTGTTCTGGAGAAATTGCCCACGGGCGAGGGCCGGTATGCTCTATTTACAATACGGTATATATGTTATATGGTTTAAAACAGTGATCTTTAAGTTTTCTTAACATAGATTCTTGGTTTTAAGCCGTTTGAATTCAAGAATCTATGTTAAGACACCACACCAATAATAACGCTGCCCGCGTAGCAGGGCCCTATCTCATTGCAATCGTAATCTTCCTCCTTGGGTTTATCAGCGGAAAATTCTCAAATTTACCCTCGTACAACAAACAGGCGAACGAGGGGCAACGAGGTGCCGTTGCGGAAACGAGCCTCCAAGAAACAAGGCGTCCTCACGAGGTCCGTAACGTGGACCAGAAACGTCAGCAGGAGCAACGCGAAAAGCGAAATCCTCTCCCAGAACCCGAACCTCCTAAGCTTCATCCAGCGCTTGTAGGGAAGGAGAAGACTCCGCACTCGCCAGAAATCAAAAAGATTAGGGAGGGTCCCCAACAAGCAAGGGTAGCGCTTCTGAAAATCTTCGAAGGAGTAGAGAGGAATCAGGTCGGCTATGCCTCTATGGGAATACCGGTGACACAGTACTGCACTGTCTATCTCGCTATTCAGGAGGAGAAGGACGGGTCACTTAGGGTAAACGGTTCGAGGATAGAGGATCTCGGCTCTCAAAGCCGCGGCACTCTGCCCAGACCTTGGTCGCAAGGAACGTCGGTTCAGGCCGTAATCTCAGGTGATTTGGTTGAGGGTGAGGTTCGATATATTAATATGCGAACCGAAGACTCAATCGTTTCTGAATCCAAGTCTGTGCTCGCGGAGATAGCGTCTCTCGCGCACACACTTGAGCTGGCAAAATTGCCGACAAAATAAGGGAGCGCCCACTCTCAAGAAAGCCTACCGCTTTCGCGAGCGGTGGGTTTTTTTGTTTACTTCTTTCCAAGAATCTTAAGCGCCGCACGAATCTTCGCTCCTGCTTCAACGATATCCTTCGGAAGATCTTCGAGGGCTTGTCGTGCTTCTTTGTGACTGTATCCGAGAGATTTAAGGCCTTCGATAGCATCAACATCACTTTGTCCTCGTGTGGTTGTAGAACCTCCGTTTGTGGTGTGCATGAGGCCAGCTTTGTCTTTGAGTTCGAGGACGATTTTTTCTGCCATTTTTTTGCCAACCCCAGCGATTTTTGTGAGGTAACCCGTTTCCCCTGTAGTGATTGCTTCAAGGATTGCATCTGTTGTGGCCGAGTTGAGGATGCCAAGAGCTGATTTTGGGCCGATACCTGAGACATTGTTTATAAGAAGTTCGAAGAAATCGAGCGTGTTTTTATTTTCAAAGCCGTATAGATCAAAGGCATCCTCACGAACAACTGTTCTTATCCAAAATTCTACAAAGTCACCATGAGAGAGGCGGGCAATTTCTTGTTCGATACCGAAAACGAGGTACCCGACACCAGAGACATCGACAACAACATTCTTCGTCCCGATATCCGCAACCGTTCCTTTGAGTCGTCTAATCATGGGTCGATTTTACCAAAATTATTGATTTAGCGCCTCTTTTCTGTTAGTATCCGGAACACATATGCCAATTACAAAATCAGCAAAAAAGGCTCTCCGAAGCTCAGGCGCAAAGCGAGTAGTAAATATTCGACGAAAGCGAGTGGTAGAGGATGCCGTAAAGGGAGCAAAAGAAGCTGCACAGTCTGCAGAATTAAAAGCAGTTAAAGCAGCAATCTCTCTTGCATACAAGGCAATTGATAAGGCAGCAAAGGCTGGTCTCATGAAGAAGAACAACGCTTCTCGAAAGAAATCACAACTTGCAAAGCTTGTTCAAAAGTTTGCCAAGAAATAAGTAACAAAAGATCGTAAACAAAAAGACCCCACATAGGGGTCTTTTTGTTTATTGGTTTATCGTGGGTGGGGTTGATTGAGCGGTCTGCATATTGGGTTGAGGGAGTGGTGGTTGTCCGAATTGTGAGAATTGAGGATTCTGCACTTTTGCCTGCATGGCGATTTCCATAATCTTATCTTTCACTTGTTGAGGATTAGGGATAGCAACGAAGAGAAACTTCTTGTCTGCTCCGGCACTCTGCACATCAAGGTCTCCATAATTCATCATTGTTGCAACAGCTCCTTTCATATTGAAAGACACATCCTGAATATTGAGAAGATTAAGTTCTGCAACCTCTCTTGAGAAAAAACCAATCTGCTTACTGTCGACAATTCTTTGGTTTGTCACAATCCAAGTATCGAGGATGTACATCGTAAGGTGGTAGAAGAGAATGTACCAAAGCATCATATAGAAAATTGTCCAAAGAAGCACGAATCCCATCACGAGATCATATTGGACGAGTACCTCACCGAACATGACAAAGACAAGGAAGGGGAGAAGCGCACCCACGAGAATAAGTGTCATTTTGTTTAGAAGAACAAACCAATGTTGTCGGAGGAAGAGGAGAACTTCTTCACCTTCTTTTTTGCCTTCGAATGTGTAGTGTGTGTTTGAGAAAAATTTAAAGAGTGCCATGTTATTTGATTAACTAATTATTTGAACAAAAAGAAGCATTGTAATAAGTGTAAAGACGAGAGATCCCCCGAGAAAAAAAGCAGAAAGCTTCTTTGGTCCTGCTCCTACACCGAAACGGATAAGGTGATAAAAAATAAGGAATGCACCCGTCCAGTACGCGAGCATTGCAAACACGAAGATGAGGCTAATAAAAGAGTTTATTGTGTCTGTTGGCATGGGGATTAGTATATCAAAAGAATCTAAATGTCACCGCTCGACGACCTATCCGGAAAGGTGGTTTTGCTTTGGAAATGCTAGTATTAATTAATATGAACTACGAAAGTAAATTCAAGCCCTCTTCTGAAGTGGTAGAGAATAAGACATCAGGTAAACCTGAGATTTCGGTGATTGAAAGCTTTGGTGATTATTTGAAAATCATGTGGTCAAACATTGCTGGATTTGAAGAGGTTGAAACAGATAAATACAATTTTTTTCTAAATAATATAGGTCTTGACCCTAAAAGCGTGAAACTTCGCATATTTCAAGGTGAAGAGGTGTGTATCGACGTCGAGTCGGAATATGCACCCAATATTCTCTGTCATCAATTTTTCAATTTGTCTTCTGCTGATCTCGAATGTCCGGAGATGGTGGATATGGTCTTTGTAAGTAAAACTAGTGGCAAGGCGTTTGATGTAAGAAGCATTATGTATGAAAAAACAGATTTGATTATCGACTCGAGTTTGAAGTTTCAAAGCTGGGGAGGTCCTGATTTAGTTCGAATGGCGCCGATGGGTAAGAATAATCCGCCTAACGGTATTGTTGAACGAGGTGTGTGGAATGTATACAAAAAAGTGGAGGCTCTTGTACTCTTTCATGAGATAGCTCATTCGAGACAATTATTTGATTTTACGAATCCCGAAGAAAGCGTTGAAGCCGAAAGAGACGCGTGGCGATTCGGACTACAATGCATTAGGAGGTTGCGCGAGCTTGAAATTGATTTGCTTCCGGGCGTTACAAACCAACAAATGATAAGTCGCCTAGAGCTCGGACTCCTTAAATACGATGCAAAACATGCTGAAGATTTGCCAAGAAGATTTTCAAGTAAAATGAGAGAAAATACCGCTCCGGGGATTTTACATGATTTCAGACATTTTTTGAGATTTGTGGGGGCAGTTTTGGAAACAGTAAAAGAAGATCCTTCTCTGGTTAGCGAGACTTTGCAGTTGGGTGAAAAATAGTTTGTGTCAGAGGTGTTTTTGCTACTGCTCAGTATTCTTGTGCCCTCGCCAGGAATCGAACCTGGATTTCTCCCTTCGCAGGGGAGTGTCCTATCCATCGAACGCCGAGAGCGGAACAGACCCAACTTATCACGGCAAAAATAAATCCTCAAATAAAAAATCACCACCGGGCCTGGTGGTGATTTTTATCGATTCTTAGAAACCAAACAAATCAAAGAGTTTTTCCGTAAAAGATTCTTCTCTTGCTTTCTCCGGTACGTGATCAAGCATGAAGTCTCGAACTATTTGAGGGTTAAGTTTGTTAATCGGAATACTTAGAAGGGGAGCAAAAGCTTGTTTTGACTCAATAAGCAGTTTGGATACTTCGCCTTCCATATGTGATTTATCTATAACGCAGAATGATGAGAAAGATGAGTAAGGAAAAAACTCTTGTCCAACAAGGATTCCGTTATTGTTTATCTCAAAGCGAATTGTTCGTGGATCTTTTGTGTGGAGAATAAGTAGTCCAAAAAAGCCAACTAGTAAAAGAAGTCCAAGAAGAACGTTGTCAAAGATAAAACAAAGCACACTTGCGCATACAGCTACAATAACAACACCCCAGTACCAATCGTAGGTTTTTGGTGAGTGATTGTATTCTTTTTCTTCCCAAACCATTGGCTGTCTGATCATGTGTATATTTTACACCAAGGTTACAAAAAAGTCCGTATGGGTATAAAATATGAGCATATGTTTTCAATATTTTGGTTACTCGTTATTATCGCAATTCCACTTTTAGTAGTTGTTGGTATCATTATTCTGTTTAGTCGTGTAAATAAGCTGCAGGCAGACGTCACAGTCCTTAAGCAAATTCTTTATAAACAAAGTGCTGCACAACAATCTGTTTCTCAGAGTGCAGCGCCTCTGCCTACACATGCAATCCCAGCGCAGCAATCATCTATAAAACCAGAAATTGCCGCGACAAAAGAGGGAAGTCTTACAGAAGAAGCGGGGGGACGATGGTTGGGGAAGCTCGGTGTTCTCGCAATCATCCTGGGTGTTTCTTTCTTTTTGAAAGATGCTTTTGAGAATAATTGGATTGGTCCGAGCGGACGAGTACTTCTCGGGATCATTGGGGGAGTTGTACTTCTTGTTATCGGACAAATTGTTCGAACAAAATATAAAAACTATTCAGACCTTCTTGTTGGTGGTTCTTATGGAATTTTCTACCTCACAACATTCGGGGCATTCTACTTCTATAACCTCATCAGTGCTCCAGTTGCGTACGGCTTCTTTGTTGGTATTACAGCACTCTCTGTAATTATGAGTGTTGTAGATAAGTCAGCTCTTCTTGCGAGTGTTGGTGTGTTTGGGGGATTTTTAGCCCCGCTCCTTCTCACTGGTCTTAGTCCGAAAGGTGTTGGAGCTCTTGCTCAGACGCTTTCTTATATATTGATTATCAATATTGGCGTGGCGGTGGTTGCTTATGTATATAAGTGGAAAGTACTTTCATTTCTTGCTTTTGTGGGAACAATATTCTCGTACCTCATAGCGTTTGATTACTACTTCAAACCAGAAATGCGAGCTATTGCTTTTGTGTTTATTACGCTCTACTTCATTATCTTTTTGTTTGTTTCAATTGCTCACCATATTGTTCGAGGAGAAAAATCAACAACGGCTGATATCTTCTTTATTTCACTCAATGCGCTTCAGTATGGAATGCTTGGTGCCGCACTCGTGCAGCGAATGGCGCCAAACTTTCTCGGATATTTCTGTGTTGCGGTATCTCTTATTTATCTTGCGACAGCAATGTTTGCTTGGAGAACAGCACAAGATGACACGCTCCTCAATCTATACCTTCCTGGCATAGCAACAATATTCCTCACGATTGCAATCCCAGCGCAATTTGATGGAAATGGAGTTCTTATTGCATGGCTTATTGAGGCGCTTGTCATTGTTTGGGTTTCGCAGCGAACGGGAATAAAAAATCTTATGTATGGAGGTTTTGTTGTGTTTTTGATTGCGGTAATGAAGTTTATAACTCAGGTAGATAATTTTACTGAGGTGTTTCGTCAAATGGGAAGATATGATGTTATTGTTCAAAAAATTGATAAGTACACATTTTTGTTTAATGAGAATTTCTTCTACGTTATTCTTGTCTCTATAACTGGAGGGATTGTAACGTGGTCATTCCATAAAGCCGCTCAAAGATGGGGAAACAAAGTATTTGTGGTTCTTGCGGCAATTCTGTTCGTAATCTCGAACGTTTTCCTTCTCGCCGGTATTACTGGTGAGGTGCAGACAGCATATCGAGTGTCTGTCCATAATCGATCCGTGCAGGCTGCTGAAGAAAAATTTGCGTTGCAGGGATATCAGGATTTGGAAGGGTATAGAAGCACTTACTATATCGAAAGTGAAGAGGTTGCTAAGAGAGATATTATGCGCCGATATTACAACGACGTATATTACGAAGACTATAGATCTAAGGAAAACCAGAGAGAAATGGTGAATTCAATTATTATGGCTATCTATGCCGCAATACTTCTTGTTGTAGGGTTCACTAAGAATAGTAAGCTCATTCGAATTAGTGGTCTCGTTCTTATCTTTATAACAGCATTGTATATCTTTGTGAGTATATGGGATCTTGGATCAGTTTATCGAATTATCACCGCACTTATTTTTGGTATAATTGCCCTCCTTGGATCATTCGGATACGCGAGATTTAGTCGAATGGCAAATAGTCAGAATAATTAAAATTAGTAATTACGAATTTAGATGAATAAAAGATTTATTTTTTCAGTAGTCGTAGCTATTGCTATGACATATGGCGCTGCTGGTGTTGTTGATGCGCAAGAAAATGTGAAAACTCAAGTGAGCACTACAACGCTCGCGGGGAATGTGCTTCATACGCTCGGACAGCAGGAAACTCGGGAGAATAAGTATGTTGTACGACTTGCTGCTTCAAGCAAAGCAGAAATAAATGCGAGCTCAACGAATGTGTTTGGTTATGCCGAACTTGCATGGCCGGTACTTGCGTTCACTACATTTAGTGATATTCGAGTACTGAACAGTGATGGTGTCGAACTTCCGTATTTTCTTAGACGAGGAGATGAGCAAACAGGGAAGCTTGCTGAAAAAACAGTTGAAGGAGAAATTTCTAATTTGATTGTTCGAAATGGACGAACAGAATTTGTTGTTGATTTCGGCGGTGGTGTATTGCCACACAATAAGATCACCATTGATACCAAGTCACCAAATTTCACGCGAATGGTAACTTTGTATGGCTCTGATGAACGTCTTCCTCTTGATGATGCAAAGTGGGGAGTTATTGCAGAAAATCGATATATCTATTCTTACAATGATGCAAAAGCAGGAGTATTCGCATCGTCAAAAACGATTACATACCAACCGACAGGTTTCCGATATATCAAGGTCGTTATTAATCGAGATAAAAAACAACCGACAGAGTCTGTGTCGGTTTCGTCTGCGCGAGCGACTCTCAAAGGGGTAGATAATGAAAAAACAATTCTTTCTTCTATTCAAGACAATACAAATGTGGTTCGAAGTCGATTGCTTGAGATAAAACAAAATATAGAAAAGAAGAGCACTGAAGTATATGTTGACCTCGGTTCTGCGGGTGTTGCCGTAAGTGGTGCTGTACTCAAGGTAGAAGGTACAAACTTCACTAGAAAGGTAACAGTGCAGGGCTCGCTCGATATGTCGTCAACGACAGTGTGGAATACTCTTGGTTCAGGCGATCTTCATAAGATAGACGCGACTCTCTATCAAGGATCAAAGCTTGATCTTACATTTTCTCCAAAACGATACCGATACATCCGAGTGCTTGTGCAGAATAATGATAGTAAACCACTTGATATTACAGGCATAGATCTCATCACACGACCTGACTACATTGTCTTTAGTAATGTAGGGGGAGCAAAAGACAAAACATTTGTAGATGTTTATTTCGGAAGTCAGAAGGTAAAGACACCGACATATGACTTAAGCGGAGAACTTCTTTATGGAACTACAGACAAGTTCCATCTCTTTGAAGTGGGTAAGGTAGAACAGAACCCATTCTTTAATCCTGCTTTGCCGGTAGTTCCATGGTCAGAACAGAACAAGTGGGCAATTAATACCGCTCTTGTAGTGTTGGCGCTTGTTATTGCAGGGTTTGTCTTTTCATATATCCGAAAGATTTCAGTCATTAAGAAACACTAGAAGACTCAAACCGATTTGAAAACAAAAACCGCTCGAACTGAGCGGTTTTTGTTTTTTACCATTCTTTATTTGTCGTTATTCTAACGTTGCTGAACCAATAAAGTAATTCTTTCCTGATGCTATAGCTGTGTAGTTTCCAATTACTTTTTCAAAGTTTTTCTGAATAAAATAGTCTAGCCCTGCAATTGTCACCACAACAATTCGTCCTCCGGGATTCAGGTGTTGCTTTGCCTCTTCAAAAAGTATCCAGAAAAATTCTTTGCTTACTTTTGCGGGAAGGTTAGACACAATGAGATCAAACTTCTTGTTCGGAGAAACATGTGAAAATCCATTACTTAGGTAGCAGTCAGCTTTTACATCGTTAAGAGCTGCATTCTTCTTAGCGTATTCAACCGCAACAAAGTCTTTATCAATCATATGAAGACTTCCTTCAAAATTGCCCGAAGCTGTATGTGTAGACGCTGCTTTTGCAAGAGCGATACCGATAGGCCCGTATCCGCACCCAAGGTCGAGGATCGAGTCTGTTGGTTTTACATCAAGATTGCTAAGGAGAATGTCAGTTCCTTCGTCGATCTTTTCAGGACTAAAGAGGCCCCAGGTCGTATAAAAGGTAAGAGGTAGTCCTTTGAGTTTTGTTTTGATGACAAGGTCTTTCTTGAGTTCGTCTATTGGGATAATTGGCATGGGGGATAGTGTAGCAGAATTATGCGAAAGTGGTCGAGTTGAGGTCTCTACTTCTTCAAAGGGTGAACTATAAAAGACTTGAACGATTCGTGAATCTCCGGTGCTTGCCATCCATATACCGCTTCTGGCCACAGTGCAATTATTTTATATACATCAGTGTCAGTAGGGATGACTGTAATTTCGAAATCATAAATCTTTTCTAGCGATTCTGCCGCAGACCCTCGCACACGATGAGCCTCGAGATTATTTATCGTGTATGTTTTTGGGTCAGAAACCTGAAAACCTTTATACCCATTCTTCTCATAAAGCTTTTTAATATTTTCGGTATCAAGTGCAATAATTGTCTTCACCACATCTGCCTTAGTTGTTCCTGGATCAGATTCGATAATTTTCACTAAATCGATATGATCTACAATGAGAACTGCACTCTGATATTTTTCGTTTTTGAAAGACGTATTAGATTTTATGAACTCATTTGTATTGTATTTTTCACTCGCAACTTCCCATCCTTTAGGAACGTTGATTTGATATCTAGAGAAATGATTTACATACGGCTCAAGATTTAAATCCTTGTGTAGATCTAAAATAGGGAAAGGGGTAATAAGTTCCGTTTCTGGAGCCTTTTGTATGACGGCTTTTTTGCTAACTTCTTTGTACCCAACAAACGCACTAATCGCAAAAATAGCAATAAAAGCAAGGACTCCAATTACGGCGAGTAAGTACAACTTCTTTCGTCGACTGCTTGTTTTAGATTCATTTAACATTTCTTCGGTCGATTTTATACTCTTCAAATCATAGTAAATCTCGAAAGTCGAGAGAATTCCTAGTGGGATAGTGAAGATGACCGCGAAAGGAATAACCAATACAAGCAAGATGATAGCAGAAACAATAATCTTTGTACTTGCCAACGAGCCTGCGAATATAATTGAAGACAGAACAAGGCCAATAATAGAAGCGACTATCGCTGCAGCAAGAACTAGACCAAAAATACAAAGTGTAACTACAAGTAATCGGGCAAATACTTCTAGCCAACGACCTTCAACCATTTTCCAACTAGACGTAATCGCAGCCAATCCTTTCTCTCCAGTATCAAAGAATCGAAGCTCAGAAAACACCGCATAAATCGAAATAATTATTCCAGGAACAATAAGTAGTGCATAGCCTCCAAATATTATTAATGGGGTAATTATTGAAAGGAAAACAAAACTCCAAAAGAATCCAAAGCTTTTTTTGTACGCAGTAAATTGTCCCTGGTACGCATTGTTTCGAATATCTACAATCGACTTAAGAAGGGCGATTTTTGATATAAAAAGAATTAGGCTGAGTACAAGTAAGATTGCGAGGTATGTGATAATTACTGAAGGTCCTCTGGTCGCGAGAAAATTAATAACCGTATCGTTTGAACCTATTCGAAAAGAAAGACTTGAACTGCCAAGTCCTCCCAAAAGGAGTAGGAGCCATATTTTTTTAAAGTTTTCTTTGTAGAAAGCGTATGCTCTTTTAAGTAATACGGAAGCCGGTGCAATTTTTTGCTTTGTGTCCATTTGGGCAATATTATGTATATATCAATATTGTGGGTCAAAGGGGCAGCGTTGGCAATATCTTCTCTGTCTGCATCTGTCGGCAGTTAATCTGCTTGAATATAGGCGTTGCTTGAGGGTAAGAAGGAATTTTTGCTAAACCTATCTTATGATCAGCTCCTGTATGTTCTGTGCATCTTCCGGTGCCATACCAAATCGCACGTCTTTTATCTCAGCAAACTGAAGCAATGTCTTTGCAACAACTGGGCGCGCCTGATTGATCGCGGCGGGACCTCCTTCGTTTATATCAAGATCGAGCGTGAGCACTATGTACGCAGTTTGGTCTACGATTTTAAGGTATGCAACATAGGGAGAGTTTTCGCTTCTTGTATACATCCTCGCGGCAGCATTTGCACTCGCCCAAATCTTATCGGCAGAGTAGGGAACCTCGATTTCCTCATTTGTAAAAATGGTTGTATCGGCAGGATTTTTTCCTCCCTTTACCGTAAAGTTTTCCATCGCAGAAAGATACTGAACATTATCTTTCGGTACAAAGATATTTACTTTCATTCTATCAACCGTCGCAGAGGGGTCTGTTGTAGGTACTGAGTATTCTATTTCGAACTCATCGATCGCAGTGCTCGCATTTGCAACCACAAACCGGTCAACTGTTTTTTCCTGGCCAACATAGTAGAGGATCCCAATGGTAACGAGAATAGTGAGTGCGAGTGCAATCGCAGCAATAAAACCTTTTTGTGAGTTTTTCATAATTAAATTATACAGTATTTGCTCGCTGAATATACAAAAACACCACCTACTTGGGGTAGGTGGTGTTTTTTGGCGGAGGACCATTGAGGTTGTTAGAACTTTTTATACAGAGGCGGTAGTGTAAGAGAGTAGGTACATCCCAGGATTGGGTTCGTGTCTTTATTGAATTGTGATAGTGATATTATTCCAGTAACGCAGGGGTAGTTATTGTGTGGCGCCTCAATTAGATTAGATAGCCATCACACCTCTCCTGTGACGACATAGTTACGTGATATGATTCATTCATGGAAACAAAAAATAGGTCGTCAGTCGTTAAACAGGTTTTAACTTATATATTGGCGATTGTACTTATAAAACCAATTCAAGTGGTTTTGGGGGTATTACTAATACTTTTATTCAGTATGTTCTCCGATATAAGTAAAGAGGCAGCTGGTAACATCGGGGCCTTATCCTCGATACTGGGGTTAATTATTCCGCTATATTTAGCGTATAGATATCTCCACAGAAAACCGAAAGAAGTGATTAAATAGTGGGCTTGTTAATTCCTCGTAAGAGGCTAGATATCTTGTATAGACTGTCGTAGTACGGTAGTATATAGATATCGAATCCGGCCGGTGCCGGACATAAAACAAAACACCCCTTGCGGGGTGAAATGTCTGCATAATTAACTTTTTATTTGAGATGCATCGGCTGCAACCGGTGCATTTTCAATTGGGATTGGAATCCACTTGCCAGACTTCGTTTCCCACATCTGACCATCTCCATTGAGATTAATACAGTTGCAGAGAAGTTTGGTTCCGTCCTTCGACGGGAAGCAGATCTGCCCTTTAGATGTCTTTTGCATCTTGTTTGCTTGGGCAAACTACTTCTTAGTAGCTGTCGAACGGCAGCTTATAGCTGCCCGTTCAATATCTGAGGATACTGCGGGTACTGAGCGGGTAGTACAATCAACTAAGAGTGAAGGGTCCCAATTACGGGGGCAAGAAAGTCGCTCATTTAAGAGCTAAATCATGTGCCCGTAGCTAGGACCTTAACTGCAACAGTTACTATACTAATACACGAACATACAATTTCTTTCTCTCCCCGTATGTACTTCTTCAAGTACAGCTCAATTATAGCATATTTTTCGACCCCAATCACTTAAATGTTCTACAATCAATACATACAATTTGTTTTGTCACTGTTTTGACATAAAAATTTCATAATCCCGGTCAAGAGGTAGCTGGTCTTTTTCTATGGAGAGATAAATACACTTATTTATCAATCGTTTCGCATTGTTATCGTTTAGTTTCGTTGTAAATAACATGTCGGTGCACTCATCTACGTACTGTTTATGTAGGGCAATAAACATTGTTTGACACTGTTCTTTATTATTAAAACCAACACCTTTACTTGATAGAAATTCTTCAGAATATTGGTTACAGGACACCAGGTCCACAACCTCGTAGCTTTCTTCTTCTTTGGCAAAGAAGGGAACAATAATTGCAAAAACTAATGTAATGCCGAGTAATATTTTTAAGCTAAGGTTTTTGTCCATACAGTTTTATAATTGATAGTCTGTAATTGTCTTCATGCATTCTCCAAAGGCATCATCGTAATGAGATAAGAATCTTTCGTAATGTCTTGTCTCATTTTCATATTCGATCAAGATTGTAGCCTCCCTAGTTGCTTGATTCATACAGTTTCTATATTTATTTGCTGTTATATTTTGAAAAAGTATCGCTACTGCAAATAATAGAATAATAATTAACAATCCTTGAGATTCTTTGATCCAGGCAATAAACTTTTCTGGTAAATACGTATTAAATTTGTCTTGATATTTCATATAAACAAAAATCCCACCGCGTGAGTAATAGCCGAAGCAAATCATGCCAGTTTCCTGGTGTGACCCGCAAAGACAACTTGTATTTATTGTACTCCAGTAAAGCAAAGATACAAAAAACTCTCACTATGTATTTAGTATCTTAACGCGAGGTGAGATTCGGTCACCGGTTATTTTTGCTACGCAAAAATCCCGTCGACCCCGACTCACTCGTTTTGCTTCGTCGCCTTGCTCCTCAGTGCAAAACTTCGCTCCGTCTTTCGAATCTCTCAATATCACTCGCTGTTAATATAAAAACACCAGACAAGCTGGTGTTTTTATATTAATGCGGAGGAGGTGAGATTCGAACTCACGGGACCTTGCGGCCCTCTTGTTTTCAAGACAAGTGCGATAGACCACTCTGCCACTCCTCCATATATTGATCAGACCTCGTGGCGATAATTGGTCAGGTCCGACGTGAAAGGATAGTACCAGAAAGATTTGATTTTCTCAACAAGTGGGCGGTCGCTATTCTCTGCCGCGTGGCGTATTTGAAGGTGACGGGTATAATGATGGGTAATATGCGATATTTAGGAATAGATTACGGACATAAGAGGATTGGGGTTGCTGTTTCAGATGAGTTGGGCAAATTTGCATTTCCACTCGATGTTGTCGAACAAGGAGGGAAGCATGAAAATCCACTTCTTCTTATAAAAGAGATAATTAAGAAAAATAACATTCACGTTGTCGTAATCGGAGAATCAAAGAATCTCGACGGAAGTCCTAATCCTATTTCTTCTGAAATCGCTGATTTTGCAAGGAGACTTCAGACAGACGAAGGACATGCACATATAAAAATCGCGTTTGAACCAGAAATGTATACATCAGTGCAAGCCGAGCAAATCACAGGGAAGAATAGTAAGAGTGATGCTTCTGCGGCGGCAGTAATCCTCCAGGGGTATCTTGATCGAATGGCATTTCAGGCAAATCGCGATGAGTAGATATATAAATTTGAACAATATTAATTTTTAATTTAGTACGCATATGATTACGTTCGATGATGTAAAAAAGGTTGAGATGAAGGTGGGGAAGATACTTAAGGCAGAGAAGGTTGAGGGTTCAGAAAAACTCCTTCGGCTCGAAGTTGATTTCGGAGAAGAGACTTTGCGACAAGTTGTTTCTGGTATCGCGAAAGGATATGAAGATCCGCAGTCTCTTGTTGGTTGTTCTTATATATTTGTTACAAACCTCGAACCACGAAAAATTATGGGTCTCGAGAGTCAGGCAATGATTCTCGCGCTTGTTACGGATGAAGACATTGCTCTTGTGACGCCATCAAAACAAGTTCCTCCTGGCGCAGCGCTCTCTTAATTTGATACAATTGTGCTAATGAGTTTTTCAGATTTGTTTCTTCGATATTTTCCTGTACCGCATTTTCTTGATATGCCTCATGCGGGAGTCGAGATCACTCCTCACTTTGTGAGATTTCTTGAACTTGCTAAAAAAGACGGAAGATTGGGCGTGAAAAAATATGGCGTTCAACCGATTCCACAAGCAAGTGCTCAAGGAGGTATCATGCAGGCGCCTGCAGAAGACTTTTTTCAGTCTCCAGAAGTAGAGGAGGCGCTCCGAAAGGTTGCTCGAACACATAAGCTCGATCTCGTAGAGGTGTCTGTCCCCGAAGGACGGTCATATTTGTATACAACAGAAATTCCTTTTGGAGACGACGCGTCAATTCGAAGCAATATCGAGTTTCATCTTGAGGAAAATGTTCCCATCTCTCTTTCGGATGCAGTATTTGATTACTATATATATAGAAAAAACGAAGAAACGAAGACTTTATTTCTCACGGTAACCGTACTTCCTCGATTGGTTGTTGATGGGTATATAGATCTTTTCAAAAGAGCGGGACTTACGCCGGTATCTTTTCTTGTGGAGAATCAGGCGGTATCAAAGGCGGTGATTCGAAGAGGGGATAAGAAAGCATATCTCCTCGTGCATGTGGGCGAGAAGAAAACAGTACTCTCAATCGTCTCTCAAGAAGCTGTGCAATTCACGTCGACAGTTCCTATCGGTTCAATTGATTTTACGCAGGCAATCATGAAGACATTTAATGTAAGCGAGGAAGATGCCGAAAAAATCAAGAAAGAAAAAGGTTTTTTGAAAAGCAAAGAGAATGAAGATCTTTTCATGTCTCTTATCAATACCGCTTCAGCACTCAGAGACGAGATCTCTCGAATTTTTGGTTACTGGCAGTCATACCGAGTGAAGACAAATCAAGAGGCAACAATTCCTGAGATTCAGACAGTTCTCATCACAGGAAAAGACGCTCTTATTCGGGGATTCAGAGATTATATTGCTGTTTCTCTTAAGGTGGATGTGAAGGTTGCGAATGTATGGAGTAATGTTATGGATTTTGAAAAGGAAATTCCTCCGCTCGATTTTATGGAGTCACTCGATTATGGAACAGTTATTGGACTCGCATTACCCAAAAAGATTGCTCTTTAGTAAGTTGTGCGTAAATTGTGCGCACAATAGTTCTCTCAACAAACGAAAGTATAGTAGAATGAAGAGGCAATAAAACCCGCGACGTGTATGTTGAATCTTTTAACAGATGAATATAAGAAAGAAATTCTGTGGGAATATCGTAAGCGCCTCATCGCGACCACTCTTTTTCTTATTTCATTTGCAATTGTTATTGGCTGTGTGAGTTTAATACCGACATATTTTAATATTCTCCAGAAAAGACAAGGACTCGAAGTCGACAAAGCTATCTTTCAAGCAAAAATCGGACTTGTAGGTGATAAAGAAATCGTCGATAAAGTGCAGAGTCTGACTCGAGATACGGAAGCGCTACAGCCTCTCCAGTCTGTACAGCTAAGCTCGGTTATCGATAGAGTAATTTCTCATGCTGAAGAGGTAAAGCTCGGTAAGTTTACTTTCACTCTCAATGCTGACGGAACATATACTCTCGATATTTCAGGTGTTGCCCCAAGTCGAGAGTCTCTTCTTGCATTCTCCAAAATCCTAAAGAGCGATGCGTCGCTAAGTTATGATGATAAGTCTTTGCCGCTTTCTAGTTTTACAAAAACGAAAGATATTAATTTTTCACTTAAGATGGGAGTGGTCGCATCGTCTACTGTTAACGGAGTAAATCCATAATCAAATTATGAAATCTAAGTCGAACAAAATACTTACAATTGCTTCGGTTGTTTCTATTGTTGGTATCATCATTTTATATCTTGCATATAGTCAGATCGGAAGTCTGAATCAGAAAAACAATGATCTCGCGATTGAAACAAGCTCTCTCTACACACAAGCAATCCGAGCCGAGTCTCTCAAAAAGATTGTTTCGAATGCGGGAGATAAAGGAATCTCTCTTGATGAATATTTTATTGCAGCAGGGGAAGAGGTTGAATTTGTGAAAAAGTTAGAAACGCTTGCGAGCTCGGTAAATCTCAACTACACAACTAACTCAATCGGTACTCAATCAAATGAAAAACTTGATCCTCTTGGAAAAGAACTTCTTGAAATATCAATGGTCACTGAGGGTTCTTGGCAGAATACACGAAGATTCATTTCTCTCATTGAGAAGATGCCGATGAATATCCGGATCAATGCTATGGATCTCAAGACAGAAATCCGAACTACAGTAGCGGCGCCTACAAAGAGCGAGACAATATCATCAACAACTCCGGCGGCACAAAGTCCTTCGCGAACAATGTGGAAGACAACGATTAGCATGGTTGTGGTAAAGAAAAAATAAAAATATGGCAAACGAAGAAGTTAAAGTCGAGAGTAAAAAAGAGAAAGATAAAAAAGCTATTTATTTTCTCGGTACATACCCGGAGAAAGATTGGCCTCGAATGTTTTTTGCTTTTCTTATTATTCTCATTGCTGTGATTTTTATGGGGACATCAATGTATTTTTCATATATGAACACGATTCCCACACAAACAACAAGTCGAACATTCACGGGGAATGCAACAACTGCAACTGATGTGATATTTGAACAGTACAAAAATAAAACTACGAAATATCAGGACGGAAAGGCGTCTGCAGCAGGAGATCTTATGGTTCCTGATCCATCGCTTTAGAATTTTTTAAGGGGCAGTAAGGATGATACAATCCATATGCCCTATAAGAATAGAAAAGATCTTTATCAGGCGCAAAAGAGATTTAGGATAGGTGTTAGGCAACAGCTTGCTTCTTTTTTGTTAGATAAGATGTGTGTAGATTGTGGGGAGAATGACCCTGTAGTTCTCGAGTTCGATCACCGTGAGAGAAGTCTTAAGTTTAAGACCATAAATAAGATGCTCTCTGGCCACTACTCGTGGAGGTCGGTCTTGAAAGAAATAGCTAAGTGTGAGATAAGATGTGCTAATTGTCATAGGCGAAAAACCTATAAGCAATTGGCCAATTTAGGTAAAAAACTGCCTCCGTAGTTAAATGGATATAACAGCGGACTTCTAAGCCGTTATTCGAGGTTCGATTCCTCGCGGGGGCACAAATCTGTGTAGGTACAAAGATCTGGGATGCCGTATATAATGGATGTATGAACATCACAATTCGAGAATATATAGAAAGTGATAAAGATATTCTCATAAAACAAATCGAAGCCCTACAAAAACATATTGTAGGAACCGACCCATTGCGTCGTCAGACAATCTCAGAGAAATACGGAGAAGTGTATACCGAAAAATTGTTGAAAGCAGTACAGGAAAAAGATGGAAAGATTTATTTTGCCGAGCAAGATCAGAATATTCTTGGTTTTATTGCCGGCACAGTTCAGCCTGAGCAAGAAGGGGGAACCCTCGAAGTTGTTCCTTCTCACCCAGCCTGGATCCGAGAGTTGTATGTAGATGAGAGTGCTCGTGGAAAGGGGGTGGGAACTCTTCTTATGGAAACTCTTGAGAATTACTTTAAATCAAAAGGGTGTGATGTTGTTCTTGTTGGGGTGTTTGCTCCGAATGGTGATACTCATTCTTTTTATGAATCGAAAGGATATATAGACAGAGACATTACTATGTTGAAGCAAATCTAAAGTTTGACCAATCAACAGCGGTAAAATAAAAGTATCGTTTGTTATACTACAAAAATGAAAAAGAAGTGCATGCTTATCCCAGGTAATCCCGCAATTGCGGACCACTATACTTCTTGGGCGAAGCAAATAAGCGAAGCTTTTCCTGATATGAATGTTGTGTATGCGACATCGTATGTTCTGTTTTCGCGGAAGATAAAGAATTCAGAATATGATGCGCGCATGACCAAACACTACGAGGAGATTTTTATGCAATTTGCTTCTTCAGAGAAAATAACAATAATCGCGCATTCGGTTGGATCATATTTCGCGCTTAGGCTGCTTGAGAAACACGCAGATAAAATTGAGAAAATTGTAGTTATATTTCCATATATTGGCTATAGTGCAATAAAATCTTTGAAGTATTTACCAGTTTTGTATTGGGTTGATCGTGTATTACCTTTGGTTGAAACTGTCGTGACGTTTAAAAATTTTTTCAATGTGTATGGAAAAGACATACATAATATCTCAAGAGGGGAGCTTATTTGCTGTCTCCGGTTTGGCTTAAGGCAGTGTGTATATTTTGAAAAGAACAAATTTAATACAGGATCTGTCGCAAAGTATAAAGACAAAATTAGCTTTATTTACACACAAAATGACCGCTGGTGCCCCGCAGAGACAATAGAGTTACTCAGAGAAGTATCTGCATCTAAGGAGGTTGGCTTGCCACATGATTTCATCGTAGACGAAGGTCTTCGAAAAGACATGATTCAGTACCTTAGCTTGTAGAAGTTGTTTTGATATAATGTGAACATCTCTAATTTAATTAGATGCATTAATATTTATTATTTATATCAATATGGACCCTGTTCAACAAAACGTTACCCCATCACCTTCAGTGACGGCAACAGTTGATGCGTTTTCAACACCAACTTCACCTGTCGCTCCTCTGGGTGTGAAAGTTATTACGACAATCATCATACTTGTGTCGATTTTGACAATAATTAGCTTGTTTCCTGCTTATTCGGCACTCACATTAAAAAACCCAGAAATGGAAAATGTGATCATCAGAGGTCTTATTATTTCTGGAGTATTGTCGCTCATATATATCGTGCTTGCCGTTAATTTGCGACGAATGAAGCGATGGGCTTTATATGTTTATTCGATAGCGGCCGCCATGTCGATACTCGCTAGTCTCTATAGTCTTATACAGGGTAAAGAATTAAATTGGATAGGAATTGCAGTGCCGGCATTGGTTCTTACGTACCTATGGTCAATTCAGAGCAAGTTTATTGGTGTAAAAAAATAACTATGAAAAAATACCTTATCGAAGATTATCGACAGAATATTTATAACTTCTTTTCACCAACAATCGTATTTATTGCGGCATGGGTGGGAATCTACTTCCTCCTTACAAAAGGAATCATTCAGTTCCAAGGTCTCGGAGTTGTCGACATCTTGATTATTGCTCTCGCGACAACAAGACTTATCCGACTTGTATCATTTGATTCCATGTTCCAGTGGGTGCGTGATTTTATCGGATACAAGAAGACTATTGTTGAAGAAAATGGAATGAAAATGGTCGTTCTTACACCGGTTGGATTCGGAACACGACGACTTCTCACAACACTTATTGATTGCGTATGGTGTATCGGCATCTGGGCAACAGTAGCGGCGTTCCTTCTTTATGTTGCGCATCCAATCACAATGATAATCACTATCATTCTTGCTATTGCAACGATTGGAACAGGAGTGCAGCTTTTGATTAGTCTTATTGCAAACAAGAAAGAATTGGTTGAATTTGAAA